>Ga0307517_10001088_pt1 | contig 45974 bp, 38 predicted proteins | sample 23_EM_MG_FD_194515 | JGI IMG/M metagenome (GOLD analysis project Ga0307517, IMG submission 194515) | Populus trichocarpa ectomycorrhiza microbial communities from riparian zone in the Pacific Northwest, United States - 23_EM | ecosystem: Host-associated > Plants > Roots > Unclassified | place...
CCCGGGCCCCCGGACGCCCTGCGGGCGTGTCCTCAAACGCCGGACGGGCTGAACTTGCCGTCCGGCCGGGAGGGGACATGCCGGGGGCCCCTTTTCCCCGTGCGGCCCTCGCGGGCGCTTCGCTGGCATCGGACCGCTGCGCCAGCCTCCAGCCGCCGGGCCCCCCCAGGCCAACCCAGCCCGTCCGGCGATTGAGGACGGAACCCTCGACCACGAATGGCGGCACCGCAACGGCACCCCTCAGCGCCCCCGCAGGGATCGGTACTTGGCGACGAGCGCCCTGGTGGACGCGTCGAGGCCGGGGACGTCGACGCCCTCCGTCAGCGCAGGCTCAACGCGCTTCGCCAGCACCTTCCCCAGCTCGACACCCCACTGGTCGAAGGAGTCGATGTCCCAGACGGCGCCCTGGACGAAGACCTTGTGCTCGTACAGAGCGACGAGCTGACCGAGCACGGACGGCGAGAGCTCGGAAGCAAGGATCGTGGTCGTCGGGTGGTTGCCCAGGAACGTGCGGTGCGGGACCTGCGCCTCGGCGGCGCCTTCCGCGCGGACTTCGTCGGCGGTCTTGCCGAAGGCGAGCGCCTGGGTCTGGGCGAAGAAGTTGGCCATGAGCAGGTCGTGGTGGTCGCGGAAGGGCCCGAGCTCGCGTACGGGCTCGGCGAAGCCGATGAAGTCGGCGGGGATGAGCTTCGTGCCCTGGTGGAGGAGCTGGTAGTAGGCGTGCTGGCCGTTGGTGCCGGGGGTGCCCCAGACGACCGGGCCGGTCTGCCAGGCGACGGGGTTGCCGTGGCGGTCGACGTACTTGCCGTTGGACTCCATGTCGAGCTGCTGGAGGTAGGCCGTGAACTTCGACAGGTAGTGGCTGTAGGGCAGGACGGCGTGCGACTGGGCGTCGTGGAAGTTGCCGTACCAGATGCCCAACAGCCCCAGCAGCAGCGGGACGTTGTCCTCGGCGGGGGCCGTGCGGAAGTGCTCGTCGACGAGGTGGAAGCCGGCGAGCATCTCGCGGAAGTGGTCGGGGCCGATGGCGACCATGAGGGACAGGCCGATGGCGGAGTCGTAGGAGTAACGGCCGCCGACCCAGTCCCAGAACTCGAACATGTTGGCCGTGTCGATGCCGAACTCGGCGACCTTCTCTGCGTTCGTCGACAGGGCGACGAAGTGCTTGGCGACGGCCTCCTGGCCCGCGCCGAGGCCGCTGAGGAGCCAGTCGCGCGCCGAGGTGGCGTTGGTGATGGTCTCGATGGTGGTGAAGGTCTTGGACGCGATGATGAAGAGCGTCTCGGCGGGGTCGAGGTCGCGTACGGCCTCGTGCAGGTCCGCGCCGTCGACGTTGGAGACGAAACGGAACGTCAGGTCGCGGGCACTGTACGGCCGCAGGACCTCGTAGGCCATGGCGGGGCCGAGGTCGGAGCCGCCGATGCCGATGTTGACGATGTTGCGGATGAGCTTGCCGGTGTGGCCGCGCCAGTCGCCGGAACGGATCTTGTCGGTGAAGACCGTCATCTTGGTCAGCACGTGGTGCACGGCCGGGACGACATCGTGGCCGTCGGCCTCGATGACGGCCGAGCGCGGGGCGCGCAGCGCGGTGTGCAGCACGGCGCGGTCCTCGGTGACGTTGATGCGGTCGCCGCGGAACATCGCGTCCCGCAGCTCCGGGACTCCGGCGGCCGCGGCGAGTTCGCGCAGCAGGCGCAGGGTCTCGTCGGTGACGAGGTGCTTGGAGTAGTCCAGGTGGAGGTCGCCGACCTGGAGGGTGTAGCGCTCGGCACGCTGCGGGTCCGCGGCGAAGAGCTCACGGAGATGCGTATCCCCGAACTCCTCGCGGTGCTTGGCGAGCGCGTGCCACTCGGGCCGCTGGTCGAGACGGATCCTGCCCTGGTCAAGCGCGTTGGTATCGGACATCAGTCCACTTTCTCCTTGTCCTCCGCTGCGGGTTCCACGCTAGTCGACGCGGAACGCACAGGGGCGCAGCAGCCGTTCGGGCGGGAGATTTGCGGAAACGTACACCGGGAGGTCATCTCATGTGGTTAAGAGCCGTGTGGTTGGGCGTCATGCTTTACCAGCCGCATCCTGGCCAGTGCCAGCGCGCCCGCGCCTCCCTCATGGACCGGCATCACCCGCAGGCCCATTTCCTCGGCGCGTGCGGTGACCCGGCCGAGCAGCGGGCCGTGCGGGCCGAGGAGGCCGCCGGCGGCCACCAGGGGCTCGTCCTCGCGGGGGTCCAGGGCGGCGACGGTGGCGCCGAGCTCGTCGGCGGCGTCGTCGAGCAGCGACATGGCGACCTCGTCGCCGTCGGCGTCGGCCGTGACGGCCAGCGGGCTGAGCCGGGCGAGCCGGACCGGGGGCTCGGCGTAGGCGAGGGGGACGAGGCGGTGGCGGAGCAGCTCGCACTCGTGGCGGCTGGGGCGTTCCCGGGCGAGGTAGGGGCCGCCGGGGGTGCCCACGTAGTGCGCCATGACGGCCTCGACGAGCGAGGTCCAGGGTCCCCGGCCGTCCAGGGCCCGCAGGGCCGCCCTGACCACCTCACGGCCGATCCAGAAGCCGCTGCCGCCGTCGCCGAGGAGCCAGCCGTTGCCGTCGGAGAGGTAGAGCCGGCGGCGGTTCTCGATGCGGGCCGCGACCGCGCCCGTACCGGCGACTAGCGCCAGGCCGTCGGTGGGCGTGCCGTCGGCGGAGGCGAAGGCGATCTCGATGTCGCCGAGTACCTCGATCGAGCGGGCCGCGATGCCGTTGGCGGTGAGGGCGGTGTCCAGGCAGGTCATGGCCAGCTCGTACCCGGCCTCGGGGCCCGCGTCGGAGGCGCCGCCCGCGAAGCCGCCCACGACCGCCCGTACGGCCCCGCGCCGGTCCGCCGGGACCGCTGCCTTGATCGCGGCCACCAGGTGCCGGGTGAGTTCGCCCCGGGGCACGCTCATAGCGTTTCCGGGGCCGCCGGCGCCCTCACCGAGGACGATGCCGTCGCCATCGGCGAGATACGCGCGGGTACGGGTGCCGCCGGCGTCGATACCGATCACCAGCGGTGCGGTGTCACTGGCCACAGGTCCGAGCATACGGTTGCGGTCGCATCGGCGCCTGCGCGCCGCCGCGGGCTTTAGATCTCGCCGCGGAGCTTCGCCAGCGCCTCCGCGAGAATCGCTTCGCCATCGGCCGCGCTGCGCCGCTCGCGTACGTACGCGAGGTGCGTCTTGTACGGCTCGGTGCGCGGCGGAGCCGGCGGGTTCTCCTCGTCCTGCCCGGCCGGGAAGCCGCAGCGCGGGCAGTCCCAGGTTTCCGGGATCTGCGCGTCGCTGGCGAAGCTCGGCTGGGTCTCGTGCCCGTTCGAGCACCAGAAGGAGATGCGGAGGCGAGGCGCGGACTCGCCGCGCTCGGCCTCTCCCATCGGCCCCGCTCCGACCCGACTGCCACGGATCGCGTTGCCACTTGCCACGGTCGTAACTCCCTGCGTGATGGTGCTGCGAGGTCGTCCAGTTTACGGAGACCCTACGCGCCGTCCAGCGACTGGTCGTCGACCCGGCCCCCGAGGACGCCGTTACATGATAAGCCGCGTTGGCGACGTAGCGTCAGTTCTCCATCAAGGCAGGGCAGTCGGGCCCGGCGTCAGCCCAGGGTCAGTGATTCTTGAACTTGAGCAGCAGGCCGAGTACGACAATGCACGCGAACCACATCAGACCGAGCACAACCGTGATCCGGTCGAGGTTGCGCTCGGCCACCGAGGAGCCGCCGACGGAGGACTGCATGCCGCCGCCGAACATGTCGGAGAGGCCGCCGCCCTTGCCCTTGTGCATCAGCACGAGCAGCAGAAGCAGCAGGCTGAAGATGATGAGGGCGATGGAGAACCCGAGTACCACAGCAGGACCAACTCTCTCGGTGACAGGACACAGACACGACGATGCGGGGCCGGACGGTGGTCCGGCCCCGACAGCCTACTTCGCCCGGAAGGCGTGCGGATACTTCCAGGTCACTTACTGGTCACGGAAGCGGACGATCTTGACGAACTCCTCGGCGTCCAGCGCCGCGCCGCCCACCAGGGCGCCGTCCACATCGGGCTGCGCCATGATCGCCGCGACATTGCCGGCCTTGACCGAGCCGCCGTACTGGATGCGGACCTTGTCCGCCAGCTCCTGGCTGTACAGCTCCGCCAGCCGGCCGCGGATCGCCCCGCAGACCTCCTGGGCGTCCTCGGGGGTGGCGACCTCGCCGGTGCCGATGGCCCAGACGGGCTCGTAGGCGACGACGATGGTCTCCGCCTGCGCGGCCGGGATGCCCGCCAGGGCGCCGTCGAGCTGCGCGAGGGTGTGGGAGACCTGGTTGCCCGCCTTGCGGACGTCCAGGCCCTCACCGACGCACAGGATCGGGGTGAGGCCGTGCTTGTACGCGGCCTTGACCTTGGCGTTGATCAGCGGCTCGTCCTCGCCGTGGTACTGGCGGCGCTCGGAGTGGCCGATGGCGACGTAGGTGCACTTGAGCTTGGCGAGCATCGAGCCGGAGATCTCGCCGGTGTACGCGCCGGAGTCGTGCGCCGAGAGGTCCTGGGCGCCGTACTTGATCTTCAGCTTGTCGCCGTCGACCAGGGTCTGTACGGACCGCAGGTCGGTGTACGGCGGCAGGACGGCGACCTCTACGGCGTCGTAGTCCTTGTCGGTGAGCGCGAAGGCGAGCTTCTGGGTGTGGGCGATGGCCTCAAGGTGGTTGAGGTTCATCTTCCAGTTGCCGGCCATGAGCGGGGTACGGGTCATGAGGGTCAGTCCTCCAGTGCGGCGAGGCCGGGGAGGGTCTTGCCCTCCAGGTATTCGAGGCTGGCGCCACCACCGGTCGAGATGTGACCGAAGGCGGCTTCGTCGAAGCCGAGGATGCGCACGGCCGCGGCCGAGTCGCCGCCGCCGACCACGGTGAACGCGGGGCTGTCGATCAGCGCCTGGGCGACCGCGCGGGTGCCCTCGGCGTAGTCGGGGTGCTCGAAGACGCCCATCGGGCCGTTCCAGAAGACGGTGGCCGCGTCGGCGAGCTTGGAGGCGAAGAGCTTGCGGGACTCCGGACCGATGTCCAGGCCCATCAGGTCGCCGGGGATGGCCTCGGCGGAGACCGTGACCGGGCTGGTCGCGACCGGGTTCTTCAGGTCGGGGAAGCCGCCGGTGGCGACCACGTCGACCGGGAGCACGAACTCCACGCCCAGCTTCTTCGCCCGCTCCAGGTACTCCGTGACCGCCGGGAGCTGGTCCTCCTGCAGCAGGCTGCCGCCCACCTCGTGGCCCAGGGCCTTGAGGAAGGTGAACATCATGCCGCCGCCGATCAGGATCCGGTCGGCCTTGCCCAGCAGGTGGTCGATCACCCCGAGCTTGTCGGAGACCTTCGAGCCGCCGAGCACGACCGCGTACGGGCGCGACACCTCCTCGGTGAGCTTCCTCAGCACCCCGAGCTCGGTCGCGATCAGGTCGCCCGCGGCATGCGGGAGGCGGGCCGGGAGGTCGTAGACGGAGGCGTGCTTGCGGTGCACGGCGCCGAAGCCGTCGCCCACGTACGCGTCCGCCAGCGCCGCCAGCTCGTCGGCGAAGGCGCCGCGCTCGGCGTCGTCCTTCGCGGTCTCGCCCGCGTTGAAGCGCAGGTTCTCCAGGAGCACGACGCCGCCGTCGGCGAGCGCGGAGACGGCGGCCCGCGCACTGTCACCGACGGTGTCGGTGGCGAAGGCGACGTCCTGGCCCAGGAGTTCACCCAGACGAGTGGCGACCGGGGCGAGCGAGAACTGGGGGTCGGGCGCGCCCTTGGGGCGGCCCAGGTGCGAGGCGACGATCACCTTGGCGCCGGAGGCGACGAGCTTGGTGATGGTCGGGACGGCGGCGCGGATACGGCCGTCGTCGGTGATGGTGGTGCCGGACAGCGGCACATTGAGGTCGGCGCGGACGAACACCCGCTTGCCGGACACGTCGAGGTCTTCGATCGTCTTCATCCATGGCTCCTAGGTCATGGGACAGGGCCCGGACGAGTTTCGTCGTCCGGACCCTGTCCTCATCACATCGTGCTGCGCGTTGCTTAGAGCTGGCCGCCGATGAAGGTGGTCAGGTCGACGAGGCGGTTGGAGTAGCCCCACTCGTTGTCGTACCAGCCGATGACCTTGACGCTCTTGCCCTGGACCATGGTCAGGGACGAGTCGAAGGTGCAGGAGGCCGGCCAGTTGACGATGTCCGAGGAGACGATCTCGTCCTCGGTGTAGTCCAGGATGCCCTTGAGCTGGCCCTCGGCGGCCTTCTGGAACGCGGTGTTGACCTCGTCCTTGGTCACCTCGCGCTCCAGCTCGATGACCAGGTCGGTGACCGAGCCGGTCGGGACCGGGACGCGCATCGCGATGCCGTCGAGCTTGCCGGCGAGCTCCGGGATCACCAGCGCGGTGGCCTTCGCGGCACCGGTGGTGGTCGGGATGATGTTCTCGGCGGCGGCGCGGGCGCGGCGCAGGTCGCTGTGCGGGAAGTCCAGGATGCGCTGGTCGTTGGTGTACGCGTGGACCGTCGTCATCATGCCCTTGACGATGCCGAAGTTCTCCAGCAGCACCTTCGCCATCGGCGCCACACAGTTCGTGGTGCAGGAGGCGTTGGAGATGATGTGGTGGGCGGCCGGGTCGTACTTGTCGTTGTTGACGCCCATCACGATCGTGATGTCCTCGCCCTTGGCGGGCGCCGAGATGATGACCTTCTTGGCGCCGCCGGCGATGTGCTTGCCCGCGGCCTCGCCGCTGGTGAAGATGCCGGTCGACTCGATGACGATGTCGACGCCGAGGGTGCCCCACGGGATGTCGGCGGGGTTGCGCTCGGAGAGCACCTTGATGGTGTGGCCGTCCACGGTGATCGTGTCGGCGGTGTGGCTCACCTCGGCCTTGAGGCGGCCCAGGATGGTGTCGTACTTGAGCAGGTGCGCGGTGGTCGCCGTGTCACCCAGGTCGTTGACAGCCACGATCTCGATGTCCGCACCCTGCTCCAGGGCGGCACGGAAGAAGTTGCGACCGATGCGACCAAAGCCGTTGATGCCTACGCGGATCGTCACGAACCGATCTCCTCGCTGATTCGCCGGATTCCATTTTTGGTCCGGCTGCGACTTATGGGATGTCCCCGACCAAGGACGACCCTACCTCGCCCGGGACCCCTCAGTGACATCCCGCCGGGCCGTTCCACGGCGCGGCGGCCCGTACCGCCCGGTAGGGGGTACGGGCCGCCGCGTCCGCACTCGGTCAGCGCTCGGTCAGCACTCGCTCAACGGCGCAGGGCCGCCAGGGCCTTGCCGATCAGAGCGGTGCGATCGGCGGCTGCGGGCACCTGCTCAAGCCCGAAGCCGAGGAGGACGGTGTCACGGGTGGTGACGGCCGCGTAGGACTGGAAGAGCTCGCCGGAGCGGGTCCAGTCGCCCGCGACAGCGGGGCTGCCGGGCGGGGGGCCGGGGACGGTCCAGGGGCCGAGGGAGGTTTCGAAGCCCTCGGTTTCCTGGGGGGTGCCGGCGGTGACCAGCGAGGTGTTGTCGGCGAAGACGCCGTGGCCGCCGGAGCCGGGGTCGGTGATGTAGCTCAGGGACAGTTCGACGGTCTTGCCGGCGTAGGCGCTCAGGTCGAAGGCGACCTGCTGCCAGCCGCCGGAGGAGCCGGTGAGGCTGTTCCAGGAGCCGGTGGTGCCGGAGGAGGTGCAGGCGCCGTCGGTCAGGGTGAGGTAGTGGCTGAGGAAGGGGTGTTCGCCGATGAAGAAGCCGGCTCCGCAGTCCTCGGGGACTGCTGTGCCGGTGGCGCCGCCGGCCTCGGGGAGGGTGGTCCAGTCGTCGGCGCCGGCGGTGTGGGCCTCCAGTACGGCGTGGTCGTAGCCGGGCTCGGTGTCCCAGCTGAGGGCGAGCCGCAGTTGGGGGGCGTCGGCGGCGGCGACGCCGGTGAGGTCGACGCTCCGGCTCAGCCGCTTCCAGTCGTCGTCGGCGTGGGTGGCGGCGGCCATCCACTGGCCTTCGTACGGGCCGTACGGGTTGATGCTCCCGGAGTAACGGCCCGCCTGGGCGCTGGCGAACTGCGGGTAGTCGGCGGCGGGGAGGGTGTCGGAGGTGACCGTGTAGTTGCCGGTGTTGTCCAGCGGGTTGCCGGTGACGCCGGCGAGCGGGCCGGTGAAGCCGGCCAGGGTTCCCTCGCCGGTGAAGCCGGTGGCGCCGGCCGAGGACGAACGGTCGTACGCGCCCAGGTAGTACTGGCTGAAGTCGTCGGTCCGGGCGCGTCCGACGACCGCGGAGCCGCCCGCCGCCTCCCCGGCCTCGATCAGCTTGCCGCCCTCGTTGAGGAAGTCGCGGATCGCCAGCTGGGTCTGGCCGCCGGGCTCCTGCCCGCCGAGGTAGTGGACGACGGTACGGAAGTGGCTGAGGACGCCGAGCGCGGACGGGGTGCCCTGCGCGGCGACGTCCCAGACGACGGCGCTGCGGCCGTTGGCCTTCAGGGCGTCGACATAGCTCTGGGCGTTCGGGGCCCCGGCGCCCTCCTCGGCCAGCACCAGGGTGTCCGCCTTGGCACGCGGGGCCACGGTGTAGGTGAAGGCCGCGCCGGTCGTGGGCTTTCCGGCCTTCGTACGGCCGGTGAACCAGACCTTGACGGTGTCGCCGGGGTGGGCGCCCTTGACCTTGGCGCGGTAGGCGTCGAAGCGGATGTTGTCCTTGCCGCCGTAGGTCTCGCCGCCCTTCCAGGCCTTGAGGGCGGTGGTGTGCGTACGGCCGCCGTTGACGCGGTAGTTGAGCTTCTTGTCGCGGACGGACTTGCGGGCGGTGACCGCGACCTGCTGGTCGGCGCCGCGGGCGTACGAGGTGGTGAAGGCGTCCGCGGTGAAGTCCGGGGCCTGGGTGCCGGTGATGGAGACGGGCTGGTCGGGGTGGGCCGCGGTTTCGGCGACGGCGAGGGCGAAGGGGATGTTCTTGGCGAACTCGTCCTGGATCAGCTTCTCGTCATCGGGGAAGTTGAAGCCGGACTGGCAGTCCCCGGGCTTCCAGGCGTCATCGGGGTCGATGGCCGAGGCCGTCTGGCAGGTGCTCATCTCCGGGGTGAACATCATGATCCCGTTGACGTTGGCGGCGTGGCCGTCGGCCTCGCCGTTGGTGGTGTACAGCTCGGAGGAGACCTGCGGGTAGTAGCCGGGGATGGCCGAGTTACCGGGGGTGCCGGCGAGCGACTTGTAGAGCACGTCGTCGGGGGTCGGGGTGGCGACCTGCCAGCCGACGCCGTACAGGAGCAGTTCCGCGGCGGAGTGGTAGTTGATGCCGTACTCGAAGCCGATCCGCTTTTCGAGGCCGTCGAGCGCCTTGGTCTCGGGCTCGGAGCCGGGGGCGGAGCCGCGGTAGACCTCGCTGGCGGCGTCGGGGGACGAGCCCTCGTCGTCGTAGCCCCACTTGTAGGCGAAGTTGCGGTTGAGGTCGACGCCGTCGCCGCTGGTGATCTTGCCGTCGCCGTTGACGTCCCGCAGGTTCTTGCGCCACAGGCGGTCGCCGTCGGGGTTGAACGTCCAGTCGTAGCCGTCGGGGTTGGCGCTGATCACGAACCACAGCTCGGTGGAGTCCACGATCTTGGTGATCCGTTTGTCCTTGCCGTAGTTGTCCAGGTAGTAGTGCATCAGCCGCCGGGTCATCTCGGGCGTGATCCACTCACGGGCGTGCTGGTTGGACGCGTACAGGACGGACGGTTTGGCGCCGTCCTTGCTCTTCTTCGCGCCCTTGGTGAGCTTGAGGGCGAGGATGTCCTGGCCGTTGACCGTCTTGCCGATGGAGACGACCTTGGTGAGGTCCGGGTGGGCCTGGCCGGTCTCGACGATCTCCTGCTTGAGGCCGCCGGCGCCGCTGTACGGGCGGAAGACGCCGTCGCCGGCGGCCTCGACACGGGCCTGCGCCTTCGCGGAGACCTCGCGTTCGGTGAGGGTCACGCCCTTGCTCCGCAGGTCGCCCGCCTGGGCGTCGGTGAGGAAGACCTCGACGTGCGCGGTGCCCGTGGCGGCCGGCTGTTCGGCGAGTTCCTCGCCGTCCTGGCCTGCGGCGAGGAGCAGCGGTATCTGCGCGCGGGTCACATCGGCGGTGAACACCTTCACCGCGTCCGCGGCCGGGTCGGCCCCGGACGACGCGGCGCCCGCCTGGGCGACCGGCGCCGCCATGACACCGCCCAGCATCAGTACGCCCGCGGTGAGTATCGCTCTTGCCCTGCGTCTCATGAGTCCCCCTTGCGACGATGGGTCCCGACGGCGGTCATCCGTCAGGCTCATGACATTACCTGCGCATGACAAGCCTCACTGGTGACATGAAAAACCGCCGGCACCCGGTCCGGATGCCGACGGCTGTTTCAGGTCAGTAGTGCTCCGTTGGGCTCCTCAGCCGACCAGGTTGTCGGCCAGATCCTCGCTGAGGTTGGACTCCGTACCCGGGATGCCGAGATCCTGCGCCCGCTTGTCGGCCATGGCCAGCAGCCGGCGGATCCGGCCCGCCACCGCGTCCTTGGTCAGCGGGGGCTCGGCCAGCGAGCCCAGTTCCTCCAGGGAGGCCTGCTTGTGGTCCATGCGCAGGCGCCCCGCGGCGGCGAGATGCTCGGGCACCTCCTCGCCGAGGATCTCCAGCGCCCGCTGCACCCGGGCACCCGCCGCGACCGCGGCCCGCGCCGAACGGCGCAGGTTCGCGTCGTCGAAGTTGGCGAGCCGGTTGGCCGTGGCCCGGACCTCGCGCCGCATGCGGCGCTCCTCCCAGGCCAGTACGGACTCGTGGGCGCCCAGCCGGGTCAGCAGGGCGCCGATCGCGTCACCGTCGCGGACCACGACGCGGTCGACGTTGCGCACCTCGCGCGCCTTGGCCGCGATCTGCAGCCGCCGGGCCGCGCCGACCAGGGCGAGCGCTGCCTCCGGCCCGGGGCAGGTGACCTCCAGGGAGGACGAGCGCCCCGGCTCCGTCAGCGAGCCGTGGGCCAGGAAGGCGCCGCGCCACGCCGCCTCGGCGTCGCAGGTGGCGCCCGAGACGACCTGCGGGGGAAGCCCTCGGATGGGCCGCCCCCGGCCGTCCACCAGGCCCGTCTGGCGGGCGAGCTGGTCACCGCCGGCGACCACCCGCACCACGTAGCGGCTGCCGCGCCGCAGCCCGCCCTGGGCCAGGACCACCAGGTCCGAGGAGTGCCCGAAGATCTCCAGGATGTCCTTGCGGAGCCGCCTTGCCGCCATCGCCGTGTCGAGCTCCGCCTCGATCACGATGCGCCCGCTCACCAGATGGAGACCCCCGGCGAAACGCAGGATCGCCGACACCTCCGCCTTGCGGCAGCAGGTCCGGGTGACGGGAAGCCGGGAAATCTCGTCCTTCACCGCTGCCGTCATCGCCATGGGCCGATCCTTCCATGCATACGAAAAATCCGGTCGTACGCGGCCGCCAGCAGCTCAGGGTCGTGTCGCGGCCCGTCTGGGGCGGCGACCGCGGCCAGCTCCACCGTGCCGGACAACCGCTCGGCGGCCTCGCTCAGGCTGTCGCGGTCGGGCACGGCGGCCTCGTCGGCCAGCACCACGTCGATGGTGAGTTTAGGGGCGTGTCGGGCCAAAACCTCCAAGTGACGCTGCGGAGAAAAGCCCTCGGTCTCGCCGGGCTGGGGCGCCAGGTTCAGCGCCAGCACCTTGCGGGCCCGGGTCTCCATCAGCGCGCACACCAGGTCCGGCACCAGCAGATGGGGCATCACCGACGAGAACCACGACCCCGGCCCGAGCACCACCCAGTCGGCGTCCAGAACCGCCCGCACGGCCTCCGGAACGGCCGGCGGATCGTGCGGCACAAGCTGGACTTCCTGCACGTCACCGGGGGTGAGGGCGACATTCGCCTGGCCCCGTACGGTGGTCAGCTGATCCGGCTTCTCCGGGTCGTGGCCGCGCACGGTCGCGGTCAGCTCCAGGGGCACCGCGGACATCGGCAGCACCCGCCCCTGGGCTCCCAGCAGCCGCCCGACCCACTCCAGGGCGGCCACCGGATCGCCGAGCTTCTCCCACAGCGCGACGATCAGCAGATTGCCCACCGCATGGCCGTGGAGATCACCCTCGCTGGTGAACCGGTGCTGGATCACCTGGGCCCATGTCTGACCCCACTCGTCGTCCCCGCACAGCGCGGCGAGTGCTTTTCGCAGGTCGCCGGGGGGCAGTACGCCCAGTTCCTCGCGGAGCCGGCCGCTGGAGCCGCCGTCGTCGGCGACGGTGACCACGGCGGTCAGGTCCTGGGTGATGCGGCGCAGCGCGGAGAGCGAGGCGGACAGCCCCTGGCCGCCGCCGAGCGCCACCACCTTGGGAGTCGCGCCGGAGCCCGAGCGTTGGGCCGACCGGCGCAGGAACCGTGCGGTCTTGATCACTCGCGCCCCATGTCGCGGTGCACGAGCACGGTCTCCACACCGTCCGCCGACAGCCGGGCGGCCAGCCGCTCGGACATCGCCACGCTGCGGTGCTTGCCGCCGGTGCAGCCCACCGCGATGGTCACATAGCGCTTGCCCTCACGCCGGTAGCCGGCGTTGATGATGTGCAGCAGCTCGGCGTAGCGGTCCAGGAACTCCTTGGCGCCGGGCTGGTTGAAGACATACGTCGCCACCTCGTCGTTGAGCCCGGTGTACGGGCGCAGCTCCGGCACCCAGTGCGGGTTGGGCAGGAAGCGGCAGTCGGCGACCAGGTCGGCGTCGACGGGCAGCCCGTACTTGAAGCCGAAGGACATGACCGTGGCCCGCAGCTCGGGCTCCTCGCCGCCGGCGAACTGGGCGTCCATCTTGGTGCGCAGCTCGTGGACGTTGAGCGCGGAGGTGTCGATCACCAGGTCGGCGTCGCCGCGCAGCTCGCTGAGCAGCTCGCGTTCCTTGGCGATGCCGTCCACGATCCGGCCGTCCCCCTGGAGGGGGTGCGGACGCCGTACGGACTCGAAGCGGCGGACCAGCGTGTCGTCGGACGCCTCCAGGAAGAGCACGCGGCGCTTGACGCCCTTGGCCTCCAGGTCGGCGAGCGACTCCATGAGGTTGTCGAAGAAGCGCCTGCCGCGTACGTCCACGACCACCGCGATGCGGGCCACATTGCCCTGCGAGCGGGCGCCGAGGTCCACCATGGTCGGGATCAGGGCGGGCGGCAGGTTGTCCACCACGAACCAGCCGAGGTCCTCCAGGCACTTGGCCGCGTGGCTGCGCCCGGCGCCCGACATACCAGAAATGATCACAAGCTCGGGGATGGCCTCCGCAGCCTCGCCCGCTCCACCGGTGGTCACCTGTGCTCCGCCTCCGTCGTTCTCGGTCATGATCCCTTCCCCCGTTCCGGTGAGGTGGCCGCCGTTGCGGCCGCCCCCTCTTCCACTCGCTCTTCCACTTGCTCTTCCTCAATGATCTCTCCTGTGGCGGTGTTCACCGCAGGCCCGGCGGGCGTCGCCCCGGCCAGGGCGGCGAGCACCGTCTCCGCCGTACGGCGGCCGACCCCGGGGACCTCGCAGAGCTGGTCCACGGTGGCCGTACGCAGCCGTTTCAGCGAGCCGAAGTGCTTGAGCAGCGCCTGTTTGCGGGTCTCCCCCAGGCCCGGCACGGAGTCCAGGGCGCCCGCCTTCATCGACTTCGAGCGCTTGCTGCGCTGGTAGGAGATCGCGAAGCGGTGCGCCTCGTCCCGTACGCGCTGCAGCAGGTACAGGCCCTCGCTGGTGCGCGGCAGGATCACCGGGTCGTCCTCGCCGGGCAGCCAGACCTCCTCCAGCCGCTTGGCCAGGCCGCACACCGCGATGTCCTCGATGCCCAGCTCGTCCAGCGCCCGCTTCGCGGCGGCGACCTGCGGCTGCCCGCCGTCGACGACCACGAGCTGCGGCGGGTAGGCGAAGCGGCGGGGCTTTCCGGTGTCGGGGTCGATGGGCCCGCTGACGGGCTCGTGCTCCTCGGGCTCGCCGTCGACCCACTCGCCGGACTTCTGCATGTCCTGCAGATAGCGGCGGAAGCGCCGGGAGACGACTTCGTGCATGGACCGGACGTCGTCCTGGCCCTCGAAGGTCTTGATCTGGAAGCGCCGGTACTCGCTCTTGCGGGCGAGTCCGTCCTCGAAGACCACCATCGAGGCGACCACGTCATCGCCCTGGAGGTGGGAGATGTCGAAGCACTCGATGCGCAGCGGCGCCGTGTCCAGGTCCAGCGCCTCGCTGATCTCCTCCAGGGCGCGCGAGCGCGTGGTCAGGTCGGAGGCCCGCTTGGTCTTGTGCAGCGCGAGCGCCTGCTGCGCGTTGCGCTGGACCGTGGCCATCAGGTCCTTCTTGTCGCCGCGCTGCGGTATGCGCAGGGACACCTGCGAGCCCCTGCGGGTGCTCAGCCACTCCTGCACCGGCTCGTACGGCTCCGGGAGGGCGGGCACGAGGACCTCGCGCGGGACGGCGTCGCCCTTCTCCTCGCCGTAGAGCTGCTGCAGCGCGTGCTCGACCAGGCCGGCGGTGTCCACGGCCTCGACCTTGTCGGTGACCCAGCCGCGCTGGCCGCGCACCCGGCCGCCGCGTACGTGGAAGATCTGGACGGCGGCTTCGAGCTCGTCCTCGGCGACCGCGATCAGGTCGGCGTCGGTGGCGTCCGCCAGCACGACGGCGTTCTTCTCCATGGCCCGGCGCAGGGCCTCGATGTCGTCCCGGAGGCGGGCGGCCTTCTCGTACTCCATCTCGGAGGCCGCGTCCTTCATCTGCTGTTCGAGGCGGCGCAGATAGGTCCCGGTCCGGCCCGCCATGAAGTCGCAGAACTCGTCGGCCAGTTCGCGGTGCTCCTCGGCGCTGACCCGGCCCACGCAGGGCGCCGAGCACTTGCCGATGTAGCCCAGCAGACACGGCCGGCCGATCTGCGCCGAGCGCTTGAACACCCCGGCGGAGCAGGTCCGTACCGGGAACACGCGCAGCAGCAGATCGACCGTCTCGCGGATGGCCCACGCATGGGCGTACGGACCGAAGTACCGCACGCCCTTGCGCTTCGGGCCACGCATCACCTGGACGCGCGGGAACTCCTCGCCCAGGGTGACCGCGAGCGACGGATAGCTCTTGTCGTCGCGGTATTTGACGTTGAAGCGCGGGTCGAACTCCTTGATCCAGGAGTACTCCAGCTGGAGCGCCTCAACCTCGGTCCCGACCACCGTCCACTCGACGGACGCGGCTGTCGTGACCATCGTGCGGGTGCGGTAGTGCAGGTTGGCGAGGTCCTGGAAGTACGAGGAGAGGCGTGAGCGCAGGCTCTTCGCCTTCCCGACGTAGATCACCCGGCCGTGCTCGTCCCGGAACCTGTAGACGCCGGGGCTGTCCGGAATCTGTCCCGGCTTCGGGCGGTAGCTGGATGGATCGGCCATGCCCCCACCCTACTGACTGGGGATGACATTCCCGTTCCGTCCACAGGGCTATCGGCTATCCGGCGACCAGCTTCCCGTCCTTGACGGTGACGGTTGCCGCCGCCAGCGCGGTCGTCGCCGGGCCCTGCTCCACCGCGCCCGTCTCCGCGTTGAACTTACTGCCGTGGCAGGCACACAGCAGCGACGTGCCGGTCACCGAGTCGCAGACGCAACCCTGGTGCGTACAGACCGCGCTAAAAGCTTTGTACGTCCCTTTGGTCGGCTGGGACACCACGAGCTTGGCGTCCTTGTAGAGCTTCGCCCCGCCGACCGGGACATCCGATGTCGCACCCAGCTCGGTCGACGTAGCGGCCGCGGTCGTCTCGGCGGCCGTCGTCGCGGAATCACTGTCCGAGCTGCCGCACGCGGTGAGGCCTATACCGGCCACGCCGGCGAGCGCGGCACCCTGGAGGACAGTACGGCGGCAGGGGGGCAGTGTGGTCATGGTTGCGCTCCTCAGCTCAGTACGGGGATCTTGAAAGCTGGAGCATAGGTGCCGAGCTTCTGAGAACGCTATGAGCAAGGCCACGCCTGCGCCGTTGAACCCTTCAGCCGAACCTTCGGCTGAAGGGTTCAAAACCCTGGGCCCGCTTAGGCCCGCTTACGCGGAGCGGCCCGCTTACGCGCCGCGGGCTTGCGCGGCGGCGGGGCGTCGGAGATACGGTCGGCGCCCAGGATGTCCCGCAGGAACTTTCCGGTGTGGCTGGCGCCGACGCCGGCGATCTGCTCGGGGGTGCCTTCGGCGACGACCAGCCCGCCGCCGCTGCCGCCCTCGGGGCCCATGTCGACGACCCAGTCGGCGGTCTTGATGACATCGAGGTTGTGCTCGATGACGATCACGGTGTTGCCCTTGTCGACCAGCCCGGAGAGCACCTTGATGAGCTTGCTGATGTCCTCGAAGTGCAGGCCGGTGGTCGGCTCGTCCAGGACGTAGACCGTCCGCCCGGTCGACCGCTTCTGCAGCTCGCTCGCGAGCTTCACGCGCTGTGCCTCGCCGCCCGACAGGGTGGGCGCGGACTGCCCGAGCCGGACATAGCCCAGCCCGACCTCGTTCAGCGTGCGCAGATGCCGGGCGATGGTCGGCACGGCCTCGAAGAAGGCCAGGCCCTCCTCGATCGGCATGTCGAGGACCTCGGCGATGGACTTGCCCTTGTAGTGCACTTCGAGGGTCTCGCGGTTGTAGCGCGCGCCGTGGCAGACCTCGCACGGGACGTACACATCCGGGAGGAAGTTCATCTCGATCTTGATCGTGCCGTCGCCGGAGCAGTTCTCGCAGCGGCCGCCCTTGACGTTGAAGGAGAAGCGCCCGGGGAGGTAACCGCGGACCTTCGCCTCCATGGTCTCGGCGAAGAGCCTGCGCACATGGTCGAAGACGCCGGTGTACGTGGCCGGGTTGGAGCGGGGGGTGCGGCCGATCGGCGACTGGTCGACGTGGACGACCTTGTCGACCAGGTCGTCGCCGGCGACCCGGGTGTGGCGGCCGGGGACGGAGCGCGCGCCGTTCAGCTCGCGGGCGAGGTGGGTGTAGAGGATGTCGTTGACCAGCGTGGACTTGCCGGAGCCGGAGACACCCGTGACCGCGGTGAAGACGCCGAGCGGGAAGGACACGTCGATGTCCTGGAGGTTGTGCTCGCGCGCGCCGTGCACGGTCAGCTGCCGGGCGCGGTCGATCGGCCGCCGTACGTCGGGGGTGGGGATGGCCCGCTTGCCGGAGAGGTACTGGCCGGTGAGCGACTCCTCGTTGGCCAGCAGGTCCTTCAGGGAGCCGCTGTGGACGACCCTGCCGCCGTGCTCGCCGGCGCCGGGGCCGATGTCGACGACCCAGTCGGCGGTCTTGATGGTGTCCTCGTCGTGCTCGACGACGATGAGGGTGTTGCCGAGGTCGCGGAGCCGCACGAGGGTCTCGATGAGCCGGTGGTTGTCGCGCTGGTGGAGGCCGATGGAGGGCTCGTCGAGGACGTACAGCACGCCCACCAGCCCGGAGCCGATCTGGGTGGCGAGCCGGATGCGCTGGGCCTCGCCGCCGGACAGGGTGCCGGAGGCGCGGTTGAGGGAGAGGTAGTCCAGGCCGACGTCGACCAGGAAGGTCAGCCGCTCGTTGACCTCCTTGAGGACCCGCTCGGCGATCTTCTTGTCGCGAGCGTCGAGCTTCATCGCGCCGAGGAAGTCCGCGCAGTCGCTGATCGACATCGCGGCGACCTCGGCGATGGAGCGGTCCTGGACGGTGACGGCCAGGACGATCGGCTTGAGCCTGGTGCCGTCACAGGTCGGGCAGGGCACCTCGCGCATATAGCCCTCGAAGCGCTCCCGGCTGGAGTCGGACTCCGACTCTGAATGCCGCCGCTTGACGAAGGGCACCGCCCCCTCGAAGGAGGTCGTGTAGGAGCGCTCGCGCCCGTACCGGTTCTTGTAGCGGACGGCGATCTGGGTCTTGTGCCCGTTCAGCAGCGCCTTCTTGGCGCGCACCGGCAGCCCCGCCCAGGGGATGTCGGTGCGGAAGCCCAGCTCGTCGGCGAGCGCGCCGATGAGGCGCTGGAAGTAGTCCCGGGTGTGGCCGAGCGACCAGGGCGCGATGGCGCCCTCGTCGAGGGACTTCTCCTCGTCGGGGATGATCAGCTCGGGGTCGACCTCCATGCGGGTGCCGATGCCGGTGCAGTCGGGGCAGGCGCCGAAGGGCGAGTTGAAGGAGAAGGAGCGCGGCTCCAGCTCCTCGAAGGACAGGTCGTCGTACGGGCAGTAGAGGTGCTCGGAGAACATCCGCTCGCGCTGCGGGTCGTCCTCGGGCAGGTCGATGAAGTCCAGGATCACCATGCCGCCGGACAGGCCCAGCGCCGTCTCGACGGAGTCGGTCAGGCGGCGCTTGGCGCTGTCCTTGACCGTGAGGCGGTCGACGACCACCTCGATGGTGTGCTTCTCCTGCTTCTTCAGCGTGGGCGGTTCGGTGAGCTGGACGGTCGCGCCGTCCACCCGGGCCCGGCTGTAGCCCTTGGTCTGCAGGTCGGCGAAGAGGTCGACGAACTCGCCCTTGCGCTCCCGTACCAGCGGGGACAGCACCTGGAAGCGGCTGCCCTCCTCCAGCTCAAGCACCCGGTCCACGATCGCCTGCGGCGACTGCCGGGAGATGGGGCGGCGGCACTCCGGACAGTGCGGCTTGCCGATGCGGGCGAAGAGCAGACGCAGGTAGTCGTAGACCTCGGTGATGGTGCCGACGGTGGAGCGGGGGTTGCGGGAGGTGGACTTCTGGTCGATCGAGACGGCCGGGGAGAGGCCCTCGATGAAGTCGACATCGGGCTTGTCCATCTGGCCCAGGAACTGCCGGGCGTAGGAGGAGAGCGACTCGACGTAGCGGCGCTGCCCCTCGGCGAAGATCGTGTCGAACGCGAGGGACGACTTGCCCGACCCGGACAGCCCGGTGAAGACGATGAGCGAGTCCCGTGGAAGGTCGAGCGAGACGTTCTTGAGGTTGTGCTCGCGAGCGCCACGGACGGTGAGTCGATCGGCCACGCCAGTGCGCACCTTTCATAGAGCGGGGGACGGGGAGCAGCACCCCCAGACAGCGTAACGGGGCACCTTCGCGCTTTCTTCCGGATGACCGGGTCTTCGGGCCTCCGACTGCGCCACGCTCAGGCTATAGCACGTACATTCGATTTACCGGCCAAGCCTGCCATCTTCACCCGATCGAGTGGAGCGCGATAGCGTCGTTGACGAGGCGTCGGTCCCGTCCGACCCGGTCCGACCTGGGAGGCCCCCGTGTCTGTCCAACGACCCGACCCCGCGCGCGATGCGGCCGCCGTACGGGAAGCAACCGAACAACTGCTCGAATCAGTGGCGACCCTCACCCCCTCCGCCGTCGCCGAGCCCTCCCTGTTGCCCGGCTGGACCCGCGGCCACCTCCTGGCCCACCTCGCCCGCAACGCCGACTCCTACGTCAACCTGCTCACCTGGGCGCGTACCGGCGAGGAGACCCCGCAGTACGCCGACCAGGAGTCCCGCGACAAGGACATCGAGGAAGGCGCCGGGCGACCGCTCGGCGAGCACCTCGACGAGCTGCGGATCTCCGCCGACCGGCTCGCCTACGCCGTCGAGCAGACCCCGCCGCAGGCCTGGGCGGCCCAGGTCTCCATGCGCTCCGGCCGCGTCATCGCCGCCGCCGAGATCCCGTACCGCCGCCTCATCGAGGTCCTGCTGCACCACGTCGACCTCGGCATCGGCTACACCTGCGCCGACCTGCCCGCCGACTTCGCCGTACGCGAGCTCGCCAACGTCATCGACGGGCTCTCCGGCCACGAGGGCGTCGCCGCCGTACGCCTCCACGACACCGACAGCGGCGAGAAGTGGACCATCGGCGCCGCCAACGAGCCCGATCTCACCGTCAGCGGCCCCCGCACCGCCCTCCTCGCCTGGGTCACCGGCCGCAGCAAGGGCGAAGGCCTCACTCCTCTGCCCGCCCTGCCCCTGCCGGTCCTCCCGCCACTAGGCTGACCGCCATGGCTTACACGGGAGAGGTCGAGGTCGGCGGCACGCCCGACGTGCACGAACTCAAGGACCTGATCATCACCAAGGCCGCCGTCGGCCCCATGAACAACAACGCCTACGTGCTGCGCTGCCGCGCCACCGACGAGCAGCTGCTCATCGACGCGGCCAACGAGCCGCACACCCTCGCCGAGGTCATCGGCACCGACGGCCTCACCTCCGTCGTCACCACCCACCAGCACGGCGACCACTGGCAGGCCCTCGCCACCGTCGTCACCACCACCGGCGCCCGCACCTACGCCGGCCGCCACGACGCCGACGGCATCCCCGTCCCCACCGATGTCCTCGTCGACGACGGCGACACCATCACCGTCGGCCGCGTCACCCTCACCGCCCGGCACATCGTCGGCCACACCCCCGGCTCCATCGTCCTCGTCTACGACGACCCCCACGGACACCCCCACCTCTTCACCGGCGACTGCCTCTTCCCCGGCGGCGTCGGCAACACCCAGGGCGACGCAGACCGCTTCGCCTCGCTCTACCGCGACGTCAAGGCCAAGCTCTTCGACGAACTCCCCGACGAGACCTGGGTCTACCCGGGCCACGGCTCCGACACCTCCCTCGGCGCCGAGCGCCCGCACCTGGACGAGTGGCGAGAGCGCGGCTGGTGACCCGCTGATCCGAGTGGGGCCTCACTTCGGTGTGCCCGGAGCCTGTCCGGGCACACGATGAGGGAACGCACCGAATAGGGGGCCGGATGCACATCAGCCGATCCGTGGCCGGTATCGCCGTACTGCTCGCCGCCGTCAGCGCGTGCGGGCCGGTCAGTGACAGCAAGAGCGGCAGCTCACCGAAGAGTTCGCCGAGTTCGGCGAAGAGCACTGCGGCCAGCGCGAGCGTGCCCGATTTCGTGGGGATGGGGTTGCAGTCGGCGCAGGACAAGGCGCAGGAGCTGGGGTTCTACGGTCTGGACTCGCATGACTCGCTGGGGCGGGGCCGCAATCAGCTGTGGGACCGGGACTGGCGGGTGTGCTTCCAGAGTCCGGCGGCGGGGAAGCGGGTGGGGACGGATACGAGGATCGACTTCGGGACGGTGAAGCTGAAGGAGACGTGTCCGGCGAAGGACGCGAGCGGGGCGGTGAAGGCGGGCGGGAGCATGCCGGACTTCAGGGGGAAGTCGGTGAAGGCGGCGCGGGCGGCGCTGGATTCGTCGACGAGTCTCACGGTGGACGACGCGTCGGGGAAGGACCGGTTCATCGTGGTGGAGAGCAACTGGCAGGTGTGCTCGCAGAGTCCGGCGGCGGGTACGAAGCTGTTCGGGCAGCCGGTGACGTTCAAGGCCGTGAAGTTCGGGGAGAGCTGCCCATAGGGCCCGTGGCGTCAGGCCTCGTGCTGGTAGAACCAGTAGTAGCTGGTGGCGGTCATGGCGAGGCCGAGCGTGGCGCCCACCAGACCGGCCTTGAGTACGGAGTAGCCGCTGAGGCTGAGCAGGTAGCCCATGGCGCAGCCGAAGACGACGCCGAAGGCGGCTGAGCGGGGTTCGCGGGCGAGCGAGGTGCGCGCGGCGCCGACGGCGTAGCAGACGGCGGTGAGGGCGACACAGCCGATGACGGCGATGAGGGTGGTGCGGGTGGTGGAGGCGCCGTTGTTGTCGGCGATGAAGGCCGCGTAGCCGCCGAAGACGACGCCGAGGGTGAGGGGGATCGCCCAGGCGGAGGTGTGAAGCTGCAGTTGGGGGCGGGTGGAGGGGGCTGCGTGAGCGTTCATGGGTAGAGCTCCTCTGTGTGCGTGTGCCCTGTCCATCAGGTGACACCCGTGGGGCGCTGCTGGCAACCGGTGGGCGGGTCGGTCGTTGGGCACATGTGCGTGATGACACCCCCACTTCCGGTATTCCCATGGGACGGATCGCGGCGGCCTCGGCGGCCGGGACCGCGATCGAGTTCTACGACTTCTTCGCCTACGGCACGGCGGCCGCGCTGGTCCTGGGGCCGCTGTTCTTCCCCGGCTTCTCGGCGCTCGCCGGGACGCTGGCGGCGTTCGCGACCTTCGGGGTCGGCTTTGTGGCCCGGCCCCTCGGGGCGGTGGTGTTCGGGCATGTCGGGGACCGGTACGGGCGGCGGCCGGTGCTCGTCGGCTCACTGCTGCTGACGGGGCTGGCGACGACCGCTGTCGGGCTGGTGCCGTCGTACGCGACGATCGGCGCGGCCGCGCCGGTGATCCTGGTGACGCTGCGCTTTCTGCAGGGGCTCGGCCTCGGCGGGGAGTGGGGCGGCGCGGTGCTGCTGGCGGCGGAGCACGCGCCGCCGGGGCGGCGGGGGCTGTGGGCGAGCCTGCCGCAGACGGGGCCGGCCACGGGCTTCGTACTGGCCAACGGGGTGCTGCTGGCGCTGTCGGCGGGGCTGAGCGACGCGGCGTTCCGGGACTGGGGCTGGCGGGTGCCGTTCTGGGCGGCCGGGGTGCTGGCGGTGGGCGGGCTGGCGCTGCGGGCGGCGCTTCCGGAGACCCCGGAATTCACCCGGGTGGCCGAACGCGGGGAGCTGGCGCGGGTGCCGCTCGGTGAGCTGTTCACCGGGCACTGGCGGCTGGTGCTGCTGACGGCCGGGGCCATGGCGGGCGGCTACGCCGTGTTCTACACGGTCACCACGTGGTCGCTGTCGTACGCGACCGGCACGCTCGGCATGCCGCGTACGACCGCCCTGGCCGCCGTGCTCGCGGCCGTCCTGGTCAAGGGCGCCGTCACGCCGCTCGTGGGGATGCTGGGCGACCGCTTCGGGCGGCGGCGGCTCGCGCTGGCCGGCACCGGGGCGATGGCGGTGGTGATCTTCCCGTACGCCGGGCTGCTCGCCACGGGCTCGCCCGTCGCGATGGCCCTGGGCTCGACGGCGGAACTGCTGGCCTTCATCACGGCCTTCGCGGTGCTCGGGGCGTATCTGCCGGAGCTGTACGAGCCCCGGGTGCGGTGCACGGGCGCGGCGCTGGGCTACAACCTGGGCGGGATCCTCGGCGGGGCGCTGACGCCGATCGTCGCGACGCGGCTCGCGGAGGGCGGCGGCGGGCCGTGGCCGGTGGCGCTGTACGTGGCGGCTATCGCGCTGGTGAGCGTCGCCTGCTTCGCCGCGCTGCCCGACCCGGGGAGGGAGGTGGTCGGCGCGGCGCCGGCGGTCGCTGCGTCTACGTCTCCATGACGTCGATGACGTCTTCGATGACGGCGTAGTAGCGATCGGGGTTGTCACGGTCCCGCAGCACCATGCCGCGCGTAGCGGTGCTCGCATCGCCCCCGTACAGACAAACACCGGGCGGTCCGGGCGGCAATGCGCGCCGCCTGGACCGCCCGGGGGCGAAGAGGCATTCGTCAGACGTCGGCGTGCTCCACGCGCCCCTCGGCGAGCTCCCGTTCCGCCTGCTTCTTCGAGGCCAGCAGGCTGGTCACCGTGGTGACGGCGAGGACCAGGACGATGAAGGCGAGGGAGAAGGGGATGCTGATCTCGGGGACGTGGACGCCGGATTCGTGCAGGGCGTGCAGCACGAGCTTGACGCCGATGAAGCCGAGGATGACCGACAGGCCGTAGGAGAGGTGGACCAGCTTCTTGAGCAGGCCGCCGATGAGGAAGTAGAGCTGGCGCAGGCCCATCAGCGCGAAGGCGTTGGCGGTGAAGACGATGTACGGGTCCTGGGTGAGGCCGAAGATCGCGGGGATGGAGTCCAGCGCGAACAGCACGTCGGTGGTGCCGATGGCGAGCATGACGACGAGCATCGGCGTCATGACGCGCTTGCCGTGCTGCTGAACGAAGAGCTTCGTGCCGTGGTAGCGGTCGGCGACGCCGAGGCGGCGCTCGGCGGCCTTGAGGAGCTTGTTCTCCTCGAACTCCTCGTCGCCGTCGTCGGCGCGGGCTTCCTTGATGAGCTTCCAGGCGGTGTAGATGAGGAAGGCGCCGAAGATGTAGAAGACCCAGGCGAACGACGTGATGATCGTGGCACCGGCGGCGATGAAGACCGCGCGCAGGACCAGTGCGATGAGCACGCCGACGAGCAGCACGCGCTGCTGGTACTGGCTGGGGACCGCGAACTTGCCCATGATGAGGACGAAGACGAAGAGGTTGTCGACGCTGAGCGACTTCTCGGTGATGAATCCCGCGAAGAACTCACCGGCCGGCGCTCCGCCGCCGAATATCAGCAGGCCGATGCCGAAGAGGGCGGCCAGGGCGATCCAGACGACCGTCCAGATGCCCGCTTCCTTGATCGATACGTCGTGCGGTTTGCGCCCGATGAGGAAGTCGATGGCGATGAGGGCGCACAGACCGGCGATGGTCACGGCCCACAGGCCCAGGGAAACATCCACGCTTTGCCTCCGGCAGGTTGGTTCGGCAACTGTCAGCGTTGTCGCTGCCGGAGGTCTCTTCCACCCTGGCGCAGTGGCCGGGCCGGTGCCCCGGGGCCGTTTCGGCCCGTGATGACGGGGTCACCGCAGATACGGGAATACTCCCCTCCGCGTAAAGAACAGTACACGAAAGACCAAGGAAAGGTAAAGCGATGGTCAAGCAGAGGGCATGAAGGCGGGGTCAGCTGCCATAGGCCTGCCGGGCGGCGGCTATCTGCCTCAGTACGAGCGGGAGCACCTGGCTGCCGTGCGGCGGCAGCAGCGGCTCGTACGTCCAGGCGTGGCCCACCCAGGGGTCGGCCATGTGGTCGTCCGGGACGGCGGTGAGGCGGAGCAGGGAGCGCCAGAGGGGGTCGAGGACGGGGCCGTATTCGTGGGCGTCCTCGCGGTCGGCGATCAGGAGGAGGTGGACGCCGGCGGAGGGGCCCTCGTCGGCGAGGTAGCGGAGCTGGGTGATGGCCCGGTCGTCGAAGCCGTACGGGAAGTCGTTGACGATCAGCAGCTGTTCGGCGGGGTCGAGGTCGGGCGGGAGGGCGTCGGGGGCGCCGGCCCGAAGGGCCATATGGACGAGGTCGACGCGTTCGGTGAGGCGGCTGAGCACCGTGGTCACCCCGGCGGCTCCCGTGGCCGGCGGCTCGCGCAGGACGCCGGAGCCGACGAGCGGGGCGAGGGCGGCCGACGCCGAGCCGGACGGGTCGATGACCTGGAGGGCGTAGGCGCCGACCGGGTAGGAGGCCATCAGCCGGGCGGCGAGGGCGACCGCGACATCCTGGCCGCGCCGCCGGTCCTGGGCGCTGTCGACCCAAAGGCCCCGCTCCAACGGCAGCCGTACGAGCATGGGGATCCGCAGTGCCGGCTGCTCGGGCAGATGGAGCTCGCCGACGCGGACGGCCATCGAGGGCTCCTCCGGCACCGAGTAGCCGTGCCAGACCGGGCTGTCCCAGCCTGCGTAGGCGGGCGGCAGCGCGGGCTCGACCACCTCGGCCTCGGCGGTGAGCTGCGCCAGGTCCCGGTCCAGGGCGGCACGGGCCTGGTCGACCAGGTCGGTGTGGCGGGCCATGGCCTGGTCGCGGGCGGCCTCGGCGGCCGGGCCGACCCGGGTGCGCGGATCGGACAGGGCCCGGTCCAGCTCCTGGTCGAGCCGGGACTCGGCGAAGCCGACGGCGCTGCGGTACCCGGCGATGGTGCGGGCCAGGTCCTCGAACATCCCCCAGACCTGGTTGTAGAGCCGCTCCTCCATGCTCCAGCCGCTGGCGTCCCCGGCTACGGGCTGGGCAGCGGATGGGGCCGGATCCGGCTTGGGCTCGGGCTCGGGCTTCAGGCCCAGGTCCCGCAGCAGCTCGGGGAGGCCGCCCGCGTAGCCCTGCCCGACCGCGCGTACCTTCCAGGCGCCCTGCCTGCGGTAGAACTCAAGGGCGACCAGCGCGGACTCGTCGCCGAGCCCGTCGATGGTGAAGCTCGCCAGCTCCGCGCCGCTGCCCGCGCCCAGGACGGCCACGTACGGAGCGGCCACCGCCCCGAAGCGGACGCCCGGGGGCAGCGCGAGCACCACGCTGACCCGCTCCTCGGAGGCGGGCACCGCGTCCAGCTCGACGGGGAAGCGGTGGACGCAGGCGTCCTGCGGGTCGAGCCGCAGGGTCTCCCCCGCCGTGCTGCCCGACAGCACCGGCGTGGCCGCCGACACCGTGATCTCCAGCCGGGTCTCACGCAGCGGGTGGTTCTGTCCCCGTACCAGCTCGGCGGTCATGGCCGGCTGTCCTACAGCGCCGATGCGATGGCCGGCAGCAGGTCCTGGAAGGTGCGCCCGTTGGCCGGGGTGCCGATCGCGGTCATCGACCAGCCGGCGCCGGAGCGCTCCACCTTCGCCATGATCTGCGCGGTGTGCGGACCACCGCCGGTGAGGGTGTAGCGGGCCAGCTCCTGGCCGTTGGTCTCGTCGACCAGCCGGCAGAACGCGTTCTGGACCTCGCCGAAGGTCTGGCCGGTGAAGGAGTTGACGGTGAACACGATCTGGTTGACGTGCACCGGCACCCGCTGCAGGTCGACCAGGATCGACTCGTCGTCGCCGCCCTGGCCCGCCCCGCCGACCCGGTTGTCACCGGTGTGCCGGACGGATCCGTCGTTGCTGACGAGGTGCTGGAAGAACACCACGTCCGTCGGCTCCTTGTCGGCGAACAGCACGGCCGACGCGTCCAGGTCGATCTCCTGGGTGCGCTTGCCGAAGAGCCCGCGGCGCGGGGCGGCCTGCCAGCCCAGCCCCATCCGCACCGCTGTCAGAGTCCCCCCGTCGGACTTCTGCAGGCTGATCTGCTGGCCCTTGGTCATGTTGACCGTCACGGCGCTGTCCCCTCTCGCCCAAAATGCCCTGTGCGGTTTGCTGTTGTCCCGCACCCTACGGGTAGACGCGAAAGCACCGCACGGTGGTTCAGGCTCAGGCCATTCCGGCCTCCCTCATCTGGCGCAGCTCCTTCTTGAGCTCCCCCAGCTCGTCGCGCAGCCGAGCCGCCACCTCGAACTGCAGCTCGGCCGCCGCCGCGTGCATCTGCTCGGTCAGCTCCCCGATGAGATCCGCCAGCTCCTCCGCCGGCAGGCTCTTGCCCGCCCGCTTGCCGCCCGCCTTCGCCGACAGGCCCGGCACCGGCGCCTTGCCCCGCGAGCGCTGCCGGCCGCTGCCGAGCAGTTCCTCGGTGTCGGCGTCCTCGCGGGCGAAGGAGTCCATGATCCCGGCGATCTTCTTCCGCAGCGGCTGCGGGTCGATGCCGCGTTCCGTGTTGTACGCGATCTGCTTCTCGCGCCGCCGGTTGGTCTCGTCGATGGCCTTGGCCATCGACGGCGTGATCCGGTCCGCGTACATGTGGACCTGGCCCGACACGTTGCGCGCCGCGCGGCCGATGGTCTGGATCAGGGACGTACCCGAGCGCAGGAAGCCCTCCTTGTCGGCGTCCAGGATCGCCACCAGCGACACCTCGGGCAGGTCGAGGCCCTCGCGCAGCAGGTTGATGCCCACCAGCACGTCGTACTCGCCCGCGCGCAGCTCGCGCAGCAGCTCGACCCGGCGCAGGGTGTCGATGTCGCTGTGCAGATACCGCACCTGGATGCCCAGTTCGAGCATGTAGTCGGTGAGGTCCTCGGACATCTTCTTGGTGAGCGTGGTGACCAGTACGCGTTCGTTCTTCTCGGCGCGGATGCGGATCTCGTGCACCAGGTCGTCGATCTGTCCCTGGGTCGGCTTGACCACCACCTCGGGGTCGATCAGACCGGTCGGCCGGATGATCTGCTCGACGACCCCGTCGCCGCGCGAGAGCTCGTACGGGCCCGGGGTCGCCGACAGATACACGGTCTGGCCGACCCGCCCGAGGAACTCCTCCCACTTCAGCGGCCGGTTGTCCAGCGCGGACGGCAGCCGGAAGCCGTGGTCGACCAGCGTGCGCTTGCGGGAGGCGTCGCCCTCGTACATCGCGCCGATCTGCGGCACGGTGACATGCGACTCGTCGATGACCAGGAGGAAGTCCTCCGGGAAGTAGTCGATGAGGGTGTCCGGCGCGGTGCCGCCCTCGCGGCCGTCGATGTGGCGGGAGTAGTTCTCGATGCCGGAGCAGGTGCCGATCTGCCGCATCATCTCGATGTCGTACGTCGTGCGCATGCGCAGCCGCTGCGCTTCCAGGAGCTTGCCCTGCTTCTCCATGAGCGCGAGCTGTCCTTCGAGCTCCTTCTCGATCCCCGCGATGGCCCGCTCCATGCGCTCCGGACCGGCCACGTAGTGGCTGGCCGGGAACACGTAGAGCTGCTGGTCGTCGGTGATGACCTCGCCGGTGAGCGGGTGGAGGGTGGACAGCGCCTCGATCTCGTCGCCGAACATCTCGATGCGGACGGCGAGCTCCTCGTAGACCGGGAAGATCTCGATGGTGTCGCCGCGCACGCGGAATGTGCCGCGGGAGAACGCCACGTCATTGCGGGCGTACTGGATGTCGACGAACTTGCGCAGCAGCCGGTCGCGGTCGATCTCGTCGCCGACTTTGAGGCGCACCATGCGGTCGATGTACTCCTGCGGCGTGCCGAGGCCGTAGATGCAGGACACGGACGCGACGACGATCACATCGCGCCGGGTGAGCAGGGAATTCGTCGCCGAGTGGCGGAGGCGCTCGACCTCCTCGTTGATCGAGGAGTCCTTCTCGATGTAGGTGTCCGTCTGCGGGACGTACGCCTCGGGCTGGTAGTAGTCGTAGTACGAGACGAAGTACTCGACCGCGTTGTTCGGGAGCAGCTCGCGGAATTCGTTGGCCAGCTGGGCGGCGAGTGTCTTGTTCGGAGCCATCACCAGCGTCGGGCGCTGCAGCCGCTCGACCATCCACGCCGTCGTCGCCGACTTTCCGGTGCCGGTCGCCCCCAGCAGGACGACATCCTGTTCACCGGCGCGGATGCGCCGCTCCAGGTCGTCGATGGCGGTGGGCTGGTCACCGCTGGGCTTGAAGGGGCTGACGACCTCGAAGGGCGCCACGGTGCGTTCGATGTCTGATACGGGCCGCATGGAACCCACGGTACGGCCCCCCACTGACAATCGGGTCCGGGCGCCCACGGCCATGCCCTACGGCAGCAGTCTCGGCCGCTGCTTGGCCGCGACATCCTCGATCCAGCCGACCCCGAGCACCGCGACGGCGATCAGCACCCAGGCGACCCCGAACTGGAACCACATGCTGTCCAGCGGCAGTGACAGCTCGAAGGCCCGCACCTGCCACATGAGGTCGATCAGGGGGACGCTGACGATGAGCGCGATCTCGTGCCAGAGGTAGATCGTGACGGCCCGCGAGTTGAAGATCGTGACGGTGCGGTCCAGCGGCTTGATCCGGCGCACCCAGTCCATGTCCGGCCGGAAGCGGAGCAGCAGCAGGACGAAGCCGACCGACCAGAACGCCTGGGCGAGCGGGATCTCGTTGAGGTCGTACGAGCCGTCGGACTGGTGGGTGAAGCCGTACCAGCCGCCGAAGGCCATCGTGGCGGCGGCCAGAAGCAGCACGACGGCGGGGTGCAGCCGGTCGACGAGGCCGTCGCGGTGGGCGAAGCCGAGCAGCCAGCAGGTGACGTAGGTGGCGAGGTCGAAGAGGATGGAGCCGATCTGGCCGTCCGGCGGGCTCCAGACCGTCGACATGACGACGATCGGGACCAGCGACAGGACCAGCATCAGCCCCCGGGAGAGCCGGAAGGCCTTCAGGAGCAGCGGCGAGAGCAGCACGAGCCACAAATACGTACGCAGATACCACAGGATGTCCGTGGCCTGCGCACCCCACTCGTTTCCGGGCGGATCGCCGATCGGGACCACCCACAGCAGCATGCGCCGCCACCAGTGGCCGATGTGGTGCTCGGGCGGGGCCCAGCCGTGGACCATCATCGCGAGGACGACGACGATGCCGAAGGCCCACAGCGGCGGAAGCAGCCTGCGCATGCGGCCCCGGATGACACCCAGGGCGGGGCGGGCCAGGGAGCGGGCCATCAGCGAGCCGGCGAGGGCGAACATCACGCCCATGGAGGGGAAGACCAGGCTCAGCCAGGCCCATCCGAAGGTGTGATAGGTGACGACGCGGATCATGGCGAACATGCGCAGGACGTCGAGATAGCGGTCGCGACCGCCGGCCGCCGCACCGGGCGCGGTGCGCGCGCGGCGGCGGGACGCCCTCGTCGTCAGGGCCACGGGGTCCGTGGACGCGTCCGTGGGCGCGCCCGCGGCCGTGGGGGCTGAGGTGGTGACGGTCATGAGACACCTGCCGGAGTCTGCAGAGTGCCGACCTCGCCGGTGCGCTTGAGCTTCTGCCAGCGAAGGCGGCCGCCGGTGAGGGCGGTGATGGAGGAGTGGATCAGCACGAGGTACATGAGCTGCCGGTAGGCGATCTGCTGGAGCGGCATCATCCACAGGTAGCGGTACTTCTCGCGGTCCAGGCGGAACGCGTAGGCCGCGCAGACCAGTTGGACGGCCAGTACGGCGGCCCAGGCGAGCAGTGACTTCACCGGGTCCACGAAGATCATTCCGTAGATCGTGAAGAGGTCGATCAGCGGTGCGAAGAGCGGCGTGACGATCTGGAACAGGACGACGAGCGGCATGCCGACGCGTCCGAAGCGGCCCGAGGGGCCCCGGTCTGTGACGGACTTGCGGTGCTTCCACAGCGCCTGCATGGTGCCGTAGCTCCAGCGGTACCGCTGCCGCCACAGCTGGCCGATGCTGGCCGGGGCCTCGGTCCAGGCGCGGGCGTGCTCCTGGTAGACCACGCGCCAGCCGGCCCGGTGCAGGGCGATCGTGACGTCGGTGTCCTCGGCGAGGGTGTCCTCGCTCATGCCGCCGGCCCGCAGCAGCGCCTCGCGGCGGAAGCCGCCCACGGCGCCGGGGATGGTCGGCATGCAGTTGAGCAGGTCGTACATGCGCCGGTCGAGGTTGAAGCCCATCACGTACTCGATGTGCTGCCAGGCGCCGATGACGGTGTTGCGGTTGCCGACCTTCGCGTTACCCGCGACCGCGCCCACCGACGGGTCGGCGAAGGGCTGGACGAGGTGGCGCACGGTGTCGGGCTCGAAGACGGTGTCGCCGTCCATCATGACGATGATGTCGTAACGCGCGTTGCGCACGCCGTTGTTCAGGGCGGCCGGTTTGCCCGCGTTCTCCTGGCGCACGACGCGCACATTGGGCAGGCCCATCGCCTCGACGATGTCCGCCGTGCCGTCGGTGGATCCGTCGTCCACGACGATGATCTCGATCGGATGCGTGCTGGCGGCGAGGGAGTTCACCGTGTTGGCGATGCACTCCTTCTCGTTGTACGCGGGCACGATCACGCTCACCGGTTCGGTGACCGTATGCCCCCAGGAGAAGCGCCGCTTGTTGCGGATCCGGTAGTGCCGCCGGGCGAGGATCAGCATCATCCCGAAGCGGCCCATGACGGCGACCCCGACGACGACCAGCAGCCAGGACAGGACCGGCATCGCGCCCTCGGCGAGGGCGACCGCCCAGACGAAGGCCCGGCCCTGCCAGAGCTGGGCGCCGGTGGCCTTCTGGTTGGTGGACGTGCCGCCGAGGCTCTTGGTGAGGGTGGTGAAGGTGTAGCCCTTGGCCTTCATCTGCTTGATGTACGTGCCGAGGGCGGCCACGGTCTGGGAGCGGTCGCCGCCCGCGTCGTGGAAGAGGACTGCGGCGCCCTGGCCATTCTCGGGGGTGGCGTTGCTGATGATCTTCGCGACGCCGGGCTTCTTCCAGTCCTCGCTGTCGGTGTCGACGAAGGCGCTGATGTAGCCCTTGGAGCCGATGTACCGGTACACGGGCCAGTTGAAGTTGTCGATCGAGTCCGTCTCGGAGGAGTACGGGGCCCGGAAGAGCGAGGTGGTGATCCCGGCGGCGCCGGCCAGGGCGAGCTGGGTCTGCGACAGCTCGCGGTCGATGCGCGCCTGGCTCTGGTAGGAGAGGTCGACGTGGGAGAAGGTGTGGACGCCGATCTCGCTGCCGGAGCTGACCATCTCGCGGACCAGCGCGGGGTAGCGGGCCGCCATCTGGCCGACGACGAAGAAGGTGCCGGGGACGTCGTTCTCGCGCAGCACCTTCAGGACCTGGGAGGTGTAGGTGGGGTTCGGGCCGTCGTCGAAGGTGAGCGCGATGGTCTTCTTCGGGATGGCGTGGGCGGTGGGGGTGCCCTTGGCGTCGAAGCTGATGAGCGGGCCGCCGTCGATCACGCGGTCCGGGACCTTGCTGGCGCTGCCGGACTCGTGCACCCGGCTGTCGTTGCCGATCTCCGAGTGGAGATAGCCGTCCAGGAGCATCACGCACACCAGCGCGAACAGCGCCACCAGGGCCATGACCACCCTGGGCTTCGGCACCGCCTGCCGGCCGGCCGACGCCACCTTGGTGATCGTTCCCGGCGCGGCGTGCCTTCTGTTCGCGCTCCTCGTCATCGACATCGCGGGTCAGCCGCCGCCGTTGGTGCTGTCGCCGTCACGGCCGCCGGAGTCGCCGCCGCTGTCCTCGTCGCCGTTGCCGCCACGGGAAGTCGCCGAAGCACTGTGGGTGGCCGAAGCACTCTGGGTGGCGGTCGCGGAGGCGCTCGCGGAGGCCGAAGCGCTCGCGGTGGCCCCGGACTTCGTCGCGGACGCACTCGCCGACGCGGACGCGGTGGCCGTGCCGGTGGCCTTGGCGGACGTGTCGGCGGCCTGGACGGTTCCGGCCGACTCAGTCGCGGACGCGGTCGGTGTCGCCTTGTGCGGCCGGGCGGCCTTGGTGGCGGTCGCCGACGAACTCGCCTTCGGGGACGCGGAATTCTCGACTTTCTCCGCTTTGGCCAAGGAGTTGGACCTCGTGCCCGGAATGAGGGTGTCCGGAGCGAATGGCGTACCGCCCGCGAAGGCCACGCCGAGCACCGCCGCGTAACCGATGCAGGCGATGCCGGACACCACACCGGCCCGCTTGATTATCCGGGCCCGGCGCCCGGATGAGTCCACGAAGACAGGCCCTTCTTCGGTTGATCGCCGCCGCCTACGAGTGGCAGCACGCCCAGAGTTGGAATTCATGGCGGGAATGCTAGCAGGATAATTGCTTCATAAAATCTCAAATTCTTTCATGAGGATTTTAATGAGGAATTCCTGAGCTATCATGAAGGATCCTCATAGCGGGTGTTGGTAGTGTCGCCGGTATGAAAAAGCGGATCGGCGCCATTGTCGCCTTGCTGATATGGGGCGGCACTTCCTGTACGACGTCTTCATCGACCACGTCGTCATCGACGCCGTCGACGACCCCGTCGACACTGTCGGGGAGTTCCAGCGCCACCGCGCACAGTGTGACCTTCGCCCCATATGTCGCCGTGTCCTCGTCCGGGAACTACGACATGGCCGCGACGGCCGAGGCCACCGGCGCCGACCGCTTCACTCTCGGCTTCGTCGTCTCCGACGGCGGCTGCGCCGCCAAGTGGGACGGCACCGACACCCTCGCCAACCCGAACCTGGACAAGCGCGTCTCGGCGCTGCGGTCGGCCGGCGGCGACATCGGCGTGTCCTTCGGCGGCCAGGACGGCAGCGAGCTCGCCCTCGCCTGCGACAGCACCGGCGAACTGGCCGCCGCCTACGCGACCGTCATCGACCGCTACGACCTCACCGAAGTGGACTTCGACATCGAGGGCGGCGCGCTGACCGACACCGCCGCCAACACCCGCCGCGCCAAGGCCATCGCCCAGTTCCAGAAGGAGGCCACGGCCGAGGGCCGCACCCCCGACATCTCCTTCACCCTGCCCGCCATGCCGGACGGCCTGACCGCCGACGCCGTCGCGTTCCTGAAGAACGCCGAGGCCAACGGCGTCGACATCTCGACGGTCAACATCATGGCGATGGACTACGGATCCGCGTACACCGGCGACATGGGCGGCTACGCGATCCAGGCGGCCACCGCCGCGCAGGCACAGCTCAAGAGCATCCTCGGCCTGTCGGAAACCGCCGCCTGGCAGACCCTCGCCGTGACCCCGATGATCGGCGTCAACGACATCACCACCGAGGTCTTCAGGGTCTCCGACGCCGAGCAACTGGCCGCGTTCGCCGCCCGGAAGGGCCTCGGCCGGCTGTCCATGTGGTCAGCCGGCCGGGACACGTCATCGCTCGGGTTTACGAGAGCGATGGCGGGAGACTCCTGACACCCCGGCAGGAGCGACCGGACCGACCGGATCGACGCGACCGACAGGGCCGACGGGGCCGACCGGACCCATCGGCCGGAACGTGTCGCTGAACTGCTCGGGCTCGGAGTCCCCGCCGCCCGCCGCCGACGGCGGATCGAGCGCCACCACCACCCCGGCCAGGAACAGGAAGACCACCGGGCCGATCAGGACCGGCGCCAGTATGGCCGCCGGAGCCGACCCGCCCACCGACCCCTCCGGGACATGGGACTGGATCTCGACGCTCAGCGCGGCCATCCCCGTGTAGTGCATGGCGCTGACCGCGACCCCCATGATGAGGCTGGCGCCGAAGCCCATGTACGCCCCCTTGACCGACACCGCGCACCAGAGCGCGGCCGTGGCCGCCAGGACGGCGATGCCGATCGACTCGCCCACGGTCAGCAGGTCGTAGCGCAGCTCCCCGTGCAGCCGCATGGCCGCCATGCCCAGGTAGTGCATGGCCGCGACGCCGAGGCCCATGACGGTGCCGCCGGCCAGCAGCGCGGGGATCGTACGCCCCCGGAAGCCGACGATGAAGACGCCGCCGCCGACGACCACGATCGCCACCAGGAGGCTGGCGAAAGTGACGGGCTTGTCGTAGTTGATCCGCGCTTCCTGGACCGTGAAGCCCATCATCGCGATGAAGTGCATGGTCCAGATGCCGGAGCCGATGGCGGTCGCGCCGAGCGCGAGCCACCCGGCCCGCCGCGAGCGCGCCATGGTCAGTGCCCGTACCGTGCAGCGCAGCCCCAGGGCCGCGCCCAGACAGGCCATCAGATACGCCGCCACCGGTGTGACCCAGCCGTAGGTGAAGTCATCTGTCGTCCCGTACATGATTCACGCGCCCCCACCCTGAATTCATCGAATTCATATCTCCCACCCGCGCACACCGTAGAGCGCAACGAAGATCCGTCTCAGGAACTTGAGGGAAGTTCATGTCCCGGTAGCACGGCGATCCGCTCCAACGGGCCGTGCGGGCCCGCCGCCAGCGCCTCGCGCACCGCCCCGGCGACCTCGCCGGGATGCCGGGCCAGGGCGGCGGGCGCGATCCGCAGCACCCGTACCCCCAGCGCCTCCAGCCGCCCCCGGCCGGTCGCCGGACCGAGGTCCAGGGCCACCCCGTCGCGCGCCCAGTAGGCGTCCGGCGAGGCCAAATACGAGCCGTTCATGCGCAGCACCGGCCGCCACAGCGGCTGGCGCAGGCCGGCCCGTAAGACCAGCGCCCGGGCCAGGCCCAGTGCCGCCCGGATCCCTGCGTCCAGCTCGGCCAGCAGTGCCCCGACGGCCGGCCTGCGGGCCAGCAGCGCGTCGCCCAGTGCGGCGGCGACGGCGTCCGGCCGCACCCCGGCGTACGTCACCAGCTCCCGGATCACGTCCCCGGCCCACTCCGCGTCGCACGATTCGCGCACCCCGTCGGCGGCCGCCCGGGCCAGCGGGGCCAGCGGCACCCCGCCGGCCGGCTCCGGGGCGGGCAGACCGGGCGCGTGATGCACCCGCACCCAGGTGTGCGTGCGGATCCGGCGCTCGGCGGGCACCAGCACGTCCACCACGGGCACCCCGGACGGCAGCCGGGCCGCCTCGATGCCGTGCAGCGCCAGCGCCGCCGTGCCCGTCACCATCGCCGCCGCCTCCGGGTGCCCCGCGAAGCCCAGCGCCGCCCGGCAGCGCTGGCCGACGCTCAGCGGCCCCGCGTGCAGCACGATCACCCGTGGCAGCGGACGCTGCCACCGCCCGCCGGGCCTGACCCGCTCCCGTACGAGGGACTGCGGCACCCCGATCGCCGTGAGCTGGGCCATGGTGGCCACCCGGTCCTGGTCGCGGGCGAGTCTGCGCAGGGCGGGCGTGAAGTCGTTTCGCGTCATGCCGGTACCGTCCCCCTCTGCGACGCTTCGACTACCCGCTGTGACAGAGCTGTCGAGAACCGCCACCCGGGCGAGTGGGGCCGGGCGGGCCGCGTTGTCAGTGGCGGCGCATAGGCTTTTGATGTGACGAGCCCGCAGACTGAATCCGTGACTGTGGCCTGGACGGTGCTGGACTCACCGATCGGGCCGCTGCTCCTGGCCGCGTCGGAGCAGGGCCTGGTCGAGGTCGTCTTCCACGCCGACGAGCCCACCGCTGCCGCCGCCCTCGACCGCCTCGCGCGGCGCCTCGGCGCAACCGTGCGCGAGGATCCGGCCGCCCCTCACCTCGCCGAGGCGATACGCCAGCTCCGGGCCTACTTCTCGGGCGGCCTGCGGGACTTCACCCTCGACCTGGACTGGTCCCTGACCACCGGCTTCAACCGCCGCGTCCAGCGCGAGCTCGCCACGGGCGTGCCGTACGGCACGGTCGTCGGCTACCAGGACCTCGCCAACCGCGTCGGCGAACCCGGCGCCGCCCGTGCCGTCGGCATGGCCATGGGCGCCAATCCGCTGCCCATCGTCGTCCCGTGCCACCGGGTCGTCGAAAGCGGCGGCGGCATCGGCGGCTTCGGCGGCGGACTGGAGATGAAGCGGCAACTGCTGGCGCTGGAGGGCGTGCTGCCCGAGCCGCTGTTCTAGGCCCTGTCCGGGCGAAGGCGGCGGGCCCCAGGCCTAGCAGCCGGGGTCCGGCGCGTCCACGGAGAGCGGGGCGCCTTCCGGGAGGAGGTAGGTGACGTAGAGGACGACCGGTTCCGTGCCCAGGTTGCGGCCGATGTGGACGTGGTTCGCGCCATCGGGCTCGACGAAGGACTGGCCCGCGGTCGCGACCTCCACCGAGCAGTCGGCCATGGTGCGGGTGAGCGTGCCGGACTGCACAACCGCGATGAGTTTGCCCAGGTGGTAGTGCCAGCCGGTGCTGCCGCCGGGCTCTATGGTGATCGTACGGACCACGACATCCGTACGCCCCTTGGTCTTGATCTTCAGCCCGTCCTCGGACGTGCCCTTGGCCAGAATGGTCGCGCTCACCCCGCTGCCCGGCGTGGCCAGCGCCGCCGACGGTACGACCGCTAACGCCGCCACACCCGCCACGACCAAGGCCCCCCTGCGAATCCGCCCCATGCGCATGTTTCGCCCCTCCCCTTTACGATGGCGGCGCAACGCTACCGGGGGACAAGGATGGCACGGCAGTGGACAAACCACCCCATAACGGCACGAGCTACGAGGTCACCCCCGGCGCCCCCGACTCCCCCGTACTCCTGCACGTCCCCCACGGCTCACGGACCGTTCCGGGTCCGGTCCGCGCCCGGATCCTCCTCGACGACGAGGCCCTCACCGCGGAACTCGACCGCATGACGGACTCCCACACCGGGCAGATCGCCGAACGGGCGGCGGCCGAAGCGGCCGTCACCCCCTGGCAGTTCACCAATGCCCTCTCCCGGCTGGTGATCGACCCCGAGCGCTTCCCCGACGAGCGCGAGGAGATGCGCGCGGTCGGCATGGGCGCCGTCTACACCCGCACCTCCGACGGCCGCCCCCTGCGCGCGGCAGACGACCCGGCCCACCGGGCCCATGAACAGGCCCTGCTCGACGCCTACTTCGTCCCCTACGCCGAGGCGATGACGGACTGCGTCCAGGACCGCCTCGACACCACCGGCCGGGCCGTCGTCATCGACGTGCACTCCTACCCCCGCGACCCCCTGCCCTACGAGCTCCACGCCGACGGCCCCCGCCCGGCCGTCTGCCTGGGCACCGACTCCTTCCACACCCCCGCCCCGCTGCTCGACGCCGCGCGGGAGGCCTTCGGCCACTGCGGGCTCGCGGTCGGGCTGGACTCGCCCTTCGCCGGGGCGTATGTGCCGCTACGGCACTACGGCAGGGTGCGGGAGGTGTCGGCGCTGATGGTCGAGATCCGCCGCGACGTCCCCTCGACTGCGGACGGCCTCGACCGGCTCGTACGGGCGCTGGCGCGGCTCATCGGCAGCGTCGCGTGACATGACGCGTCACGCGACCTGTCTCATGTGATCCGGAAGCGCGCCGCCTGCAGATAGTCCGGCTGCGGATCCAGCGCCGCCGCCAGCCTGAAGTGCCGCAACGCCTCGTCCGGCCGCCCCGCGCGCTCCAGGGTCCGCCCCAGCGCGAAGTGCGCGAACGCATTGTCCGGCTCCCGCTCCAGCACCACCTGGAACTCCAGCTCGGCCGGCCGCAGCTGCGCCGCCAGGAAGAACGCCCTGGCCCGCAGCAGCCGCGCCGACGTGTTCTCCGGGTGCGCGGCGACCACCGAATCCAGCAGCTTCACCGCTCCGCGGGGGTCGCGGGCGGCCAGCAGCTGCTCTGCGGCGCGATAGTCGATGACATGGGTCTCGGGGGTGCGCTCAAGCACGGCCATCTCCTTCCCGGGAGGTCAGAACTACCCAACATCCCGGACCGCCATACGCATTCCCGAGGCGCTCGCGGTGGACCTAGCGGGACCTCAGCTCGTCCCAGACCTTGCGGACCTGCGGCTCAAGCGCCTCCAGCGGGCCGTCGTTGTCGATGACGAAGTCCGCGATGGCGAGCCGCTGCTCGCGGGTGGCCTGCGCGGCCATGCGCGCGCGGGCCTCCTCCTGCGTCATTCCCCGCAGCCGTACCAGCCGGTCGAGCTGCGTCGAAGGCGCGGCGTCGACGACGATGACCGCGTCGTAGAGCGGGGCGAGTGCGTTCTCGGCGAGCAGGGGCACGTCGTGGACGACGACCGAGCCGGGCCCGGCGGCAGCCTCCTGCCGGGAGGAAAGGTCGCGCACCAAGGGGTGCACGATGGCGTTCAGCGCCGCCAGCCGATCCGGGTCGGCGAAGACGATGGAGCCGAGCCCGGGCCGGTCCAGGCTGCCGTCGGGCAGCAGGACACCGGTGCCGAACTCGGCGACGACGGCGGCCAGTCCGGGCGTGCCGGGCTCGACGACCTCGCGCGCGATGCGGTCGGCGTCGATGAGAACGGCACCGTAGGAGACCAGCAGTGCGGAGACCGTGCTCTTGCCGGAGCCGATGCCCCCGGTGAGGCCCGCGCGGGTCACGCGCCGTCTTCCTCGCGGTCGGCGAGGAAGCGCTCGAACTCGGCGGCGAGGTCGTCCGCCGACGGAAGGTCCACCGGCTCGGCGATGAGGTTCTCGCGGCTGGCGGACCCGGCCAGCGCGTCGTACTGGTTCTCCAGCCCCCGGACGACGGAGACAAGTTCGGCGTCGCCCTCCTCGACCTGGCGGTCGATCTCCAGGCGTACGGTGTGCGCCTCGGTGCGCAGCGCGTGCGCGACCTCCGGCAGGACCAGGCCCGTGGCGGCGGTCAGCGCCTCCAGCACCGCGAGGGCGGAGTCGGGGTAGGCGGAGCGCGACAGGTAGTGCGGGACGTGGGCGGCGATGCCGAGGACGTCGCGGCCGGACTCGGCGAGGCGCAGCTCGATGAGGGACTCGGCGCTGCCGGGCACCTGGGCCTCGTCGAACCAGCTGCGGTGGCCGGGGATGAGGTCGAGCCGGTTGCCGTGCGGGGTGAGGCCGACGGGGCGGGTGTGGGGGACGCCCATGGGGATGCCGTGGAAGTTGATGGCGAGGCGGACGCCGAGGCGCTCGATGATCTGGCGTACGGCCGCCGCGAACCGCTCCCACTCGACGTCCGGCTCATGGCCGGTGAGCAGCAGGAACGGCGCGTCGGTGCTGTCCTGGACGAGGTAAAGCGTGATGTCCGGGGTCTCGTACGCGCTCCAGTGGTCGCGCTCGAAGGTCATCAGGGGGCGGCGGGCGCGGTAGTCGACCAGCCGGTCGGCGTCGAACCGGGCGACGATCTCGTGCTCCAGGCGGTCGAGCAGTTGCTCGGTCACCTGGGAGCCGGTCTCACCGGCGTCGATGTAGCCCTCCAGGTGATACAGCAGCACGGGTCCGGCGTCGCCGAAGGCCTCATCCACAGCCTCGGCCCCGCCTGGCACGAACTCGTACAGCCCTTGCGGATCCAGCACCGCACACCCTCTCTTTTTCCAGGCCCACCGCGATCGTGCGCGGACCCTCGCTCGACAGTGAGTAACGATCGGCGGGGCCCGCGCATTCCCGAGGGATCAAGCCATCAGGCCAGAACCCGCTTGTGCAGCGCGGTCACCGCCACCCGTGCCGACGTGAAGGCGCCATGCTGCCAGGCGTCGGTGTAGCTGAGCCAGTCGCCGGCGAAGTACACCCGTCCGGAGGGCTGGTTGAGCGGCTTGTAGCGGGGGTCGTCGGGGCCGCCGGGCGTGTCGTGCCAGGCCGCCTCCTGGTAGGGGAACTGCCGCCAGTGCTGTGAGAAGGAGGAGGCCAGCTCGGTGCGGTACTTGTCGCCGTAGATCTTCACGCCGGCCGCGACCGCGCGGGTCTCGCGCTCCTTGGGGGTGAGCTTGGCGTACGCGTCCGCGTCGTCGTCGTAGTTGTAGTAGCCGATCATGATGCCGCGCTCGCCGTGGAAGCCGTAGGACGGATGCCAGATGTGGACGACGTCCTGGTCGGTCTCCGTGATGCCGCCGTAGATGTTGTGGTCCTGCTCCCACCAGCGGGAACGGTATTCGAGGCCGATCTTGCCGGCCGAGGACGGGGTGATCGCCTCCAGTGCGGTCTGCACGCCGGAGCCGAGGTTGTGCGGGATCCTCGCGAGGAGGTTCGGCGGCAGCGCGCCGATGCAGTAGTCGGCGCTGATGGCCTTCGTGCGCCCGCCCTGGGTGTATGTGACGGTGACGCCGTCCGCCTTGTCGGTGACCTGGGTGACGGCGCAGCCCGTCCGGACCTTGTGCCCGCCGATCGCCTTGACCAGGGCCTTCGGGATCTGGTCCATGCCGCCGACCGGCTGGAACATCAGCATGGCCTGGTCGTAGCCGAACTCGAAGGAGAAGTAGCGGCCGACGCCGGTCGCGAAGATCTGGGAGGCGGTCGGCACGTCGCCGTAGCGGACGCCCGGGGTGCCGGCGGCGGCCGGGACGACGGAGTAGCCGCGGCGCTCGCTGTCGGTGTAGGAGAGGGTCTCGCCCAGGTCGCCGAAGCCCTTGAGGAACTCGGTGAGCGCCTCCTTGTCGTCGGTGGTCAGCTCCTTGTCCAGGGCGCCCTTGTCGGTCGCCTTGGCGAGCAGCTCCGATACGTAGCCGTACATGTCGGCCTTGGCGGTGCGGTAGCGCATCGGCGCGGTCATGCCGGCCGACTCGTTGTAGATGTAGGCGTCCGCGTTGACGTTGGTGAACACCTCGATGGGCACGCCCAGTTCGCGGCAGTAGTCGAGGGTGACCATCCATTGCGGGATGCGGGCGGGGCCCGCGTTCATGTAGTGGCCGTCGCTGAACTTCGCGGTCTGGCGGTGGCCGTACAGGTCCACGGTGGTGTCCCCGCCCCGGACTGTGAAGTTGCGCCCGCCCGCCCGGTCCTTGGCCTCCAGGACCGTACAGGTGTAGCCGGCCTTGCCCAGTTCGTACGCGGCCGTCAGGCCCGCGATGCCGCCGCCGAGGATGACGACGCTCGCGGCAGCCTTTCCGGTGAGGGTGAAGTCGCCCTGGGTGGGGGCGATGTACTTGGCGTCGCGGCCGGCGGCCTGTGCGGTGGGGGCGAGGCCGAGGGCGCCCATGGTGGCGAACATGGCGCCCGCGCCGGAGGTGGCGCCGACGGTGCGGAGGAAATCGCGGCGGTTGAAGTGCGATATGCGAGACATCTGAGACATCAGTGAACTCCCCTTTCGCTCCTGGCGCAGGGGACTCTCGCAGTGGGATGTTACGGGCCGTCAGGGGTGGCTGTATCGCGCATGTTTCTTTCCGGGCGCATGCGAGAGGCCCGCACCCTGGTGGGTGCGGGCCTCTCGTCGGCTACTGCCTGCCTACTGCCTGGCGGTGAGCGTCAGCTCTGGCCGCCGGCCAGCTTCTCGCGAAGCGCGGCGAGCGCCTCGTCCGAGGCCAGCGCACCGGAGGTGTCATCGGACTCCGAGGAGTACGAGCCGCCGCCAAGACCGGCACCGGCGGCACCGGCGGGAGCCGCCGTACCCTCGGCAGCGGCCTGCTCGTCGGCCTCGCGGGACTTGATGACCTGGGCCTGGTGCTGCTCGAAGCGCTGCTGCGCCTCGGCGTACTGGCCCTCCCAAGCCTCGCGCTGGGTCTCGAAGCCCTCGAGCCAGTCGTTGGTCTCGGGGTCGAAGCCCTCGGGGTAGATGTAGTTGCCCGCGTCGTCGTACGAGGCAGCCATGCCGTACAGGGTCGGGTCGAACTCGACCGAGGCCGGGTCGGCACCGAAGGACTCGTTGGCCTGCTTCAGCGAGAGGCTGATGCGGCGGCGCTCGAGGTCGATGTCGATGACCTTGACGAAGATCTCGTCGTTGACCTGGACGACCTGCTCCGGGATCTCCACGTGGCGCTCGGCCAGCTCGGAGATGTGGACCAGACCCTCGATGCCCTCGTCGACGCGCACGAACGCACCGAACGGAACGAGCTTGGTGACCTTACCGGGAACGACCTGCCCGATCTGGTGCGTCCGGGCGAACTGCTGCCACGGGTCCTCCTGGGTCGCCTTCAGCGACAGGGAGACACGCTCGCGGTCCATGTCCACGTCGAGAACCTCGACGGTGACCTCCTGGCCGACCTCGACAACCTCGGAGGGGTGGTCGATGTGCTTCCAGGACAGCTCGGAGACGTGCACGAGACCGTCGACGCCACCCAGGTCCACGAAGGCACCGAAGTTGACGATCGAGGAGACGACGCCGGAGCGCACCTGACCCTTCTGGAGGGTCGTGAGGAACGTCTGGCGGACCTCGGACTGGGTCTGCTCGAGCCAGGCACGGCGGGACAGGACCACGTTGTTGCGGTTCTTGTCCAGCTCGATGATCTTGGCTTCGAGCTCCTTGCCCACGTAGGGCTGGAGGTCGCGGACGCGGCGCATCTCGACGAGCGAAGCCGGCAGGAAGCCACGGAGGCCGATGTCGAGGATGAGACCACCCTTGACCACCTCGATGACGGTGCCGGTGACGATGCCGTCCTCTTCCTTGATCTTCTCGATCGTGCCCCAGGCGCGCTCGTACTGCGCACGCTTCTTGGACAGGATGAGACGACCTTCCTTGTCCTCCTTCTGGAGAACAAGGGCCTCGATCTCGTCACCCACGGCGACGACCTCATTGGGGTCGACGTCGTGCTTGATGGAGAGCTCGCGGGAGGGGATGACGCCTTCGGTCTTGTAACCGATGTCGAGCAGGACCTCGTCCCGGTCGACCTTCACGATGACGCCGTCGACGATGTCGCCGTCGTTGAAGTACTTGATCGTCTCGTCGATCGCGGCGAGGAAGGCTTCCTCGTTACCGATGTCGTTGACCGCCACCTGCGGGGTGGTACGAGGGGCCTCGGTGCTGCTCGTCATTATAGGAAGGGCTCCGGTACGGACAGTAAGTCGTAGGTACTGCTACGCCGTGAGCCCGTGATCGCTCCTGCCGAATTCCGGACAGCCGCAAGGCCGAGAGGTTAACAACAGATTCGAGCGCAGCCTGCTCGGTCCGAGGCGCGCAGGCTCGCAGCGCAACTTGTAGCATACGGGGGCAGCCGGGCACGGTCAATGCGCGAAGAGCACACCGGGGGCATAACACCCCATACCGGGCACTTCCCGCAGCCACAGGTCAACACAGAGGGTACGACGACAAGCGTGATGATCCAAGCACCCAGCCCCATGGAAGAGCCCGAAGAGACAGAAGAAGAGCCGGAGGCGACGCGGCGCAGCGCCGACAACACGGAGAGCATCCGGGCCAATCGCGGCTGGTGGGACGGCAACGCCGACGAATACCAGGTCGAGCACGGGGACTTCCTCGGCGACGACCGCTTCGTGTGGGGACCGGAGGGACTGGACGAGGAGGACGCGCGGCTGCTGGGCCCGGCCGACGGGCTCAAGGGTCTGTCGGTGCTGGAGATCGGCGCCGGCGCCGCCCAGTGCTCGCGCTGGCTCGCCGCGCGCGGCGCCCGGCCGGTCGCGCTCGACCTCTCCTACCGGCAGCTGCAGCACGGCAGGCGCATCGGCGGCGACTTCCCCCTCGTCCAGGCCGACGCGAGCGCGCTGCCGTTCGCGGACGCCTCCTTCGACCTGGCGTGCTCTGCGTACGGCGCGCTGCCGTTCATCGCCGACACCGCGAAGGTCATGCGCGAGGTGCGGCGTGTCCTGCGGCCCGGCGGGCGGTGGGTCTTCTCCGTCACGCACCCCGTGCGCTGGGCGTTCCCGGACGAGCCGGGCCCGGAGGGGCTGACGGCGGCGTCCTCCTACTTCGACCGCACGCCGTACGTCGAGCAGGACGAGGCCGGGCGGGCGGTGTACGTCGAGCACCACCGCACCCTGGGCGACCGGATCCGGGAGATCGCGGGCTCCGGCTTCCGGCTCGTGGACCTCGTCGAGCCGGAGTGGCCCGACTGGAACCGCCAGGAGTGGGGCGGCTGGTCCCCGCTGCGCGGGGCGCTGCTGCCGGGGACGGCGATCTTCGTCTGCGTCGCCGGATGACCCCTGGCCGCATCACCCCCGAGCTGCCCGATCTGCCGGTGCGCGCGGCCGTCCCGGACCTGCTGCGGGCGCTGGAGACGCACGGCTGCGCCGCGCTGACCGCGCCGCCGGGAACGGGCAAGACGACGCTGGTGCCGCTGGCGCTCGCCGAGGCGGGGATGCGGGTGCTGGTCGCCGAGCCCCGGCGGATGGCGGCGCGGGCGGCGGCCCGGCGGATGGCGTGGCTGCTGGGCGAGGAGACCGGCGGGCGGGTCGGATTCACCGTGCGCGGTGAGCGCCGGGTCTCCGGGGACACGGTGGTCGAGGTGGTGACCACGGGCGTGCTGCTGCAGCGGCTGCAGCGGGACCAGGAACTGGCCGGGGTGGATGTCGTCCTGCTCGACGAGTGCCATGAGCGGCATCTCGACGCGGACACCTCGATGGCCTTCCTGCTGGACGTACGGGCCACCCTGCGCCCCGATCTGCGGCTGGTGGCGGCCTCGGCGACGACCGACGTACAGGCGTGGTCGGCGCTGCTGGACGACGCCCCGGTGGTCGCCGCCGAGGGCCGGATGCACTCGGTGGCCGTCCGCTACGCCCCGCCGCCGCGCGGGATACGGCCGCCGCACGGGATGCGGGTCGATCCGGCGTTCCTCGGCCATGTGGCGGCGACGGTGCGGCGGGCGCTGGCCGAGGTGCCCGGGGGCGATGTGCTGTGCTTCCTGCCCGGGGTCGGCGAGATCGCCCGGGTGGCCGGGCAGCTGGCCGACCTGGACGCCGACGTGCTGCAGCTGCACGGGCAGGCCCCGGCGGCGGTGCAGGACGCGGTGCTCGGGGGCGGTGGATCCCGGCGCAGGGTCATCCTGTCGACCTCGGTGGCCGAGTCGAGCCTGACGGTGCCCGGGGTGCGGATCGTGGTCGACTCCGGGCTGGCTCGCGAGCCGCGCATGGACCACGGCCGGGGCCTCGGCTCGCTGACGACCGTCCGGGTCTCCCTGGCGACCTCCACCCAGCGGCTCGGGCGGGCCGGGCGCGAGGCCCCCGGCACCGTCTACCGCTGCTGGAGCGAGGCCGACGACGGCTCCCGGCCGCGCTTCCCCTCCCCCGAGATCGCGGTCGCCGACCTCACGCAGTTCGCCCTCCAGACCGCCGCCTGGGGCGACCCCGCCGCCACGGGCCTGGCCCTGCTGGACGCCCCTCCCGCCGGCGCCATGTCGGCGGCCCGCGAGGTGCTCGCCGCCATCGGCGCCGTCGACCCCGCCTCCGGCCGCCCCACCGGACGCGGCACGCGCATGACGCGTATCGGCGTCCATCCGCGTCTTGCGCGTGCGCTGCTGGACGGCGCACCCCTCGTCGGCTCCCGCCGGGCCGCCGAGATCGTCGCCCTGCTCAGCGAGGAGCCGCCGCGCTCGTACGGCGACGACCTGGCCGCCGCGCTGCGCACCGGCCGCCGTGGCGGCGACGGCTATGCGGCCCGCTGGCGCACCGAGACCAGGCGTCTGGCCTCGGCCGCCGCGTCCACCGCCGGGGCCGGGGACCTCGGCGACGATGCCGCCGCCGGTATCGTCGCGGCCCTCGCCTTCCCCGAACGCGTCGCGCGCAGGCGGGGCGGGGCGTATTTGATGGCGTCCGGCACCGCCGCCCAGCTCGGTGACGGGTCCGCGCTGAGCGCCTCGCAGTGGCTGGCCGTCGCCGTGGCCGACCGGCCCGCGACCGCGGCGTCGGCCCGGGTGCGGCTG
>Ga0307517_10001089_pt1 | contig 45925 bp, 42 predicted proteins | sample 23_EM_MG_FD_194515 | JGI IMG/M metagenome (GOLD analysis project Ga0307517, IMG submission 194515) | Populus trichocarpa ectomycorrhiza microbial communities from riparian zone in the Pacific Northwest, United States - 23_EM | ecosystem: Host-associated > Plants > Roots > Unclassified | place...
AACCCTAACCCTAATTCACAAATTAAAATTGATTGTAACTCTCGGCTAACGCTAGCCCCAGCTGCCCCACAGACTACCAATACAGGAGTTACGGTGAATACTGCAAATTTGCCTCCCGAAAATGGTGTACCGACAACAAACACTGCCAGCATACTATTTGGAAAGAGTAACCATAACAGCCGAATTGAGAGATTGTGGAGTGGAGTCAAGGGTGCATAGACGATGGCGGTGGTGACGGCACTCAGGCTCAAGGGGGTTTCTTTGGTGGACTCGGAAAATATTTTGTGATGTAAGAATACATCCCTGCATACGGTTATCACTACGGGTGTGAATAGGAGTAAGTTGGCATGCAGTGACCAGCGTACGTTAGATGCTACCGAGGCTGAGGGGACTCCTTAGTCCTCTAGCAAACAAACACGCAACACCGAGGTACTATGCCTAGAACCTCATGATATTCATAACATGAAACATATGCAGATTACCTATTCTTGGATGGTATGTAACGTTAAAATATTGGAGGTCACGATGTTATGGCACACGAACGATGTAACAGGGACCCCAGACGACAGGAAAGGAAAGGAAGTCGAAGGCTCAAGGTCGAAGTTAGACCGTGTCCTTGTCGGCAACGGTAAGTCTGCTCTTTCTTTTGATCACGGACTTTGTCGTTGTATCTAGACTTATGTCTAGTTATTAACATATATATAAGCTTTTCGCTTTCCCGCTGAGACTTACGCTTGCTCCGTCTAGGATTCGAACATCACAAATGTAATGTAATTATATGCCTATGATAAGTATATCATGTTGCCAGATAGTCCTGAAGGAAGGAACTAATATATTTAGGCGCTGTCAGGAAGCAGTGGCGACGAGTCTGATAATCAGACACCCCAATCAGACTCTGATTGTGGTGTGAATGAAATTTGACGAACACAATTATGACGTCATCAACCCTTGTTTGGTTCGGTCCTCGGAAGCCGATACATGTTCTCCTCGGGGATTTCGGTATTTGTTCGCCATGTCGGTGGAGTTATTGCGGCTGTATCAGGCTGCATTTGGCCTCTTGGTTGGCGAAAAACCAACGGGATTCGTTTGCACGGTCAGTGAGTTTCCCTCGTCAGTTCTCCCTGTCTCTTGACTGACTATCGTCAAGACACCATCTCGTTAACGAGGGGGGAACAAAGCCGCCCTTCTATATGACGAACGGGGCTACCTTTGGGCTGCCATGGACAATCGAAGTACCTTTGGCGACCTCGATACTTCATGCGGTCTAACTCGCGCTTGCTTGCCTGTAACAGCTGCTAACCCACCCAAAGGCCTACTCGCGGTCCGTGAACCCTGTCGATCGCCATGATTGTGTACGACGATGATGGGAGGCCTTGACGTGAATAAGAGGGATGTATGAGCACAGGAATGTGTTATGATGGAGAGCGGTAGTGGGGGTGCGTACGTGGTCAGTCTTACTTCCACGTTTGCTGCATTATCCTCACACATCTCCAATGGGGGCAGCACATTTTATTCCAACGCTTATTGACACGAAGAAACTGTAACAACAACACCTCGGCTTATCAGAGCCCTGCGCACACATGTATGTTATCTCATGGATCCTTCCTTTCTATCCCAGTGCTGAGGAAATTAGAACGACAAATAGAGCACCGTGCCCGCCAATTCTCATCGTGTTTCAGTATCCCTCCCTTCCGTGGGACGGGCGACAGCCCATACCCACACAGTCGTTTTCGTGTGGATGTCAGCAATACATACCAGTTGGGACGAATGGGTAATATGATCAAGACAAAACGCCGACCCGAATGGCGATATTCATTGCGGTACTACCGGCAGCCTCATAATACATTCTGTATCATTCCAATGACAACCAGTTTCTGCCTATACTTACCTATGTTGGGCCGTACGCGATGAAGCTACTTGATCCGTCGAGGGGGGGAGGCGAGGTTGGTGTGGGGTGTCAGACGAGGAAAAGCAGGTTAGTGTTCTACCCGAACCCAAATCATTTCGCTTCTCTCTCAACATCTACTCCATCGTGTCGAGGTTAACGAGGATGGCCCAAGTACTTGTGCATCGTCTCGAATCTCGTACACTGCGATCTCTATGGTTGTATTCAACGCCGAATTGGGAGGAGCAGACGGGCAGGGAAGGTTGAGCCAGCCAAATACCCTCATATGGTCGGTGAATTATCTGTTCCGCCTACTCGATTTCCTCACTAACTACGTGATCTACATTCCTACAGAAAGCCGCAATCGTTAGCGAGGCGACGAGGCGGAACAAGATGGACTTTCCACATGGCCTACCGTACAGGATGGCCATTGGGCGGTGCTAGTCGTATCCAGTCCTATTTCGATGATTGCGTGCGCTCTAACCTGCGCCTGCCTTAAACGACTGCATACCCACCCGCTCGCATGCAAGCCTCTCACGGATATCGTACACAAGCATCAAGATCGACAAAGTTCGCGGTATCACTAGAAGGTGATGTTCGATACGTAAGATGGATGGATGGGCAGAGGAATGGGCTTGGATTTGTATACGCCGTTGCAGTGCGTTTTGTTTTTTTTTTGGTTGATTTAATCTATTTTGCCTGATCTTTACTCTACATAGACATCCGCCATGGACTCTTGTCCCTATACTCGAAGTTCTTGTCCGGTGCCGCTCTGTTTATGGCGATACCGCTTGATGAGGCTAGAGATATCGACTGCTCTGAGTGTTTTGTGTCTAACAATACCACGTCGTTTTTTCTTTCCGCATTGGCAGATTCTGAACTCAGCGACTTTTATGTTTCTCATCCATCGTCTTATCTCGCACGACACTTCGAATATAGGCTCCGCCACGACCAAATCCAGCGTGACAGAGGATTAGAAAGACACGCTTATCGGAGGATCAGGCATCGCAATGACACTCAAATTTGTTTTCGTTTTCCTCTGTTGCCAGTGTTGCCCGTGACACTCGCTGGCCATTACCCTGCAACGACTCAACGCGGACGAAGACGCCCTATCTCCATTGACTCGCCGACTATCCACATTCAACCTCCTTCATCCTAACGCAAGAATCGCCGCTGCCTGTCGTTTACCAACAACAGTACCCGCTCTCTTGCTCTTACTGCTCTGGTGCCCTTCTAGAATCTGACCAACGATTCGATGTGAGCTATTATAATGCCTACGATGTTGATGATTTGCTGCTCAATGATGACGAGGAGGATGACACGTTGCGCAGGAGAACGAGGATTTACGTATTTGTGCGCAGACTGAGAGACGATGGTGTTGACGAATGGGATGACATTGACGAGGAGCTGTGGGCCTGGGTTTAATGAGGTCAGTGTTGTATCAATCGTCTCAGCCCAAGGCGCGTACTTACCTCTTCATTCGGAGTAGAGCAGAAAACCGGCGGTTATTACTGTAGACGAACAACGAGCGATACATCGATATCATCATTGCAATTCGATAAGGTACACCCGGCCTAGTTTATCGTTTTTGAATATCTTTCCGGAAACGAATTTCTAGTCCCGGAATATGAGATGGTCGTGTTGTTCATGCATGGATGTAGGTCGAAGGATCCTTCCAGCCTCGATGGATTTGGTTGTGTCACTTGAATATTTTCACTGTGGGAACTACAAACCGAAACAATCCAATACGATGCTGCGATGACTACACTCTACACATATTTAGAATAGACAGACTAAAGGAATTTTGAAAGGTCGGAAAGGAACACCTATCGCGCTGTAAACCACCTATTGCGGCCCCAAATCAACTCGCAAGCCCCAACTTCCGCCGTTCCCCCTGTGCCTCGTTGAATGTATTTGGCAAGAGCGAAGATGGCCCTCTTGATATATGTTGGATGCTTTCGGTCTAGGTATCCGAACCTGAACACCTTACGATGAGCGAAGTTGAGAAGGTTATCGGAGTATGCGGCTTTTTCCAGAAGAAATTCAAGGTGGCTTGCAAGAAGGCGATCATCGTGTATCTTGATTCGAAACTGATAGTGATGATGTAAGTAGCTTGCCGGAGCTTCTGGCATTCCCTGAGGGCTTCGACTTGAAAGGCTAGTTTTGAGGTGCCAGTAGAAATTAACCCTTGGAGTCCAGTCCGTTCCCGGTGGGAGATCTGTGTGGTGCCGTTGAAAACGATCTTCTATACTCGCCCTCCGTGTGCGAGAGTGCTGGGAAAGCCACCTAACGCGCGAAACCGGCGCTTGGGGTGGCGTATCTTTGTCCGTCCAACGCCAATGGATCGCCAGAGTCCAAGAAATCTTGAAAGATGTGCCGATGTTCGGGCAAGTGTTCTACTGGACACAAATCACCCATACCGTGTAAACTGAGGCCATCGTTGTCCACCATTTTGAGCCTTGAAGGCAGTGGAATGACGGATCCTCCTAAATAATCGGACTGGATAGTTGACAGAAAAGTAAGAAGCAGGGTCAATCGAGAGCTTGAATAATAGGGGTGAAGTTTAGATGTGAAGAAATTGAGAACCACCCCAAGATTACGACTGTAGACTTCATCGGCATCTGCGATGGGCTGCGCCGTGTGTTCAATATATGAGATCGAGCAAAAAAATTAAAACATACAAGAGTCTTGATAAACGACAGAAAGGTCGGAACATAGAAAATTAAACATTCCCCGGGTCCAGCGTTTGCGAAGCAAGAACCAGGGCGAAGAAGGGAAAAATCCAGTATTTCTTTTTGGACCTGTGCGAACGCCGACAGAGGAGTATTTCTACAATGCCATATTAAGTTGAGGGCAGCATAGGTGAAGTGTTTCTGAGCGACGGCATCATGGGGCATTGAGTCTTTCAAGGGTACTAACGATTAAGCGGTGTCTTTTGAAGGGAAATAAGCAGACATACATTGCTTGTTATGTTGGAAGCAAAGGTGCATACAAGTGGTGTGAATACTTGAAAAATCGATGTAGAATTCTCTTGAACGAGCTGCATCGCAAAGGAAATCAGGAAGGGATGCATGTAGAATATGAATAAATGGGAATTCATCGTTGACAGTGATGATGGAGCTGATGTCGCCGAATAACATGACAATATCTCCTTTGTTCAGAAGAAAAAAACGTTCAAAATCTACTGCGCTCATCGGCCCAGGGTACCGAGTCCTTGAGAGGAGACGAAAGCCAAGAATGAGAAGTACCATTTCTCTATCATCCACACAGGCGAGAATGTGACTGTATAATGCGTCGAGTTCCCCAAAGGGCATCTCCCAAGCATAGCGGGGTGGTCGGATTCCGAGGACGACATTCAAGCGGTCTGCGGGTTGATGGCGGATAGATGAGACATACTTTACCACAGTTGATGCATAAATAAATTGCCCGGAAGATTTACGGATGAGTCTGTCGAGAACGTCAACAGAGGGCCACGAAGGATCCAAGAAAGCCTTCATTGGGTGAGTGGCCTTTATCCGCTGAAAATTATCACTTAGGAACACTCGTATGTCGTCATCAGGTCGGTAGGTGCTGTCCAATCCCAGCGTGGTATGAAATTCGAGGAGAGATCCACTGTTAAAAGAGTGGAGGAGATGCCGCTCCGGTCGACTGGCAACTAAGATGAGGAGAGGAAGGTGGTACTTTCGGAATAGGATGGAGATGATATCGAGGATTTTGCATTGGACAGTAGGAGCGTCACATTCGTCAAGGCCATCAATGATGACGAGACGTTGGGAGGACGAAGTATTGAAATAGCCTGCGACGAGCAGTTCACGAAGAGGATCAACAACTAGGGCGACAACTTGGGCCTCAAGGGATCGAGTGAGGACAAGTGGATCATGTTCAATGGCAGCAATAATCTTTTCCCGTGCCTCGGGGACGTTGATCGCGATTTGGTAGCTAATTGTAGCGATGAGGGATTTGGCGTTACTGCGTGTGGGATCGGAGCGAGAGAAAAAGAAGCTGGCGAGAAGGAGCTTCGCCAAACTGAAACTCTCCGCGACGTTATAAACGATGGCGGACTTTCCAGCTCCAGCAGGACCATGGAACCAGAGAATAACGGCGTTCTGATCATCCACCCCATGTCCAAGAATCCAATCCATGATCTTGTTGATAACGGCGGTTCGGGTGTTTGGATGGCACTTCGGGGGATCGAGTATGTCTCCGGCATCGTGAAATGCGCTGGGTGCGACTGCTTGCTGGAGACGTTCAAACCCGCCTAAGCCGCCGATGAAAGGTTAATTACTGCAACCTCTATTCAATAGGCCTCGCACCTATTGTAGCACCATGCATGTGAACATTAAAGGTTCCACCAGTAAATAGGTTATTTCTGGCCCCAGAAAACATGGCTTCGTGGTACTTAGAATGAGGGTTTCTCGTAAGAATTTCAAGGCTGTGCTCTCGCCAATTGTCGTACCTAGTTCGGTTGAGGAGTCAGCTTGTTCCAGCCCGGATAGCGGACCTGTTGAGAGAACTCTCCGATCTTGTAAATGCACTGCCAATAAGTACCTTTAAATGTTGAATCTTCAAGGTAAGAAGTGATTGTACGTTGAGAGCGATTCGCTAAGGAATACATTCTCTGTGGGTTTGTCGCTGGTCATGGGAAGGGGACATGTTGTGGCTATGTCACTGACGTCATGTTGGTTCTGAATTTGGCAATTCCTCAAGTCGAACCACGTTCCCCAGTTTTCATCACCTCTCTACCCATCTTATAAATACCAGAATTGGACCCCAAATTCCCATATTTCTCTGTCATACCCATATTCAACGAATTTAACGACTCACATTACCCAGTGTTGTTATAAACGAGCCGAGGTGTGCACGGACAACTTTCCCTCTGAGATAACGATACTGACGAGTTTTTTCTGTTTCTCCAATTCTGCGAATTACCCACAGATACACAAAAGCACCGGCCACTGAAGCGACACTAAAACGACACGGAATACGGACAATCACGCACGAATCGGAAGGTACAGCATTATCTCTCCCTTGTAAGATGATATCGCACCGCAATGTTTTTCTTACGCTGATGAGATTCTTTTTGCTTTCTTACCATGAAATTTCACTCGCTACTTCCCACTCTCCTTCCCGTTCTTTACACGAACTCAGAAACTCGGAACCTAAATTCAACGATTAAATGAACATCATGTGTACCATTAATTCTGTCATTCGAATGGGTCACCCCAGTACGTTTTCTCAAATTCCCCTTTGCGGCGCTCCAATTAATCTCCTCTTTTCGAAATCTAGTTGCGTTTGGTGTTCTCCTCATTGCCTCTCTCATCGAGCTGTCTATCGCCGCATGGATAACAGCCAAATATAACGCAAACCACAATTTCCCAACCTCAAGTGCCCGTGCCCGGGTACGCTACCTGCTCTTCATGTCGATCTGGACAATCGTCTTTGGGACGGCGTATTCAATAGGATTTTTTGTGGCGGCAAGCAGCGTCTTCGCCAGTGTGGCTTCACATTTCTTTTTGTGCGTTCTATCTCAATCCACCCGTGATCTAAATTGCTTAACCATGTTTCGCCCCAACCAAATTTTCATGCAAAATATCATTTATAGCCTCTTTCTCACATGGATTCTCTGGTTGGCGGCTGCCGCTGCAATTACCCAAACGCTGGGCGGCGCGCTAAAGTGCCACGAACAGACATACTTCGTCTATTGTAGCCAACTTAATGCACTGGAAGGATTCGCGTGGCTTATTTTGTGCGTTGCGATCCCGCTCTAACCTTTGATATGCTCACATGTTGGTGGCGGTCAATCAGGGTGCTGCTTACCTTAATGCTTGTATTTGTGCTTATCCGAGGCATCAAGTCGGCTAGGCGAGGAGACGGATTCGCGGGAAGATTAGTTGAGCCTTAAATATCAGGACTTCTGCTCCTTTTTTTCAGCGTCTCGCCTCGTCATGGATGAACCAACATGTTCCTGGAATCCTACCGGCTCCCGCCATCCTATCAATAATTTCATCGGATCCGATCTAACGCCTAGTTTCTCATATTCTCCATGGAGTTTTGGACGCTCATACTCAACTCATTTTTACCCGGTATGCTACATAAGGATGCATGATCCATCGCGACGTTGTTCCAATTTTCTTGTTTGTTGTACTTAATCGATGCTTAATTGTAATAATTCCAGCTTTCTTTTCATCGATCGTCAACCGTTCCATCCGATATTCATTATGGGGATCTTAGCTGTCTTGCCGTAAACGAATGATAAAATGGCGGTTCACCAGAGCTCGCTGACGCTATCTCACCAGAATTCCCTCCTTCCGCGAGACAATTAGGAACGTGGTTAACCAATACTTGGCTAGACGATGTATCTCGGCATCGTATGTGCGCTGCATGGTAGGTTAATTGGGAGATAAAATTAGGGTATAACGCTGACTCGAACATCGATGTTCACATCGCTACCAGAACCCACAGAAGGCTCGTAGCTCCCATATCATGCCAAGGACGACAAGCCATCTTCCTGCGAAGCTGGTGGCTACTAGGGGGTATGATTTTCACCGTGAGCTACGAACTCGAAATCCTCCAAAGCAGAATTAACCTCTAACACAGGAAGAAAACACTGTGATTGAGTTTCGGTGCCCTCAATCTCCGCCCTCGTCTCTAACTCGTTTCCACCCTCTTCTCGTCAACGTGTCGAACTTCCTACACTATGATGCTGAGGCTCGGTTTTTCTGTACGCCGGGATGCTGGTTTTAGGAGCAAGCCTGAGCCGCAACCCAGCACCTACGGCGTCGATCAGTAGGTATCGCGCACTCTAGAATATGCACGAGCAGGGGGATGATTGATGGATATACTCTGAGTCCAGTCTCTCGAGGACCAGATACTCAGGATAAATTGACGACCGAATCAGAGAAATTTGATTCTATCAACCAGATCTAAACAGCCAAAAGAGAAAGATAGTAAGAAGTAGCATTAAAGCTGAGATGAGAGGATATAATATAGCAGAGTTCAGGCGAAAACGGCCAACCTCCCCCGCATCGTCAATGATGATTGCATTTGACATGAATACGAGGCCAGCCAGCATCGCAAGTAGCATGATGGATAAAAAGAACATGAGAAAGGCAATTCCAAATTTGTGTCGCTTGCTTGATGTCTCCCTCTTGGGGAGCACTGCCAAGATGCCTACCACGACTGCGATAAATAAAGACCCTCCTGCTGTCGTGAAGTAGAGCAATATAATTGTAAGGAAAGCTGGTCCGTCAAGGTGATTGTTTGCTTTGAGGTCATTTGCAAAAGACAGAAGAGAAATCGAGAACGCGACAATAACGCCTCCCTGGATATCGATGCACGCTTTCAATAAACGATTGACACGTTGTGCTTAAATTGTGCTTACAACAGCCGCCATCGCAGCGAATGTCTCCCTCGGTGTCGCTGCTTTTTCCATCTAATATAAGGCCTCAATGTCAGCATTGATGTGTAGCAGTGTTCATAAAACGAACCGGAAGGTAGCTCTAGATCAGAGGGTCAATATGAGGGGCGTAGCCCAATTGTGGCGACCGAGAATTTGCTACCGCCGGTGGTTCTTATAGTTTTTCAGGATGGTGCCTGTACCCTTTAACAAGTGACCGGTGATCCTCGATATTCGGAGCTGTACTTGCCTGCAGCTGAGCTTGCAGATCCAGGCACATCAGTTTGGATCGAAAGTTTGTCTAAATATAGCGTCTTCCATTTCATTGTTTACTCGCTATCGCTAATGGATGACGCTAAAACCACTCCCAATGCTCCACGAATTCCAGGTCACCTCATTCATATACATCTTCTCGTAGAGTTTGGCATCCTCCTTCTCATCTGAGCGCTGTTCAAAATTTCACAAAACATCCCGATGAGGGTGTTGTCGTAGCAGGGGTGGAAGGACTTTAAGTAGCCTTGAAAGTTCTGGATCGTCATCTGTAATTTGGTTCAGGACAATCTCTCGGTCTCCTGAACCATTTGCAGCTCTTAGCATGTTGCACTCAAGTCGCACTAAAAGATAGATCATTGCATTGATGACTCGACCTCGGAGTCGGGCTCAGACGCTGTCGCACTAGTTGCAAGTTGATGGATTACTTTCCCATTCCGTGCGGTGGTGGGATGAAAATAGAAGGGAGGATCAGGCGATTGACGAGAGGATACTACATAATATCTAGAGAACTTATGTAAATTATCGATTATAGATAATTGTGTAGAGTTAAATTTCCACAGATGTATGAAGGGGGCTCTTAGAGTCATTCGCTCCGGTCGTATTTTCGTTCCTCTCTCCGGTGAACTGCAATCTACAACATGGACTTAGCATCGAGTCAAAGCTCCAAGACAACCATGAACATCCTTACTCCGACATGCTTAAATGGTATATCCCGTTCCGGGTCGTATTTGGTTGGGAAAGTAGACGTAAATCTCGTGTCGGGAGTCGGAAAGAGGGATACCGTCCTATTCCAATGTCGCATCAGTATGCAGTTCTTCGCTTTGGTTACATCATGAAACGTACCGAAGTCATTTTGTCATCTATATTGTGTATACTTAGGGTTTCTGCTCGAATGGCCAATCCCGACCGTATCCCCTTGGTGACATCGACGGAGGAGGCTTCTCGTTCGTTCATAGATTTTCTTGCATTCAACCTAATTTTATTTTGTTAAAAAAGGCTATACTTGGTCGGGACAGAAATGGAATAGACAGCATAGAAATGTAGCTGGTGATGTATACTTCAAAGCGACGATCAATGAGTGTGGATGTCAGATCTCGAGTTTTGCAATATAGTTCAATTCAAATTTGATCTACGCACGATTGGGCAATAGGAAACCGATTCCAATGAAAACCATGTCATTTGGCATAGTTGCGTACTGCGTAAAAAAGGAGCCAAGGGTTAGAACATCTGCAGAGACACGGATACCTACGCACGTACCGTAATTAACACAGAGAGCGGGCACGCGCTAAGCGACCCATTAACCTCGGCATTTTAGGTGAGAGCGAGGATTTACCTCGTCAAAAACCCCGTAATCAGCACGTATCACATTACAGTAATAAGCACGTTGTTAGTTCTATGAAGGATATAAACCAACCAAGATTCGGGATCGAAGATCAATCACGCAGTGGTTGCCACTCACCCAGCGAAGGAAGACCGGCTTCGATTCAGGTAATAACACATCGTACAGGCGATGATCACATCCATGAGCGGTGGTGAATGTCGCATAGATGACGGACTAAATAAGACCTTTAAAGTGAATCACTCGCTCGGGATTCATTCACGGGGCAAACGTACACCCATTGCATCGAAATTCTCGAAACTTGTTGACTGGTAGTCCTGTGACAGGTCCTATCATGTGCGTAAACTCACGATTCTAGGACCTGTAAAGCGGGTATTGCCGGCTCGAGTCGCGCGCTATGATCGAAAATGGGGCTTCGGACATCACCGACTGCCCTTTTGAAGAAAAAGACCCAAAAAAGGAAGGTGCAATTTGGCAGCCGTGAATTTCATTATCTTTGCTCTTACCTTTCTCCTCCCCGCTTGAACCACACAGTGCCTCCAAAAATAGGCTCCAGTACAATTACGAGAGACGAATTCAACGGCAAAGGTTCAAAGGCGCTATCCTGATGGAGACGGCAGAACTGCTGGGCACGACACGGTGGACAGAGGCAAGAAGCGATATGTACTGATCTAATCTAATCAGCTCATGCTACGGTTCCATGTGCCCCACCCCCAAAAAGCAACGTCCTCGTTGCGACAAAACACCATCACCCAACCAGGAAAAAAAAGACAACCGGCAAGAAAATGACTGAATCATGTGAGGAGGAGCAGAAAGAAAACAACAGTAGTGAAGAAAGGTCTCAAAATGAGTGATGAACAGAAAAGATGCTAGGAGGAAAGAAAAAGAAGGAAAAACACAAGCCTTGAAGAGTGAAATGAAACTGACTGAAGGAAACAGAGGGCGACGGGCCCAGATATTGAGTGTCCCATGACCCTGGCCCACCCCAAAATGGCAACGTCCACGTTGTCTCTATGCTCGACTCGAACGCAAGGAAGATGGTGACTGGATCCAGCGAGGGATCTTGGGCTTGAGGCTGAACCACAGCGGTCGGCATGTAAATGATCCTGGCAGCTTCAAAGGATGCTCGTTGGGTTGAAGATGAGAAACAGGAGTCACAGCAGGTGGCTGAGAGTGATAACCAGGGATCTGAGGTGACAGAAGAGAAGGATCGGGGGAGGGATATGGCGGCTGGGGCGAAACAGGTGCAGAATGCGATGGGAAAGATGATGGCAGTGGCAGCTTCCTCACTTGAACCACCGCAATAGGAATTGGTGTTGATACCTATAAACGGCGGCGAAAACGGCGGTGGAGAGAACCAAAAGGCTTTCGGGTGCTCGGTCGAAGGGCGGAAAAATCACGGGTGGGTGTTGGTTGAACCTCGGGAGATGTAGGGTTGGCAGCGACAGGAGGAAGGGAAGTGGGCTCGGAATGGGGAGATGTGGGTGTGGAAGTGATCAGGGGGGGAACTGGGATGGGATGTGGCCGGAAGGAATCTGACGGTGGGTGTGAGATCTCTGTCTGAAGCGGTACAGTTAGGACAGGCGCTGACTGCTTCTGCATCCGCGAAGGACGCCGGAACCGTCTTCGAAGAGTGCTAACGGGCTTTTCGGAGCCTGAGCAAAGCACTGAAAAATCACGGGTGAAAGACTGAGGAAGTACTGAAAATTTCGGGGGTGATGAAGCCGTGGTAGTGGTAGGAGGGTGTGTGATGGGTTCGGAATGGGCTCCCATACCAGCCTTGAAGGCACAATCCCATAGGAGACCCAAATAATGGAACTCGGTCCCAGGTTTTGAGGCAGCGACGGTGCAGAAAGCCTCAACTGTTCCAGTCTGCGTGGCTGCTAAGGATTGACAGACATGGCGGAAAAGAACGAGGCTGTTGTAGTCGGATTGGTTTGTCAGAAATATCGGGGAGGATGAATTCATGAAGATCGCGGAAATTTTGCTGAAAACTCGTTGCTGAAAACTGTAACTCGTGTGCTGATGACTGTAAACTGTAGACTGAAGAATGAAGACCGAAGACTGAAGCTGAATGAAGGCCCCTGCTGGTCCGAAAGCGTAGTGTCGAATGCCTCTGTTGTCACCAGATGGAGACGGCAGAACTGCTGGGCACGACACGGTGGACAGAGGCAAGAAGCGATATGTACTGATCTAATCTAATCAGCTCATGCTACGGTTCCACTGGTATCCAACCGCTGCGAGAAAATTCGCACCCCTGTCGCTGTCGAGGAGACATCTGGAACCGGGAGGTGGCTTCGCTCCCCTCAAGGGTCAAAAATCGAGGGTTTCCTCATATAAGGACTGGTCACGAGTCTAGTTGACTGGTATGTTTTAGCAACTAGAGCTGAAAGTGGGAATGATCAATATGGAGAACCGGACTCACCGAACCCAACGCCTAAAACGGGGGAGAAAAACCGAGAGTGAAAGTATGAACCGAAATAATCTTGGCATTTCGCACCCCATCCCGCTACCACGATGAACCCCTAGTCAAAAAGGCCACTCGGCTTAGGAAATGATGCGTCCGTTCGGGAGAAATTACTCACCACGATGGCAGGCCACACTCGCGAGACGTGTCTGCCAACTTTTCGTGCTACGGGTGAGAAATTATAGAGCGGAACGATGTCAAAGAACCTACGTTTCCATATTCTCAAGGCGTATAGGCTACATGACGGTTTCCAGTTTTATTAAGCGCTTCCAGAATCCACAGATAGAGACGTACCCTTGAACGAATAGTACCATAAACGCCTTAACCCAAGCGAAAGTCAGTATAAATTAAACAGATGCGGGTGGAATCGAGCATCAACCCACGTAGAAATGTACAATCAACATGGGGAATAATGGATGACCGGCTAAATACACGTACCAGACGATGGTCTGAGTGGCAGCGATGTTTCCGAAGTTTATGATCATGTAGTAGTAGACGGCATGGATAGTGAATATCATGTGTAAAAACGCAAGGGTACTGAAGGGATACGAAGGTTATTGCACCTCAAAGGATGAGAGACCCGTGCCTACATGAGAACTCCAACCTTGGGCAAGCGATAACTTTTCTGATTGAAGCAACGATACTTACTGCGACTTTTTGGAACATCCAGTCTTTGGGATATTGATAGTAATATAAATGTGTTTGAACGATGGCAATTCCGGTGAGGCTGATTGCAGGCGGATAACTATATCAGGGTGCTTCGAGAATCGTCCATGAAGTAACTCACATGCATGACGCCGATATTCCGAGGAAGGCGGCGTCTATAGTATTGTTTTGCAAATATGTTTGTTCAGGACAGTAACAACTCGCCATCGGCAGTATGCTAGAAATGATACGTTTGGAGACGAGTCTAAACTTCAAGACGCGATACACGTCAGCGCTCTTTGGCAGGACTCGGATGAGACCGGTATGTCGTTGGTTTCCCATTGAGCAGGACACTCTGGCTGAGTTGCTGTAGTTACCATCGACGATTTCTGTGCTATCAGAAACTTCGAGCCTGGACTCGGACACAAGCACCTTCCTCTTCCTTTCCAATATATGGGTGAGGATAGCGTTAAAATGGTCGTATTCGACTGTCCCTTTGGGGATGTACTGCCCGATCTTCTGTAACCGTCAACTTCACTGCTCTCGGGATCAACGACACTTTCCCATCGAATATTAGAGTTGGCGCCGTATCGATTGTGGTTGGCATGCACAGGGATAATATCCTGGACATCATCCACAACACGTGGGCGATTCCTCTCGTCCCCGATGCACATCTTTTTGGAGCGGTTATTCCAACTATCCGACAGCAGTTCAGGAGGCCGGGATTAGCATCTTTGGGTGTCTTCAGTTCTGTACGTCCCCCAGTTCATGCCTTCTGCATAACGTCCTGACTAAGCCACGTTCGCGACGCCAGACAAAGGTGTTCTTTGTCCCCTTCCTGTCGCCGGACCCTTCCTTGCAAATTCCTCGAGACAGCAACACTGCCACGCTACGCCTGTACAAAGTAGACGATTACTCTGACTGGCATCTCTCTATCGAATATCGAGAGAAATCTGTCTTGGGTGGAATATCATCAATGGGAGGCTTCTGGACGGTACTCAACGGGTTGTTTGCCACGATATTTGGGACAACTCTGATGTTTGTTCTTTTTGGTGAGTGGACGTGCTCTTCGCTGTTGTATAGCCGAGAGGTTTGCTGACGAGGATTTTCAGGCACTAAGCCTCGCTCGACGTTCGGATTGATACATAAGATACCTAAATTCAAGCCTGTCCTGGACGACGGCCCTGACGGGCGTTATCGAAACCTCCTTCAATCTGACCAAGGGATGTTGGATTACGTCCGGGACCATTTCGTCAGTTTGAAGCCGATCGAGGAGAGTCGAGATCCCGACGAAGGGTCCAACGCAGGTACAAGTTCCCCTGATGTTACAAGTGAGAAGACGAACGCGTGAGTGAGCGCTGTATGAGCGATCAAGCGCTAGGGACTATTCGGTATGAATGCCTCGTTCTCGTTCGTATATCTCATTTCACTCGTATATTCTCTTTGATGGCCTCTACTCTTTTTCATGCCTCTATGATTCTCCACGTTTTTCTTCTCTTTCCAGTACGTTCCTACGCTCCACAAGTATTATTACTCTGCACATTTTTTCTCATTTTTCGTTCTCGTCAGGCGCATAGTGCACCAGCTTAATATATTCCTTTTCATTGTCATTAATGAGCTTATTAGTCGAGGTGAGTCCCACTCGTCGTTTGGTTTCCCACTGGCTGGCAGTGCAGTGTTGATGTCTTTACAATGCACTCTCCATATCCGATTATATATCTCTACACCTTTGTTCAATTCCCCAAAAACTCTTCGAACGCTACAAGACATCGCAAAATTTTGATTATATTCGGAAGAGAATACATCCCTCCACTGTTTCGACAAGGAGGAGCGGGAAGAACACGGGTCTCGAGGTTAGGAAGAGCCCCCGACTGAACCGCATCGCTCAGTGTAGTCGTGAGTCATAAGGGTAACTTGATAAAATACTGGGGCAGCGACGATCATCGTGGGGCAGGGAATATGATAGCATCATGACGTGGAAGATAAAGGTCACATTGCCGTCCCATATCATTCAGCGCAAACGCAGCGAAAACCTGAGGCTCCGGACCCTTCATGGTCAGTCGCCTCTTATCACCCTATAACAGCACCAAAATATCATCTTCGTCGTCCATGGTACAAACGTTGCTCCGGGCAGTCGAGGTCTCCCTAAAAATGAGGAGCGAAAGCGCACTGTACGGTGGACGAACACGATCCTGTGGCTGTCAGCCCCGTAATCGAAAATAATTCGCCAGCGAAGTTGACAGCATCCGCTGCCTCCTGGCCCACATTCGGATTCACTGCCAACTCGAGGTGGTGGAGCGTTTGCGTTGTCTTCTTATCTGTGACCGTGGCCGTATCCCGAGATTCGTTGGTCTGATCATAAAGCCCAACAGGGATGGCTCAGTCTGATCAGGCAAGTCATTGGTCTCGAAGAACCCTGCTTGGGTTTGAGGGACAATGGTAATTATCACATGCATCCAGCTCAGCCTTAGTTCAGTCATTTCCAGCTTTGAAGGTTGAACGTTGAACCCCTGTGGGTGTACAATTGAACTTTGACGTGCTGAGCCAATGCCAAACCGGAGCCTGGATGGCAAGAGTCGTTTGTGTACGTTAATCGATAACCTATAATTTTAATCGTTCTGCGTATTCGCCCACACACAGACCATGGCCGACCTCCTCAGAACCGCCCACAACTGGACGGCGCATGCGGGGGCTCCGATTATCATCATGAATGCCGGTGGGTCAAATGGTACCCACTGGCGGAGGTATTGGGTGATATGGAAGCTTTCATGGAGACCTGTGCGTCCGTTAGTTGGCATGAAAGACCAGAAATATTACCAAGATGGAAATAGTTTTATGTTGATTCCTCCATTTATGTTTGGCACTGAAGCATCCCTCTTTACCTGGATTGCGATATATGCGGCAAATACATGGGCTCGTGAGGAATATCCACAAACAATTTCCGCTCAAGAGGTTGGGATCCCGTATAGCGCAGGCCCAACCTTTTACCTAGTCGAATCTAGGAAGAATTAAGTTAATGAATCAGCCTCCGGTATGTGCGACGCAACGCGGCGAGATACGTACGCCCGCGCCATCAAATTCCCTCCGGAAGGTTCCCCGGAGTGACCTCAGATCCCAAAAACCTTGGACAAAGGGTCATCGCCAAGTACATTATTGATTGTCCAATGTTTTGCGTGAGGCTCGAATTTCTTGAATCGCATTGGGCCGCTTTTTTCATGCGCGTGTCATTGGTCGGTTGCTGGTTTGCAAATTCGATCATCCCATTCCCGGAGGTGGAGGAGGAAGCGGGCAGTCATTTGTCCTACGAGACTTGATAATATGGACGGGCGGGCGAGAGGTAAGAATGGGGTTATTAATGAAGAGAAGAGGCGTACGGAATGGTATAGGCGTTCATGAATCGAGGGGAAAAGGTTCCAGGCTTGCAGAGTCCTGCGTTCAGAAAACTTGAACTTTGGAAGGTGGAAAAAACTGAATTGCTCGCCTACGCCTTGCTGTGTGTGACGTTTAGTTAGCGGGTCGATTTGGCCGGAAGGTAAGGGCATACTAATTCGGAGATTAGGCAGAGTGTCGTGAATGAAGTGATAAATCTCGATGCCAAGTCTTTGCAATGTTCCTTGAAACGCACACGTGGCGAAATCCTACCCAAAATATAGTAGGCCTAAGGCAGAGAAATTGGGCATAAGGACTCCTTTGAAGGATATGGAGAAATTTTAGTGCCGACCTTCTCGGAGAACCAGGAATGTTAAACTCCGTTGTTGCACCCACCATGACCCACCAAGGTTCAGAGCCTGCACAGTACGTATGGTAATGAATATGGCTGTGAGGATTTCATATGCAACGGTGATGATGGAGAGGAGATTGGGTACTGCCAGAATATGGTAATGGCGTTAGTTTCTGTGAATAGTCGCACTCGACAAATTATTCGATACCTCTATTCATCGGAATAGGGGAATGGGATGTCAACTAAAGATATGCAGGTGATATAGAGAGCACTAACGGGCCAGTTGCATTGCTTCCATTGCAAGAAACGTAAGGCACATGCATCTGGCGTTAACGAAGATGGTGGTTAATATTCATCCACTCGAAGGGCGAATCCTCACCGCCGCGACAGCAATCACAGTCAATCCAAAGGAACCAAATATTGCGAGAATGATCTTGCTTCTAGTAAACAAGGCGCACTTTCTTGAGCCTAATACAGCTGCAATAAGGTAAGAAAAAAATGACAGGGTGAAGAATGTGATGGTCGGTCAGATGTCCACGCCAGAAGCAGTAAAGGCCCACTCACTGACGATGCCAACGCGACTGAGAACGCTCAGGATTGCGCAGATTGGATATCCTACATCACAGCTACAGATTACAAATTGGAATCGTCAAGCCAACGGCGTTCATAAGAAAAGTCGAATACTAGAAAGCGAAAGGCATAAGCGAGGGTTGTTTGGCAATCGTTCCCGGCGTTTTAACAAAACGTACCCTCATTGTTGGGAGCTTCTTCGCCAGTGCTAATGTATACAACACATTGGCCGCCATTCCGTATCGGCACAGGATGTACATGGCTGCCAAGAGCGTGAATGGTCTCTTCCAGAAGTATTTCACTTCGCGGGTCCGTGAGATCTAGCGTAGTCGTACCATAGCACTCCTACGGGAAGACATGAGGAGGAACCTCGTATACGATGGCTATTTAGCTCACCAATTGTCGAATATTGGATGGAAAAGCGCATAATCCCAAGTCGAGTTGGGATAAGGCCGTTAGCGTTCGTTGATAGATTGGGAACCAATAATAACATGCGGGCCTTCGAGTTTGCCATTTTCTTCACTCTCCGTACAGGCAATTCACCTACAGCAGGGCTATTGGGTTGGGAGAAATAAAGGAGGGGAGGTCGAGTCGAATTTCGCAAAGATGAAAATAAGTAGGAAACTTATAAGCGATGCGAGGTAACATCAATCGGACGGATGACTGATTTGGTTGATTGTTGGCTTCGACTGCATTGGGCTGCATTAGGTGAAGCCATTCCGAGAGAACGGTCGTACGCCATAGATGGACCCAAGGAAGGTTTCCTTAAAACGTGGTGCACCGAGTCGTCACTGGTGAAGCGCCTAGGATTTGTGCTATTCACCGCACGTCACTAAAGATATAGAGACGGTCAGCGATTTTTTGATTAAAATACGTGAATAAAGGTCACCTCGGAACATACGCGGAAAGTCAGGTTTAACCGATGGGCAGTTAATGTTCGCTCTGGCGCTTCTGGATGCAACGTGGACGCCCATCGTTTATCTACGCCAAATTTGGTGCGTTGCGACTTATTTAAATCAAACATGGAACACACCTTGGTAACAAATGTTGAATTTTAGCCAATGACTTTGAACCTGCGGTACGTGGAGGTCAGAAGATATTCATCCGTCTACACGTCTCCTTGTATGATGCCGTTGTTTATATAGCCATTCTTTAAGGACGAGACTCGTCCAATTCCGACCAGGCCAATGAACGTCGTAAATTGTGAGGGCTGCTGGAAATGGTTGCAAGAATTGGCAGAGGTCACATGACCTTCCAGACTTTTCCGGTGTCCCAAAAAATTTAAGCGGAATTCGCACGACCGTTTGTTTTCCTCCCCCATCCTTCTCATCCTCCCAAAAAGATTTCTCAAAAATGCACCGCCTGTCGACCACCTCATCCAGGTCTCTCCGTCGTGCTGCGGCCAAGGCTGCAAAGCCAGCGCTTACCCGGGGCGCACACAAGGAGATCAAGTTCTCGAACGAGGGCAGAGCGAGCATTCTCAAGGGCGTCGACGTCCTCGCGAATGCAGTCAGTGTTACACTCGGGCCCAAGGGTGAGTTGAGCAATGACACATGTTGGCGAGAAATCTAGATTCTGACGTGGTTTCTCGCGTTTTTAGGCCGCAACGTCATCATTGAACAGTCCTTTGGTGGACCAAAGATCACAAAAGGTTCGTTATGTTTGTGCGCAATTCGGCTCTCTGCTCACCTCTTCTAGATGGTGTTACGGTCGCAAAGTCCATTACATTAAAAGACAAGTTTGAGAACCTCGGTGCTCGGTATGTGTTGTCATTTTTCATTTTTTAGAGACGTGTCATTCTCACTATTTTCTAAAAAGCCTTGTTCAGGATGTTGCCCAAAAGACAAACGAAGTTGCGGGTGACGGGACAACAACAGCCACCGTTCTTGCCCGTGCCATCTACTCCGAGGGTGTGAAAAACGTCGCTGCTGGCTGCAACCCCATGGATCTCCGCCGGGGTTCACAGGCCGCCGTCGACCGTGTCGTTGAATTCCTCTCTTCGCACACCAAAACCATCACCACCACCGCCGAAATTGCCCAGGTCGCCACCATATCAGCCAACGGCGACGTCCACGTCGGCAACCTCATCGCCCAGGCCATGGAGAAGGTCGGAAAGGAAGGTGTCATCACCGTCAAGGAGGGCCGCACCATCGAGGATGAAATCGAGATTACCGAAGGCATGCGTTTCGACCGTGGATTCATCTCCCCTTACTTTGTCACCAACGCCAAAGCCCAACGGGTCGAATTCGAGAAACCCTTCATCTTGCTCTCGGAGAAGAAGATCTCGCTCCTCCAGGATATCCTTCCCTCCCTTGAGACCGCTGCCCAGGCTCGTCGTCCACTCGTCATCATTGCCGAGGACGTCGACGGCGAGGCTCTCGCTGCCTGTATCCTCAACAAGCTCCGCGGTCAACTCCAGGTCGTCGCCATCAAGGCCCCTGGTTTCGGCGACAACCGCAAGTCCATCCTCGGTGATCTCGCCATCCTCACCGGTGGAACGGTCTTCACCGACGAGCTCGATATCAAACTCGAACGCGCCACCGCCGACATGCTCGGCAGCACCGGTTCTATCACCGTTACCAAAGACGACACCATCGTTCTCAACGGTGAAGGTTCGAAGGATGCTATCCAGGCTCGCTGCGAGCAAATCCGCTCTATCATCGCCGACCCCACTACCTCCGACTTTGACAGGAGCAAACTGCAAGAGCGTCTCGCCAAGCTCAGCGGCGGTGTCGCTGTCATCAAAGTCGGTGGTAGTTCCGAAGTCGAAGTCGGTGAGAAGAAGGACCGATATGACGACGCTCTCAACGCTACCCGTGCCGCTGTTGAGGAGGGCATTCTCCCCGGAGGTGGTGTCGCTCTCCTTAAAGCCTCTCTTCAGCTCGCTACCAACTCCCCAGGAAGCGGTACTGGCTCTTCGTCATCCCCCGTTTCTCCTGACGCGAAGCCCATCCCCACTATCAACTTCGACCAGGAGCTCGGTGTTGCCATTATCCGCCGCGCTCTCACTGGTCCCTCGCGCGCCATTCTTAGCAATGCAGGCGAGGAAGCTAGTGTCATCGTTGGTACTCTTCTCAAGCAATATGGTACTCCCGACAAGTTCGCTTGGGGCTATGACGCTGCGAAGGGCGAGTACGTCGATATGATCAAGGCCGGTATCGTTGACCCTCTCAAGGTTGTGAGGACCGCGCTTGTTGATGCTAGCGGTGTTGCGAGCTTGTTGACGACGAGCGAAGCGTGCGTTGTTGATGCGCCGGAGGAGGATAAGCCGGCTGGTGGGATGGGAGGTATGGGAGGCATGGGTGGTATGGGCGGTATGGGAGGATATTAGATCGTTTGTGATTGATCTGTTTATGTTTTGGCAGCGGCGGAGCAAAAGTACTAATCGTCTCTGCTTCCTACTTATTAAGATTGCGTACATCACATCACGTTCCCTCACACTACCCCCACCCCCTCATTTATCATGCATTAGTTATTGACTTTTATATGCTCATTTAGTTTATCCATCATGTGTATTGCTGTTTCTCGAATGCATAACCCCCACTCATATTTCCACATTGCAGACATAATATAAATACTTACATTGAGTTATGTTGGTGTGAAAGGGCTGACGTTACTGTGGGTCTTACGCGGCAGTGCGGGAAAGACGTATGAAATCTGATACCGCAATCCGACATATTCCAACAGGACCACATGCGTCGTCGTCCGGGAACGCATGAAGACCTCCCACACTGCGATCCTACCCAGACGTGTGGGTCATCCGAGTCGCAGCCGCAACAATTGCGGCTTCTCGCGTCGTGCTCTGGACCGTGCCTAAGTGGCAGCGAAATGATGCAAGGGAGGCAACTTTTCCGGAACAACCTGCTCAGAACCGACGCCTCCACATCGCGTGTTCGCAGGCTTTAAGTTCGCCGGGTCTGAGAGGATCTTGGAGGGATTCATAAGGCTGAGCTCCAGGACTTTGTAGTAGGGCGATGGGCAAATGAATCGTCATATCGATATTCGCAGTTGAAGGAGCTATGGGTGGGGATGGTGGGGGTTGGGCGCGAACCAGTCTATTGAACCAGTTACCCTTGTGAGAAGCGGACGGGTAGGTTATATTCGATGGGAAACACAACAAGCTTGAAGCATCGTGAAAAACCGCGAGAAACATGATCCCCCGACCACCGATAGATAAAGTTGAGCAAAACCAGGCCAAAGCAGTGAGATAATAGATATTCTTGCGGGAAATAGTAAAACGATCGGGAACTAGGCGAGCGGCCCAATGAGAGTCATGAGATCTAAGAAAAATGACATCGACACCAGCCATTGCAATAGATCACGAAACGCACCTGCAATTGCTTATCGACGGGTGCGCCTACAAAAAACGCAGAGAACTGCTGTGACGATATGTGTGTGGACAATAGCTATCAGGAAAATTGAGAATCGATTCATTGTTCAAAAAAGAGGAATTACGAACATTGACCAGCGTTCAAAGTCAGTGTGCCAAACTTCTCGACGACTTTCCCCGCGCTGCACAAAATATTCGTTCGATTCTCCCTCCGTGGGGCGCATGGGTTGTAAAAGTAATCTCTTCTGTTGAAGCCTTCTAATACGCCAAAAAGCGTCAAGTTTTCCTAGCAATTTTAAAAAGACCACATGAGATGTGGCAAGGACAAAGAACGAAACAGGCTACGGTCGGCCTAATCATGGAGAATGTACGCTGTCATTGTGTCGACGAGTTATAAGCTAAGAGACAAGGTTAATTATTTAGTTCAAAGATTCATCCCACAAATTTTGGAACGCACTTTATTGTTGGAATTCAAGAGGGATTAGCCCGATTGAACACATATAAAACGAGTAACGACTCCCGTCTTCGTACTAGGTGGAATCGCGGGGCATATGACATGGCAGTCAAGGAAGATGGATCGGCTAATCTTGCAACTCAAATGCGCCTGTGAATTTTGTCTAGTGGGACCCTCACAAGTCGTTGGCCTGAAGAATTGCACCAGAATCCAGTCAAGTCAAATGCAGGTTGTTTCGACAGCCAGAAACGCACGGATTGAACAAAGGACGTAATATGATAAATGATGCTTGGAGGCACAAAAGGGTTGGTTTCTTGAGATCTGGCAGTCGGTCATGGTGATTGTCAGTCAAGACTCGACATCATCCAACCACGAGATCAGATGATCAGTCACGTGATCCTCAACTCCAATTCAACGGTCAACCATTTCAACGCTCCCGACCTCAACGGTCAACCATACATACTTATGCATGAACCATTTCCGCTCATTCCACAGAAAGTGCCCAACCTTGGACGAAGCAAAATAAAAGTCAATGTGAGCTCAACTAAAAATATTATGTACCCATATGCCAACCACGGGCGGGAGAACGTGGTGCGATACCCATTTACACCTCCAGTTTTCCATCGTTCTAACCCTCATTTATCAAATAGAACGTGGGTTGAGAAATGGTTTGCAGGTACTTCCCTCGGATGCTTATCAATTCCTTCCGGAACATCGGCTTGTCATGACGTGCACGGCAAGTAGACCGAGAGAACGATCGTAAAGAATGCACGCCATACTTAATGAGTCTTGAGACGCTTATATATCTCCACTCCAGTATAGCCATAGAATGCCAAAAATAGAATAGTGGTCGAGGCAATTGGTCATACAACTCATGGCCACAACTGTTAGCATGTTTTCGGTCTGTTTCTCTGCCCTTGATAAGTACATACCACACACTCTGCATGTTCTCAAATAGGATTCTATCTTTACTCTCCCCGAACGGCATTTAGGACATCCCACGTTCCAGAGATAACTCTCCAGAAGGCCGGTATGCCGTTTGCCCTTCTTTATCTGCCGAACCTTTGGGCCCGGGGTGTGCTCGGGTGCTAATTTTCCTTCTTTTCGATCTGATCTCGAGGATTTCCATTGTACCATCAAATTTTAGGGCCACAAGGGTAGTCTGCAGATGTAAGTGACTCATCTGGTGCCATGAATGCTATCCCTAGTTGCATCGCCTCACTAATTTCTTCGAGGAACTCGCACTGGTCGGAACCTTCGTTCTTACTCGTTTGCGCTCGTCACCCCGGTGGATCGTTTCCCCTTTACAGAAGCGCAGTCATCGATCTCACGCATGGGCTCCATGGGTGACAAAGACATACCCCGGTTTGGTTCAAACAGATTTCGAAACATCTATGCCAAGGGAACCATGCACCCGTGGTCATTTTATGGGGTTCACTTCACTACTTTTGGTGTAGGTTATCTTTACATCTGCGACCCAACAATTTCTTTTTGACGTCATGAATACCCGGATTCCTTCAAAAGGCTCTGGTTTCACTTCGTTCCTTTTACTCAGGCTCAGCACTATTTATTACCCACAGTCTATCGCCCCGAGAACATCCCCCGTTCCTCTCGTTAATCACTGTCCCAGATAAATGAAGATGTTGTGGGCTGCTGCGCTATCCACCTTTACTTTGGCCTCTATGGCTTCTGCCCAGATGGTATATTTACCGACGCTTCATTCTTGAGAGCTAAACGACTGAAGAAAATGCAGACCGTTCAGGTCGGCGGTACCGCAACATCTCCAGCCCTCCAATTCACCCCGAACAGTATCACGGCGCCCAATGGAACTGTCGTGACGTTCAGATTTACTGGGGTGTGCGTATTTGCCTCTATGATCGAATTGAACGCGCCTGACATATGCGCTCTACATGTAGTCCAGGAAATCACAGCGTTACTCAGTCGACATTTGATGATCCATGCAACCTAGCTCCAGGAGGCTTCGATTCGGGTTGGGTCTTCATCCCCCCCACACCAGCGCTTTCAGACACTCCAGAATGGAACCTGACGATCACAGATGACACGACACGTAAGTTACGGCCAATTATATTGAACTACATCCAATTAACACTTGGTCCCTTAGCCATTTGGTTCTTCTGCAAGCAGATAAGGCCCCCCGCCCACTGCACCTCCGGTGAGATATTATGAGATATTTTTGGATGTTTACTCACGCGCTCACAGGAATGGTGGGCGCCATCAATGCTCCGGCAAGCGGCAATACCTACGACGCCTTCCTGGCCAACGCCAGAGCGTTCTCATCGACTCCCGGTGTACGTGCCCTTTGCAAATTAATACCCAAGATCTGACATTACTGCCTATTTTCAGCAAGACCAGGGTGGGCTCGTAGGAGTCGGTGCCACTGCGTCTGCTCAAGTTAGTCCCATCCCCAATGGAGCCACCCTGTACAGCGGCGCTCCACCAGGTCCTACTGGCTCTGCCACGACCGCCGCAAGCATCCCTACGTCTGGCTCTGGGACGACGGCCGCCTCTTCCCCGTCGGCTACCTCACCCAACGGCGCCTCAGCCACCATTGCCAATCCCATCCTTGTGCTCTTCGTTGTGGCCCTTGGTCTAATTATAGCATAAAATGATCATCAGATGGTCGCAAACAGTTCGACGAATAATAAAATGTGATTGACAGAAAAACTTGTTTACTTCGTTCCATATTGCCCTTCTTGCCGAGTCTTGAGCTTGAGCTCGGCCGAAGTTCCACTGAGTCAGGAAAGCGGTCACCCTACTTATGTTGAGGTCTGTACAGGTTCGGCTCGCGGGTGCGGCAAGAACTACTGTATCATTTCGACTTCACGGCCTGTGATGCGTTACGGCTATACTTCACTGGGAAAAAGTTTATAGAGGGGTGTAATGCGTGATCTGCAACCTTAGTTCACGCATATGAAGTTCAGTTCGAAAATTTTTGACTTTTTAGCAGGGGGAACTCGTTTTGGTTGATATTCACAGGGGGGCGTGATGCATGACGAAATGCACACGTGTTCAGTTCATGACACCATGACCTGATGCGTTATTCGCACATCTGGTCGAAATTCCGAAATGATTGTGGAATGCACCATGCTCAATTGTGTCCTCGAGATGCCTCCGCAAATCATAAAAGGACTCGGCCTCATCCAGATCAAGGGGTCACAATTGTCGCACTCTCACGACCACTCTATTTCGTCGATTGTATGTAGTGATCTCTGATTGCTCACTAAATGCATCTAAGTATTCTATGTTGTTTCTTCATACTTTCCTGTAATTGCCCCGTGGCTCTATTACTGATAAGCTTTCCGTCCTATCTCTCTTTATGTTCTCCTTTTATCTTTCCTCAGCTCTCACCCCAATATCAGCATCTGTTCGGTATTCGCGCGGAACTATCTTTTTTCCGAGTTTAAGGGTCGAGCAGGGGAGAACTGGCATCGCGTTATTAATGGCAGTCATCGCAGTCCCTCTCAAAAATGCCAGACACCATCAGGATTTATCGGACCTCTCCGACGGTCATGTAACGAGAATAGACGTCCAACCTCTTGCATAAGCGCCTATCAGCGCACGTCCGGAAGTTACCGAGTTCACAGTCTATGATGACCTTGGGATGTCCCGTAAAAAGGGCCGACAGCTCGCTCCTCGAGCTATCCATTCATCGGAGAGAAGTTACCTCCTGTCACCCGTTGCATAGTGAATGGATGCCATGGCCGCAGTATGGAAAGCAAGAGGGAATAGGGATTCGGCCGCCGGTTCAATAAGGTCATGACGTCACTGTGGAAGATACATATGTATGTATTACCTGTGCAGTCCCGGAACCGATGATCGGACCCGTGCATATGATGGGACCTCACCACCTCGGTGTTCAAAAGGCCAAGATTACTCCTCGGAAGGATATGTCTCGACATCTCTGGGACGACGTATCCTCATCTTCACGCCTTACCGACGTACTAGTAACTTACGTTGCTCCTTTTCACTCAGAGCCCGATATCGGCCTTCAATTATTATACAAGGCGCAACTGAGTTCCTTATTATGCCTCCCGATCCCCGATGGAGGTTTCATTAGGGGGACAAGTCGTTGGGGCGCCGGGCTCGAGGTGAAACTGTGGGAAATGCTCGTTACATACATCGGAATGACCTCGGGATTTGCCTTTCTTTGTACCCTGTCTGAGCAATACATTTAGCTTTACTTTAATTACGTTCACCCCCGGGGACCAAAAAAAACGCCAAGTGACAGCCCAAAATGTATATCAAGGTCTGTTAAAAATGTTCGTCTGAGGCAAGCCATTTTTCAATCTCCCCACGTCCTTCCCTAGAGGCTCCTTACATGCTACAGCCCGAAGGATTCGAGCAGCAGCTCATCGAAAATCTGTCCGCTCGGAAGTGGTCAACGGGTGAGTTCTCCTAGCGGAAAGCATCTTGGCATGGCCACAGGGGAAAACCATGGTGTTCTGACCTGCTGGTAGTTGCATCTCTCGTTCTCCTCCTCTGGGAGTATGTCATCACTTCCATAGACGAAGTACGGCATATTTGGTGGTAAATATTGCAATTTCTTCCTATCACGATCTCGAGTTATAATTTTCTTAACTTTGTATAGCCAGCCATTCACCGGAGTGAAAGCAGTGTACGCTTTCGCCCGATATTTTGGGATCGTGGTTCAAATGTACGTCAAAACTGTTGTACTCTACTCACGGCCTAATTTTATGTCTAGTTGTAATCTATACCTTGTATTCGGCCCACTAAATCGGTTATACATCTCCGAACATGTCTGCGAAACGTGGTTCCTCTTATGGCGACTCTAGATTTCTTACTGATGCTTCGAGGTACGATGCATTTCAGCATTACATATAAATATTGGTGGCTGAAATATTGGTTCCGAATTCACAGTATACGCACTTCACCTTAAGGACAGGAGAGTTGCCGCCTTTTTAATGGTTGTTTTCTTCTCAAAGATTGCACTCCTATGCCTTATTATCCCCCGAACTGTCTTTCACGTCCCCTACGACCCAATATGTGATACCGCCAAAACGCATCCAGACGTCATTTATTTCTCGTAAGTACCGCATCCCTTCTCCCCGGTTGTCGTTCAAGCCATTCTCCTTGTCGTAGCATATCAACGTGGTTTATACATGTCTCACTTGGTATTCTAACCGCTGCCAGATGGAGTCTAGTCAAGATGGGAGCGCCGGTGGTGAGGCTTGTCACTCGCGATGGGGCGTTGACGGCTGTTTCCATTTGCTGTAGGTTTCCCTAAATCTTCGAATTACCCACCAAGTCTGAGTCCAAGATCTTCAGTCTTGTTTCCGGCCATACTGTTCTACGCTTCTTCCAGGCAAGTCGTGAAAGCGCATATCGCTTTCAAGTAGGTTCCACCCTTGCCTTAACTGAGGCTAACTCCCTCCATAAATTTCCTGTCAACTTATCAAACGAACCTATATAGCTGGCCAATTTCATACCTTTCTATCATTGTGAGGCTCACACCTTATAATTTATTTTTTGGTCTGACTCTTTCTGAACCAGAGCTGCCGCATCATCATAAACATGCAATCCCTCGAAACCTCCGGGGTCGAAAACAGTACCATCGACACTCTTAGCACCATCAATCTCGAGATGGATTCGTTTGATACCCTTCGTCTACCACCAGGACGTATCCGGACAGCTGGATAGAGCCGTCGATGTAGCCCTTATAACTGTAGCCAAGTACTTACGTGTAAGTTATGAGTCTACTCATTTTGTGGTTCCGTAGTTGCCATGACTAGCACTGATTGGGAACGCTCCGTAGACTTTTCGCGATTCCACTTCGTGGGTCCAGACGTTCACATTCGTGTAGAACTCTGGGTTGTAATATATAGATGTCAAACAAGGATATTAGTTTGGAGAGATAATCGTCATAACCGGAGCACCGAGTGTGCTACATAGGTAAATTCGCCGACCATCGGGCCTCTGATCGGCTCAGATACATTCCCATGCTGTATCAATCCTGTCAACACCTTATTTAAAGTCCGCATCTCCAGTACGCATTTTGTAATAAACCCCCTCTCTGATGGTATTCCCAGAGGGAGACCAACAGCTACTTGATAATCTTTCCTTCCGAAGGTGGTCAACACGTGGGTTTTCCCATGGCTTTGGATTGGGTGCGATTATAACTCAGTCGTGCATTTCGACCTGCTAGTTGCGTCTCTCATTGTCCTCCTCTGGGAGCATGTCATCACACTAGCCGATGAATTCAGGTGCATTTGGCGGTACGTGTCGCTTTCCTTTCTCTCATAACATTTCCTGCATTCTTTGGATAGGAGACCATTCAACGCAGTGAAATCAGCATTCATTTTCGCGCGTTATTTTGGCCTTCTGGTTCAAACGTAGGTCATTATTTTGTCCTGCGTTCAACTCGTACCCTCACAATTTTATCGATGGTCTAGTGTTAACCTATACCTCGTATTCGGCCCACTACAGAGGCTACACATCCCGGAACCCGTCTGCAAACGGTGGTTCCTCTCCCTTATCATATCGGCATGCTTCTTACTGGCCGTTCTTGATTTCATATTGATGCTTAGAGGTTCGCTGAAATCCACGATTATACATAAACGGTTGAAACGCCTAGATCTGAAATATTGGCCTCGAATTCACAGTATACGCCTTATATCGTAAAGACAAGAGAGTCGCGGTCATCCTCGTGATCTTTTTTTTCGCCCAGATTGCAGTCGAATGCGTACTGGCCCCACGATCTGTTCTTCAGGTCCCATATGATCCAATTTGCGATACAACGAGAACCCATCCGGATGTGATTTACTTCTTGTAAGCCTTGCACCTTGTCTCCTTGGCTCCTGCACAGTCAAGTCTTCATTATTCCAGCATCACGATCTGGGTCGTACATATTTCGCTTGGTGTTCTAACCATTTCCAAGTGGCATCTAGTCGAAATAGGGGCGCCGGTGGTGAGAATTGTCACTCGGGACGGGGCACTGACGACCGTTTCCATTTGCTGTGAGTACCTCTCCACATCTTGTCGAATTTTACTCAATTCCTGGCGCTCAGCCTTGTATGCTGTTATCGTTTCCTACAGTCTCTTCCGCCAAGTCTCTCAAGCACATGTCGCATTCAAGTATGTGCCGTTTTCTGTATCCTCCCACAATCTAATGATCTCTTCCTTGTTCGCTCCTACGCAGCTGGCCCATTTCATGCCTTTCTATCCTTGTAACGCCCATCCCTCAACGTATAAAATTCTTTTTTTTTTGTTGACTCTTTCTGAACAAGTGCTGTCGCATCATCATGAACATGCAAACCCTCGATGTCTCCGGGAACGAAGACAGTTCTGTCGGCGAACTCAGCACCGTGAATCTGGAGATCGAATCGCGTGACGCATAGCCTTGAGATCTGGTCCAGACACCTACATAGTATCCCTCGCCGATGGATCCCACATCATCACTGTACAATAGCAATCGTCAACGGTTAATTAGATACATGATAGATACAGCTCTAGTGATAGGTCCCACTGATAGCGAGAATGCTACTTTTGTCGTACAAAGGACAGATAGGCATACCGCCAAAGGCCAGCCTTGCAGTAGACGAGTCAAAAAAAGTGGGAAGTATAGTATATACAAAAAAGGGGCATGAAGTTTTAAGGGGCCGAGAGTTAGAAAGTATCGAAATGCTACTCTAATTGAGATATAGAAGAGAAGATGATATGCAGGTGATAGATGTGCCGTATCTGCAAGAAATGGAACACGGAGACCTCACATCAAGTCCGCGTTTTTAAGGAATTCTCGCGTTATACTATCCTTGACTAGCGAAGGGAGATTATTAATGATCACGCCGAGAGACTGGGGATGTGAACATACCAGCTTTGATCGTCGCAGCTGTGGATTTGGTATCCTTAAAAAAGATAAATCATCCGTGATATCGAAGAGATCGGGATAGGAGCAACATACAACGACCGAAGTGGCATAGAAATAACTTGATCGCGGTCCAGGCGAATGTTCCTTCAACACCTCTTTGAATTTCTCTCTCAGGTCTATCAAACCAACAAACAGTCAGCAAAGACTTCGAGGTATTATCGATGACGACGTACACTTGACCACCGTCCCCACATCGTTACTCCTCTCTCCGAAACTCGGTAAATAAGTCTTTATTTGGACGCCCGATTTCAACTTCCTCTTCAATAGATCACATTTGTTCAGGAAAAGGATCATCGTCGCTTTGGAGAGGAGCTTCGAGGAGCAAACCATCCGCCAAAGGAGGAAGGAATCTTCCAGTCGGTTGACTTTGGAGTCTTCTGAGAGGCGTTCATCAAAACAGGATACGGCTGTTGGAGTTTACGTAAAAATACAGGAGACGTTTCAGGTTCAGAAATAGACAAACGAGCAACTGAGGTGGGTTGTCAGGAACAGACGGGATGGGGGATATCGGGGTAGATGCTTACGGAATATGATAGCTTGTACGTTGTCGAAGAACGGCACCCAGGCGTGCCTCTGATGTTTAGATTAGATGGACGAAGAAAATGAAAAGGGATGAAGCGACGCACCATGGTCCTCGATCCACCAACATCGTACAGAAGCCACTCCTTACCACCATCTCCACCTACACCACCTAAAACGGAAATTAGAATTCGAAAAAGAAAAAATGATTGCATCGGCCTACCCGCAAAGAGGGTGGCGGAGGTGTCAAACGTTATGCGGTACTCTTGCACACCCAAGGTTCGCAGGCGAGCGCGAACGACGTCGTCATCTGAGGGGCGATAGTCTCTCCGAGCTATGCGATCGAGGTCATCTAGGAAACTGGAAAAAATGGACAATCTTGAGTCTCGGGTATAATCAACCGCGAAGAAGACGACGTACAACCCAGCAGTATCCTCCAATCTCAACTTTCGCTTCCTCAGAACCATTTTAACGGCCTCATCCGACCAGAGGGCTTTCATATCCTCTTGACAACTCGCCAAGATCTCGGTAGCTCCATCCACGGAATCACCAGAGCCCGAGAGTTCTTCGTCGCTTCCATGGCCATGGGTGCTCCCATTTCGCGACTGAGTTCGGTTGGTGGCGGCAGCACTCCTCTGTAGGGCTTCATGCAATTTGCGGACCCCAAACTCCTTGGTCCGTTTCGTCAAAGTCTGAGACGCCATCTCCAAACTCAAAGGCCCAAACGACGCTGCGACCCCATCTTGCTCCTCATCCGCACCCTCGCCCAACTGTCTCTTCAAATCCGCCTCGACGCGCCTTAGAGGGCCCAATCTGAGTTTCAGAAGCTGGTGCTTCCCGGTGAGGATGGTAGAAAGCGATGTTTTGTTGGCTCGGGACAACGAAGTTGATCTCGACAGAGATTCCTTACTTGTGTGGGAGACGAGGAATGACGATGGGTCGTGACGTGGTGAAACTCCAGTGGGTGGGGTATTGGGTATGGGAGAGATGGGCCCCGCGATCAAGGGTGTTGCAGGGGTAGAGGGAGTGGCAGGACGATCGAGGGGTTCGCCGTCCATCTCGGCTTGAAGCGTCTCGACGATGGTGATGATGGAACGAATGAGATTGAGTTGGATGACTGCGCGCCAGGAAGCTCGTTCAGCGTCCCAGGATGCTTTCGCATATTTCATGCGAAAGTCTGAAAGAGCAAGTAAAAAACGACCAGAGAACGAGAGATGTGGACGTACTCTTGAGAGTAGTCGATTTACCTGAAGGAAATTAAATAAATACACGTACATACCTCCGATCAAATGATAGAATGAACCCTTACCGCTCTCCGATTGACCCAGCAGCAGAACGCGGACAACGTACTTTTGCTTCTTGAGTGCCAGGCGCTCTACTTTCAACTGATCGTCGATCTGGTCGCTTATCCGCTTTGCCTCAGCCTCCTTCTCTATGCGAGCTACGCGCTCTCCAGGGGTCTCATTAGGTGGTGGCGCATGGAAGATGGCGAACGGGTCTGGCTCAGTGGCTCCCATGTCTTGGCGGTGGTTACAAACGTCGCTAACCAAAAGATGTTCTTCAGCAGCAGCAGCTCCTTTGGTGGAAGTTACCTGCGAAGAGAAGAAGATAAGGTGAGCGTTGGTTGTTTACAATCATGGCAATGACTAAGATCAATGATGAGTTTCGAAAGAGGACTGTAGTCACCGCGTCTATCAACTGCCCACTTGTTGACTCACCTTTGAGTACTATGTGTTGTGGGCAAGAAACAAGGAGGGCAACGAACGCAAAAACTGTGCTATGTAGAAATTCGACCGACGACCCTGTGCTCGGATGCCGTAATTTGTGCTTCTTCGTCCCGATTCATTCATCTCATCATCCCTGCAAGACATCCAACGCCGCTTTCTCATGGTTCTCCGCTGGTGTACGTCCCTTTCGGCATGGTACATACATGTTGTAATTTTTCTCAAGAATAAGGGCTAAGCGACTGACAAGCTCCTGGTCCAAATGACATTGTCATTGTCCGCCACGTAGCTGCTAAGCGTAAGTTCTCTTCGCATTCACAATCGTGAAGTTCTCAATCAGTCATCTGAATAGCAATCTTACCCTCGTTGCCAAGTACTTATTCCTATTCAATCCTAGGTCTCCGCACAACTGACAATCCCTGAATGGAGTTTGATCGCTATCTTGACATGACACTAGATCATGACGAGCTTTATAAAATTCTGAACGATGTCATATTTCCCCGGCCCATATGTTCTAGACCCGACTCTACTATGTAGCCCAATGCCGATATGGGAGGATGGCCTAACTGCGGCTTATTACAACCCATCGCAATTCGCCAACCAGTCTGGTCCGAAACTAGAGACTAGTCTACGGCATTGGGATCACCCCCGGTCATCCCCAGTGTCCGTGTCAACGTTTTACCGTCGATCCTAGGCACCTGTGGGAGGTGTTCACAATGCGCTGAAGGCAGGAAGAGTCAGGTCCGACTTAGACCAGGTCCGACCCTGATTCTCCCACCGTTCTACGGCCCTGCGGCGGATGTAAACGCCTAAATTCAGGACCTTTTTACGCTCGCGCCGTTGGTTTCACTTCCACTTCGTACGGCTCATCATTGCCAATATCAGCCAAACACCCTCAGTTTAGCCCTTCCTGCCTGAAAGGAATTTTGACGACTACTCACCTAGGTGGTATCCAAGCATTATCGTACAATCGATGCTCACGGATACAATTGTCGTCTTCCATTTAGATTATGGGTTCTGTAAGAAATAATCCGTTCCTACGGCTACACAATATCTGGACTCTCGGTCCGTCTGCCCATAGCTATCTACATGGAGCAAGTTCAAAATGTACCAACGTCAGCACGCTACTTCATTACGCGATCGCACCTGGCTAGCGAAGCTAGTTCAGATGCGTGCATCACCATGATTAGCCATGTGCCAACGACAAGAGGATGCAGGAAAGTTTTCTTTGTCTGCATGTTAGCTCAATTTTTTTTTTTTTTTTTTTCGCCATAGCATTGATGCTTCCTTGCGCGGATAATCTTCCATTCTTCCGAATTTCCCTGACCATTGTACGAATCTTGGATGAGTAAAATAACGCCATATTACTACAACTACATACGCCCACGTGTATCCCTTCGACGGTCGACCAGTTCATGTCTTATGGGACGACATCTGGCCAAAATTGCGGAAACCTCTCTACCTCGCTAACATCAACCTGATCGACTGCATCTTCCCCCAAAGTCGTAAGGGACTCCCACTTCTAAAAGGAAAAGAAACCCTGCGGTATCACCCACGCCGTGTGTTATTTCACTTCGCGAGTTGTTCACCTTGCTCCATTATCTTCGTTGCAACGTTATCCCTGAGCAGGTAGTCATCGCTATGGTTCTGTGGAGGTACGTACTACGATCGAACACACGACTCAACGTGCTTATCGCCCCACACTCCATCCAGACCCACATCTTGTCCGCTGCGCCAAATTCTGTCCACGTTTTGATGATTCGATCATTTGCTAAAAAATCCACGTATGATTGGGCGGCTCCGGACTATGCGTGGGGGTGGGTGATGCGCTTATAATATTATCACCCAACGAGTTATGGGATCTTCTGGAAGTTCTGATCAGCCCGGACCTATACCATTCTTGTCGTATGCTCACGGAAATGAACTACAGCGTTCGATTAGAACCTGCATTGTCATTTTCTCGGGAAGGCGTTACTTATTTTGTGCCCCGAAATCTCTATTTTTGTTATGCCACTATGTGCGGACCGAAAAGGCCCGACAAATCCGACCGCAGGTTTGGAAGGGTAGTGGGCCATTGCAAGGTCTGGTCGGCGTCACCGATGCTTATAACTAGAGCAGACGAGTATAACGTTCGTTTATAAGTTGGATCGGAATAAAATACTTCGAAATTGTCATATGAAGAAAAAAACGCGGCGGCATACCTGGGATATCGAGAAACAGTAAATAAGATAACAAAGGACAGAAAAAGAGAAGCAAAGTAGGAAAGATTCCGACAAGATCAGAGGAGAGAATCCAATTTTGAAAGAACCTCCAACACCCCCGCAATCAACTCGAATCCCACATCTTCCTCTCCACCTACGGCCTCCTTTCTAACCTCCTGTACGAGCCCCAGAACCACCTCGCGACCACTAATTTCCACTCCACCGCCGCTGGCCAGTCTCGAAGCCTGCCGTCTTCTACCTGCCGCAGTTGCTGGCGTCATCGGTCCTCCTGAACTCAACCCACCACCAGTCCCATATGGCCAAGTCACAAACTCTCCCAGAATTTCATCGCATCGCTGGAACGCGGCTTCCCGCTCCTCGTATCCCAACCTCCCAAATGCGTTGTCCAAGACGCTCGCCGTGTACGCAGCGCATACCAAACATACCGCTCTCAAAACGCGGCACTGCACACCCTCCTTGTCGAGCGCGGCGGGGGGGAGGGCAGTGGTGGTCGATGTGAGGAGCGTGACAACGCGGTTGATGATAGATTCTTTCGTTCGCACGTCCGCCACGGGGTGCGTAGCCATGTCAAAGAGGAGGAAATTGCGTTTTTCCGTCCGCAGAACGCCTTTGTCGACGAGACCTTTCGCTAGTCTCTCCCTAACTTGCTTGAGCTGGAAGCCGATTTTCATCACGTTCCACGTCTCTCCTAGGGAAAAGATAGTACCGAGCACGAACAGTTAAAGTCGAAATAACGCACCGCTAAGGAGGTCTATCCACGAGTTGATACTCATTTGTTCGACCTCCTGTTGGGCTTTCATCATCTTGAGTGCCTCGTCGAGAATTGTCTCTCCTGTTTGTCGATCGTCTATCACTTCCACGATCCTCTCGATAACGGGTATCCGACGGCGATTTGGGTCTCGTACGAGTGCTATGCGTCGACGAAGAGCGAGCTCGATGAGGATACACCCCCGTAGGGCATAGGATATGTTGTCGTTCCAAAACGATAGATAACCCTGTATGACCACGTATAAGTCCAAAGAACCATTTTCGGTATTCCAAGAAAATGAAAAGTTTGTGGCTGACAGCCACGACAGAGTTTTATAATCCGCCAAAACACACACCTGCTTGTCCTTGATCCCTAACAACAGCACCTCCTCCATAATCGTCAACCGCGGCATCTTTCCGCCTATCCTCGCTTCCTCGCTGGCATCCTGCTGCAAATCCCTCGGGTCGAACGCGATCTTGCCCCCACCCTGGAATGCACTCCCTGCATGGTGATGATTCGGCGAGGGTGGTGTGCTGTTCCCCAGCACAGGTCGTGGCGCAGTGTCATCGTCGTCGGCGTTGGAAGATGAGGCACCGCCGCCAACGCGCCGTCGCGAGAGACCGCCCGAAGTTGACATTCCTTGAAATTTTCAGAAGGAAAAGGAGGACAGTAGTCGCTGGTGATGATGATGACCATAACACAGCCATCGCTACGGGGTACGGCATGTGCCGGCCGGGTCATCACCGAGACGCCGATCGATGGATGATCGTAATACAGACAATAAATATTATCATGGTGGGGAGGTATAGTAATTCAGCCTTCACGTTTTACCCCGGGCGCCATTGACGATACCTACTTAGATGGGTGGGACGACTGGTGACAGAACTCCTTGGCACCTTCCCACCGCTCCACCGCCGGAATATCACATTTTAAAAACACCCCGAATAACCCTGAACAGCCATATGTCTTCCTGTAGGTATTCCGCTTGTTTCAGTCAGACTGGCTTCACTTAATGCGGCCCAATGGGGTTGAAGACATCAATCAATATCTATCTGATGGAAGGTATCTTCCCACCCGTATGGTTTATATCTTCGCCATTGAAGTTTGTAGCAATCGTGCGATTCGCCTTGATCTTGCCTTACACCACCTCACCCTACGTGAATCGTCCTAGTACACAGCAAAAAAAATGGCGCCTCATCCAAAGGCTATCATGTTAGTACTCGTTTCTTAATCTTTTGAAAAGCGCTGAACGAACTCGACTCAGGCTTATGCGATTCTCTATCCAATACTCAACAATCGGTGGGCTAACTATCTATCACATATGACTGTCCTTATTCCTTCCCATAGCGCTGCTATGGTACGACTACGCTCTCACATGGACCCGCGAAGTGCAATACTTTTGGACGAAACGATTCACACCATCGACTGCCCTGTACATCATATGTCGGTACGGCATGGTGGCGAACGTGTTATACACCTTAGCTATCGCAAACAAGCTCCCAACAATGAGGGTGCGTCAATGAAACATCGAGAATGATCGCAGAACGACCTTCATTTATGTCGTTATATGATTTTGCTTTCTAGTATGGGACTTTGCCTATCTTTTCCTAGCCTCGTTGGCCTGACGCCTCCAATTCTACGTCTGTAGTTGCGATGAAGGATATCGGATTTGTGCAATTCTCAGCGTTCTTGGACGAGTTGGTATCGTTAGTGAGTGGACCTTCGTTAATTCTGGGTGAACATCTGACCGACCATCGTATTCGCCCTTCCTTTTCCCATGTTTTCCCATTCCTCCTCGTCCAGCCGTCTGGGGCTCAAGAACATACGCCATATTCAATCGAAACAAGATTATTCTCGCAATATTTGGCTCTCTTGGATTGGCCGTGATCGCCTTGGCTATAGTGAGGATTTATTCCTCCATTCAGATGGACGAACTACTGTACTGACTGATGGTTTTTCATTAATATCAGATGCACGTACCATACGTTTCTTGTACTGGGCGGAAAGGAAGTGTCCCGTTAGTCCCTTGCCTGTGCCACCTGCCTAACTCAAGCTGACACCTCATTCCGCTTTTCGGATGAATAGAGGTATCGAATACTTACCCAGTGCTACTCCTCGCAGATCCTAACATCGTATTCTGGCAGCACCCAATCTCCTCTCTATTTTCACTGTAGTCTACGAAATTCTCTCAGCCGTGTTCACTACTGTGCGTAGTGTGCAGGCTCTGAATATCGGTGTGTCATGGAAGACTCAAAAGACGAGCTTGACATACTTGGTTCTTCGTGAAGGTCCGCATCATTAGTCTCTAGAATTTCTACATATCCTTATGCCCAATTGCTCCGCCCCAGGCCTACTATATTTTGGGTAGGATTTCGTCGCAAGCGCTGTTCTGAGGCATTTTGCTAAAATCATACACTCAGATTCGTCACTTCGTTCTCGATACTATCCCTAATTTTCCAATTAGTAAGCTCTTTTTCTATCCCTCGGTGATCTGGATCCGCTAACTAAATATCACAAACAGCGAGGCGCGGTAAGAATTTCGGTTTTTCCGCCTTCCAGAGTTCTGGCTCGCTGAACACAGGACCCCTAAAGCCTGGGAGTTTTTTCCCTCGATTCATGAACGCCTACACCATGCCGTACGTTCATAATGCTTCATCCTCCTGTTAAATACATTCTGATCTTACTCCCATCCAATTTATCAAGTCTCGCGGGACTTATGACCGCCCGTTTCCTTCTCCATCTCCGAGAGTGGGATCACCGTATTTCCAACTTACAAACTGACCAATGGCATACGCGTGGAGGAGGCAACCACGGCTCAATTCAGTTCAAGAAACACGAACCTGGTACGACACAGTGGACAGTCAGCAACATGCTTGGAGACGACCCTCTGTTGAGACCCTTAGGAACAGAGGTGGGCACTGGGGATGAATGCTTCGGGGAGGCTTCGATGTCACGCGCGTGATCGTGAAAATGTGTTGGACCTAATTCGGAATTCTGAGGTAGCGTCGGAGTACTTATGAGAGATACTATGTCTTTTTGGGCCTAATTTATTCAAGATTAACGGCAGTGAATAATAACCTCTACGTCGAGGAACATATTTGTGGTCAATGTGGAAAGGCTTTACTGCACTTCATATTGTGTCTGACTGACGTGAACCTGAAAGAAAGATTACTTGTTTACCCGCTTCGATCTTATTGTGTAACCTCTTTTCAGAAAATGGACGCTCATACACATTATCTTAAGCAAAAACGTTTGCTGTTACATAACATGAACCTGTCGTTATCGTTCACTCGGGTGAGAACAGGGACCCTGGCAAAAGCGCGAGGGCATCGGTTCATTGGTACACTATTTAAATGCATAGCTCGGTAACTACGTGATAAAATAGGGGCGCGAGGAATGAAGAAATAAACCGAGGCCGCGGTGACCGCTGAAGAGAACAATAATGAGAATATATTAAGGCGCCGCAGTGGCTGCCCACGATAACCATTTGCGGTTGTGCTCGACACTGCCACCAGAATTGCAACATGTGCTCTTAGCAACGTCATTTCCCCACCATTGGTGTTCCAGACAACCATGAGAGCCGAGCACAATTACTGTTGTCCCTTCATTCCAGCTGTATGCAAAACCCTAGACAGTGCCCCACTTTTTTTAAAGTGCGCCTGCCGCTGCTATTTTAGCAATGGCCCCTCTTCCAACTGCGTCTGGAGACCATATTCGGTACGAGACCGACGACTGCCAGTGTGGAGCTTTGCTCCACAACGAGTAGGGTTTTGCATACAGTTGTCACGTTACCAACTGCAATTGCCCGTGTCATTCCTGATACGCTGCATACTTCCCTCAACCCGTGTGCCATTGAAATAATACCTGCCATGTAGGCGCCTTTGTTCTACTTCGTCACCGACCTCGTGTTTGAAATTATTTCTCCCACAATTTAATTCGCTTAGGTGATTTCTCCTGCCGCACTGTTTATGTGAGTCCTGACATAAAGATATGCCTCGTCTATGAACCTTCACGACTCTCTTGTGTCTACAGTAGAATTGCAAACAGAAAGTGCATGGCCCTAACTCATTGGTCTGCAAAGAGTGCGAGCTCTCATTCGCCTCATGGATGGCATACAATTCGGTTCATTTATTATTATTTCGCGTTCCTTATGACTTAGTAATTCATCAATGGAATATGATTTATGATGACCATTCAAACGACGGTACTTGAGCTTGAAGCCCTTCTTCACGGCCTCGTTTGATGAAGTCCACGATCCCGAAGGAGTAACGCGACGCGTCCGCGGACACGTGATGTGAACTTCCAACTAATTGGAGGGCGAAAGCGCGTACTAGATGACTGTGGTGATTCTACTGACGGCGATCTCGACTTTGACCCTCCCTGCGGCGCGGGAAAGGCGTCTGCTCGAGATCTTGTTATCGGAACAAGCGGATACGGACACGGGAAAGAAGGAGCACTGTATGTGAAGCCTTTATGGGAAGTTCGGAGCTCTGCCGATGGAGAAGGTCATGCTGGACCTGAGGCTGAGGGCGGTGAAAGGCTGACCATTCCAAACTCTCTCCTGGACCACAGGGTATGTACAATAAGTATCTTGAGGGTTTGTGGTGTTCATTTTAATCCTGTCAACGTGAGTCCAAACCTAGTCTACATACATACGCCACCGCTTTGGTCTTTGAATGATTCAGCTAACACGTGTACTTTTAGTTACTTTTATGTCCCCATGATCATGATCCAGGCCTTCCATTTCGTAACTTTCGGCCCTTCTGTCACAGTGGATATTCCCGTGCATACATAAAGGATGTCCACTTTGTCAGCGCGTCACAAGCCCCTTCTTACAACCCCTTGAGAACTCCCACCGAAATCGAAACGATGCCCATCCCACATTCCTGCCTGACATGTTCCAAGAGCTTCACCACATTTTCGGCTCTCAGGTCTCACTCAAACGCGAAAGGGCATACTGCCAACCCTTTTGTCTGTGGGGCTTGTGATGTTTCGTTCCTGTCATCGGCGGCATTGAACTCGGTTCGTCTGGTCACTGCGTTTCAATTCAGCGAATGATTGAGCGTTTTCTTGATAGCATATGAATTCACCAAAACACGCAGATGATGATACATCGGCTGCGTTCATGGATGGGCGTGACGACAGCGACGAGTCCGCTTCCATCGATGATGATGATGACGACTCCGATTCCATTGATGATGACCCTTATTGCTATGGGTGCCGGCGCCAGTTTACCCACATGGCTTCTCTCAATCAACACCTTCTCGACTCACCTAACCATAACTGGTGTTTTCAGTGTTCGCGTGACTTCAGCTCGGAAATGGCTCTTTTGAACGTAAGTCATGTTCGCGACGCTTCTTCCATTCCTGATCCAAGTACTGTAGCATCAAAACTCCCTCGCCCATCGTGGTCGCGATTTTAAATGCCCCTTCTGCCAAGGGATGTTCAAGAGTCCCTCTGGAATCGCTTTACACATCGAATCTGGATGCCACAAGAAAATTACTCGACACCACGTCACTGCCGCCATTCAAGCCATGGATATCGTTCCCAACATCACTATCAAACGTATTACAGGACCCGTGCGTCCTCCTACGGTGCGCACCTACATTGCCACCGAGGCTTCTTTCAACGGCTCGACGTACGAATGTTATCTCTGTCATAAATCATTCAGAACTCTACGGGGTCTTAACGGACATCTAAACTCGCCTGCACACGATGACGATGAGTTTAGGTGTCCGAAGTGTAAGACCGAGTTCAAACTCATCTCAGGATTCGTTCAACACCTCGAAAGCCGTTCTTGTAGATTGGCGGAGACAACCCAGATCAACCATTACTTCAACGATTTGACGGCGCAGTTCTCGCGCTTGCTGAAATCTTAAGTGCAAGGTGAGTTAGTGGCTGCTTCGTCGTCATCATTGCCTCATTCGGTTTAAGAGATTGAAACATGGGTGAATGTCGTCTCTGGACGGTATTGACCTGTTTTTCAGCCTTCGTCACCATCTCTTCGGATTATCGTCAGCTCTGGTGAGGTCGAGTAGGTGTCGTTGAGTGTCTGTTTACTTTTCTCTGCATCATGTTGTCGCTCCCATTACCTTAAATCGTCTGTGAAATCCCCGCTCTTTGTTACTTTCTTGACATGTATACAGACTACATCAAAATTTCGCCTTGATTTAAATGTACCTTTAAAATCGAATTCTATCGCTTTTCAATTTTTGAAATCCTGGCGGCAACCCTTTCGTCAATCACCTATTGTAGCTTCCGCCGTTGTGAGGAAGATGGGTAGGAAAGACAGGCACATCGTTTATAATGGGGTCTTGGTCATTAATTCCGAGTCACTCCCAGAAACAATGGGAGATGTTGCGCTCAATCTTGCTTCGCCGGGGCGTAAAGAAGCGTGTTTCCCTTCTAATCGAATTCGAAAGGTCGGTACACTCGTTTTCCGACATGCCCGATGCAACACTAACGCTAGTTGTCGTTGGAGTAATCTATATGCGGCAGTTTGTAGGTTCTCGTACCGCCGTCGCTTTTGAGTGCATTGGCCATTGAATAGATATTCCACCCAATTCATACGCAGCCAAGCGCTACGCGAACATGATTAGAGGAGGATATTCTGCCACCGAAATGTGCTCCTCATCGACAGGCGAAAAGGAGGGATGGGTAGGATATATACGAAGACGTTAGCGGGGTCAGGTAAGTCCGCGTTGTTGTTCCAGTTTCCTCCTGTCCGTATGGTGTGGGGAATCAGGCGCGCTGTGGCTGTTGCAAATGGATGAAAAGAGGATGCACAGCTGGAATTAAGACTGATCACGGACACATCTCCCCATGTCATTAAAATTGACGAGGCCCATGGTATCGCGGTTAGGCGAGGTTCGGGTGGGTTAGCCGCACGGAACACCGAGAACGCCAAAGGAACGAGTCGAGCGCACACAACTGGCCGAGTGTATGTCACCGCCCAGTAACAATCATGTAGAAAGGATGGGAAAGGTCGGTCTTGTTCTCCTCGCTAACGATATTTTGTCTTTTTCTGGAATATGTAGTCAGGAGAGAGCAGAATGAATTGACGAAGGAAACCCACTGACCCACATGAACGAATCCCATTGATTTTTCACCAACCGAGCGGCTTCGATAACCCCAGCTCTCTGCCTATCTGCTCCTCCCAACAAGGCGTTCTCGGTGTTTTCACAACCGTAAAGATCAAACTTGACACGGCCCGAGGGTCCTCGTCACATCGACACGGCGGGGAGGATCTTAGGACTTAGAGAGAAGCAATGGGGTGACTCGGATGGGGGTCAGGTGGTCTTAGCTTCGGTAAGTCGTCCCATTTCCGTCCAGTTCTTATCCAAAGACGCGTCGCCGGTGTTAGAAGTGCGAGGATGGACAATGTCACAACCAAAAGGCGCCATCGTATACGCGGATGGAGGGAGGTGGAGAAGACGTGTCAAGTGGGAAGAAAGTGGCCAAGAGCGAAGGATGAATCATGCAGAAGACCCGTCGTCGTTTCTGGGACAGTGATCGTAGCATGGTAAGCATGTGGCGGATTGGATTAGATGCGATCCCATGCTAGATAGCCATTTTCCGATCACGCTCAGATCATATCACTGATTCACATCCTAAAATGTAAGCATATGTTCCACCAAACCATATTGACTGAAAGCTAATTCTAAAATTAAATCTATCTTACAAGTTACGATAGTTTCTACGCAACCGACATATTGACTAACCCTCCTTTTGTACATCTTTCCCTCACCCGCGACGCGTTCAGGATGAGCGGGAACAACGGAACGAGACTAAGCATCTAGGCGACTCGATTCCGATGGCTTAAGATTTGACACCCGATAAAGCCTGTCATCGAGGCATTCGTCATCGCGCCTGTTCTCTTTTTTTCCTACTTTCCACCCCGCTCGTGTTCCAACCAAGATTCGAGAATAATCGACTGACATGGTCATGGAGCGAGAAGACCAATTGGCGTTGTTGATCAACGCATTATTTGTTATGAGATTGGTGACAGTGCGTGTTTCTTCTGTTTCGTCAACTCAGATCTAATTATCGTGGTCCCCTCACCGACCAGAATTTTGAAGGTCAATTCTGCTATTGGAGACGAACTTGAAGTCTTCTAACTGTCGCGACAGTCGTGGCATCTTCGATATTCATTTGGGACTACATCTTTACCTTCAGGGTGGAGTTCGATCTCGTTTGGAAATCAAAGTGGAATTTCATGAAGGGGCTGTACATCTTTCAGCGCTATTTACCTTTTATTGACACCGTTTGGCTTGTTTTGTATCGTCAGTCTAACGTCTTTCCTATCTTTTTTAAAAGTTCATTTGTTCTTGGGTCAAACGGGAGAAAACTTGACGGAAACTACGTGTTCGAAGCTAACGTACGCCAGTGGAGGTTCGTAAAATCGACCCGTCCCCGCATTGACACAATGTAGAAGGAACTCATTTTGTGTCCAGTATTTATGGTCGTTGGGATAGCTGCATCAGAGAGCAAGTTCAATCCTTCGCTCCTGGCTCGGGTGGTCCTGATTGGCGTCTACCAGTGATCCTCACGCTGCGAACATGGGCCGTGTGGAATCGGAACAAACGGTTGTCAATTATTATGCCGATCCTTTACAACCTTAGTTGGGGTTCGATTATCGTCATCTTGGTCCGATTTCTCAATTCCTTGATATGTACGTCCGATCTACATTTCGTTCTTGACTTGTTAGGTGATTTATTTCACTGCAGTTGGTCCTCCGCCCTATCCAGGATTCAATGGATGTTTCGCGACATACGCCAGCCAAGATGTTATCTTTATATGGGCCATACTGCTTATCTGGGACGCCCGTAAGTGGGAATATGCTATTCAGTGTCATTCTTCCTCTGATTGAAAAGGTAGTGTTGTTGATGCTCATGTTGGTACCTGCCATCCGAGCGTGTGAGAAACCCGGTTTTGTAAACTTGATGATCGGTTCAGCGCATGCTCATGCTCTGAACCAGATAAAGATGGGGGAAATGGCACCCTGATTAAAGTGGTGTATCGTGACGGTGAGTCGCTGGGATTTAGTTAGTGACAGCTCCGCTGAATTTTGGACATAGGCATTATTTATTATTTATATCTCTTCGGTCGGTCTTGGACTGGGAATGAACGGGCAACTTAGTCACTTACGACGCTTGGCAGTCCTCTCGTCCATTAATATCATCGTCGTTAAAACCCTTCCTGTGAGTTGACAAGTTTCCTTTAACTTCTACCATAGTTTTTGATTAACGTTTGATTACCATGACCAGCGACAGTACCAATTACTCTTGTTACCGTAAGCAGCGGATTAAAAACCTCGCAAAGAAAATGCTCATGCAACCTAGGGTGGAGAGAACGCTACATTCAATGCTCTCAAGCCGCGTACTTCTTAATATTCGCGCCGTAGCTGGAGATGATGCTGTTGGGTCAGAGGGACTCGCGGAATTAAGTAAACTCACCTTTCATGATGCTGAGCGGCCACCGACTCTTCAGTAGTTCGATGTCAAAATATGTCTCAACAGAATCATTTTCTCTTCGGCTTAGGCATTCTTCCCATAGGTTCTCTGCAATCTACGAACCACGTGTACGGATCTAATCTAATCGGATTCGATCCACTGATCCATCGTGTTGGGGGATTTTTGAATCCCTAAGTACAACCCAAACAGAATGACGCACTCGCATTCGCGTGCAAGGGTCCTTGTAACCTGCCACACCAATTCGTCCACTAAT
>Ga0307517_10001090_pt1 | contig 45910 bp, 73 predicted proteins | sample 23_EM_MG_FD_194515 | JGI IMG/M metagenome (GOLD analysis project Ga0307517, IMG submission 194515) | Populus trichocarpa ectomycorrhiza microbial communities from riparian zone in the Pacific Northwest, United States - 23_EM | ecosystem: Host-associated > Plants > Roots > Unclassified | place...
AGCCAGTTCCGTACTATCTGAAGAGATAGTATTCCCCTACGCCTTATTACAAAGAAGAAGACTTGTTCACTATAGGAAACCACTATCGTTGCCTGTTGCATAACGACCTAACAATAGGATTGTTACACTCCCTTTCTAATACCCACCACTACTTCCCTCCTTCTCAAGCCTTCTCTCACCCTCTTCTTTAAATTCTGAGGCTCCAATTCCCAATGGAGCTAGAGAGTTCTAAGTGAGATGTGATTTGACATTTATAACCTCTAGCCTGCCAGTGGACTGAATAGAGGTATTATAAAATGCACCCCCTTAGCACACCTTTTAAGTGCTTTCCAACATACTAGGCTTCATTATGAGGACCTGTTTCTGAGAAGTGGGAACACAATAACCTAGGTTATTCTGATTAACTGCCAGTATACAAAAAGAAGATCCTGCAGTCTCACTTTTACCCTTTTATTTAATGAATAAAGCATGATACAGGAAGGGAGATGTTAGAAGTTGAGGATAATACATATACTCTGGCACATACAACAGCTTGGCAGCTGGAAGCAGATGAGAGACAAAGACTTGAGATTTAATCAGTTAACTGGCCAGTCCAGTCTCCAGATTTTAATAAAATTGAACGTTCATAAGACTATATAAAGGATCCACTGGAGGAATATGAGTTCAAATTGCAGAGTCTGGAAACAAAGAAACAGGTTAAGGCAGCCCTTTTCGTGAGTGCAAGAAAATACCAATTACCTTGATTAATTGCCTCTGTTCAGATATCAGAAATAAGTTGGAACTAGTTATACCGAATAAGGAGGATAACAATTTTCGTGGATGAACTCTTTTCCATTTTGTATACTCTTCGTTTAACTTCTTTACTATTGCGGTTAAGTCTTCGTATCGTTGGCTCTGACTCTTATTTTCTGTCATGGTCGCAACTTGCTGCTTTTGCTTCAATTTATCTTATCACACGTGACTATTTTATCTATCGGCCGCGCTAGTACAGGCAGCCCAGCTGTGAGACGAGCTTGTGTTAAGAATAGGCTATCTTATCTGATCTATCTCCGCCTTCTTCCCTCACGCGCCTGGCGACTCACGCCAACGCTCCTGACACACCTCCGTCCAACCTCCTCTCTCAACCCATCTGCCTGCCACCCTACCTCCCATCAACAACACTTCACTTCCCCTCAAACTCTCCTCACAACACCTACTGACACCATCATCACCTCCGATACTCATCCGTTCGAAAACTAAAAAACACAGGGTATCAAGGAAAGGAAGGAGAAGGTGGTCAGAGGAAGAGAAAAAGGAGCAAAAAAAGTATACAAAAGAGAGCGGAACGTCATCGTGTTGACGGGGCGCCTCCTTCTACTACTACGGAAAGAGGTGGAAGGGGAAAATAAAACAGGACAAAGAGGGCCATCTTTCCTTTAGTGATTCGCGAGAGCCTTCTCATCGCCATCTCTTTTTTCCTTGTCGTGAGAAATAGCTAGATTTGCACACGCACACGCACACAAAACTTTGCCCTAAAGCCTAGAAAAGGAGCCCAAGAGAAGACGGGAGCGAAAAAGTTTTTTGTTACCGTGCTTACATTTTACTTACATTCTTCCGCTGCGCACACCCTCTATTCTCTCTCCCCTCCCATCCACTCTATCCTTCTCCATACATCTCGTCTTCGCAGCCTTCTCGCTCCCCCTTCCATCGCCATCATGTCCTCAACACAACTTTCTTCAGAGGAGATAGCCGAGGATTATAGATCTTCCTTGGAGGATCTAGCCTTCAACTCAAGATATGAGATCAGCAATTTGACGGTTATCGCGAAAGAAAATATACATGCTGCGCAGGCAATAGCTAGAACTATCGAAGAACATATCGCCAAAGTAAGCGCCCCCGATTCCTTTTCGTTTCTCGTATATCTATATGTGCCCTGTATAATCACCTCACATTTACGCATCGAATTTCCCGGCTTTTGGTTGGTAATCACATGTATCTTTGAGATCTATTGTAGAGAGAGGGGAAAACCTCGCTATGAGAAGTTTGCAGGCGCATAACCGTATCATGACTACCCGAACAGTCGCTAATCCTTATAGACTTCGCCTAACAGGAAACTCCCTGCGCTGTATTTGTTGGACTCAGTTGCTAAAAATGTTGGGACACCTTACACACTTTTCTTCCAACGGGATCTCTACTCGACGTTTATGAATGCCTACTCGAAGGTTGAGCCTTCTGTACGACGGAAGTTGGAGGAGATGCTTTACACATGGAAACAACCGGTCCCCAATTCTTCATCAAGCAATCCTGTCTTTTCTTCAGAGGTAACACGCAAAATAGACAATGCTCTTATTAAAGCCAGAACTGCTGCTCTCCAACATCAACAGAAGCAGATGAAGCAACAGAGTCAGGATCCAAAAGCTTACAATAGATCTATTGTTACACCACCACCGCAACTACATCCACAATACAAAAGCACACCACCGCCTATAGCCAATGGCCCTTCGCAATATATGAATGGGCAGAACTTTGACTACGGGAACAATAGCCAAGGTGTCTATGGCAGAAATACGGTTGGTTACAGGAGAGAATATCCCATGGTTCACCCATATGCTCATATACTGCAGGCCGTGCTGAGCCAATCCGCCCCGGCAAACCCTGCGGGGATGCCGGTGCCGTTTTCACAGCAATCTTCTTCTCATTCGGCCGGATGTTCAAGTGTTGATACCCTTCTTAGCGACATATCTGGTCTTATTGAGGTTTCGCAGAAGAGGTTTGCAGAGGATCCACTTAACCAAGAGATACAGAAGAGATTGAAGGCGTTGCTTGACTTGAAGACTATTTTACAGACGCAACAGCTTCCCCCAGCTCAACTCGCGTTGGTCAGAGAGCAAGTGACGAGATTAGCTAACCCAACCCCTCCCCCCGCTATGGCTATAGCTCCCCCGCCCCCGCCTCCCCCTGCGCCGGCAATGCAATTGCCATTTTCGAAACAGGACCTCGCGGCGTTGTTGGCGACTGCCACTCAAAATCAGCCTTTAGTTGTTCCTCCCCCCGCCCCTCCACCGCCACCACCGCCGCATCCGGCTCCGGCTCCGCCAGCACTGTTACCCTCGGCTCTGCCTAACTTATTTGCACCCCCCGGTGATGCAGCCTCTCTGTTTGCTTCATTACAAAAAGCAGGTTTGCTACCAGGATTGTCTGCTAACATTCCACCACCACCCCCGCCACCCCCCACTGGGCTGCCTTCATTCCTGTTCCCGGTACCGGGAAGTAGTTTTACACCACCACCTCCTCCAATTCCCCCGCAGATCCCAATGCGGCAAGGTAAACTCGACTGGCGCTCAATAGACGTAGAAATGAATACTATGTCCCTTAAAATGTAGTCCCCCAATATTGCTTTATGCGCTCTCCTTTCCCTCCTTCCCCCTCTTGCTCTTTGCTTTTTAAAGATTGCGGGTCGCCACATATATATTATTATTACCCTTTGAGAGAAAGAGATACACTTCGTAGAAAAGAAGAATGCTGATTGATTGTGAAAATTTTACTTGTTACAATGTGATTATAGACCACGACCGCACCTCTTACCTTTACTCAACGAGGCACTCCCGAACCAGTGTAGTTCATGTGCGCGAAGGTTTGCCGATTCGGAAACAGGGAAAAAAGAGAAGGCCTCACATCTTGACTGGCATTTTCGCGTGCACCAGCGGATGGCGGAGAGCGTGAAGCGTGGTCAGAATAGGAGTTGGTATCTTGGAGAAGAGGTAAATGACCCCCCCAAACCCGAAACCTGACACAATTGCCCCTCATGCAGCAATTCCAATATCAAATTTCAATATCAAAGACACATACACATACATGCTCTTTTAATCCAACTGTGAAAAACCAAAGTCACAAATTAGAGAACCTCCCCTCACTAACACACGACCCCCGTGATAAAGGAATGGATCAAATCTCGCGACGACGGCGAGGACTCCTCTTCCCTAGCACCCAACCCAAACAACCACTCCAGCAATGGCAATAACACCATCGGTGGCTCATCATCCTCCTCCTCCGACCCAAACTCGTCCTCGAACAACCCCGACCCTAAAGACCAATACGTCATCATCTCTGACCCATCCAAGACCCGTGCTGTATGTCCCATCTGCCAAGAAGAGCTGAAGTATGAGTGGCACGCCGAGATCGAGGAGTTTGTCTTCATGGACGCGAAGCAGGTCGGCACCAGGATTTACCATGCTAGCTGCCATTCGGAGGCTAGCAAGGATACCGCCGCTGGGAACTCAAGCCGTGGGACAACCCCGCCGGACAGTGGGTCTGGGGGGAAGAGGAAGGCTGAGGTATGTTCTGCCCATAAATGCCCTCTATACATATGACGCTGACCAGCTCAATAGGAAGATTCTGGTGGACCGAGAGCTAAAGTAAAGCGGGAGGTTCATATATGAAGTGTGAAATGAAGCGTTGGGAAAAGTAATATAGTCTCTTCTTTTTCTTCTTCTTTTCTCTTCTTCTGCCTCTTATTACATTTCCTGTCAGCCTTTTTCCATTTTCTTCCTCCACCCTGGCTGCTCTACCATATCTTTGTCGGATCTGGCTTTGCATTTTACTATGTTTTTCCTTTTTTCTCCCACGCTTACGTCTGCTACTTGTTGCAATGGGTAATTTCCTTTACGGCCTTTTCGTTGTATAGGCGTTGCGGGCATGTGCGCGGGCTGTGGTTGGATTTCAGAAGGGGGGGGGTAAGGGGTAAGGGCGGGTGATTCTGTGGATGGATACATAGACGGGTAGGGCTGGAGGCGATGTCGGAAAAGTAGGACATGGTACAGAAAAAAAACGGTGCCACGGCACGGAAAACGGGGGGTTTGTTACTCAGTTGGTTGTGATGCTTGTACAGTAGTTTCTCTTTAAGTTGGTCTCTTGTTTCTCTTTTTTTTCCCTCTTGCTCAAAAAAAGTCCTAAATTTCTGTTCAGGTTATCAGTTTTCATCGTTTGCCCCTAATGAGATGTTTTTGAGATTGTGATGGTTGGTTGGCTGGTGCTGCTGAGATACTAGGTTGCGAGTGATAGTATGTGATAGTCTAGGTTTATGAGAAGAGGAAGGGAAGGAAGCACCACCACTATGAGTTAATAAAAACCAAATTACTACGCTTTCTCGTTCCAAACAAGGCACTTTCGTCCACTGCTTTTTCAATCGTGATATGATACCCAAGCAGGCATTCCTGGGCGAGAGAACAAATAAACAAGGTGTGGTATATACCATACTACCACCCTGGAAAAGCAAAGCAGGTACGGCATTGTGCTGTAATATACTCGAGCAATCGGCCACGCACTCCCCCCGTTGCAAATGCACTGGACTACTGGTATTGCCACATGCGCTTCAGGCCTCCTACTCATCGGGGGAGGCGGAGGAGGAGGGGGAAACACTCGGTTCTGTTCTATTCCGACCCCGACGACAACGTTCCGTTCCCGCGTGAAAAAGAATGTGCTTATCCGATCGATCATACTATAACACCAGTATCATATTATCTACAATTTTCTTCTCTTTCTTCCCCCTTCCCGTTCATTTCCCAATGCGGCTCAGCCGGTAGCGAGTCAGCTACTCGAGTATAGTAATAACCGGGATATACACAAGCCACCGCCGCCGCCACTATCCACACTCACACACATGCACACCAGCCACACAAAACAGCAACGTCGCCCAAAGCTAATGTGCACCTCGAACATACCTACCTATCTATCTATCCCAAACCGCCTCCCCCTCCCCTCCCCTCCCCTCTCCCATCACCACCTCACCCACAACAATAACAACAATGGCCGAACTAAACACCCTCGAGCAATGGTACTACGACGTCCCCATCGTAACACGTGTATGGACCACAGCAGCAGTGCTAACAAGCGTCCTCGTGCAATGCCAAATCGTCACGCCCTTCCAACTCTTCTACAGCCCCGCCAGCGTCTGGCAGAAGCGACAGTACTGGCGCCTGGGCACCACTTTCCTGTACTTCGGCCCGCTCAGCCTGGACTTCATGTTCCACATCTTCTTCATGAGCCGCTACTCACGGAATCTGGAGGAGAGCAGCTTCCGCGGGAGGACGGCCGACTTTGCCTGGTTGATTGTGTATTCCGCTGTTTCGCTGTTGGTGAGAGTTTTTTTTTTGCTCGTGAATGGGTGGGAGGGGAGGGGGGGCTGATGTGTGGAGTTATAATATTATTATTATGCAGATATTGTCGCCCATCGCTTCTATGCCCTTTCTCGGGTCGCCGCTGAGCTTCTCGTTGGTCTACATATGGGCCCGCCGGAACCCGGCTGTTAGGTTGTCGTTCTTGGGCCTGTTCGTCTTCAGCGCGCCATACCTGCCCTGGGTACTCTTGGGCTTCTCGCTGCTGTTGAACAATACGCTTCCCAAGGATGACTTGTTGGGGATCGTGGTTGGGCATGGTACGTTTTCACATATATTATCTACGGGTGTGATTTGAAGGGATGGGTGGATGGATGGATGGATGATCAATTATTTGTTTGCTGGCTTGCTTTGCTAATACTGTATATGTATGGCGGCGGTTAGTCTACTACTTCTTCTCGGACATATACCCGCGGATACGCAATGGTTCGAGACCGTTGGACCCCCCGGCTATCTGGAGGCGGATGTTTGCCGCTGCTGCTCCCGCTCCTGAAGCTCCGGTCGCAAGGGCGGAGTGATCAGATGAAGTTGCGCGAAACACGGAGACCTCCCCTTTAGTACTTGTAGTATTTCCCTAATTTGCTTGCTGTCGTCTGTTCTGTCGGTTGGTCGGTCGGTTGGTTGCTGGGTAGCGTACGGTAGCGATTAGATAGATTCTTGGATGTATGATACAAAACTTTGGCCGTTTTAAATATTTTAACTACGATTTAAAGCCTTGATATCATTTTCTCTCTTCTTTCCCCCTCTTCCCTCTTGCTTCCCTCTTCTTTCTTTCTTTCTTTCTTTCTTTTCTTTCTTCTCTTTCTCCCCTTCCCCGATCTATCTTATCTTTGTTATACTTGTTTCGTTTCAATCCCCTCACATCTGTCATATCTTCCTTAGACCCACCGCTGGCTCCGATACTTAGCCAGTATGATGATCATACAAGATTTGATATCATTTTTTTTTCTTTTTCGCCGGCAGCCTCCTTGTGCTTACACGGCACTGTAGGTGACGGCATCGATGACCGATCGGCTATAGAGCCATTCCGAAAGCCGTGTCTGCAGGGGGGAATGAGAAAGGTAGCACGAGATCAATCGATAGATGGAGAGAAAGGCAGGAGAGAATGGGGAAAGAGGAAAAGTCAATAAAGTTAATAGCATAGAAAGAGAAAGAGAGGTTCAATACGCACCAGCGGCGATGAGATGAATGCAAGTTACTTTCACGGAATGAGCTAACTTTTGTTTGGCACTTGCATAATGACTACAATCTAACTCACCCCATTACCTTAAGGTAGGGAAACTTTGTTGTGCTGGCTATGACTACTGTACCTGATTGGTGATCATCTCTGTTACTCCTCACCAGAGTCGGTTTTCCGCGCGAAAGACGAAGGAAAGACTACCCTTAACCATTACCATTCAACCGATTTTATCTCCCCTCCCTTCCCCGATCTTGGACATACCATCCCCCCCCGGACCCCATATCAGATGTATAGCTGAAACGTCTAGAAAAATAAACACCCCCTCCCACCCCAGGCTACGTATTAACCTTCTTTGATCGGATAACATTCGGGAATACAAACCCCTATCAAGCAGTCCCCTCACTTTGTCCGTCTTCCTCCCTCTCGAGTATTGGTTGCTGGGCAGTATTTGGGATGGCCGTATCCAGTTGCGATCGCGAGGCGTGTTTCTGGGCAGGAGCCACTGGCGCAGGCGAGTTAAGGGGTGGTGGCTCGAGGAAATCGAACCCGCCGTCGAGATCGAGAAAGGACGGAGAAGAATTGGCCACGTCGGTAGAATATTTCTTGTTCCATGCCTCCCACTCTAATTCAGGGAATCCATCGCTACCAGCAGTATCACCCCCATCTTTATCCAACTGACTTGTACCATCAGCCTGCTCGCTAAGATTCGGGGTGTCAACAGCGCCGCGACCATCTGCCAAAGAATCCTCGTTTTCGGGAGACCCAAACAACTCAATGTCCATTTCAAGGTCGGCCTCCAAGTTAGCGAGAAGGCTAAGGTCGAAATCAGGTGGGCCCAATACCAGTTCAGGAGCAGTGTCAAAATGGTCGGAGGTTGGCTGATTTGCAGCTGAGTCTGGCTCGGGGGATGGAGAAGGTGGTGCTTCAACCGGTGCCGGGGTTCGTGTTGGAGTCGATTCGTCATCATAGCATTGGGTCACGTCCATGCTGGCTGCTTGTGGGCTTCGATCACGACGTTCATCACCCCCCCCGGAACCTGATCCTTGGTAAGAAAGATCACGCTCGGATAGAGAGTCGCTAGGTGTACCCACCATTGTGAACGACGGCGAAGGCGACGGAAGCTGGTTCTGATAAGCCGGGTTGTCACAACTCGTTTGCTGGGCCATGGCGGCCCACAGGTTACCCGGAAAGGGGGTGGGGTGGCTTAGAGAGTGAACCGGAAGCTGGGGCAATGGGTTCAGGGCCCCCTCGATCCTCAGCCTCTTCTTCTTCCGAATGTACTGAAATCCATCGTTAGGCCTTTCTTGCTCCTTGCAGACTACCCCGAGAGCCACACAACGCGTACAAGGTCGTTCACCTCCACATTTTTTCTTCTGTTTGTGACAAAAGACTAGATGAATTCATTAGTTAGGGTGCTTGTAATGACAAGAAAAGTGGTTAAACGAACACGTACCACATGCTACAAGCCTAGGAGGACCTTTCCTTCGATTCGAACTGAGGGGGGGCCTCAAGAGAGTTGGGGGGGTAACAGCCTTGCCATGAGGGTTGCCATCAATAAACAATGGAGATAGAGACAGGACTGAAGTCGGTGCCGTGGCACCGGTATTCAGTGTTGGAACCGAGGGTATACGAGTATTTGGATTCGCCACGGGAACATTAGTAGGAGACAACGACGATGATATGCTAAGAGAGGGACCGGTGCTAGAGTTGACGGGGGTGTTTGACTCGCTTAACTTGCGGGAAGGCAAGAGAAGCTTTGGCATAGCGCCTCCGGATACTCAAACAGGTGATGGGTATGGAAGATCCGAGGATATAAATAGGGTGTGATAGTTCAGAGGGGATGATGTCGGTGGTGTTGAAACATCGGAACAAAGAGATTGAGATGAGGATAGAACCCTAAGAATGTTTTTTCGAAACCTCAGAAGGGGCTCCGCGGAGCCGTAAGCCTGAGAGTCAGGTGACCATGGGAAAGAGGGTTTAACGATGAGAAAACCTACAGAATACCAGCAAATCCCGGGCCCTCCCTGCAAAATACCATCAATGTTTTTTAATGCCAGCCGGGTGGTACTTTCCAGATGTATCATACTGTGGAATAGGCAGGAGTTATTTGGTTTTTGTTCCGCTGGCGTGCGCCGGATAGGTATAAGCTAGGATAAAAATATATGGAATTAAATGCCAGCCAAAAGTAGTTTCTCCCATTGCCAAGATAATTACACCCAACTCCTAAGAATGAAAACGCTACCATAAAAAACTATACAAGATAATAAGAATATAGATATGATGAACAAACGAGGGTAATATTAAGACATTTTAAAGAAATTTTCTAAATCTCTAAATAAATTATAATTCTAACAATCAGAAATATTTTCTGGAAAAAAACAATTTTTATCCGAGGTCCTCGTCCATCTCATTCTTAAGTTCACGATTACCCAACAAAATAAATCATACAAGTATCATAATAATATTATTATTATCGTACACTCCCGTTTGAAAAGTTCTCGTAACCACACTCATGTAGTTGTGGCTGGCAATAGTATGTCGGCGTCAGCCAAGCATCAGCCACAAATACATAAATGTACGAGTACTGTACCAGTGTGGTTACTAGGACTTTTTTATTTTTTTATTTTTATAAAACTTTTATTCTCTTCGGGCTTTCTATGGCAATAATAGCTCGTCTGCCCCTCTAACTAAGCCTACAGTCGGTTACGAGGACTTTGCAAACGCGAGTGTATTATGCTCATTATTATGCTCCTATGATTCGTGTCTTTTGTCACACCCCTTGCCCTGATTATGTAATGCATTGCATCTTGATCCTCCAGTCGTACACGTCTTGGGTGATCAGCACCATACCTTCGCTTCCTCATCCTGGACCCTGTGGCCGCCCCTCATCTCAATATCTCACTTCACGCTACGGTATCATACTCAATCTCTTTTCCACACACCCTCCCCACTGCGGTACCGTTACCCTCCCATCTCAATACCCCTTACCCAAAATACAACTTTCCTTTCTCCCCTCCCACAACCTCCATTGTTGTTTATCATTAGTTATTCTTTGCCTCCCCCTGTCTAGGGTTCTAAGAACTATTCGTGCATACCGCTGGTTTATGAATAATGGATGGCCAAACCCTAGCGGTTAACTTTGGGGAAGAACTGAAGGTGTTTTTTTCCCTTTAGTATTTTGTTCTCTTCTTGGTTTTTTTATATCGCTAACCTCGCTTTTAGGATGGATTTAAACCTATCAGCGCTTGGGTAATCCATCCACACCTTTTCAATTTGCCCAGGAACAAAGCTGACTCACGCAATCTTCAATAGGTTGCCGGTGGGATCGCATGGCTCGACGATATACAATCATTTTACCGTGAGAGATCAGTGATAGAGAAGGAGTACGCTGCGAAGCTTAACGCTCTAGCAAAAAGATATTTTGAGAAGAAGGCCAAAAAAAGCTCGGGCCTCAGTGTTGGAGAAACACCATCTATGACTCCCGGCAGCCTGGAAAGGTATCCCAGTTCACCGGCCATGGATATCTGTCCTCCTTGCCTCTCCGTGGTCGCGCCTCTAACCACTTTCTTGATTCTAGTGCCTCATTGACTACATGGACCACCATTCTTACCACAACGGAATATGTTTCGAAAGAGCACGACAATTTCGCCACATCCCTTTCAAATACAGTATGCGATTCCCTCAAGTCAATTGCAGCCCGTTATGAAGATTATCGGAAGCGTCATGAATCATTTGCCGCCAAGCTGTTAGCGGAAAGAGATTCGGTCTACTCCGACTTGAAGAAGAGCAAGGATTCATACGATGCGACATGTAGAGTTGTTGAGGAGAAGAGAGCCAAGGTTGACAAGAGTTATGACGCAGCAAAGCCCAAAGCTGAAAAGTCTTACCAAACACAGTTGACCGAAATGAACAATGTAAAGGTAAGCATTCAATTTGTCGGGTTTAGAGGTCACCCTTAGCCTATTATATAAAAACTATGTTTGGGCTAACTTTTGTGCTACTGAATCAGAATACCTACCTACTACAGATTGCTGTCACAAATAGGCAAAAGCAAAAATACTTTTACGAAGATCTCCCGGAACTAATCAACGTGCTACCTCCTTCCTTACCATCAAAAGCGACTGATATCTGAGTGTTACTAGTCCTTACAAGACCTAAACGAGACCCGTGTCACCAAATTAAATGCTCTCTGGACCTTGAGTAACGAACTTGACTCAACCTGTCGGAAAAACACCATATCCCATCTCTCTGGAGCTATAGCTGAGATTGCCCGCAATATCCCCGCTTACGACTCTGCAATGTTTGCCAAACACAACATGGCTGGTTGGACCGAGCCATCCAATTTCGTGTTTGAGCCAAGCCCTATATGGCATGACACCGACGAAATAGTCGTCGATGAGAATGCCAAAGTTTTCCTGAGAAATCTACTAGGAAAGAGTCGACCAGGTCTTGAAGATGCAAAGACACATGTCGAGTCCCGGCGGAAGGAAATTAATGGGTTAAGGAAGTTACTTGATACTATTAAGCTAGACGAAAGCAAGATGCAGAAGGAAATTGATGCGACAAGAGTGAGACCTCTTTGTTAACTTCAGCTTACGCAGTTTCAGTTAGGTAGCTAATGCGTCCCAGAACATATTCTACAACTTTGAGGAGTTGGCGCCTCATTCGACAAAACTGACAACGCTTCAAGTCGAGGTTGAAACCATCTTGGGGGCTGTGGGTGAAATTGAGCGTGGGACGCAAACCCACAAATTTAAAGCCACAACCTTCAAAATCCCGACAAATTGCGACTTCTGCAATGAAACTCTATGGGGCTTGAAAAGCAAAGGATTTACTTGCCAAGATTGTGGCTACTCATGTCACAAACACTGCGAGATGAAGGTCCCAGCAGCTTGTCCGGGGGTATTAGACAAGGCTGCGAAAAAGGCCTTGAAGGAGGAAAAACGGACGAGCATGGCTATTGGTGGATCGAACGGGAACGATACAGAATTAAGCCGTAGTAACACCATGAACTCGCTATCCTCCAGTTACTCAGGGGGAAGATTGGGCGCCAAACCTTCACCCAGTAGGTTGTCAACTAGTGTTAGTCCTAGTACAACCAGTGTTGAATTAGAGGCCACCCCCGATATTGCCCCTCCGAGGAGGAATAGAGTCATAGCTCCGCCGCCAGAGCGCTATGTCTCACCGCCCCCTGAGCCCATAGTTGAGCTCCCAGAACATGGGAAGCGAGAGAAGATTGGACGGATGATATATACCTATTCAGGGACAGGCGAGGGGGAGATAAGTGTCGAGGCAGGGGCAGACGTGGTCATCGTCGAGCCGGATGATGGGTCAGGATGGATCACGGTTCGCTCAGGGCATGCCGAAGGCCTTGTTCCCGCCACATACATTGATGCCGGCCCATCGCCTGCGGCGCGCCCAAGTAGCGTACACTCTTCCTCCAACGCGTCAATAGCGAATTCAATATTCAGCACAGGGAAAAAGAAAGGCCCTGCTGTAAAGCCAAAGAGGGGTGCCAAAAGAGTAAAGCATGTCGAAGCTCTATACGACTACGAGGCGAGAAGTGGTGCAGAGCACAGCATGATCGAAGGTGATAGGTTCGTGCTAGTCAAGGAAGATGATGGAAGTGGATGGGCGGAAGTCGAGAAGGGTGGCGTTGTGAAAAGTGTGCCAGCAGCATATGTCCAAGTCGTCGAAGGACACAGCTAGCTTGCACAGGAGAGTGTGGGTATCTTTTTAAGCCCCAATACAGTGGAAGGCGGATTTGATCGAGTCAGACTATTTCATGCTTTATTGCTTTGTTTTTTCCTTCCCAAGGAGTCGAAGGCGTTGGACAGGATTATTATTTTTTGCAAGGGTTTCCCTACACTACAGTTCGAGCTCTTATTTCTCGAACCACTAGATACAGAGTACAAACTTGTGTTGTCCGATATAATCGGAAATTGTCTATTGTAGTGATTCATTAAATTCTCGATAAAAGTCGAGTTCTGTAAAACAAATCCAATCACCCTGCCTGGGGAATAAGTGGCTTAAGGTGTTAAGAGGATTCACCACACCAGTGCCCAGGAGCCCAGTGGATGGGTCAATTCGATATATTATACCTACCTACCCCGCACCCATCAGGATGATACAGCGAGTTCAAACTAGTAACGGTGATCAGTGGAGAACACGAGCCACCCTCAATATCCTGGTGTGATCCCAATCATACATCATCACTCGTTTAAGCATCCTCTAGTGGTATTGAAAAACGGTTCAATGGTCAAGCCGTATACCGGAAACCTGTGCGCACGAGAGATACTTTGGAACTTCATTTAATCTCAGAGGGCCAGGAAGGCCTACTATTTATACAGCGAAACAGCAACATATATCCGCAGTAGGAAAGAAAAATAAGGAACCAATTTGGAAGACAAGAGAAAAACAAGTGAGAACAGAATTACATAACCAGTCGACAGATTGGGAGGTAACATGAGGGAAAAAGCCAAATGCAGTAAGTCCAGCTTGGAAAATAGAAAACTGGAACCAAGGTCGAATGACCGGCTTTGTCGTACTCTACTGCATACCGTTCTAATAGTACGGCTCCCCGGAGGAAAGGCTAAACACGGGTGTTCTATTGCGATGGAGGCACGCTACTGATATCAAGAACCTGGCATCTGACCCGTCTGCATCTGGTGAGATGGTATTCGAGTGACAATCCATCGATAAGGCACGTGACACTAAAGGTTGTGGTTACCCCAGCAACTGCAAGACCTGGGGGAGCGATATCACCAGACTTCTCCAGCCGCAAACGCGTGTCTTGGCGAACCCAACGCGACAACCTACCAGCCCGCGACCAAACGAAAGAAAAAACCTCTCCCAACCGATACACAATCTCCCCCCCATCCAAGTTATCCATCCAAATACCTATTTTCCTACCACCCTCTCTTCCTTCTCCTCTAGCCCCCTCTCGAGTTTTTCTTCCTACCCTGTTCATTTAGGGCCCGCCAATCATTTATTCATCCCACGCACCATCAGATAAGCACACTCGCTGCTACTTACACCTCTCTACCTGCTTGACTGCCCGCCCACCCATCCTCATTCATCGCATTGCGCTCCCATTAGCAATCTACTTTTTATTCAGAGGTTTGGAAATGGCGACAGCCAAGGCCGTCGCGCGCAAGTCCACAGGCGGGAAAACCCCATTAAAAAAGTCTACGAAGACCGTGAAGCGTCCCAGCGGTGTCGGAACGAGAGGTGAGATCAATAGATCCATTATTATTTTTCCAAAAATCACAGAACCTAGAGGGGCGGCAAGTTTGACTGACTGATTTTGTGAAAATGACCTGCAGCTGGAGATCCAGTCCCTGCAAAGCCCACTGCCCGCCGCTGGAGGCCGGGAACCCGCGCTCTTCGTGAGATCAGACAGTATCAGAAGAGTACGGATTTGTTAATTAGGAAACTGCCATTCGCTCGCCTTGTAACGTCTCTCCCTCCCCTTCCTCCCTCCGCACTAATTGTGGGGGAACGACGGCTGATGGGATGGGAATATCCTGCGTAGGTCCGGGAGATTGCATTAGATTACACCAACGCGGCTCACTTGAACGGTCTTGGCGGTAGCGGGGTCGACGATCTCCGTTGGCAGTCCACTGCAATACTAGCACTGCAGGAGGCTGCAGAGGCATACCTTGTTCATCTTTTCGAGGATAGCAATCTTCTGGCTATACATGCCAAACGAATCACAATTATGCAGAAGGATATTCAACTTGCCAGGCGTATCAGAGGCGCTTGGGGTGGGCTAGGCTAGGGTAGTTTAGAGGTTGATGCATTTGTGGTTATCTTCGTCCCTCCATTTTCTTTTTTTCCTCTTTCTCTCATATCTTGCATACATGCATGAATCGTGGACGGGGGTATTGCAAATTTAAGGGTGCAGACCTGAGGGAGATGTATAAAAATTCTTGCCTCTTTCTTTCTTCCCTCCCTTCTGTCCTTTTCTGGTCTATTTTGTTTTCCCTGGGACGGCGTGCGCATGCGTGGTTCTTGTGTCTGTCTGTCTGTGAATTGGTTATTCACTGGTTTATCGAATTGACTCGGATTGAATAAAGGGATGTTATTGTTGGGTCTGCTGTTTTGGTTGTTTCGGTATTTTGTGGTACCGTAACGGTTTACCTACGTGGTGGCAGGGTGGTTCTTTTATACCTTGATTGCTATCAATAGGTTTTGGTTGGGGGTTTCTTTTTGTCCAAGTATGGGAATGTCAGAACTGTAGGATATTAATTACGTTTACATACTGAGGATAGAGTCCAAACACGATAACTAGTATTATGCTGTAAGTCACGCAGTATTTCATGTCCCACCACCACCGAGTGAGAGCGAGTGACGAAATCTCCAACCGGTGCACAGACCTCTTACTACCCACCAGCCGCTGCCAACCCCCCCCCCCCAGTAGGGCTGCCGGTATTACTCCGCAAAACACCTAAAGATGGATACAAAAACCTCAACACCCTTCCCCTACCATACAAGACAGTATAATACAATCTTCAAACCCGGTTCCCAATCGCTCCACTATGGCCCCGCCAGGCCCCTCCCTCCCTCCCTCCCCCGTTTCCTCACAATCTAAAACCATAACTTGCACTCGCATCCGTACATGTATCAGCGTCCCTAATCGGGCACGGTTTTACTATCGGCAATCTGAAACTGTTCGTCATATCACGTGGAGTTTTTTTGCTTTGCTTGATAAGGGGGGGTGAGGTGTGAAACGAGTGTATTTGTATTATTATTCAATTTGGAACAGTTTGTTGTACCGTAGTCTATTAGTGCCATGTTACTTGTACCCTACCATGAGGATTGACTGCTGATGATGAGGGGTTTTTATTTTTTTATTTTTTATTTTTATTTATTTTTATGGGGGAGGGGGGGGGGGGCTGTGGTGGAGTTTTGGGCACTGGCATGGCTGGTTGCCATAGTGGGGACTGATATAGTAGGAATTTGTAAGTGCTTTATAGGGTTTTAATTATTTAAGGGGTTGGGTAGAGTGCCACGCGTGGTACAAATGCACTGGATTCGGGTGATGTGGTCGGCGTGGTACTAACTTGTGGAGTTCTTTGTTTCATGGCGAGGGTACTTGTATATAAGGTTAACGGTGGGATGTCTCTGGTTTGGTATTCTTATCATACTGCGGTAGGTGGTTGCGGTGCTGCGACGCGTGGGTATTGTGGTGTCCTGTACTGAGGAGAAGAAAATGAAAATGAAAAATGAAAAAATGAAAAAATGAAAAAAATAATACAAAATCCTACAAACGTCCCTTTAAGTTATATTGGTGTCATAGTCAAAGCTCGGCTGTGGGGCTGTGTTATCTCCAATTTGGAAATCTAGTATGATATCTATAATTTCAATAATATGATAGTAAAGGAAGGAAGGAGCCGGCTGCTAGCTAGTTAGCTAGCTACGGTAGCTACCGCAGGATATCAAATATGGGTAATTGGGTTAATGCCGGTACTACAATGCCGGCAACGATATCAGTAATCATATAGCAAGACCAATGCCCAAGAGTACTGTACCGGTAGGTGGGAAGGGCTGTGCTTGGGCAGCGGTGGGCGAGTGATTGATGGGGTAAAGTTCAATGGGGAGTCAGATAGCCGAGTTTGTCAAGTGAACTGCGGTGGCATATGGACTGTGGGCAAGGAGCTGAGCTGCGCGCACGGTTGATATCAGATTTTGAGACCACATACAGCACCACAACCAGTAGCTCGATTTGACTCAGATCCTAAAGATTGATAATATGGATACTGAGTAGTCGGGATAGACAAGAGGGAATTTTTCTTTTCTTTTCACAAAAAAACAGTTTCTCTATATCCAAAACTGCAGCTCCTCTCTTAGGTATTGATTCCAACAGATTTTTCCGAAAAAGGTCTTTCCCAGAATCCATATGCCAATCTCTCATGTATCATAGCTCCCTTCTCCATCCTCCTCAAATAGGTTTCAATCGGCCTAATATTAGGTGGATTAAGAGGTTGTTCCATAACATCATGATATTCACTGCTTATATAACAATGCTCGGGTCAACCTCCTAATAGGTGCTCTCTAGTATAGCTTAACGTACCGTAGTTGGATGTGGTGGAGACAATGGGATTGCAATCGGTTGCGTTGCGAAAAGACCCACAGTGCCAATATTTCCAGCCCAAGACTCTACCAAATCCTGCGCCACCAACGTCGAACAAAAGTTGATATTGTTAGTTCTGTGATACCCCCATTCTATCAATAGGGACCACGTTTATAGGTGATCGAATCTCTATCGTAACTCGCGAGCGAACAAACAAACCACACTCGAGTATCATACAAGTGCAATACGCTACCGCTTCATTGTAAAAAGGGTATTATGAGACAAACAGAAAAAGTAAAGAAAAAAAGAACTCAAGAACCCACCCTATACCCAACCAGGAGCAGACGCCCTCACATCCCATCCCATCACAAAGCATCCACCGACTGGTTGCCGTCTCTGGATAGTTAAGCGCAATGATCACTCACTCACTCGGGTCGCTCGTTCACTTGCAGTCGCTAGACTAATTACTATTGTTCCCGCCGCCACCGCCCCGTGCTCCGGCCCACTTCGGAATTCCCCAACCGCTACGGTATGCAATTGGCACCGGCGCACCAACCAGCCAACCTGCGGGCCGTATGTAAGCCAACCCCACTAAATCTAACCCACCTACATACCCGAGGACAACTCCGCGCCATCACCACACATACAGAGCTCTGTACCACAGGCGCGTACTACAACTCTAAGCCGAAAGGGAAGAAAAAGTGAATAACAATCGAGGCTTCTGGGCGGTAAGGGCCTTTCGTGGTGGGAAGTTACTGGTACGGTAAGTCTACCGCATCGTGAAAGGAGAGGAAAAGAGGCTTTGGAAATGGTGCTACACAAAAATAGTAAGCTTGTTCTTTTTCCTTTTTCTCGCTTGTCTGCTACGGGTGGTTGGATGAGGGGATGGGAGGAGCTAATGAGAATGATTAGAATGGGATCGAAAAGCTACGAAAGCGCATGAGCGGAAACTGAAGGCTGCTGGGAAGGTTGTTGGTGGAGCGGCGGGATCTACGAAAGCTAAGGAGAAGAGTGTTAGGGATGGAGGACCCGTGCTAGGCGCACCACCGGCCGGCAGTGAAGCTAGGGGCAATGAGAAGGAGGGGGAGGCGATGACGGGGAATCAAAGCGGTAGCGAAGCCGATGAACAATCTGGTTCAGATGAAGGAGGCTCAGCAACCTTCCGGAAGCGAACCTTACAAAACAACGCATGGCGGTACGAAGAGGAGGAGGAAGTCCCCGGCGCGGAACCAGGTATCTAACCTCCCCGTCTCTCAAAAACAAGCAAGTAAATGGCTAACGTCCTATCATGTAGTCATCGAAGACCCCGAACCTGACTACCCAAGATTAACAATTGGTAAAGAAATCGACTTCTCACACCCCTCCTCCACCGCTTCCAAAAATAATACGCCGCTACCAATCGAAGATATAGACGAGGAATTCCTGAGGGAGAGCTTCCTGACTTCTTGCACTTTCACCTCTACCTCTGTGCCGCCTAGCTCCCGCGCCCGACTTGACCGTGACGAGGATGGGGGTGATAAAGCGAGGAGAGTTGTTCGGGTTCCTAAAAGTCAATTCGTCGACGTTACCGAGAAGATATCGAAGCAGACGACGGCGGAGGCGTTCCGGCAGAGGTTTGGGGCTAGGAAGGCAAAGCCTCGTCCAGAATTAGAGGAGGAGGAGGAGGAGGATGATGATGATTTAGATTCGTTCTTTGAGGAATTGGATCGTGTTCGTGATGGAGGTGAGAACCATACTCTCTTTTTTTTCTTTTTTTCTTGAGAGATTTGAAAGGGTTATTGGCTGGAGTGGGGATGGGGGTTATTGAAGATTTTTCTAAAAATAGGGGATGGGGGGGTTGATTGGAGGGGGGTATAAATTGGAGAGTTTGGGGAGTTTGATACGATCTTCGTTATATCATACCAGGAAGCGGGAATGAAGGAAGGAAGGGGGGATCCGTAGCTGACTTATGCTACCCTTCAGCACATCGTTCCAAAACCGTCACAGCTACAAGTAGTAATACCTTCACTGCCACAGCCTCTTTCACCCCTGAGATCACCACCCCCGGCGGAGTGCCGGTACCTGAAAGACTGGCGATGGGGTCACGAGAGATAGGTAGCGGTCTTGGCAGGAGTTCAGGACTTCCGAATGAGGATGACAAGGATGATGAATGGTTGGACGCGATGCTTGGCGGGAAGTAAGCAAAAACAAAAAAGAATGGGGAAATTCTTTCTGTACTTGCACCTCTCGATAGGGATATTTGTTTTCTTTCTTCTCTTTTGGTCCAGGTAGGTAGGTAAGGGGGTGAGGACGGTCTTTCTTTTCTTTCTTTCTTTCTTTCTTTTCTTGATCACTGTTCATCGTGATACCGAAATTTTATATTGCGACGAGCATTGTATTGTGCTGTATTGCAAATTCCTATCGGTACAGTGCCAGTGCACAAGGCAGGTTGTGCCAGCTTTATAATAATGACAATGAGGGTGAAGGCGACAACGATATACAGAGAGACAGACATCAGGAGACTGCAGTACGATCCGAGTGCCCGTAAAGCATCTCGATGCCCTACCGGTGAAGCACGCCCCATCTACCCATCTATCCACCAATCTATCCGGGCATCCACGGTATGATACAAGTGCAGTGCACTACAGTAAGGCACCGTATTGTAAAACCATAAGCAAGACAATGTATCATACCAAACCAGGAGCTTGACATTATGTACCACCACCATATCGGCTTCTTTATACTGAGAAAAGTCGAGCACAACTGTACGAAATCGAATTTAAACGAAAATGAAAATACAAAAAAAAAGATGGCAAAAAAAAAGGGGGGGGGGGATAGAGAACAATGCCGTATTGTACAACGCTTTCCCTCTCTCTCTCTCTCTCTCTCTCCTTTCTTGCCCACCACAACACGGTGATCGTTACCGACATGATGATGATGATGATGCCGATACCACAATATCGCAAGTTGTAGTACCGGTCTGCCGTATTTGCACAGTAGCCCCCCCAAAGCAACCAACTAAATCATGCCTAAAGCGGGTGCACCAACGCACTCGAGTTGCCATAAACGTTCCGCGGCATAACGTAGATTTATCATATCTATTATACTCATGTACTGTTGTAGCAAGCAGGCAAGCAAGCAAGGAAGGAAGGGGTGTTGATATCTGCTGGTTCGTTCACTTGCCTACATACAGCTACAGTATCACGTCGCATTCGGCTTGAGCACGGTAACCGATATTTCGCGAGCCGTTGCTGTTTGCTGTTGGCTTTTTTATTTATTTATTTTAATTTTATTTTGCTTTATTGTTTTATTACGGTATCTTGGAGGGGTGGGGGAGGGAGGGGGAGGGGGAGGGGAGCAGTCAGTTGTTTATTCGTTATGACTTCCGAGTGGAGTTATCTCTGTATGTAGAGTATGCGGATAGGGAGAGATACGAACGAATGAAGCAGGTGGATGGGATAGATGAATGGGTATTCAGTAGATAGATGGTATGATATTATATAATAGGTTGGATACTGGGTTGTGTTGGGATACAAGCGGTTAGGGCGAGTTGGGGAGGGAAGGGGAGGAGGGAAAGGAGGGCGCGCGGGGGAGGGAGGAGGGGAGGGGAGGGCAAAGAGAGGAGGGCAAGAGGGGGAGGAATAAAGAGAGGAGAGGAGAGGAATGGAAGAAACGATACCGGTACTGTGCTGCACTCGAGTACTCTTTGGGAAGACGAATTGGTTGGAGGGGGGGGGGGTGGAAGCGGTGGGAAAGGTTTATTCTCCCTCCTTTCCTTTCCCTCTACTTTTTGCCCTGCTTCCCACCCCTTCGTGATCTACGGTGCCCTTCCCTTTTCCCTTCTCCGCCGTGAACTTATCGGAAGGCCCGGTAATCGAAAACATTTTGTTATCGGCATAAGATTTAACTCGGGCATTGTACTATATGTAAATTACGATACGTACGTATGTATGTAGGTAGGTGTGAATGTATTACGGTATACGTCTAGTCAGGAGTCGAGAGAGAGTGAGTGAGGAGAAGGAAGCGTTTCATAGGCGCCCGCAAGTGCTGCGGTTGAGGGGAAGATGAAACCGCTACCCCTGGATTTAAGGGGGAGATAGTAAGGAAAAGCGACGAGTTTGAAACGCCAGCAGCTACAGAACAGACAGCGAGTAGGTGCAGCGAGTGGGCCATCTCTGATCTCCGCTATCTATCTGTCCATCTGTTTGTCCGTTCATCTGCTGGGCTATTGTAGAGCTCAGTATTCTTCCGCGTATTTGTCGGAACTTGTCCAATCTGCTCTGAAGGGGGGAGGAGGAGGAGGTATGAGAAACAGAAGCAGAAACGGAAACAGAAACAGAAGTGGAAACAGACCCCTGTTCTCTCTTTTTTTTTCCTTCTTCTTTTCTTTTCCTCTTTTCTCTGCTGTCTGTGTAGGGTGTGTGTGGATTGAGCTGACTGAATTGAATTGAACCGATTGAGATATTCCAGTATCATACCACCAGTACTTGTATCGTACCTGAGTGGAAGGTTTTCTTTTGGACGAGTGCGGTATTTTGCAAGGTAAGGTAAGGTGGAGAGAGGATGCCATTCTTTTCCTTCCTATTTTATTTTATCTTTACCTTCTCTGTGCCAGCCTTGTGCCTACCATCTGGCTGGTTCTGGTCATGCTTTCTGCCCATTTTACTGTAACAAGAAAAAAATTCTTCTGGACCTCCTAGCAATCCTAGGCTTGTAGCAGATCCAAGGCTTCCTTTCCAAACCTCTTCTGTAACTGCCTCGCCCCCTTCGTCCTTCGCCTACATATTCCTTACCTTCCTTTTACCCAATTTTCCCTTGCCAATTCCTTATCCCTTTTCTTGAAAAATTTCGGGTCATTCTCCATCTCCTTCGTCCAAGGGTTTTTTTATTTATTTTTATTTTTTTAGACTTTATTTTAACCGTCCGAATTTATTCATCTATTTTTTCCCTTTTCCTCTCATCCACTCAACCCCAGTTATTGCCCTCCTCTTCCCCTCTTGGCCCTATCCTAGCCTGTCCAGTCCACGTCCCCTTCCTCTTTCTATTCTCCGCCTAGCTCCCTCCCTCCTTCACCTTCTGCCTCACCACCCCTCCCTGACCCCCTCCGCGTTATTTCCATCTCCAGGTCCGCTCCTCCCATTACTACTCCCACTCTTCCTTCTTCTTCCCGGCCCCACCCCTTCATTTCCCTCTTCCTTCCTGCCCGCTTCTCCTCCTCTTTACCAAGTCCCTTCGCCGTGGATTTTGTCTTCTGTTACTACTGCTTCCTCTCGCTGCAGACTGTCTGTCGTTTACCCTGCTGATCGTTTACTCTGGCCTTAAACTAATTGTCTTTTTTAATTCCTGCTCCCTCGTTATGACTACGGAAGCGATATCTGCTCCTCCTCCTACTCTACCGCATTCGGACCTGGACAGGTCTGAGAGGTTGCCTCCTATGGCCGCTGCTATTGTCTCTTCTGCGACGACAACAGCGTCCACGACAGCAGCGTCGACAGTTGGCAGACATGGAAAGTCCTCTAGCGCCAGCCCTGGAAAGAACTCAACTTCATCAAAGAAGGCAGCAATAGCTGTTTCGGACGAATCTCAACGCTCGCCAGACCTGTAATTACTACTTTTTTCCTTTCTCTTCTCTTCTCTTCCCCCTCTCCCAGCAATCACACTAATTTCATACTTTCCTATCCCATCCCTTTGTTTCGTTTCGTTTCGGGTCTCAAGTTGTGTTGGCGAAAAGATAATTGACATGTGGGTGGAACGCTTAGGAAACGTAACGAATTGCCGAAGATCTTTGTAAAGAAAGAACCTGCCTCTCCTGACCCCCCGTCCCGTCACCGACCGCCTAGACTACATCTATCTAATGGCCCCACACCACCTTCCGGGCCCAATGCCGCTGCTACACCACGAACTGCCAATGGCCACTTGGCTACAATGCAGGATGTCGGTATGGCATGCCTGTCTCCCGGTTTCGCAACCCACGATCCTGCTATGCGCGACCAACTCCAACGTAGTATATCCGTGCGCGAGCAACAACGATCGATAATTGAATCGCGACTACAACGCCACGTGAAGGGCGGCGAGAGGACTGGGGGCGCTGATCCAAACTCTAGAACTGATCGTGATGAGCCACCATCGGCCCGCGGGGGGGATAGGTCATCGGCGCATACTCCTCGCAGAAGACCCCCGAGTAGTCTCACCATTGTGCCACCGCCGCACCGTGCGTTTGCGAATGAGCGTGTAGTTCAGTCCGCACCGCTGCATCAGTCGTTTACGGGCCGAAATCATCCCCCCCCATCATCACATCACGGTCCTCCACCCACTACCCACCATCACCAACAGCACGTTAACCGATTACCCCCAATCAGCGATGTATTCGGTCTCGATGGTCCGGAATCCTCCAGGAGTGCGAGACATCCGGACGAGGGTGCCAGTAGACAGTACTTTCCCGCAACTAGGCCATCCTACCCATCCCCCAACAACATGGTCTACTCTCGCCCCCGTGAGCACCGATCCGCTGAAGAGGCGATGGCGAATATCTCGGGCGGTCGCGAAGAGCTATTACCCCGGATAATCCACTATGGCGGTCATCAACCCCCTACGCCTCCGAGCCCGCCGCAACCCCAGCATACCCCGTCGAAATTAGGAGTGCACGGAATCCATGAGCAACAGCCCCACTCGGCGAAGAGGCGGAGGACGAGGGCGGAATACGAGCGAGACGAGAGCATGGGAAGTGATCATGGGGATCGGGAACAGGAGGCGAAGAGACGAAAGAAGGAGGAGTTTTTGGCGTTATGTGCAAAGGCTTGGGAATTGTTCCATTCGTGAAGGAGGGTTGAAATGGGTGATTAAATTTTGATACGGTTACTTTTTTCGGTTTACCTTCCTTTTCTGCTCCAGGAAACTTTGACCTTTATTTTGACTATCTTTTTTTTTTAAAGCCAGGTGCTATTGGGATTTTTTTTTTTTGGATTTTTTTACTTTTTATTTTACTCGCTCCGTCTAAAGAGAAGAATTCCAACGAAGAATCATGAGGACGTTTGGAAGTTAGTCTCCGATACCTTTTTCTTTCTCCCCCTTTTTTCTTCCATCCTCCTCCGTCTGTTTCGCTGCGCTCTTTCTCCTTGCTTCACCTTGCTTACAATTCTTGTATCTCATTGGGTCTCATGCCTGTTCCTCGAACAAAATTATTTCCTATCTTTCATATCCTCCTTTCTCTTTGTTTTCCCTTGTGATTCGGGGGGTTTTTCCGCTTTTTCTTCTTCCCATTTTATGTTATTGGGTACAGTAGGGTTCGGTCGGCTTGGACTTGGAATTGGCTGGTGGGGAATGGTAAGGAGGTTTCCTTTTTCCTTTTTATTTTTTATAGCTCTTTGAATTAACCTAGTTGGGTTTTTGTCGTGTCATGTCGTGTTCTGTGTTTATTATACTCTACTCTTAACTCTTTTTCTCATTCACTACTTTCTTCTTCGACTTTTGGCTATCTTGCGGCTTCCTTTCTTTCTCGACTTGTTTTTGGTGGTGTGAGGGGGTGATATATAACCAGACTATAATGTGCAGGAATTGGATTGGATTGACTTTATTTGATCGATTTGCATTCGGGTCACGTGCGTGTTCATTGTTTTTTCTTTCTTTTTTCCTTTTTCCCTTCCGCTCCCTTCCTTTGCCGGGTTCGTGAACCACCTATCTCTCTCCCCACCCCACCACCTTTCCCCTCCCTTCTCTTCACATTACACCTTCACGCAATAGAGACTGCTTTTTTCAGGGGGGTTTTTTTCCCCTTCTTTCGATACCCAACTCTCCCTACCCCCCCCGAAAATCACCGCAGTCACAATATATCACTCGATACATTTTTCTTTTTCCCCTGGGAGCCAGAGTTTAGAAGAGAAAAAAATCACCCTGGGCCTAGATAATAACGCATGGTTTTCGAGATGACGCGGCTGTGTGGTGGTGGTGGTGATGATGAAGAAGAGGACACGCGCACCCATCGACGTGCCCTGTTGCACACCCACACACGGCTGGGGGGAGGGAGGAGGGGGGGATTCAACAGAAGGCTGTATTCACGAGTTTGCACTCGGAATCTGATTCATCACTGTAGTTATAATACCAACTATTATAGAACTATGATAATCGAGTTGACGGTTGTGAGTGGGGTGGCTGGGTGGCTGGGGGGTTTCTTCCTTTCCTCTTGATTCTTTTTTTTTTTTTTTTAGGGGAAAAATAAAATAAAAATCAGGCTGTGATGAGATATTACTTATATCACCTTAACCAAAAGTAAAGCAACGAGCCTTGACCTTTTTTTCTCTCGTAGCTGGCCCCAACTATAATATACCGGTACTATTGAAACCTTAGGCCTTCTCTCCCTCCCTCCCTCCCTCCTCTAGTTTCCGATGGAAAAAAGAAAGAAAAAAAGTAGTGTATCATGACGTATAAAAATTTAAGTTGGATCCTGAACTGACAACGCAGGTGGGTGGGTGGGTGGGTGGGCGGGCGGACAAAAAGTAGGCTGTGGAACGGACAAAACTTAAATCGACCTAACTAGTTAGCCAGCCAGCCAGCCGACCGACCGACCGACCGACCAACGGACCCACCTATGAGGGGAGAAAGGGGGAAAGAAAAAAAAAAGGTTTCTGTTCTGTTCCTGTCGATCGTTTGTGTTTTTGTTTACTTGTAATGGCGTATTAATAATAATAATAATAATAATAATATTTTAATTAATTTTTTTTGCCTAGTGGTGAGTTGTGGATGTGGCTGGACTTCTTTTTGATGGGTGGTATGTATGATAGGAAGGAAGGAATAGAAGAGCTTTGGGTTGATTTTTTTGGGGGGGGGAGGGGGAGGGGATTACATTCCCGCTCCTATTCTCCCTCATCATTCTGGTGGTCGAGTTGAGTTGAGTTGAGTTAAGCTTTTGTTTTGTCATGGAGGGTGCTTTCGGCGAGGTCGTTTCGCGAGCGGTGGGGAAGGGGAAGAGGGGGGGGGGGGCTGGTAATATTATTATATGAACGGTTTAAGCTCCGTGTATTATGGTTGTTCTAATGAAATTTAATTATGTTTTGAGCTTGGTATGGTACTTACTTGCATCATAGTGGTTGGGATATAAAACCCATCGGTATTGAACAACAATAATATAGACTGCTGTGGCTTACATGGTTAAGGTTTGTTATTGTGCAAGTTGGTGTATACCACATAAGTACTGTCCGGTATATGTATCATACCCCATACTCCACTGTCACTGACCCTCGTTATCTAATCCCTTTCCTTCTCAACGTGGGGGGGGATGTATGTTTTCTGCGACTGCCCCTGCTGTTAAAAAAACTCTTGTTGTCCGTCCACTCCTTGCCTCCGGCATGTATTAATCTCCGGTTTGGGGGCGGGCGGAGATTCTTGGGAAAGGTGTGGTGGGTCTTATTAACTTTTTTTTTTTTTTGTAATTTTCCGTTAAACTGTAATTAACTTGTCATGCTAATAAAACCTATCTTGGGATGATGATGATGGGGAGAGTTTTTACGGGGGGTTATCTGAAGCTGTTGGGGTATTCCGGGGATCATTGGCATTGTATTGTGGGTATAAGTTGTGGATGGATTATATCAAAGTAGCTGCTATGTCTTGTGCTGTATGAGGGTGGTTTGGCACTTGCGCGGGTGGGTTGGTCTATATGTTGCTATAAGTACGGTACCGTGCTGGAGGAGGAAGAGGGGAGGAGGAGGTTACTATGGTTGCGGAACTGCGTGTCAATGATTGGGGCCGAAAGGGGAGTATCTCCACTGGGCACAGGTATATGGGAAGGGATATTGTATAGCTGCGTCGGGCGGGAATTCCCGGGTGCTTGTTCTCATCATCATCGTGTGAACAGATATAATACCTTGTAGGGGGGGCTCGGGGAGGTAAGGGTGAGCTATTGCCAACTTTGTATAGCACTGTACTTATATTGGCGGATGCATTTTTGGTCGGATAAGGGTATGGCCGTGCGCAGTGCCGAATACCTGCTTGCACTGTGGTATAGTGTGGTACCGGTAGGCTAGGACTGTTTATCGTTTTCAAAGATTATGTCTCTTCGCCTATCTCGTCGTAGGGAAGGAAGAAATATGTTAAGGTTTGGCTAGGTGCAAGGAGGATATGTTATTTGATAAACATATAGGTGGGCATATAATTTTTTTGTCCAACCCTTGGTATGGCCTAGAACCCCCCTGCGGGAACAGAAGAAGTAAACATACGACAGCAAAACACCAAAATCATCAAGTCATAACTAGAAGGCAAAAGTGATTTAGGAACCCAAGTTGGGCCCCTTGTAAAACGAAAATTTCCAAACATGGGAAATTTTATGATATGCTTTGTAACAAAAGAATAAGAGCTTCTAGCTAGTTCCTTCCCTCCTCTGTTTTTCTTTTCTATAGCGGTGATTCCGCCCCTGTGGTGGGTAGTTCTGAGTCCCCCCCTGCCTTAAGTGGGTATCTAAACAAGCTTTGAATATATGCGTTCCCGTGAAAGTCACGATCGGTGCGGTGGTGCAAAGGTAATTGGATGGCTTGTCGGGTAGCTTATGGTGCAACTCGCTGGATCGAGACTGGCGGTGGTACCAATGTCGTAGACCTGGATGTTGTGCTGACTTTTGGTATCACAATACCCCATGGTGGTGGTGACCATGGGACCTCGTCTGGGTTGGATTTTCCAAGATGTGTGAGGGTGCGGTGGAGGGGTGTTGGGTTCTCACTCGTGATATTACGAGAGCATTGGAGTGCCGGTAGGTTGATCGTGGGGCGGAAGTAGCCACGGTTCCGGGTGATACCCTGTGGGGATGGGGCCTTCTGGGCGGTAACGAGCCTCTTCTTTTCTCCATCCCCTCCTAGTATCCTGTTTCCTTTTCTCTTCTTGGATTGGACATCTCAGGCACGGTGGACTCGATATTAGTATATAACGTTTGTTTCACCACCTCCAGCTATAGACCTGCAAACAAATCATCTATCTCATCCCTCTCCCTCCGCTTCTTTTTCTTTCTTCTAGAGTTTGGGTCGCCCTCTTTGCTCCTCTTGAGCTTTGGCTTCGGAGATACAGATCGCGATGGCGGCACGGAGGCGGGGGCGGACCACGGCTGTGTTAGCAACGATAGGCTCTCCTCCGGAGGCGACGACGGGTCTTCAACAACAATCTTCCTTTTCTTCTTTGGCGGCTTCCCCACTTGTGTGGTGAGCGTAGTGGTTCTCTCAGGCCCCGTAGTGCTAATCGTAATAACTTCTTCTGACTTTGCCGTAGTATCTCCATTGACGGCTGAGGAGGCAGAATCGTCGTCCTGGACCACCGCCTCTGCCTTGACCCCTCTGACCGCTACTCCCACATTGGCTTCCACACTGTCGCGCATCACCGCCTCCCCAAAGTCCTCCAAGCTCACCGCATACTCATCCCACTTCTGCACCACTTCCAGCTCCTTCCAGACCACCGCCTTCCCCTTCTTCACCACTTCCTCCACTCCCCCCCCAACAAATTTATTTACCCCCGCCAAGATCCCCATGAGCACGAGTCCTAGCGACGCGTACCGGTTATTCGCAATAACCGTCGAAAATGCACTGAAATTCATCATTCGTTCCATTAGCCCTTCCCTGCTTCTCCGTAGAGGGATGGCATGGCTTACATATAACACCTCGGCACAATAACCTTCCTTACAAACCTCTTCCGCGCCTCAAGTTGATCTCCAGCGACCAACTTCTTGAGATTCCTCCGGAGTATTAAGAACCATTTATACCATTTAGAAGAGCGGTGCTGGTTCTTATTGCGGATGTGGAGGGTGTTTAGTAGTGCGAGGTCGGTTTTGATATCGAATGGTGGGGGCACCAGCGCTGGTGGGGTGGTGGGCATCTTTGCTGGCGAGAGGAGATGGGGGTAGAGGGAAGAAGAAAAAAAAGTTTCAGGCGGGATCGATCGCCAGGCCCGTTGCCAAGGCTTCGTCCAGTCCCATTCCGAATGCTTGGCTGTTCTTTTTTTGCACTTTTTTCTTTTGACCAGCAGGAGGTTCGGTCCTCACCAGCCCGTGACGGAATTGACAAACAGTGATCAATAAAGAGTAAATTCTTTTGTCACCCTATCGAACTTTTGGCAGCTTCCCTTTTTCTTAGCAAACACCCTTGTTCGTCGCCCACTTTGTTTCGCTGTGTCTGCGATTGGGACTGTAGAATGCTAGGCGGGAGGGGAGGGGCAGGGGATTATGGGGACGGTATTAGATTCCTGGCAACGGGCGGCGGTGCGGGACTTGGTGTGCCGTGCTGGATGATTTTACTCATCTTTTTGACAGACTGCAGAGGATAGAGTCCGGCACGCTGGTATGAGGTTGGAGCCCGTGATAGCAGCCAGTATAGCACGATCCCCACAATGGAAGTTTCAACGGACTTATTGTTCCGCATGTCAGAAGTTCTGTAATGTCCGTAAGACTCCCGGCTCTTTTCAGTAAATATTTGCGTGCCCCGACCTAAGACTGTTCTTTCCTGACAACCGTGGAACAACACAGATTTGCGAAAGCCCTCAAGTATATTGAATGTTGAACAGTTTCATAACGGAAGGATGGCCGAGCGGTTATGGCGTGTGACTCAAGCGATTCTGCTTCTTCACTTTCTAAAGTGGGGTTTCTCATGGGCTTTGCCCGCGGGGGTTCGAATCCCCCTCCTTTCATTCCTTTTTTTGTCCCTTTTATTGCTCTTGCGTCATATTTCTCTCCTTGGGCGCTGGGTGAGGGCAACTACGGGAAACAGCTACAGCAGTGGGCCTCCCCAGAACTCTGAGGAAGATTTTTACAAGGTTCTTGAGAGCATGATGGTGGCTAGTGAGCAAGCAGATTAATTTTCCATCGATGTCAGGTTATGAACGGAGATGGTAGTGTAACTATCCCCTGCAGTCTTAGTAGTACCGAATTTCCCTACACTACGCCAATACGCAAACCAAAAAACTAGTCTCCCGCTTTTCTGGATACAGTACGTCAATCGAGTGATATCAAAAGCATTTTAGGTCGAGTTATGATGCAGACCTTTTTCCATCAACAGGAGCACTAAAAGAGTGATGATAGCCATATCTGTGGGGTATGCACCCGTTGATATTTACTGCCCAACCTCCAGAGTCATCTGATAGCTTTACACCTCTATAAGGTTGAATCTACCAATCAAAGAGATACGCTAATTTCACTAGTGCCTCTTTAGCACCACGTAGGGAAATTCGGCACTACCAACACTGAAGGGAATAATGGTGATGGCTGTTGTGATTTTAGATCAGGGCGCGGTCATGAAGTGTCACTCGGTCAGATTTTTACTATTGTGGTTTCGATTTTGGGGGTGGATGATAATGGCTAACGAGTTTTTGGAGTCGGAGCCAAGAGAGATAGAGAGCGGTGGAGCTAATTAAGGTTTTTGATTTTATTCAGACCCCTACTCGAGGCTACAGCGTTTAGTTAGGTCTTTGCACTTCGTCCTATCTTGTATGATGTCCTCTCCAAGCAAGTTCTTGTGGAAAAGTGCTCTGGAGCAAAGGAGGTGAGATCCGTTTTATGCTCCCCATAGGCGCTGTGCCACTAGTCCATGGGTCCCGTCATAGAAGCGGCTGCTGCCATTCAACGAGTCGCGAGGGACTTGACGTTGGGCTTCCCAACAGGTTCGCTGACGTTTTGGCAATGTGCAGTAGTGCGTGCGGTTTTGAAGGTGGGCTGTTTCTAGGAAAGTTTTACGGATTTTGGTTACGCACTTTGGGTATTGTACTGGTGTGATATATGGTATGTATATTTGACTTGGCTTATACACGCCCCCGCCATCGCCATCGCCCCCGCCATCGCCCACGGGGTATTAGTTTGTAGCTCTTGGTGTTGTTGTCTGACATTTTTATTTATTTATAATTTCCAGTCTAGGGAAGATCGCACTCAAAATTCGAAGATCATAGGTGATTATCGATCAGTTCCGATGGTCTAATGGCTAAGGAACTGGTTAGTGCTAATTTGAAATAGGGAAGCATCGCACGTTCGAACCTTCCTATCGGTAGTGGATGTAGTCGAGCATTAAGAAAGGGATGCTCGGCCAACCACTTTTGTTGCCTGGTTGAGGGTCGGGGGTGGTTTGTGCCCTACTATATATCCTCGGGACGGGTAGAGATATAATGGGGTGGTGATGGGGGGATTGTATTTTTGCTGTACTTCTGCTAAGTTACCTTAAGAGATGAAATATTAGGCTTTCCCTTTAGAATGTGAAGGGAGGGGTTTGGTATGGTATTTTCGTCCATTAAGGAGATACTTTTTATTGTTTTCGTAAATTAGTACACTTTGGCGGAAAAAGAGCTTATTGTGAAGATGAAAATAGGGGGAAAAAGAGCGATTTTGATGAAATACTGGGGGTTTGAATGTGGATGAGTTGAAATCTGAAGTTCCACATAGTATAAGTTATAAAATAAAATGCTTATAATAACTAAAAAACTCAAGGCATTGCACATAGAGCCTTGAGAAATTAAACTTTTATGGTACAACCCTCATTCCACACAGGGTTGAGCGTTGCATGTTGCATCTAGCTGGGTCTGCACTTTAGACGCACTGAGCCATATAATCTCGAATGATTGAACCGTGTACTATGTCGTTGGGGTGGCCTTCTCGAGTGGGGTCCGGTTTGTTCTGTTTTATGTCTCCCGGCGGGGCTGACCAGCTCCTTTTTTCCGGTGGTTTTCGCCCCTTTTCTAAAGTATAATTCCGGTAGGCTATTTCACCCAAGTGATCACTCATGACGGCAGATACAACATTCTCATGCAATCATAGCAGCACCCTGTAAACAGATAAAGTCTAATGCAAACAGGCAAAGTATATCATATATTTCTCAACAGGAATAACTGACTAGCTAGCATACTGCACCCAAAAAAGCAAGCAGGGCTAGAACTATAAAGCTATCCCACTCCCTGCACTCACATTTATGATAATTATCCACCCCCTCACCACCCACTTTCTTCACCTAGTAAGGCTCCAGTTCCTAGGCGGCAGTATTGAGGTAAGTCCTATTAGAGGAGGAGCTAGTTGGTCAGTCAGCCGGGCCTCCCAAGCCTGGGCAAACGATTGGGCTACCATGTCACACTCTGACATCACAATACAATCCTCCAACTTCATGCCCGGCAACACTAATGGTGATTCCTGAGGTGGTGGTGAGGGCAATGGAGGTGACACCCTTATCTTCTGGTCGGGATCTCCAGCCGACCTCTGAAAGAAAGTTCATATCAACACGAGCAAAATGAAAGAGGATAAACGGTTCCCTAGCTCGACAGGCGGTGGGGATGGCGCTGGGGACGGCGCTGGCAGGGGACAACCAGCATTGGACCAGGATTCCTTAAGCCTTATACAGGTGAAGAAGCTGGTCCTTGAGACGCCTAGATTAAATGTGTTTTTGATCAATGTTTCCTTTTTGCGTTATGCTAGAGTTCGCGGGAATCAATTGGAATGTTACCTTTGAAACCATGTGGTTGAACTTTCTACTAGAGCTTCTGTGGCTGCTGCCCCCACCTCTCTTAATGCTTGTTGTGCACTTGAAGAAATTTCGAAAAGGGAAATCTGGCAGTTACCTAGCGGCCAGAATACCCCTTTCGTTCCCCACTCTATGGATTCTGGTACTGCAGAACCGAATGAGTGGTTCTCTTATTTGCTCATAAGCGACCTCTCGCTCCTGCTACTTTCTAAACAAACTTTTGAAGAAGCTTACGCTGGTCTCCCACTCCCGCCGCACCAGACTCTTGAATCACTCGCCGAAAAGCGGCCTCCAAGTTGGACTGCTAGAAGAGATATCAAGCACAGGGGTTTTATATCTTGATATGAGGGCCTCCCGGAACATACAAACCAGAGAGAACGGGCAAAGAGTCTTGAGGGGTTGGTCTACCTTGTTTAGGTGTATTGAGAAGACTGTTTCTGAAGAGGACCATCAAGGGAGGATTGGGAAAACAGTCACTTTTGTAAGGAAGGCAGGGTTTGTACAGGCATTATTTAATTGTGTCTGAGGTTCGGTAGGAAGAGAATTAGTGTATGCCGCTGGGGATAGTAAGTAATTCGAGAGATGAGGATAACTGTTTCTTTCCGTGAAGGTGTGGTGCTTGTAGATTGATAACTTGTGACATTGCATGCTGCGGTGCTGTGGGACTCGAAAGTGACTTGAGGAATTGTATGGAGATGTCATGCGAGAGGTAACGCCAAAATCACCTCTGTTCTAAGTTATCGTGGCTTCCCAATCCGGCGAGCCCCATTTCTGTTCTAGTCACTTGGCTGCCAAACAGTCCCAGAACCCGGCGCCCGTCCCATCCTCAGAAGGAGACGGAGGGACTGCATGGACACTTGGGGACACTGAAATTTGTACCAGAGCCAATTCTTTCTCAATGCCTGGTCTAGTTAGTTGCCAGGCTGTTAGCTCGCTGTGCGCATCAGACCAGTATCTCTAGTCTATGCTTCAGAAGTAATTACTGCTGGACCCTCCTCAACCCGTTTTCGTTTCCAGCTTCACTATTGCAGCACACGAAGCAAACAGGTTGCATGTTTATGAGTCTATTATAGCCTTTTGGGTATGGATGTGGGACCCAACAGTCAGCTCCACCAATGCATTGCGAGATCAAACTCCACACACTTTGCCGGATCTTCATTTTGTATGCTCTAATGACAAAACAGAACTTAGCATGGACGCACCACTTGACCCAAAAGCATTGGCAAGCAGTGAAAGAATTCAACACAGGTATTGTTGAGTGTAGTAGGGTACGGGCAACCACCCTAGTTGTGTTGTGGAGAAGATAGGACGGCGTTGAGGTCGCGCACACATGTTTGTTAGTCCTATTTAGTTAGCAGCGGCGCGCATCTGAGAATAGAACAAGTTCTCTCACATCCACCACGTCCACCCATCATCCAACAGGTATTGAGATTAACAATCATCCTACATAAGCTTCCCCTTATTGGAAGTCGTTTGATTTTGCTCGGCATGCTCAGGATATCCTTTCATTGTTTGTGTTGAAAGTCGCTTGCTGCTGATCGACATACTCAGGCTATCGCTATCGCTATCGTTATCGTTCCGGCGATCGCTCTGGTTATTGTTTCATTGTTCGTTCGGCGATGCGGTTGAGATTCTTACATTCGTCGGAGAGAAGTCGGAAGGAGGGAAGTCGTGATATGGACGTTGTGAGTTCTTCGGTGGGGATTGATGCATCCGCCGGAAGGAAGCCGAAAGGGTCGGATGCGCAGGGGCTATGGACAGTACGTTTCAACACCGAAGATATGGTCCGACCGAGGATAGGGTTGGCCAAAGCAGCGGTTCTTCTAATATTCACGGCTATTGGGGGTTACAAGTAGATCGGTGTTTGATGCTATTGCTTGATTGGTCGTATCAGGCCCTTTCGCTCTAACTTCATTATAACTAAATACCGGTAGTCAACCGCCGACCTGGCTTGTGCAACCTATGGGATTACGTCCAAGAGGTGCAGTACTAGTAAACCAACTCCACACATTTGTCTCACATTTGGAAAGTGCCACCCACGCACCCTGTAACTACAAGAGTAGAAGGGTCTGCTAGACAACGACAATCACGACAATAAGGTCCTTGGCAGGAGTACTTGCCTAGATATGCAGGGTCGTTCAAAAACATTTAGGAAGCTAACAGAAGGGAAACAGATATCAGGAAAACATGCGGAACACCGGCCGTGCGAATAGCGGTTGTACGAATGATGGATCCGAGGCTGTCCTTAGTTTGTTTTAGGAGCTTTTGAACCGCTCCCCCGTGGCCGCTCTCAGCAGTACAGGCAAGTAGTGGCTTCCACACTATCTACTCAGCAGCTCATTCATGGCCACTGAGAGCGGTGTTCTTTGGAAACCACCTGGTGGGCCGGGGCCAGCACCGGTTTGGCCTAGTAGCATATCCACCACTCTTTCTTCCTTCACTACTGGAGGGGGGGGGGGATTTGCTGCTGCGCGTTCTGGGAATTGGTTTGGAACTTCAAGTGCAAGGGAGGGATTCCTCAGATGTCGTGAGCTCGTTTCGCGCATGAGATCCCCAACAGCAGTATGAGCAGCAAGTGGGAAATGTTGACGGATTAGCTGCAGGAATCAGTAGAAGCTCTGTTACATACGGGTTAGAAGGTTGGATAGGGTAAGCAAAGTTGTGTGGATAAGATGGATATTGGAGGGTTCGCAGCAAACCGTGACTAGCCCGGGGTAGCATCTAGGCACGGGTTCTATCGAGAGGATAACTCAAGTGCCCAAGTATTTAAATCCAACCTTCCCTGCAAGGACCTGACTGACATGCCGGCAGCTTATCGACTGGCTTATCGACTGAGGGGGTTCCCTCCGCTAGAGATATTCACGTGAATGCTGCAAGGCCTAATCTTGCTGCCGTCCTCGTATCCTTTCTAAGGTCCAACTGTTGGTGTGGCTCAAACTATCCATTGTGATATGCGCCGGTGGAATTGGGACCAAGCCGAAAAGAAAATACCGCGAGGAAAAAACAAAAAAATAAGGGCCCGATTCCGGGATCGAACCGGAGACCTGTCACATGCCAAGAATAGTTCATTGGGGGAACTCCCGAAGCGACAATCATACCACTAGACCAACCGGGCCACTTAAGAATAACCTGAAAACAACAACTATAAGGCTATTTCGTAATTCCTCCCAATCCTGATCCCTCCACCCAATCCAAATCACCCAAACCAACACGCCATATCACCATATCTACAACCACCATCAACCACCACCACCACAACAACTACAACAATGTCCTCAAACGTCGGCCTCTCCACTCCCCGCGGCAGTGGCACAAGCGGGTACGTCCAGCGCAACCTCTCACACCTAAAACCTCGCGACTACCCCCCCCCTTCCTCCTCCGCTGCCGCCACCTCCAATACCCGTGAATACCGTCAGCGCCAGCCGGACAAAGAAATCCTTGAACACGATCGCAAGCGCGGAGTCGAAGTCAAATGCTTGGAATTCCGGGATAAGCTTGAGGACGAAGGGGTTGACGAGGACGAGATTGACGAGCGGGTGGAGGTCTACCGGAAGGAGTTGTTGGGGGAACTGGAGAGGGGGGGCGAGGGGTGGGATGTGGCTGGGGGAGGAGGAGGAGTAGGAGGAAAGAGAGGGGGGTTTAAACCGCACCAGGTTCATGAAATTGCGGCGGCGAAGGCTGGTGGGTTTTCTGCCTTTCTTCCTTTCTTTTGTTGTTGGGGGGGGAAGGTGACTAATGTTTTATTTTGGGCGGGAACAGTCGAAAGTGAGAGATTGCGCAATGCGTTGGGGATTTCGAAGGATTATCGGGAGGTTTGTCGCACTTTTCTCCATGTCATTTTACATACCTTGCTGGAATGGGGGTTATTTGTTGCTGACGCGCTGGTTTCTCGTCGGGGGGTATTGTAGGGAGGCCACTGGAAGAGGCAAGAGGAGGAACGACAGAAACGCTTGGAGGATAGAGAGAAGGAGATTGCGGCGAGTAGGAGGAGGAGTGCTTCTCCGGCTTAGGTCTATTTTCTCTTTATCTTTATATCTTTTTCTCCCGCGTCCTACCTACGGATTGGAAATGCGATTCGGTGTGGACAGGGCTTGCTTCGATATGATGCAGCGCTTTTTGTTTTGGCTTCAATATTGGATCATAGGTGTGGGGGATTGCTCTATCCATCTGCTTGAGGTTGCTGGGGTGTATAATTCCAGTTTTTTACCATTAGCACTATTGTATTGCCCCCCCCAGGACTGTAGCCCACCTTCTCCCTCCATGCTTTAGTGCAGCACACACACTCAGGTACGGTTCAGTACCGGCATGATACAATCAAAGCTTGGTCCCTGCGGCTCAAAACTAGTGATGACACCCCACCTCCATCCACCAAACCAAACCAACCAACCATCCACCTCCCTCAACCCTACCGCACCCCGCCCCGACCTAATCCTACAGAACCCCTACAATGCCAAAGCGCCTTGATCCCCACGCAGGTCCCTTCTTTCCCGCCTCCGCCTCCACCCCCACAAAAACTAACAAGTGCGCCACAGGTGACCCCGATCACGCCGCCCTCGAAGCCACCAAAGGCGCCGTCAGCGGCGCAATCCGAGTCCTCCTCCCCGCCCCCCCTCCACTTGCCGCCAAACTGACAATTCCACAGTGGGGCACATTCTCCCTCCTAGCCGGCGCATTGGCCTACCTCTCCAGCCCTATTTTCCGTAACCTGACTGTGCAGTTTAAAGTTTATTTATGGATGTGTCCGACTGTTGTTGGGAGTATGATTGAGGCTGATAAGTATGTTTTCATCTGCACCAGAACTGACTAGGGAGGGGGGGCTAATGGGGTAGTCGGCTACGGGGCTACGAGAATATGATACGTAGGCGCAGGCGCGCTGCTATGGAGGAGGCGCGGGAGCGGGCATACGTTAGGGAGATTGAGGAGTTGGAGAGGAGGGGGGGAGGGTGAGAAGTGCGCACTGTATGGTGTGACGAGATATCATGAGGGGAAAGGGAAGATGCTAGGGAGGGGGTTGGTATATCATTCGTTCGGGATTCATTGCACAAGTTACGAAAGTGAGGAAGTAATGTGAATCTCGGATCAAGATCTTTGCCGTGGATTACAAATTTGACATCAGCCCAAGTGAAGAGAAACATTATTCACTCATCTATAGCTATGCCAGACTATACCCGAGAGCCCGGTAGCTCTTTATAGTTCCGAAGCAGGGTGGGCAGGCTCCAAAACCTGACCCCAAGGTCATTAAAACGTTGTAGCTGAGAGTGAAATATCACCCTCTGCAGATTCTCCTCTAGCCAAAGAAGGAATCGCACCCCCCCTTTCCTCCCTCTTTCTCCGACAATTTCCAACCCTTGAGAACCTCCATTATCCCTAGTTTGCCTCTAGAGCCCAAACAGACATATCAACCAACTCCAAAACATGTCAACCATTTTTTTTCGGGTGAAAAGGAAAAGGGAAAAAAATGCAACAGAAAAGCATAGCGCCGCCCCAAATTACAAGGGAAATGATACTAAAAAGACGCATACTATACAAAACCTACAACACCGGTGAAAATTGTACAGTCAAATCGATGTCATTAAAGCTATACTTCATGCTTTGGCAGTCTCTTGAAACCAGCTCCGACTGCGGCCTCCCGGCGCGGCCACCACCAGGGTGATGACTGTTCGGTATAGTTTGTGCTGCGAAGATGGAGTCTCCTGTAAATCCAAAACCCGGTGATGTACAGCGTGATGGCAAGAGAGAACCCGGAGACGGTCAGGAAGAGCCAATGCTGACCCATCCAGAAGATTGTTTTGGCATCGCTGGAATGCCAGGAGGAGCCCTTGTAAACCGCGAAAAAACTCCAAGGGTTTTTATTGTATCTATGATTCATAATTAGCTAGTTGGTAAGCCCAAGTAGTGGGGGGCCGACTCACTCTTCCGGCATGAGAACTCGGACCCTTTCCTCCTCGGTTGTTCCCCAACGGATGTATTCCTTCCAGACAACACTGATGAACAAGGGGCCGGTGCCATACATCACAGTAATGTAGGGGACATGCCAATTACGGTTGTAGGTTTGAAGACTTTCGATAACACGCAAGAAGAAGGGATGTTGTGGAACAGCCCCCATGGCATCGTTTGAAATACCAGTAGGAATAGTCTTCCGAACCCAAGCGCGGTACGAGAGTAACGGATCTAGTCGCCGGTTGCAGCCCTGGTGAAAGTGATTAGCAACGGTAACGTGACCTCCAATTCATCGTTCAACTCACATCGTCCATATCAATATAGATCCCACCAAAATGCGCCAAGACGAAGTATCGAATAGCATCGGCGCGCATGATGGGGTAAGGATAGCTATCGTACGTTTCGATGAACCACGGGTACTCCTTAGCTACAAAGTCCCTCGCTTTCTCATTTGTCCAGAGCTAGACGATCATCGAATTGATTCAGCCAAGACCCTTTCCTCAACGTTTAAAGTTTCTGCCCCTGACAGGAACAAAAATAACCACAAACGAACCTTATACTCGTAATCTCCATGCAAGTCCAAGCACGACTGTTGAGCCTTCTGCCATTTCTCGGGAACGGTCTCATTTTGCCATGTTTGGTGAATGATTTTCGGAATTAGTTGGGGTCGTGAATCGATGAGTTGTGAATTGGGAGCTGGAATATCGACAGAACGAATGGCATCTGCTGAACAGTCCTCGAACAACAGAGTAATAAGGGTGAACAGGAAATTCACTAGAAATCCGATAATGATGAGGTTGCACACCAGGAACAATATTAAGCCTCTGCGCATGACGGCGGTCGAAGTGCTCGTACAGAAGAAGCAAGAAAAGGGGGGAGGAGGGGAGAGTTGACAAGGCCCCCCAAGAAGAGGGTAAAGGCTATCTGAGGCTGAAGAAAAAGGCGACAACGTGTGTGGACTGCTGAAGTGGAAGAAATGAGGAAAATTAAAAAGCTTATAAAAAAATTAAGAGGAAACAGACCAGACCGTAAAAAGAAGAAAGGGGTATTGCTAAAGGAGCGGTGGGGGGAGATTAAGGGAAGGGGAGTTGAGAGGGAGCGGACGTGGGAAAATGACGGGAGAGACAGGAAGGGCTGGAAATTATTATTTTCCACTTGAGGGAGCGAGATGCAGAATGAGAGGCAGCAAGAGCGAGCGAGACACAAGCTAGAAGGGGTAAGTGGGAAGAGACAATCAATCCTGTACTTGCCAATTGGTAAAGTATCCGGAAATGGAGGTGCCAAGATGATGGAATTTTGGCGTGAAACAACAGTTCTTGGCGCTTGTATGTCCGGATACTTTATGAACCGACGAGTAGCGGGGTTTAGCGGGCTGAAAATGGAATTCTTGAATAGAGTATCTATGCGGGTCACCTGTAACCCACCAACCTGAAATGCCCTATGATACGCCGGGGTAACAGCTACGGTATTGTCATGTCACCTCTAACATGGTGCATTACGATTAATCCATAATTACTGAGCAAATAAATTCCCCTTTCCGCTTGTGATATTTGATTTGGATACAAAGATGAGGAGATTTATGATGGTCCCGATTTCGATCCTCAAGCGACCTCCCTACCCAAAGACAGGAACTAGCCCAGCTGGCTATAGTTTACTGGAAGGCCAGCACCTGCACCATCATTGTGAGTGCAATTTCCGTCTGTGTTCCCCTAGAACTTGCACCCTTCCCTCTTTTTTTTTCCCTCCTTTCTTCCCGGTCCCAGATCTACCACCCTTGCCGTACTTGTAGGGCGTGGGTAGTTGGATGCTTCATATCCCACTGTCATTGGCTGATTTATCGTGCAAAGCCCTCTTTACTTCATGTGCGATGGGATATTGGCGAGATGCTATCCATAAACGCCGCGCGTTCACCGATCGATTCTCATTTTGCTCTACTAAAAAAGGATTGGTAGGATCTAACTCCACCGGTAATTCACTCAAGCTTGCCGAACAATGGCGGCCTCCAGCCCCAGGGTCGAAATAGGTTCATGCAAGTTTTTCGAGTTGGGCAAACCCACATGAGGCTTGGCACCTGTCGACTCCAGGGCTGAGTGCCTCTGATACCTCCCTGAATTTTTCCTATTTTTCCTTTTGATTGAGGCTTTCCACCCCCCCCGCTGTGACCGACCCCGCCGTTCCGAACGGAGGCAGCTCCGCAGCCTTGGTTGCTGGTTCGCATCTCAACCCTGTGCCTGAGTTTATTGAGTCCCGCTACACCATATTTCGTTTCATGCAAGCATGTGCCTACGAGTATGATACTCCATCTATCATGGAGATACCGGTACCGGCACTCGTACAGACAGCCCAAGCCCCATTTTTTGTCTGTGCAGTATTATGTAAGCAAAATAAAACGCCCACGGCCTTGATCCCGAGTATCATACATACCTGGAACTATACTTGTCAGAAGCGGTGAAAGAAGAAGCGAGAAAGTCCCAAACCCTATGCTCCACTGCCTAGGTAAACCCCATCTTCTTTCCATCGCTTTATTCTTGGACCGCAGAGTAATGCGCCAGGCTGAGAACATTGCCCGGGGTCCGAAAGCCGGCCACAGGTGGAGAATATCCGCCGTCTCGGAGCCCGGATAAGCGAACGTTTGTTATGCTTCTTCTATTGCCAGTACTGCAAGAGCACACGGCAACTTGGGAGTACGTACTCAAAGACCCAGCCCCAAGGTTAGAAAGGGAATGTCAGCTACTAATGCAGCTACCACCGCATCCTATTTCAAGTACGGTACCGTAAGAACTTGAATAATTGGACGGTGTGCTATGTCGTTAGACTTTCCTCTCTTAGTAAGGTCGAGAAATTTTTGGTTTTTTTCACTCTCAGAGGGAGGAAAGGGGCTGTGTTTTTGCTGTGTTTTTTGCCCCCTTTCTCGAGAAGGGAATTCCGGACTGCACAGCACACGGTCCAATTATTCAAGTTCTTACGGCAAATCTGGTACAAGTACGTGTATTGTTGGTCTTACCCCACGTTCAGGCTAGAAAACATCAACTTCGCCCCCACTATCTCCAACGTAGCGAATCTTGTGGGGGCCGAGGCGCATACCCCACCGGCAGCCGGCTCGTCCCAAGTCCCGACTCGTTATTTGCAAGTGACCTTGTCGACAAGACTAGAGCTTAGCCAAGGCTTGGGAGGATATCAAGTCAAGGAAAGACAAAAGGACATGGAAACTGGCAAGAGAGCATAAGAGATGCTGAGGAAGAAAACATTTTCTGTAAAGCCAAGTTTGTGTTCTGTATATATAGGACACCTGCGGCGACATAGAAAGAGTAAGGATCCCAAGTCACTTCCCACCATCATATCCAAATTTTCAGAGGATGTTCCACCCAGCTACTCTTCAGCATCGAACCAGGTTGCTTCAGGGTAGGAGGGAGTTGTGGGCAGATTAGATGAAGCGAGTATGCCGGCATTTGGGCCTGCAGAGGGGCGCTGTTTAAATCGTGGTCCGGGAAGGGCGGGGTCAAGGAATAGTGTGGGGCCGTTTGTGTTTAAGATTTCGGGATAGGTGTTGTGCTCGGAGAAGGAGATTCCTTTCTTATATCGAGACTAGGGGTCACTTGTTGTTGCTTTGCTTTTGTTATTAGTAGTTTCTTTACAGTGAAGGTGAATCCGGTAATAGAGCTCGGAGAGTTGTTGTTTTTTGTTTTTGCACTCTCATTCTCTGGGTCGAAAATAGGAAAAGAACCTAGGCCGTGGAAATGGCGAAGCCTGAGTCCACCCCAGGTCAACGCCGTTATCCCTTTTCTCTTTCCAAACAACTCCGAATCCTGTCTGGGATATGCTATTCAATAATGTGCTATTTGTAGTATGATAGTACAAGTATCAATAGTCCAACTATAGTAGTTTGGTTTGATGCGTACCGAAATTTGATGTCAATCCATGCCAAGCCTCGCTGAGTCCTCACCAGGTCTAATTAATGCCGATGATGTCTTCTCAATGGTATCTTGCCTCGGTGTTTTTGCTTCTATTTCCACCCTCCATGAATTTACTTGGCAACCCTTTGTACGAAAACATCATTTCTGGTATGGTTCCGGAAGAATATTCTGTATGATACTCGGAGAGAAAAAACAAATAGCTTTAAATACATTATCGATACAGCATCAGTTCCACGCGTTCCATAAGCTGTCCGCGCACATCGCTCGTAATCTGTGCTATGTTTGCTCACCTTGCCTGGTAGCATCTTGACTGAATTGAACTGAATTGGATTGTAAAAATATATATCTCAACTAGGACCATTTTTGCCAAGCTAGTTTACAACTCCTGTTCCAATTCTCATTCTTGTAGAGAATTTAGAGGGAAAAGGACTTAAAGTAGGAGAGAAATACAAGAAAAGAGACATATTGTAAAAAGTTAAAAAGAAATAACAAAGCCCCCACCAATTCCCGGTCTCGAACATAGAGTAAACTTGACAAGAGATTGGTATGTAAACTCATCCATCGATCAACCCATCTGCTCCACCCGCCCATTAGCACAATTCTACAATAATAAAGGGTATTTTTTTTTGAAATAAAATTGGAATTTAAAAAGGAAGAACGAAAGCTAAAAGTACAATTATCCCCTCTTTCTCTACCATTATTTTCGTGAGATGCAGAAGAAAAGAAAGAAATTAATCGTCAGTATTCCTCTCATCTTCCACAACTAGCAAAGCCGCGATATAAGCCGCAAGCGGCTTATTGACCACCATAATCTCGAACAGGACCGGTCTCTCCTCGATCAGCAATTCCTTCCCATTGAACATACCACGTCCGGCCACATTGCAAAGTACCAACACGGCCGTAAGCGGTATCCCCGCAGTCATGGATGCCCGTCTGGTTGCATCTGATGACTAGCTTGATTAGCTTGGGGTAACCGAGCCAGTTGGTCTGGTGGGAGGAAAGATTGGAGATTTTGGGTGGGCCGGTTTCAGGCATCTGCATTGGCTATTACTTTCTTCTGTTAGAGTCGTCGCTGGGGTGGAAGCGCTCGCAGCCGCTCCAGTTGTAGAGGACCTTTGCTTGTGGTTGTTGTGTAGAGTCGGGCGGGGAGAGGTGGTCTTTTAGAATGTGTACCCAGAGGTCTTGTGGGGTTGCGGGTTGTGGAGGGCGTTTGGTGGGTCGAGCGGGCTGCTGTTGTGCCTGTGCGGTTTCGGTCCCGGTGGTATTGCTATTGGTGGTAGTGACCCATCTGTAGGCGAGCTAGACTTGGCCCTTTACGGACATTGGTGTTTCCCGGGGTTTTGTGAACCTTTGGCCGCCGCCGGGTATGGGGAGGACCATTGCTGAGGAATTGTCGAAGGCTACACTTACATTTTTGATGAATTCTGCGGCACGGAGAAGAGGGCGACCGGGGCTGCATATTCGGTAAAGCGAGCTTGGTACGCTTGCCAAAGCGCTATTTGAGTGATATCGGCGGTTGGGTCTTCCTCGAAGCAGCATCTCATCCTAATGCGCGGCATTGTCAGCAATAGATAGTATATATATGTGTGAGGACTGACCATTTAGCCGCACGATCTGGCTCTGCATAACTCAACAAGTCATTAACAATTTCCTAGGGTAGATTAGGTATCACCGTGATTTTAATGATAGGCTTCAGTGAGCCCGTCAAAAACACAGCTTGATCTCCTGGAACGGCCTGATGTAATCATAATCTTGTCAATTGTTTGCCTATCTCAATTCCATCGGGCGGTTGTATCAACCTCCCCATGTTCTCTTCATTTGTAGTGTATTGGTATAAGAAGTCAAGGCAAGCCGAAACTAAGTCTTCGTCTTCTAGCACGATGAGAGCCTTAATTCTGTCGACTGCAAGTTTATTAATCTGCCCTATGCAGTTGGCCTCGTCGCGACCCATAACAAGCCTACAGATTGCTCTCAGTGAGCCCAGGACTAAGCCACGATCGTCAGAGAGGAGGTTCGCATGGAGGGTCGGGAACAAGTCATCGTTGACAGCGAGTGAGAAGTGGATCGCCATAGCCTCGACCATATCTAGTATGTAATGTTTTAATTCTATAAAACAGCTCTGCTAGGCAGGTTCATACGAGCAACTATGATTGCCGACCACTCTTGAAGCGGGAAAGTATCTAGCGTTATCGGACTGTAACGACATGTTGCGGAGAACAAGGGCGGCCCTACTTACCTCCTCAAGCTGCTTCACAAATTTCAAATCCTCCAAAAGTTCTCCGGCACCCTCGGGATAGCAGGTGTTAGCGAGAGATTGAATAGTGGCAGGTTTCTCGAAAAGAGCTCCAGATAGCCCTGGATATGCCTCCGCACGTAATTCGTCACCAGAGTCAAACGATATTCGAACCAATTGGCTCAGAGCGTAACCAACTTCACTATGAATGCTAGACTTGAGACCCATAGAAATTCGGACCATTGGGGGCTCCTTGATGCCCAGCTAATCCCTATAATCAGCATACTTCCTCTTATGACCGCGCAGAACGAATACGTGCCCCCATGCCTATCGGGGCTCGAGATAAGAACTGCTGCCGCCCTCTGCTTGTCGTTCACAAACTTGTGTGGAGCATTCTGAGACGTTGCGACTAGTCTTCCGATTGGTACATTGATACTGCTGGATTGAAAGCTGGGAAAATTTAGTGCGTTGCCACTCATTTATTTGTTTGGTGAACCTTGTTGGCCCTGCTGACGGGAATCGGCAGGTGTGCGGGAAGGATGTTGGCGCTGTGGGGTCGCGTTGGGGTTGTAAATGGTTCTTGGTGTGGCTACTTGACGGAGGCCTATGGGATAATCCCGAACTTAAAATATTAGATCATGTGAAAATTGTATCCACAAAGATGAGGACAGGGAAAGCATACTTCGCTTGTGGGAATGAGGCTCTGCTAGAAGCTTTTTGGCTGGCTTGGGTTGGATGACACACTATCCTCATGACATTACTTAGTCATCCACCCCCCTCCGAACTCAATAAAAGCACCGTAGACCTTTTCTCGCTCTTTTTCCCTCTCCCTTCCTTCCTTTCTCACCAAACATCTATTACCAAAAAGCACTATTTTTTCTGTCTGAACCCCCACCTCCCCCCCCTCTCTTTTCTCCCAAAAAACCCCCATTCCATTTCAGTGTTCTCAGCCGTCCGGGGCCCCCGGAGGGCCGGGCGGGGG
>Ga0307517_10001091_pt1 | contig 45907 bp, 31 predicted proteins | sample 23_EM_MG_FD_194515 | JGI IMG/M metagenome (GOLD analysis project Ga0307517, IMG submission 194515) | Populus trichocarpa ectomycorrhiza microbial communities from riparian zone in the Pacific Northwest, United States - 23_EM | ecosystem: Host-associated > Plants > Roots > Unclassified | place...
TTAAAGGTATCTTATATTATTAGATATGTTATTATAAAACATGCTTTAGTTAAGGAGTTATTGATACTTCAAGTGCAAAATGATGATATAAAACCTTGATAAAAATGCACTTTTAAGTACTAATCAAAAATGCGTTAATCCATCATAAACTCAAAATAACAAAGATGAAGATATTTTTTTTGCAATCACACTAGGAAGATCAAGTCCATCATATCCTTGGAAGGTTGTGGGGCTGACGACTTCGTTTCCACCTTTAAAATTGGTGTGGTATTTGGGCATTCTCTAGAGAGGATGAAAATCATATTGGATTAATGAATAATTTATACTTTATTAACTACGATACAATTTCAAATGATCTGAGTGCCACGCGTAAGGAAGACTTTTTCCCTTCATATCTTGGAGATGGTGGGTATTGGCCTTTACTATCCTTGTGATTTTGAAGGGACCATCCTTTTTCGAGGATCAGTTTGCCTCTACTTTCTCTATTGTGGGTAGCCTTCAACTTTCTCAACACCAAGTCTTTGAGCTTAAATATTATATTATTAACCCTAACATAATGATAACAGGTAGTTCTGCATTGGTAAGCCTCATTTCTGATTACTGCAGTTAGACAGGTTTCTTCCAGAAGATCCAAGTTGTTCTTGAGGCTTGGGTGATCATCTTCTGACGTGCAATGGACTACTCGATAACTTGAGCATCCGATTTCAGTTGGGATCATGGCCTAAGTTCCATATGTGAGGAGAAAATGAGTTTTTTCAGTAGATGTCTTTTAGGTGGTTCTATAAGCCCATAAAATTCCATTTAGCAGCTTTGCCAATTTTGACTTGGCCTCCGTTATCTTCTTCTTGAGTCCATTGAGCATAACCCGATTGGTAAGTTCAGCCAAGTCATTCGTCTAATGGTGAGACATTGAGGAGAATCAATGGTTGATATGAAGACTTTGACATTGTTCCTTCATCTTATGATTGTCGAACTGTGTCCCATTATCGGTGACCAAAACCTTTGGAATCCTAAATCTGCAAATGATGTTCTTCTATATATATAAAAAACCTTGTTGGCGATGATATCTGCTAAAGCTTTCGTTTCGACCCATTTGGTGAAATAATCAACAACCACCAAGATGGATTGTTTGTTTCTCGTGCTTTTGGGAAAAGGGCCTTATATGTCCATCCCCCATTGGATGAATATCAATGGAGAAGATATAGTGGTCAGCTTGATAGAGAGTTGTGTAGAGACCAATATGAATTTCTAACATTGATCATATTGTTTCACCAATATGGTAGCATCGTTGAGGATTGTTGGCCAATAAAATCCTACTCTGGTGACTTGGGCTGCAAGAGCCATAAAAATAGTGTGTAGACCGCAGATTCCCTCGTGAATTTCTTGTAGAACATAAGCATTTTTTGTTGGGGACAAACATTTCAACAAATGAGTTTGGGTAGACCACCTTAACAAGATCCCATCAATTATACAGTACCTGGTTGCTCACCTAGTTAGACGGATACTTCATTTCTATCTGGGAGCAGTTCTCCTGTGTGTGAATAATCTTTGATAGTAGTCCTCCAATCATCATCTGTGTCGACGAAGGCAATTATTGGCCCTTCTTCTATGCTTGGTTTCTCTAGGACTTCAATCCAGACTTCATGAGAGAGATCAACCAAGTTGGAGCTTGCCAACTTGGATAAGAGATCTGCCCCAGTGTTCTTTTCTGTGAGAACCCTGTTAATCAAAATTTCCTTTCCGTCCTATTTTCCCGAGAGGTGTGTTAGATTTTTTGGAGATACTTCGTCAAGATAAGGTATCTAGTTTCAAACATCCCTTGACATTACCCTACTATTTTTCCAAACCCACATGTACTTGAGTTTAAAATGTAGTTTTGTTAAAGGGAGTTGGGTCTAGTATCTTGCTAAACCATCTTTCTACGGGTTTTGATTAATATTGAGCTTTAATGATAGGTCATCCTTCTCTTGCCCCTCTCTCCATGAGTCATGAGCCTTTTTACTATTTTAGCATAAAATACCTTTGACGAGCAAGGAAATGGATTCTAGGAAAGAAAACCCCGAAGGGCAGCCTGTCAAGCAAGTTTATGTGGTGGAACATTTTGTTAGGGGTAATTTTGGTGATGGGTTTTCTTTCAGACATGCTTGGATTGGGCATTGCTACTGGATCCATGTGGATTGGGCTACTATACTCTTTTTGAGTTTTATAAGATGGAGACAACTACTCTTTCAGAAACGAACATCACTTGATATAACCAAGGAAAAAGAAAAGGAAGGCTGATATCAAGGCGTATTTTTGCCACTTAAGCAAACCGCATACGTGTTAGAATTAAAATAAATCAAGAGTGGTCAAACATAACAAAACGTCGGCCAAATTCCACTCTTTTCGTTTTTCTACAAATGAAATGGATGGCTTTCTCCACAACTAATGCATGCCCACAATCCTTAACATCTCTCTTGTCTCTCTCTTCAATGTTCACAGTTTATGGTAAGAATATTTTCAGGTGGTATTCGTAAGAAAAATGGTTAGGATAGCTGATGACCCACTCCACAATTCCATTTCCACAGAAGCATTGTATGTTCCTAATTCTGATAGATTTCCAGTCACTAACAACGTTGTTCCCAATGAATTATACCATTACAAAGATTCATTTTCATGTCGCGCAACTCGTCAAGCTGGGAACTCGTCAGATTATTTTTACTCGAATGACGGGTTAAATTTCCACTTCGGTGTAATATTGTTCGATGCAGTTTTAGTCATTTTGATGACTCGCATTGTCGCCTTTCTTCTCAGGCCTTGCAAACAACCCAAGGTTGTCTCTGAGGTCATTGTAAGTTTCGTCCTTCATTTTTGCGTATATTTATTTCCATGTTTCGCTAAACATTGCATGCATATTTTAACCAACATTTTAAACTGAAATAATATGGATTTTTCTGCCACTGAACATATATATGTTGCTCTGTTGTTTTTGATAATTTTCAAGGGTGGTATAATCCTTGGTCCGTCTGTCCTAAGCATCGACAAGAAGTTTAATGGGGCTTTTTTCTCAGCAAATGTCAAGTATATCATTGGAAATATTGGAACTATGGGCTTCATGTACTTCCTTTTCATCATTGGGGTTAAGATGGATCTCTCTGTGATCAAATTTTCGAGAAGGAAATATAAAATGATAACATTGGCTGGAGTGATCATTCCTCTAGTCACAGGTACAATAGTTGGAAACATCATTAGACCGTCAATGGATAAAAAACTTTCTAAACCTTCTTCGATTGGAAGAGTTGTTTTAGCAATGGCTGTAACAGGATATGCTGTCATTTATCCTATCCTTCAGGAACTAAACCTGCTCAGCTCTGAGATTGGGCAAATGGCCCTGGCTATCGCGATAATAACGGACGGAATAGCGATAATCTTGTTGATCATATCTGGGGCGCTAAAACAAACAGATGTTGGTGTCGATGCCGCTTTATGGTACATGATCTCTGTAATAGCTTTCATGGTTTTCAGTGCTATCACCCTTCAACAAGCAATGATATGGATTCTTGGAAAAAACCCCGAAGGGAAGCTTATCGAGCAAGTTTATGTGGTTCTCATTTTGTTAGGGGCTTTGGTGATGAGTTTTCTTACAGACATGCTCGGATTGGGCATTGTTACGGGATGCATGTTGACGGGGCTTGTGATACCCGATGGTCCACCACTCGGATCATCAATTGTGGCGAGGAGCGAGACATTCATAATGAACTTCTTCATGCCGTTTTCATATGTGTACATCGGAATGTCCGTGGATCTTTCTGCAATGACAAGTGTTTCTTGGTCTGGATTGGCACCACTTTTTACATTGGCTATGTCAGGAATTGTGTTTAAACTGCTTGCAACTCTTGTGACTTCTCTCTTAGTGAAAATACCATTTAGAGATGCTCTTACTCTCACGCTCATTCTGAATTTGAGAGGTCAGCAGGAGTTCATGTTAATAATGCATTGGAAGGAAAAATCGGTAAGCCAGTTTTTCTCCATCGCATATATGCACATCATCATATAGTCTATGTTCAGAACTAGAAATTCCCCTTAACTGATAGGTGTATAAAAGAGTTATTCATTGATTATGTGCATTTTTATGTTTTATAGGTTATAGAAATCCCATCTTACACGATGCTGGTGCTATTGGTAACAGCTGTGACAGCAATTGCCACGCCTCTCATCAGATTCCTCTACGATCCAACTAGGCCATATATAGTGAACACGAGGAGAACCATCCAATACACCCCTCCACACGAAGAACTTAAAGTAGTAGCTTGTGTCCACAACCAAGATAGTGTGGCCACCCTCATCAATCTTTTTGAATTCTCTTGTTCATCTCGGAGAAATTTGTCAGTCTATGCTCTCTGCCTCACTGAGCTGAATGGCCGTGCAGCCCCTTTGTTGATAGATCACGAGAAGCAGAAAATGACTTTCAATTACTCAGGTTACGATTCCACATATAATGCCTTAAAAATCTACATAGAAACCAAAAGGGACGTGATGGAGATCCATTCCTTCACGGCAGTGGTTCCAAAGCAAACAATGTATCAAGACATCTGCAAGTTGGCTATGATAAAAGAAGCCGATCTTGTCATTTTACCTTTCCATATGGAATGGAGGGATAGCGTGAGAATGACTGAACTCCATCATCAACGAAGAACGCCATCTGTGCTCTCAAATGTGTTGGACCACGCTCCATGCTCCGTTGGAATTCTTGTTCACAAGGTTCACTTATTGGGCCCCCTTTTTGATCATTCCTTCAACAGCTCTCCTCGCCATGTTCTTGTGCTATTTTTAGGGGGAGCAGACGCTCGAGAGGCACTTTTTTATGCAGATAGAATTCTAATGAATCCGAATGTGTTCCTTACGGTGATTAGGTTCCTTTCTCATCATCATCACAGAGAATATGAGCAAGAGAAGAAGCTTGATGATGGGGTGATCATATCATTTCGGGAAAGGAATGGAAGAAATAAACGTGTGGTCTGTAGAGAAGTTGTAATGAAGAATGGAGAAGAAACATTGGCTACAATCCAGGCATTTGGTAATGATGTGCATTTTGACCTATGGATCCTAGGAAGGCACAAAGGGATCAATCCAGTTCTCCTCAAAGGATTATCATCAGATTGGTGTGAACATCTTGAATTAGGAGTGATAGGTGATTATATCTCGTCCATGGATTTCGATGGCACCACTTCTATTTTGGTGGTGCAACAACAAACTTTGAGAGGGTAATGAATTCTATTGTGCAGATATTTAGGAGTGTTTATAATTGATCGGTGCTATGTTTCACCGTATGCATGATAAGGGACCGAATCCAGCAGTTTCATGAGACAACAAGCCCAGGCAAATTGACAGATTTGTGGTACTTGTTCTCTTAGGACCTCTGGACTAGCACAAGCGGTCGCAACTTGGAGAACTGAGAAGGTCTCGAGAGTCAAAACAATGAAGTAGCTAGATAGCAAAACTGGTCAAGGCAGACTTCAATGTTTTTGTTTTTATAATTTAGACTATTTGTCAACAACTTTTTGATTTTCTACTAGAACCTTTTAGATTCCAAATTTCGACATTCATATCCGACGGTGAATGATAGAATTATAGCCGATAGTGGGTCAGATCACTCCATCACGTGTTTCACTCTAGTTTTTCCCCTATCACAACCTCTTACACCATGCCAATGGATTGTTATACAAAGACTGTTACTTTTTCCAATGTTGAAAGTGGCAACACCTCTTAATTATGTTTTAAATGTCTTGTTCGTATCTAACCTTTATAATATTGTCGCATGTACACCCGCAGCGAGACGAGACATCAGGGTTAAAAAATCATCATCTAATTATTTAATTTATGATTATCAGGAGACTCAGGTGTATTGGTTTTATTTGAAATTTCAGAATAAAAAATTAGAACGGTATTAATATTTCTAGTATACCTTATCTAGGATAAATTGCATTATGGTATGGATATGGTTTAAAAATGCTGATTGATTCCTAATCGGTGGTCCGTCAATAGATTAAGACAAAGATTTATGCTCAAGAAAAAACTAGCATTTTGAATTTATTATGTACTTGTATGTCTAGATAAATCATTATAGGAAGAATTCATGTAGGTGCCCTGACATGGTTCACCTATCCTGAAAGGTGAAAATGTTTTCCACAGCTCATATATATATTGTAGTGAAAAATACTCTCAATTAAAATTGATGAATATTAAAAAATTCTAAGAATTTTCTATTCAAACTCTTGATAATTAAATACTAGTCTACTTGTAGATCCAACATTTATATAAAATATTGACCATTAATTTTCTGAGAAAGAAAAAAAGAAGAAAACTTAGCATTATTGAAATATTAGCCAAATCCTTAAGCAATTTTACAAACTTGTTGTAAATTCCACAAAAAAATACAAAGAAATAAAAAAAAATTCTAAAATAATGCTAAAACAATTTTTTTCTCTTTTTTTATAAATAAAATGCAATTTTATAAGGATCAGGCCGTATGCAACAAGAAAAAATCTTTTTTGTTTAAGGTTATGTTTGGAAAAAACCTATTTTTCTCTCAAATCAAAACTGTTAAAAAAGACTTAGGGGTGTTTGTTAAACACACCCTTAAAAAAAAAAAAAAAAACCTTTAGAAAAAACAATGCTAGCCAAACAGGGTCTTAACCTTTGGCCTGATTTTGACCCAATCGAGTTGACCTGAAACTTTTGGTTCGATAATAAACCAAACCAAAGTCCACTGGTTTGACCCGAAAAACAAACCAAACTATAGACAGAATTCAAAACAAAATCAAACTAAAAAAACATAAAAACTCAAAAATTTCTTATCAAAACCCAAAAAAACGAAGAATATCAAAGAACATTCAACATGAACCCAACAATGTAGGTTTCAAATCAGATCAAATATGTACAAATCAAGGACACGAACATGTTGTAAATCGTGCAATGATCAATAATCTAGCATTCATAGACTTCGATTATCACTTAAAAACCGTGATTTTGTCAAAATAAGTTTCGGTTCAAAATCAAAACCCCAAGATTAAAACCTATTGAAATCATGTTATTGATACAAATAAACCTTAGATTATTAACTAGTAAAGTCACTTGAAGGATTATGTGCAAATAATTGGATCAAAATTGATCCAAATCATTGAGTTAAGGCAATGTTCTTCTCAATAACACGAAGAACATTACCAAACAACCAAGAAATAGCTTAGAAACCCAACACACTAGCAACCCTCTAAAATTGTCATCTTTGACTTCTAAAACATATTTTCTTCATTCTAACAAGTTACACAACCATAACCAAACATGTTTGAATTAAAACAAGAAGAATACTTATTTGTTGAAGTACTTTAAAGTAATGAATCTTTTGTTATTGTTAATAATGAATCATTTGTCCTTAAGATTTTATTTCTCATCACTTATGCAACTAGGATGTATGTAATATGCCTCTCAAGATTCCAACACCGCCATCTTGGTTTAGATGCACTTCTAAACTAAGGTCTTTAAACCAAAAAAATATAAAAATCAAATATTTCTTAACAATATGAACCTAAGCTCTAGATTTGAGAGGAAAACCAAAGAATAAAATGAGAATAAACACTAAAATATGAGGTGAGGAAGAGTGTAAACATCTGAAAAATTATTGGTTTAAACTCATCTTTCAACTCTTTTTATAGTGAATTTTGAAGCTAAAAGATTGAAGAATTAATAAGAATTAATTTCACCATTATAAACCATCGATTAGCCATCATAAATTAATAATTAAATCTAATAAAATCAAGAATTTTTTTTAGTAGAAAAACTAAGAAATTTTTAAAATTAATTTTTTATTCTCTATAATTTTTTATTTATTTAAAACAAATTTCTAACTATTTCAGCCATCATTAATGTTACATGCATGTTGGTTATTTTCCTTTCTCTTACAAAAGAAATCATTACTGTTCCATGCATGCCCTCTAGCTGCGTACACAAATTCTTAGACACGACGGACTTCATTAATTCACACGTGGCACAGGTCTCTATGCTGGTAAAATTATACATTTTCATCCAATAATCATGAAGAGAAATTCCCACGTGAACAGAAAACATGCAGTTTCCCTTCATGATATTGGGCTCCATTTCTACAAAAGGCACAAAGCTTAGTATAGGGTCCAAATGTTAAGGCCCAAATATCTAAGCCCACTGGGGCAAAAGGTGCCGAACTATCCCAGTCACCTGAGATAGTTTTTCTTTTATTTTCTTTTTCAGAACCTGAACCTGAAGAAAGTTTAATTAAGGGTTTTTGTTTGGTCAAGCTGGTACATTTTCTTCTTGTAGATTTAGATAATTATGATTTATCCTTTATTGTTTTAAAAATTATTTATTTATTTCTAATGGTCTCAAAAAATATATTTTATCCTATCTTTTTAAATTCATATATCTATAATTTAGTTTTTTGATTAATTTCATGTTCCTTTTCAATTTATTTTTAGTTTCTTGATAAAAATAAAAAAGAATAAATAAATAGATGATGGAAAATTTTGATGACGATTGAAGAAATGTTTAGGAAAAAACAAATAAAGAGTGGTCTAAGTTGATTAGGAGGATATTTAATTAATTATTTTTTCATAAACCTAGATTAATTAATTAGCAAACGATATACACTAAATCGTAATTTATTCTTCATTGCATAGACTTTTTTTTTCCTTTTTATCTTAGCAAAGATAGTACAAAACATTTAGACACTTTCATTATATTCTGAATTTTTTTTCGTTTTAAAAGTGTTTTTAAAAAAAATTAAATTTTTTTTATGTTTTTTTACTTCAAATTAATATTTTTTTTGTGTTTTTAGATCATTTTGATACGCCAATGTCAAAAATAATTTTTTTAAAATAAAAAAATATTATTTTAATATATTTTTTAAAAAAAATATTTTAAAAAATAATTATAACCATATATTTTTGAGCATTTTAGAAATGGTGCTTCAAGACTTTTGGGACTTGCTCTTTTATGGTAAATTTCAAGAATTCAAAACATTTTTGAAGACGAGAGACCCAAAGAAATAGCTTTGAGAATTTCAAATGGTATTTGTTATAAAAACATATATGAGTAATACCACTTTTATTATTATAGTCATACAAAACTAGCTTTTTATTTTAATAATAAGAATTTTATAATATCGAATTTGGAATTTTATCATAAAATTAATTTTTTATTTAATTAAATCTTAATATACAAGAAATTATTTTGTGCAACCTCTTAGGAACTCAATTAATTAAATATTAATAAGAATCTTAACACCGTTGTAAACCTTGTTTTTTTTTCTTCTTTCTCAAGAAAAGGAGGAAAATAGCTTCAAAAGCATCCCGATGGAATATTCTATTATTATTTTAAGAACTCAGAATACTGACACCTTGGAAAATACTTCGAAAATGACCATTAACACAATATAAATCACGCCCTCAACCTAGCCTACGCCAACAATATATTGCCACGTTTTCAACCTAACTAACCCTAACCCTATAAAATCACAAGTCCAGATTTTATGGTCAGTTTCACGAATTCATAGGCACGTCAAAACCCTTTCTCTCTCGAAGCCTCTCTCACCCCCTCTGTCCATCTATCTAGTCGCCGCCTCTATCACTCACCATGCCTCGCCGAAGCTCTGGAGGTCAGATTTTTACGTAGATCTGTTAATTCTTTTCCGGGTTCTGTTCATTTTTATGTGTTTATTTTTATTCGTTGTTTTAGATTTGAGAAAACGTAGCCAAATAATACAAATTTAGATTCTCCGTCTTTTTTTTTGGCGACTAGAGAGGATGTGTTGTGCTGATTATATTTGTTTAGTCATGGTTTTTCTTTTTCTTTTTTACAGCATTTGTTTTGTGTTTGTTTTTTAATTTGTGAAAGTTAATGTTGAGCATAAAGTTCGTTCCTTTTTATCTGTTTAAATCTTGGAAGATGCTTAATTGGTTTGGATTTCCATATTTATGTTGATGCGTGTAATTGGGTGGTTTGGTTTTCAGGTTTTTAAGCAGGGTTGCGTAGAGGTATTATTGTTTTTAAAAAGAAATTTATTTGGAAATGTATTAAAATAATTTTTTAATTTTTAAAAAATTATTTTTAATATTATAATATTAAAATGATTTTAAAAAATTAATTTTGCTCAATTCTCATTGCTTAGTTAATATTCTCATTGCTTAGTTATTATTGAGCATGAAAACTTAGGCACTTAGATGTTGGTGCTTGTTAGCTTTTAAATTTTTGGGGTTGACGTGATTGATTCATTTGTTGAATACCCATATCTATTCCGTTTCGTTTTGTTGTTTTGGATAATCATTTGCGGGTTTCCAATCGTTTAGTTTATGTATTATGTGATGTATTTTTTTTATCAATTGTGCAATTTGTCATCCAGCTTCTTATTTACATGTAATCCTATGCTTTTTGCAGGAAGATCTGCCCGCCCAGCTCCTCGACCTGCCCGAGCTCGCAGCCCACCTCCCCAAACAGGTAATGCTACTCTGCAGAGTATTGCAGAATAATTTGAAGATTGCAAGACATTATAGGTGCACACAGGAACAGATCCATGTATCGCATTTAGTTTGGATTGAGGGTTTTCCATGCAATTTACCTTCTCATCTTAAATTTGGTGTTGCCTTTTTTAAAGCATAACTTTGCCTTAACTTCTTTGTGTGTGTGTGCGCGTGCGTGTTCTGATGCAGTTAACCATGCTCCTCCACCAGCTCATGCTCAGAGCAGCGGTGGTGGATCAATTCTTGGAGGCATTGGTTCGACCATAGCTCAGGGTATGTGAAAGATAGATCATTGCTTCCCTGGGATTGAAACCCTCTCTTTCATGTTATTTCTTGGTCATGTTATGTTTATTTGAATTAGCATAAGCCTGGTTCTTCTTATAACAGGCATGGCTTTTGGCACTGGAAGTGCTGTGGCACACAGAGCTGTAGATGCTGTGATGGGTCCTCGCACTATTCAACATGAAACTGTGGTCTCTGAGGCTGCAGCCGCCGCAGCACCCACTGCAAGCAGTATGGGTGGTGCTGATGCATGCAATATCCACACCAAGGCATTCCAAGATGTATGTACACTTTTCTTGTTTGGTTACTTATTTGCAAAGATTAGCAATGTAAATCAAGTGATTAATTATCTTTGTTAATTTCTGGTATTGCCTGGAGGATGGTAGACACTGACTCCAAAATTTAAGAAATGCAGTTCTGAACTGCTACATCCTTTAACCTCACTCCTAATTTGTGTTGTGATTTTTAAAAATAACGTAGTTATGATGTCTAGATGCCATAGAGAATCCAATGATTCCTGGGATAAGATCCTCGACATGTAGTGACATGAATCCACAAGAATAGGAAAACAGTCTTTTTTAGCTGGTTCATTGTTAGAACTATTTATTGAAAATAGAGTTCACACTCTTCCAAGAAGGGATACTTCTCTTTACAAAATGCTTATGATTTTTATTTTTGTTCCATTTCCTGGAATTTTTTTGTGCTATACACAAACTTAGGTTGTAAATTGCTCCTGCATTGACATTAGTTTCACCTGTCTTCTTTGCAGTGTGTGAACAACTTTGGAAATGACATCAGCAAGTGCCAGTTCTACATGGACATGTTGACCGAGTGCAGGAAGAACTCAGGCTCCATGTTGGGTGCCTAAGTGTTGTCGCTTTGCTTTGCCATGAAATGGAGCATATACTTTTAACTTAATTTCTATCATGATCAATCCATGTGATGATGAAGAAGCTGCTGTCCATTTATGATACATTTAATAATTTTTGTGGTGAACTACTGGACTTGGAGGACTAAGTACTGGACCTTTCCCAGTTATTATTTGAACCAGGTTCTCAGATTGCTTTTCCAATCTCAACTGCATATTCATTTGACTGAATGGCAATGGCTGGTCTTGAATAACGAAGATGGACACTGATTCAGTAATGGTATCTGTTTTCCTTTTTTTTAATTGTTCAGGTATTTTTGAAATAGTATCACTGAAATACTAAAGAAATTTGACATAAACACTTGTAAAGTTAATTTTCACCAACAAATTACGACAGGTAATTTAAGACTGGGGATCGTATGAACATGAATTAATATGTTATAGATCAAGAGTCCATTTCTGAACGAGTTATAATTTTAGGTTGATTTCAAGAATGTTGATTTATAGATAAATTAAGTGTAAAAAGCTTATAAAGTTATCCAATTAGAATTCAAATTGTAGAATGCAAATCTTTACAAGCTAAAAATTCCCAACAATTTAAAACTGTTTTCTGTCTCTTACATGCACGTCTCGCTAACTCTAGACAGTATGAACAATCTGAAATTCTATCTGTCGACTATAATGAGGATATATGTCCTCTTCCATAAATTCTCCAACAAGAAAACTGTCGCCTACTGTGCTGTTGAATTTGTCCGGTCTCGTGTGGTTGCCGGCCTTGGAACCAGTCTGACAACCACAAACTCACCGGACAACTGAACTATCGCACCATCGCAGATTGCACAACGTTACAGGGATTGCACCATCGCAGATTGCACATCTGAACTATTAATGCGTTTAAGTTGGTTCATATGACTGCTGGTTCTGAGTGTGTTGAATGATCAAACCCAAAAAGACAATCAAAGACGTGCAATAACATAAGAGAATCAGGTCGATCATTGATAAGGATTATGAAGTTGGTAATTTCTTGCAAATTAAGCATCATCCATAATATAATTCTAACATATGAGAATCAAGTCAATCATTGATATCTCCCACTGCTGACAACACTGCATAAACAATTTTGGACCCTTAAGAAACTTCTCTTCTTTCAAATCTTTTTAACAAAGACTAGATAAAAAATTATCTAGTATAAAAAATTATACTAGATGGGTGGAATAATATATAAGATGTAGATCATAATCTGCTTTATTTCACCTGATGATGAATGGGGATTTATTAGCCTTTTTTATAATAATAATAATAATATATTTAGTTTGCCCAAGCCTATTTTAACATCATCCCAAATCTTGAAAGGGCTTAGGAAACATGATTTAGACCTATATCATGGACATGGTTCCTGGGTCCATTTCCAGCACCCTTGTGGGCTCGGGTATGATGCGTAATCCTAGGTGCTAAGCCCACACCCAACACCTTTTAAGCTCAAGCATCATGTCTTATCCCAATCATTGTACACGCGCCTAGCGCATCATTGGCTCTAGCCATGCATTGGAGCTCAGGTACATCACTAAACTTTCTTAGGCTTGATATCCCAACTCTTTTTGGGCCTGACTTTATAGCCTAGGCTCACCCACCTTTTCTTCTCGTTAATATTTGTTAGGGATATTTATCTTTCATGAATACATGTGTAAGAGATTTGTGTCCCTCTTTTAGGGATATTTGTCCTTCATTAATATTACAATGGTGTTGATACACGACGTTGCTTGGTGGCTCCAATTTTTTTTATTAATAAAAACTTAATTGGGGAAATGAAGATTTTATTGAAGTCACAATCTAGTAATTTGATGGAACTATAAATCTCAAATTAAACACTGGTCCCAGAGATTCAGGTATTGAGTTAATTATAATTAAATGAAGGTAGACACCACCCTTAAATTATCCTTTCAAGTGAATAGTTACCTTTACTTGTGTTTTTTTATTTTATTTTATTTAAATGCTATAATATTCGGAGCTTATTTGCAATTTGTTTTTTTTAGGGTTAACGTCAGTCTTTAAAAATAGAAGACGCGTCAAAAATGACATCAATCCCTAAAATCAGAAGACTCGTCGAAATGATGATGTTTAACCCTAAAAAAAAGAGTTACGTCCAAGTTGTAAAAAGAAACAATGGACATAATCCATATTTGTTTTTAAACTTTTGATATCAGTTAAAAAAAAAGAGAGATGTGTCAGCAAATAACATTCATTCCTAAAAATGAAGATTATGTTGGAATCACTAAAAATGCGCATAATCCATATTTGAGAATTGGGCTTTGAACTCGCCCACGATAACGGGATAAATTAGGTGTTAGACCCGCGTCGTCATTCTTTATATTTATTTTGGGTATTTTACAAAATACAAAAAAACATAGATACATGTATAAAAAAAATACCCCTTGAAGTCCCCAAAATTACCTGAGTGTCATTGTATAGGAAAAAGACCGAAATACAATTGAACTTCCCTGGAAGTGATGAAATACCCCTAGTGGCGCGTGTAGCTCACGTGCACCACTGCTGGAGGGGGAATTTTTGGCGAGACTCCAAGCCAAAAAGGACAGATTTTGGTATATCTCGGTGAGAGGATTCTGATAATGGTGGTGGTTGTGGCCGTTGATGGCTGATGAGAGAGAATCAACGGTTTGAAGTTTCGGGAGGCCGAAGATGCCACGACCTTTTTTCTGGAAATATTAGGGAGTGAAGTTGACGAAAACCACCCAAGGTTTGCTCGCGAGGAGGAGATGAGTCTTTTTGTGGTGTTTTGGTGGCTTGATGTGGCCAGAGTTGTTAAATCTGAGGAGAGAGAGAATTGTCAGCGATAGGAGAGAGAGTCTCTAAGGTTTGCTACGATAAAGATGCGAGCATGGTAAGCTGGTGCACCTGGAGCTTGTGAATAGCTGGATCACTCCTGAATTGATCCTTCAAATATGGTTGGCTTTATCTGAAAATTGATCTAACAGTCCTGATTGATAGATTTTGGCTTCGATGTGATAAGGTGCATCGAATGCTTGGTACACCAGGTGACATGGCAAGATAAGATCTAAGGACAAATTTCTTTTAAGGGTTGTGATGAATTTGAGTTTTAATCCAATGTGGTAAGCCCTATTAAATCATATCTAATTAAGGATTTAGATATAATACTATTAAATCTAATAGTTAGGATATTCTTTATATTTTTTGAATTGTTTCTATTTTAAAATCAATATCTTACTACCGTGAAGAAAAACTAAAAAAATAACATATAATATATTAGAGTTCTTAAGCTTCCTTCCTTTTCTTTTAACTTTGCACAGGAGACGTACAACATTTATGTTTAGAAAACACGATAAGAGACATGAAGCATCTTGAAGAAAATTTTCACCTAAAATCAACTGCTATATTTTTATTTTATATATATATATATATATATATATATATATATATATATATATATATATATATAGAGAGAGAGAGAGAGGGGGGGTAAAACTAAAAACTCAAATCAGTATTAGAAAATTCATGTATTAGCTAAAAATCAATTTTGATTTCAAAAAATTAATTTCAATCACCTTTTTAACTATTAACGGTTATTGTAATCGGACGAAGATTTTGTAGACCAAATACAAATTCTCAACAATCCAATTGATATTCAATTCAATTTCAAACAATCTCATATGGCTTACCATCCCATTATCATTTGCAGCCATAACAATGAGAATATACTTGATCAAGGCAATGGAGATGATCGAGTAGATAATTAGAGATAACACTTCAATTATACCATCATTCTTCTTGATGGCCGATGCCATCAGGAAAAAATCCTCGGATAACACATGAAAAGTAGACGGGCCCAGATCCCTTGTGCATTGAAAAGAGAGCTTATAGGAGAAAGACTAAATATTAGCCGATTCTATAGCTTTAGATATCTTATATGTAAAGGATTAATTATGCCAATATTTTAGGAGAAATGCAATTCTTATAGGATAAAGATTGTCGGTTTTCCTTGCAATCTTATACTTATGTTCTGTATTGTACTCCCGCTTCTGCTTTGTATATATATATATATGATATATCACATAATAAAGCACGATGTTCTGGTGTTTTAAAATAGCAGCTTTGTTTCCAGTTTGCTGGTTCTCTGTTTTTTTTTCTTTATGGTATCAGAGTAGGTTTCGATTGACCTGTGTTTTGTTTAAAGTTTTCTATGGAAGACTCTTCTAAATATGTTAGTATTGATGACATCAATAAATCTTCTAACATTTCAGAAGGAAAACAAAATAATCCAAACCAATGTCCAGGCTCAGTATTGTTGAATGAGCTCAACTATCTTTCTTGGTCAAGAGTTGTGATGATTGCTCTTCGTGGAAGGCACAAACTTGGCTATGTTGATGGCTATATCAAAGCCCCTGACCCTTCCTCACATAACTATTAAGCATGACAATGCAAGGATCAACTTGTTATGTCTTGGTTACTCAATTCTATGGAGAACAATATTGCTAAACTATTCAGCTATTCAGAATCTTCAATAGATTTCTGGGAGGCTGTGAAGGAAATGTATGGAAATCAAAACAATGCAGCTCACGTCTTTCAAATCAAAAGGGATCTTGCTAATCTACAACAAGATAGCAAGACTTATGTGTAATTGTTTGGAATTATGAAAGGTATGTGGAGTGAACTTGCATTATATCATCCTCACACTGTTGATGTTGCAGTATTAAAAAAACAAGATGAGAAAGACAAGATATTTCAACTACTATCCAGTCTTGGTCCAGATTATGAAGACCTTCGAAGTCGAGTTCTTATGAATTTTGATCTTTCATCCCTTGCAAATGTATGTGCTACAATACAACGAGAAGAAGCTTGCAAAAAGATCATGAATCCAAAGCCAAGAATCACCTTGCCAGAAACTCGTGTCTATGTTGTTATCAGACAGATGAAGAGTAACAAATCTTACAAAGAAAAACGACCAGATTTGAAGTGCCTTATTATCATAATCTTGGACACATAATCGGGCGGTATTGGACCCTTCATCCGGAATTGAAGCCTAGCTTTGAAAAGGAAAAGGGACTTCAAAAGGACTATAAACATAGAGCTCACATTGTTGCTCACTCTACTGATGAAGGGTTGACCTGGCTGCCCTTCTTAATGATTTTGCTACTTATCTTAAGGAAAAAGGTGATACTAGCTTGATAGCCTCAAGCAATTCTGATTCTACAACTCTTCTTGGTAAGTTTGCTGGCTTTCTGGCAAACTCTGCTTATCTATCACAAGAGAATTTAGAAGGTATTTTGACTGCTTTAGTTGCTAGCACCGTGAATAATTTTTGGGTCATTGATTCGGGTGCCTCTGATCACATAACATATAAAATGACTAGCTTACACCATTTCAAAAAATCACTACTCCAACTCATATTTCTGTTACAAATGGAAAACATGTCTCTATCAAAGGTAGATGGAAAATTAAATTGCTCTCTGAAAATGTGGTGTCTTTGGTTTTATATGTTCCATCCTTTCCATTCCAATTGTTTTTCATTAGCAAGGTCACTCAAACACTAAATTGTTGTGTTATATTTAACTCTCACCGAGTTCATTTTCAGGACCGCGCCACCAAGAGGACAATTGGTGAAGGTTTTTTTTTTCAAGGACTTTATTATTTTTCAAATAATTCTAAAAACAATAAGCGACCTCAAATTTATGCTCTTTCTTTCTTTGGTCAGGATAAAGTTTTATGGCATCAATGTTTAACCCATCCCTCCGAGAGTGTTCTTACAAAATTAATGTCAATCTAGATGCCAGAAACAATAAGCGACCTCAAATTTATGCTCTTTCTTCGTTTGGTCAGGATAAAAACAATAATTCTAAAAACAATAAGCGACCTCAAATTTATGCTCTTTATTCCTTTGGTCAGGATAACATTTTATGGCATCAATGTTTAACCCATCCCTCCAAGAGTGTTCTTACAAAATTAATGCCAGTCTAGATGCCAGAAACAATAAACGACCTCAAATTTATGCTCTTTCTTCCTTTGGTCAGGATAAAAACAATAATTCTAAAAACAATAAGCGACCTCAAATTTATGATCTTTCTTCCTTTGGTCAGGATAAGGTTTTATGGCATCAATGTTTAACCCATCCCTCCGAGAGTGTTCTTACAAAATTAATGCCAGTCTAGATGCCAGAAACATCACCTGTGATACATGTCATCTATCCAAATCCACCAGACTACCTTTTTCACCTTCTTTGTCTATATCTAATGAGATGTTTGAACTTGTACACTATAATGTTTGGGGACCAACTATTGAATCTTTTGATGGTTATAAGTATTTTATTACTTTCATTGATGATTTTTCTCGTGTGACATGGATATACCTTTTAAAATTCAAAAGTGAGGTTGTTGATGTTTTTAAAGATTTTCATATGTTAATCATGACTCAATTTTCTATGAAATTTAAAATTCTTCTATCTAATAAGGGCACCGAATACATGTCTAAAAAAATGACACAGTAATTAGCTTCTCATGGCATTTTACATTAGTCTAGCTATATTGGTACACCCCAATAGAATAGGGTAGCTGAACGCAAAAATAGAGATCTGTTGGAAAAAACTCGAGCCTTGATGATAGAAATGCATGTTCCTAAATCCTTTTGGTCTTAATGAGTATTATCTGTTGCATATATAATTAATCGGTTACCTAGCCGAGTGTTGCTTTTTAAGTCACCACTTGAAGTTTTGCAAAAACAGTCACCTGACGTTTCACATTTAAAGGTGTTCGACTGCATATATTTTGTGTATATTCAGGCTCCAAATCGTGACAAACTTGATACAAGGGCTGCTAAGTGTATTTTCTTAAGATATTCTTCAACCAAGAAGGGTTATAATGTTATCACCCTCATTCCAGGAAACTATTCATATCAAGAGATGTTCAATTTAAAGAAACTACTTCATATTATGATAAGATAAGTCAGAAGACATCCTCAAAAGATCTTTTTCCTCTGCCCTATCCAGCTCCTACAGATATGATATCTCTTTTAGCCTTACTTCCTGCTGCTAGCAACACCTCCTTATCAACCACTTATGTGTCTTCAGGTAAAGGGAACTTCGGTCCAATTATTTCAGAATCTGAAAATAGTCATGAACACTCTGAACCCGATGCAAATTTTGGTAGCAGTATTTCTGTGTCTACTGCAGATCCTTCTTCTAGCTCAAGGGCTGTCAATTATGCCAATTCTAGTGGTAGTATTTCTGTGTCTACTACAGGTCCTTCTTCTAGCTCAAGGGTCGTCAATCTTATTATGGCTAATCCTGAGGGTGATCCCCTTAATAAGCAATCTGAATTGGATGCTCATGTTATTCCTTTACCACAGACTCGTAAAAATCCAGTTCGTAATCGTGCTCCTCCAATTAAAATGCAAGATTTTGTCATTTTTGCAGCAAGACATCCTATTCCAAATTCCCTTACATATCAATGACTCTCACCTACTCATGTTGTATCTAATGTTCATGAGCCATGAAATTTTCAAGAAGCTAATTCTCAAGATGAATGGAAACATGTCATGAATGATGAGCTTCTAGCTCTTGCTCAGAATCAAACTTGGAGTATTGTCAAACTTCCCAAAGGAAAACATGTTGTTGGCAACTAGTGGGTGTATAAAACTAAGTTTAATTCTGATGGCACCATTGACAGACACAAGACACGTCTTGTAGCTTAGGGTTTTACTCAAACCTTTGGAGTAGATTACAAGTAAACTTTTGCTCCTGTTGCAATGATGAACATTGTTCGTGTTTTACTATCAGTTGTCATGAACAATGGATGGTTAATGTGTCAAATGGAAGTAAAAAATGCCTTCTTGCATGAGAATCTTGAGGAATAAGTCTACATGAAATTGCCTCCTGGTCATCCTAAAGCTTAAGTGTTGTTCTTGAAGAACTTGGTTTCAAAAGGAGTAATGTGGATTCATCCTTATTTGTTCATCTTGGACCTAAGGAAACATTGGTGGTTCTTATCTACATTGATGATCTTATTATTTCAGGAAATAATAGTAAGGCTATATCACGTCTCAAGGCCACCTTACAACATTGTTTCCCAATTAAAGATCTTGGCAGATTGAAGTATTTTCTTGGAATAGAAATGGTTGCTTCTCGTAAAGGGTTATTTCTTAATCAACGTAAGTATGTTCATAATTTACTCAAGGATGCTGAAATGATGGATGCCAAGCCTGCCCCTACTCCATTGGATAGCAAATTGCAGCTTGCCATAAATAGTGAGCCTCTTCAGTCTATCAATCACTACCAACATCTTGTAGGTAAGCTCATTTACCTTACTATCACGTTACCTGATATAACCTACACAGTTAGTCTTGTTAGCCAATTCATGCATGCACCTACTATTTTCCATTTAAGTATTGTCAATCGAATCCTATGCTATCTAAATGGCTCTATTGAACATGGAATTATCATGGCTAAAAATGGTCGTACTCAGATAATCGGATACAGTGATTCAAATTGGGTTGTCAATGCTATTGATCGCAAGTCAACCACCGTCTATTGTATGTTTATTGGCGGTAATCTTGTCTCCTGGCGTAGCAAGAAACAACATGTCATTGCACGTTCCAGTGCCAAATCTGAATACCATGCAATGACATCAGCTGCTTGTGAGTTAATTTGGCTTAAAGGTCTCCTATCTGAACTGGGTTTTCCAAGTAGCATCCCTATGACTTTGTTTTGTGACAACCAAGTTGCCATGCATATTGCAGCTAATCTTATGTTTCACGAAAGAACAAAATATATTAAGGTTGATTGTCACTTTATTCGTCAACAAGTTTAGTCCCAGATTATCCAAACTCATTACACCCACAGTCATGATTAGCTTACTGATATGTTCACCAAATCCCTGAACTCTGCTCACTTCCACCGGTTGTTGTCCAAGCTTGGATCAATCAATCCCCTTGATTCAGCTTAAGGGGGAAGAAGACCAAATATTAGCCGATTCTTTAGCTTCAAATATCTGATATGTGGAGGATTAATTATGCCAATATTTTAGGAGAAATATATGCAGTCTTTATAGGATAAAGATGGTCGGTTTTCCTTTCAATCTTGAGCTTCTATTTTGCATTGTACTCTCGTCTGTGCTTTGTATATATATGATACATCACATAATAAAGCACAGCAGCTCTGTTTCCAGTTTGCTGGTTCTCTGTTCTTTTTTCTTTAAAATGGCACCCATCCCGGTGCTTGCATTTTAATTTAAAATGACACAAGTATTCGTGCCATGTAATTGTTTATTAATTTGTTAAATGATAAAATGAAGTGCTTGATTTCCAAAATAATTAATTACCAATTCCTGATTCTAACTCGTGGGAATTAGCCAGAAAACCTTTTAAATACCAGACGACCGAGTATTATACTGCCGCGCTCCACTGTAACCAAATGATCACGTCGTTATAAATGTGAATGATATTAATCCATTCGGTCTCTTTTTTGAATTAGTGCATGGATCATTCAGTTAATTTACAGCTTGCTTGTGTTGGCTCCTGATATACCTGTTTTGATGTGTTGTATTGTGCACTACTTATTAGTGAAATCACTTAAATTAAAATCATTATTAAATTCATAAATTGAATTAAATAATTTCTAAAAAGATTTTAAATATTTTCTTTAAAAAGCTAAATGAATTGTTTAATAAATAAATTATTTCTTTGAAATATACATAAATATAAGAAAAAAGCATAACATCACATATTTTTAGCTAATAGAACTACATAAATAGCTCAACTGACTTTAGTTATGAGGTAAAAATTAATTACGAGAAGAGAATATTCATAGTTCGGATTTGATTTGAGAATATTAAAGAATACTCATGGGAGGTCAAATTGAAGCTCCCCTGCGTGACCCTCAAGGGATCTAGCATCCTCTTTTTGGACGGTGAGGTGCCGAACTAACACTGCCATACAATTTGTTCACATTCGGGATTTCTTGTCGAATCTTTCCGCTTGAATAAGAACTTGTGGAGTAGTAGGGAAAAAAATGAGAAACCATGTCCCAAGAATCTATGCTTCGTTGCAAAATACCCGTTCCATTCACAACTAATTGCTTGAAATTTTGACAACCTGCGGTTTGTTTTGATATATTTCCTTTTAAATAAAAAATAATTTAATATATATATATATATATATTTTTTAAACACGGCATGATTACAAAGACAAAAGGAGTCTTGAGCTAAAGTTCTCAAAATATTTCTTCTTTACAAGTCAGTCTATTTTTTAATGAAAATAAAAACTCCAGTCAAAATCAACCCTTGAGAAAGTTGATGCACAGTTTCTTCCATGCCTCCCTATCTGGTTCCGGTTCCGGTTCCCTCCACATTTGCCTTTATCTCGTCAGCATGCGAGTCCTGCATAGAAAATAAAAAGGGTCAAGAATTTAATACTGGTGATTATAGATCATGCATGGTTAAAAACAATTAACGATGGGGATCAATATTAACGCAAGTGGACATGCTACGTACGAGGCACATACATTCCACTATAAAATCACGTTGGGGAAGACGGTCAATCAAGTGGAGGAGAACGACGTCTTCGGTGTACTCAGGAACATCTCGATCCCGGTTTTATTAGACCATGCATTCACTTCAGTTTAAAGGGGTTAGGAATTAATGTTTGGAAATACAATTGAAGTTATGTTTTTTAAAAAATTAATTTTTTTATGTTTTTAAATTATTTTAATATGCTAATGTAAAAAATAATTATTTTTAAAATAAAAAAAATATTATTTTAATATATTTTTTTTAAAAAACACTTTAAATCATAGCAGTTATCACATTCACACATGTACCCTAAAACTCCACACCTAGTATATTACATTAGTTTGCAACACGTACCAGTAAAAATATAAAAATAATTAATCATGGATTGTTGCTTGGTGTGAGCAAGTTCATTTATCTATGGCATTCGATTACCAAGAGCATCTCGGGCAATTTCACTGCGGGGAAAAAATGATGGATGTTATCCCTATATCCCATGCGCACCCTGAAATATGGCACGTCTAATCCTCCCCACAATGCACGACATGGTATCTAATCAAAACCATTAAACAATCTCTCAGAGCTAGCGACAAGCAAGACGAATTGTTGTTTAAAAATAATTGTAGCTAGCTAGGTGTTAGCTTCAAGTAATTATAGAAAGTGTAAGGAATTGCAATAAGAAAGCACCATAGTTAGTTCAACACAAACACTAACAAAAACAAAAACAAAACCCAAAAGACATGCAAGAATCCCCAATTGTATGATCTATGATCAGTAGTATTCTATGGATTGCAATGGGTTCCCATTACGAAGACTCGAATTTGTCCACCTTCGAATCTTACACTAGTTAGTGATGAAGTTATCCACAAAAGTACAACGTGTGTCCGTTTTGTGTGGACTCTTCTCATAATGTTGGATATCACACCAAAGACTATAAATACTAAAAGTACAACAAGTTACCTATATAGTTGGTGGTTCAGTGGTAAGTGTTTGAGATTAAGATGTTTGTTCTCTCTGTGATCTCAAGTTCAAGTCTTGTGGTTGCTCATATGATGGCCACTGGAGGCTTATATGGTCGTTAACTTCAGGGCTCGTGGGATTAGTCAAGGTGCGCGCAAGCTGGTCCGGACACCCACGTTAAACTAAAAAAAAAATATAACATGTTTTTTTTTAATATGAGAAATATATATATACACACACACCAACGCACATACCATACTTATTATTATAGAAAATAAATTTGAAGATGCAGTGAGGCCCTAAATTTGCTTTTTAGAAATCATTAGTTTGAGTCACACAAATCTTAGAGCCACTTGAAACTTACATAATTGTTAAATTCAGGGCCCGTGGAATTAGTCGAGGTGCGTGTAAACTAGCTAGTCTGGATACCCACATTAATAAAACAAAAATTAAAGATGTAAATTAATATAAAAATTAATCATTTAGTCTTAAAATAATTTATTATCCGTCATATAATGCTAATATATATAATAATTGTAATATTATTTCTTATGTTTACTCAATTTTTTTATTAATGAACAACAAACCAAATTTTATATGTTATTATTCATCCATCTATCATTTTTCAAAATCTTGTGAGCTACGATTTTAATTTAGTTAAATAGATTTTTAAATAGACATAAATTTCCGTGATTTATTATTTGCAAAGCTAGTTTATTACCCATGACTAATTAAGAGCTTTTCTTGAACACTTTGAATATACAAAATTTCCAACATATACATTCTGTATTAGGAACGGTATTGAGCTTAAACATTAATCGCGAAATATTAACTAGGATTAATTTCTTTAACAGTAAAGGATATTCTTAGATTAGTTTCTACATTAATTGAAAATAATTTTAAAAGTGTATCTTTATATCTGGTGAATTAAACAAAAAATAAATAAATATTATTTTAAATGCTAATTCTAATATTTAAATATAATGAATCAAGAAAGTTAATATATTTATTTAATTAGGTAATTAATTCCTTAAAATTATTTAACATTCATAAAAATATGTATATTCTAGTATTACATCGCTCATTATGGTTACAATAGAATCTCTACTATATGGTAAGCCCATAGTCAAAAGAATTTTTCAATCACTTCTAACAAAGAACTGTACACGTTAAGAAAAAAATTGAAAATTGCATTCAATTCAATGTTATTGTTATATATGAAAAAAAAAAAGGAAAAGAAGATTATACGAAAACCTACAAGTTAATTTATTTTATATAATTTTTTTATTCAATGTTAAATGGTGTTTTTAAACTAGTTTGTACATCAATATATATATATTTGAATCTAAGTTTTGATAAGATTTCTTATATCAATTTATTACATTCAAAGAAATTTAATAAATTTATATATATGCCAATCTTAGAATTTGTTTTTCAAAAATTTAATTTTTTTTGTTTAGTATTATTTTTTTATGTTTTTTGATCGTTTTAATGTACTGATGTTGAAAATATTTTTTTAAAATAAAAAAAAATATTATTTTAATATATTGACGAGCGAAAAGTATTTTGAAAATAATCGCTACCATACTGACAAATACTCTTTAAGCCCCTAAATATTATACTACATACTCAGAAATCATAAAGTAAACCTGTGGGCAAAATTATGAAAGAAACGAGTAAAGTTAGAAATTAATTATAAAGAAAAGGTTGTAGACTGAAGCAGATTATAAAAGAAGTTAGATCTTGATTGTTCTATTGCTTATCATGTGAAACATAAAATTAATTCTTGTTAATCAAAGAATCATCTCAATTTAATATATCAAGTACTGAAAGTTTTTTGGACTTGAAACTTGCACAGGCCTATATTACATTATGCTTAATTTTTATCAAATAAATGGGGATGGTGAGATTCAAACTCGTGACCGCTTGGTCATTAAGGTTCTGATACCATGTTAAAAAACCATCTCAACCCAATAGCTTAAACTGTTAGGTAAGGTCTCAAGATATGATTTATATTATTTTCTAATATTGCGAGTATATTTGTATGATATGTTATGATATGTGAACAAATAACATTAATATCATTCTACTATATGCAGTACAAATTATGTTTTTATTTATATTTATATATAAAACCAGTCATACTAGAAACCTTAACTAATTAAGTGCGTTTCTAGGATGCTAGTTTTTTTTATTTAATTTTAAGATATTAAAAATAAATACTTCAAAAAAATTTAATGATTTAAATTCATGACTTAAAAATGTATATGAATTCAGTCAAGATTTTGTCTTTTTATTTATTCATTTCCTTTTTTAATTGACAAGTCATGACTTCTTTTTTCCACGACATGGGTTTTTTAATATAAACTTAAAACAATTAAACTAGAAAGGTTTCATTTTCACCCGAACAAGCCTTAGTTTTTCTATATAAGAAAAAAACCTCTCAATCAAATCATTTGAATTTAAGTGGAAAAAAATGTATTTTCAAAACAAAACATCATTTATTTATTTAGTTTTTTAGCCAAACAATTATTTTATATATATTTGGTTTTTCATACGAAATCATATTTATGATATGTAAAGTGATTTTCAATTTAAAAAAATATCTCAATTATTTTTTTATGTAACTATATGAAAAAATAAAAACGTCACGATAATTTATTTGAGAATTATGGCATATTTGATACTTTTAAAGAATAATATCTCCATAAAACACTAATTATGGCATATTCTGATACTTTTAACAAACCATCTAAATTATTTTATTTAAAGATAGTTTTATTATAAATTTGGGGAAAAAATTAAATAATAAAAAGAAAATCAAGAGGTGAAGGGCCATATAAAATTATTTTAATTTATTTGGTTAGAATGTGGCCTGGATGTTGCTTGATCATTAGGCATTGGACATGTAAAACACAACTTTCATTTCATTATAAACATTCTCTTAACAAAGCATCTAAGTTTGTTTTTTACACGTTAATCTAAAAACAAAAACCCTGCCATTCTAACCCAACCCAAAAACCCTGTATCCTCTAATCTTACTTCAGAAAAAAAAAATATACAATTTGAACAAAAAGCGCAACCAAGCATGTAATATTTGGGAGTATGTTTGTGATTGTTTTTTAATTTTTTTTTTTACTCAGAAATATATCAAAATAATATTTTTTTTATTTTTAAAAATTATTTTTGACATCAATACATCAAAATGATTTAAAAACATAAAAAAAATATTAATTTAAAGTAAAGAAAAAAATAAAAAAATTTTAAATTTTTTCAAAAATACTTTTAAAATACAAAAACAAACAGATGTACATAATGTTCTTCAAATTCAAAATAATAATCAAGCTTGGAGTTTATACCTTAAATGTTTAGTATTGACTTACTCAATTTTAAAAATAAAATTAATTGATTTGTAACCTAAGGTTAAGTTTAATAATTATGAAAAATTATACTAACAACAATCTAATCTCCTTGACAGTTTTTTTTATAAAAAAAGCATAGGGACAGATGTTAATCACTCTATTGTTTTAGAAGTATTTAAAAACAAGAATTTTTTTTTTTTTTTTTTAGAATATTATTTAAACACAAAATTGTACTAACAGCAAAAATCAATCGAATCGAATCTCATTCCTTTCTTTTCCAAACAGAGCGCTATGGAATCCTGAATCTAGGTGAATTCAGACATATCTTCCGTACGTAAGAATGTACACGTTCACATTTGTACTTGAGTAACATGTCATGCCCATACTTTGGGTCCTGCTGCGAGTAATCATCTAGCGACACTCGCCAAGTTTCAGTTTTGTTTTTAAAAAAGAAGCTAGTATAAAGCTACTGCCCACTCAAGCGAGTAAAGAATCTAAAGATAACACACAAATGAAGGACATACTTGTCATTTCGTGAATCAAATAGCTCTTGTGCTAGAAAAAGCGACTTCTTCCCACTTTCCACCCCATTTCTTTATTACTTGCTTCCACAATGGTTCTTTATTAGTAAAAATCTGAACAAACAAAACTTTAGTAGAGATTAATTAAGCTGAGAAAATATTCTCAAAGAGTTCTGAGTTCATGATGAGTTTTGTGGGTGTTGTAAAATTTGTGGTGAAATGCCTTGACATTGTTGCCTGGTATGAAAATAAGTGTATCTCTACTCATAATCGCCTTGTTGTACGTACAATAGTACTGAAAATCTCCACCTGTGATGTGGTTTTGAAGTTTGGTTCTAAGTTCTTAGATCTCTGTTTCTTTTAACTAATAGAAGTCTCAGTTTCATATTTTCTGATTAATCATGAGAATGCTTGATTTTAAGCATTTTATTTTGTCCCAATGATTAATTAAGAAAGTCTTGTTTTGTTTTGTTTTGCTTTGCTTTGTGCTTGTGTTTTCAAGATTTTGATGATCAGTTGTTTCTTTTCTATGGTCGCAGGCCTGTATTTGGTTTGGGTTATCCTTTGTAAGTCTCGCTCTCTTTGTTTGACTTTGTTTCCTGTTAATGACTCGCGATTTCTAATGATGATTCAGTTATGTTATTCAGAATGTAAAATCGGTGTTTATTTACCCAAGAAGTTATGAGTCATCACTTCTTGTTTCTGAATGTCAACAGATGTGCTTCCATTCAAGCGATCGAGACTAATTCAAACTCAGACACCCAGAAACTGATCGCTTATTGGGTCTCCATTTCTGTGGTTTTGCTCTTTGAACGTGCTTTTCAGCTTGAATGGTAATTTACTATATTTTCTGCATTTTACATCATATAGCTCTGTTTTCGTACTCAATTGAAACGAATGAACACATAATCTCTTGGGAGTCAAAACAATTTCTGTAGCTTCTGATCTACGGGAATTTTTCCTTATGTTTTGTAATTACTCTGAGCACGCACAATTGTTGGAAGTTTATATGTTCAAGATGATTTTGGACTTTGGTGCAAATTGTTGAAATGGGGAATTTTGTTGTGTGGTATTTAATTAGGACAACAGGAAGTACCTTGCTGTTGATTTCTCTTACCTCAATCTCTATTTTCCTCTCTCTCTCTCTCTATATATATATATATATGTCAGGCTAACCTTCTGGCCATACATTAAGCTAATGATTGTCGGCTGCTTGGTTCTGCCTGACTTTGATGGTTCCCTTTGTGTCTATCAACGCCTTGTTCATCCATGCCTATCCATGGACCTAAGAATCATCATCTGCCAGTTCAAAAAGCTGGAGGAGTTGTTTTTCAAGAAAGATGATTTTCTTGTTGAGGTGGAGAGATATGTGAAGGAAAATGGCATTGATGCTTTGGAGAATCTCATTGCTTCCACGGTACATATACTTCTTCATGGAAACAATACCTATGAAAATCTTTTGATATATACATGAAATTAATTGCATCGATTTAATTTTGATGTTCTTATTATGTGCATAAAATCATATGCATGCTATGGTTGGATTGAATCAGGGTTATAATAAAATTAGGTTGATAGATGCTATCTATATAGTTGTGGTATAAAAAGTATGTCTTCTCATCTTCACTGCCCTCCCAAACACCTGTCTCTTTCTTCCAGAAAAGGAGTGCAAAGCCTAATGTTGCTGTGAATGAGATCAAGGCAGTTGCAGCAGAGGATAGGGTAAGGCCACTAATTTCACTTGCATATTGTTTATGGATCCTTATATTACTTGTTCAAGTCAAATGAATGTAAAAACACACCTGACCAATGGTAGTAGGAAAGGTCTTGATAATGGGAGCTCGATCATTGCAGCAACCGCATGCATCACTCACATTTCCTTCTATTCATTTGATTGATTTATGTTTTTGTGAAAAGAAGTCCAACTTATGAACTAATTCTATATTATTGTAGAAGAGTGGTTGTTAAGTGTCATGTTGTCGAAGTACAGGTTTTTATTTTTTGGCAATCAAATTAACTGATTTCAACCATATGAAATAAAAAGAGAAAAAAAAAGAAAAACTTTATCAAGCTTTTGATTCATGCAGCTGAAGTTCGAGCCACCAAATCTTCAAGTTCCACTCAAAGACAGTAGTGCTGCCAAAATAACAGAGAAAATAGAAGTTGCATCAACCAAGCAGGTAATTTTATTCAACAGTTGGAATTATTGGCACTTTTAAAGAAAAAAGTATACCCGCGTTTTTGAACTGCAAAATTTTTACTGCCAAATGAGAAATTTGATTGTCTTTGATTAATGCAGCTAAAGCTGGAACAACCTAAACTTCCGGTTCAATTAAACGATAGCAATGCAGTGGAAATAACAGAGGAAAAAGAAGTTGCATCAACCACGCAGGTTATTTAAATAGCAGTTGAAATTTTCAGGCTTTAAAGAAAAAGTCTACCTGTGATCTTGGAAATAGTATTATGAACTGTGAAATGTTACTGCCTAATGCGAAATTGGAATATCTTTTGATCCATGCAGTTAAAGTTTGAACAACCTAAACTTCCAGTTCTACCCAGAGACAGTAATGCTGTGGAAATAACAGAGAAAAAAGAAGTCTCATCAACCAACCAGGTAACCAATTTATTCAAAAGTTGGAGATAGTAGTATGAACTGTGAAATGTTGGTGCCTAATTACAAATTTGAACATCCAAAAATATGTGGGAAAGAACGAAGAGCTTGTCTGGACCCAGAATTATAAAATACTGTTACTTCCACCCAAACAATCTAAAACTTCTAGAACTTGTGTTTTTTTATAAAATTTTCAAAATTTCTGTTCTGTGGATCACAAATTTCCTTCCGTTCCCTTCCCCTCTATGATTGTGAAATTTTGCCTTTCTTTATTGGTTTCTTATCATTCAATGCCCTCGTTACCATGTGCATTTATCCATCCTTTGAGCATTTATATTTACTGCCTTTGCAGGTTAGACAAATAGAACCTAACATTGGTCAGACAGAAAACAGAACATTTCAGCCCCTGAAGAACATAACTACAGCAGCAGAAGCAATAGGAGGCAGAGATCTTTACGAGATACTACCTCCTGAGAAAGTCCAAAAGGTATGGACTTGTGCTCTATGTCAAGTAACAGCCCAAAGTGAGACAGTTCTTAATTCACATCTGCAAGGGAAACGACACAAGGCAGCTCGTGAACAGTTAAAAGTGAAGAGTCAGACACCAAAAGGTGAGGTTTCCTCTGCTTCAGTGGGAAAGAAATCAAATGTTACCATGGCAACCGCAAGGATTGGTGTTAGAGATCATACTGGCATATTATCTCCTCAGAATGCCCAAAAAGTTTGGACTTGTCTTACATGCCAGGTAACGCTTAAAAGTCAGACAGACATTAACTCACATCTTCAAGGAAAACAACACGAGCAAGCTCGTGCGCTGCTGAACTCCAAGAACCAGGCATCACATAGCAATGCTTCTTCTGCTTCAGTAGGAAAGAAAACTAATTTTCCTGAAAACAAGCCAGAGAAGTGTACAATCAGCAATAATACTTCACCTGAAAATAGAATACATGAAGCGAAGAAGCAAGGCAAGCAAGAGAACCCGATGAAGAGCCTATTTGTTGAGATAAGAAATTCCAAGTGGCGTTGTACAATCTGCAATGTAAGTTGCACCAGTGAGGGAGACATGGCCTGTCATCTTAAAGGGAATAAGCACTTGGATGTTAGCATTTCCAAGTGGCGTTGTACAATCTGCAATGTAAATTGTACCAGTGAGGGAGACATGGCCTGTCATCTTAAAGGGAATAAGCACTTGGATGTTAGCATTTCCAAGTGGCAGTGCACCATCTGTAATGTAAATTGTACCAGTGAGGGAGACTTGGCCTGTCATCTTAAAGGGAATAAGCACTTGGCTGTTAGCATTTCCAAGTGGCAGTGCACCATTTGTAATGTAAATTGCACCAGTGAGGGAGACATCCACTGTCACCTTAATGGGAATAAGCACTTGGCTAGGATGCGAGAATTGGATGGTCTTGGAGGCAGTCGGCATGCCTGAGTCGCTGAATATGTTCATATCACTATTGTAGAACATTGATATGTGGAGGTTAAGGTGGCTACGAGAATCTAAGATACCTGTAGATTAATCAATTACTTGGATTTTGTCTCCCGTCTGTATCCTTGAATTCTAGTTATACAAGCTAACTTCACGTGATGGTACAAGGTCAAATGATATTTTTCCTCTGTCAATGGTATTCGATGCAACTTTATTAAACACAAAAATAAACGGTTTGGTTACGTTTAAACACAAATTACTGTTTGTGAAACCTATTACTATTTTGCGTTTAAACCGCAGGTTAACAAAAAACAACTTCAAGCTGCTGCTTGAAAGATAATGGTGAGGAAAGGCTGGTCAACCAATGCTGCCTCCTCTCCTCTGTTTTTAATCTAGTCTTCCTTTTCTTTTTGCTTTCTGGATTCTCTTCTCTTCTGCTTCTCTCTCTGGTTTGGGGGACAAAGTTGAAGACGATGTCCCTGGCTGCTTCCTATTCTTGTGTAAACAGAAGCGTGGCCTGAAAGAGAGAGAAGAGCAGAAACAGAGGCGCGGCCTTCCCTTCTTCTCCTTCTCCTTTTCCTTCTTCTTCTGCTGCTTCCCCGTCTCCACTGTAAACAAAGGTGCGGCCTCAAAGAGAGAGAAGAAGAGCAGAAACAGAGGCGCAGCCTTCCCTTTCTCCTTCTCCTTCTCCTTCTTCTGCTGCTTCATTCTCCACTGTTCACGTGAACAGTGGAGAGCTTCTCCACTGTAAACAGAGGCGCGGCCTTCTCTTTCTCCTTCTCCTTCTTCTTCTTCTGCTGCTTCCCCGTCTCCACTGTTCTGTAAAGTGAACAGTGGAGAGTTCACTCTCCATTATTTACATATTGCATGTGAACAGTGGAGAGCGTCTCCCTGTTCATAAACTGCATTCAGTCCAGTCTAAACCTAAATGTATTAAATCGGGTCGATTTAATAAAAAAATTCCAAAAACAATTTTCAAATATTATTTTTTATTCAAAAAACTAGTGTTTAAAATTATTCAATGGCATTACATAATTACATTAGAAGGATATCATATGATGACGTAACATTTGCAGAATTTGATCGCAAGTCTAATTTTATTTCTGATAATATTTTATCTAACTTTGTTGCACGCTCGGGAAGTAATGAAAACTGTAGTCCTTGTCGGATAAATTTCGTTCGTGATGGAATTGCAGATAGTTTAATAGAACAATAAAAATTACTTTATATAAAGTATTGTTTATTTCATGATGTAATATCAATAGTTAAATCTAAAATATTTTAATTAAAAACCATCAATATTAATATAAGTCTTGTTTAGTTATTTTATAACCTTAATTTGAAAAGTATTATTAACCAAACACATTAAACTACTTTTTGTTCAACCTCAATTTCTACCACAGTTTTAACCAAACATATATTTTAATAAATCAACCTCAACTAAAAGTATACGTACCTTTTTGTTTGGCATTGCATTTCGGAAGTGCTTTTGAAAAAAATTAATTTTTTTTATTTTTTTTCTTTGCTTCAAATTAATATTTTTTAATGTTTTCAGATCATATTGATGTGCTGATATCAAAAATAATTTTTTAAAAATAAAAAAAACATTATTTTAATATGTTTTGCAATGAAAAACATTTTGAAAAGCAACCATTACAACACTCTTAAAAATCAAACAAAGACAAAAACTTGATAGGCATATGTAGGCAAGCATTTGAATTTGCTAATTTTAACTTTAATTAATGGTGTTTGGTATTGAAAGTGAATCTGGTTTTTTTTTTTGGTTAAAATTTGAATTATTTTTTTATTTTAAATTATTTTTTTTATGTTTTTCAATCGAAAAATAAATTTTAAAAATTAAAAAAATATTATTTTAATATATTTTTAAAAAATAAGTTTACAATCCTTCCAAAAACAATCCTTTCATTTGAATATTGCAGGTGAATAACGGTCAATGAACTCCTACTGAATTCTTTTTTGAGTTTTTCCCATTGCCTGTATGGTATTTTGCTTTACTGAACCAAGCTGCTTTCAGCTGCTTATTTTATAAAACTAGTGTTCGCTTTTGATTCTCAAAATCAGAAGCTTTAAAAGGAAACTATGACTCTTGAAAAAAATAAAAAAAATAAAAAAGGCTCTCCTTTTAAATCAAATAGGATACCTACTAGGCTGCTCCTACTTTTGGCGAGAAGCAAAACAGCCTATTACGGCCGGGGTATACAATACTTTCAAGCAAAAACACCATTTTTTAAAAGCACAATAATCAATCGCTGATGCTTTCTTTTGTTAATGCACTCTCAACTTACAACACAAATGTTTACTTTTTAACTCACACCATAATACAATATAACACATTAATATCTAACAATAACTCTTTATTTATCTAGGTGAGTCAATCGAGACATGTTCCGTTTGGGAGTTGATCGGATTCAGATTAAATTTAAAAAATCTAGGTAAAAATAGATATGGTCAAACTTGGATAATTTGGTGGGTCAACTTATAATTACATCAAAACTCGATTTATTTTTTTTTAAATCAAAACAATTCATCTTAAAACAATGTTATTTTTTTATTTTTTAAAAAATTAATCTTAGTTAATCTGTTTAAATCATCACCCAAGTATGTCGAGTCACTTTCATCAAAATAAAAGCTAGCTAAAATCCATCAAGCATGCGAAACCTCTCTTGGCATAGACATTGACTTCATTAACTGTGGGCGTGGCCCGTGGGAGCATCTCAAATGGGTTGATGATTTTGACGCTGGAATCATAGACCATGACAGTGAACCAGGAAAGCTTGTTGGATACTAGAGCTCTATCCACCTTTGAAAGGGTTTTTCCCAGTATGTCTAATAAAGAACTTTAGTCAAAAAGTTCACATACAGATCTCTTAAAGATTTTATGCTTCTTTTCTTCATTTCGAGGTCAAAATTCTCTTGACTTCAGACAGTTGGGGAAGGTCAGAGAAACTAGTAGAGAGTAGACAGCAACAAATAAAGGAGGTCAGAGAGTCCCATGCATGCATGATATGTGCAAGGAAAAATCCACTCATGCATGCACTTGGCCACCGTTCTTTCTCTTGGCACGATGGTGAGAATCGAATATGTGACACGTAATTAACCACCCGCATATTGTTGATCTTGCTTGTTGTTAGGTCTAATTAAGATTGTGTTTAGGAAATGCACTGATCCGTAATCCCAATGGAGCCTAACACATATATGGACAGTTACTTATGATTAATTAGTAATCAAGCCACCATGAAAAACGTCCTTCTTGTCATTTTTTATTCATTATTTAACTCGTTAATTAGGATTGGGAAAATTAATGCCTGCTAACATTCAGAACATGAATATTTCAAAAGCATAATTACCGGTAACTGCGATTTAATTATTAGCAACATAATTGGGAAGCCATGAAATTAGCAACTACTTGAACTAAACCTCTCTCGAACCAAAGTTTCCATCCTCGTTTAGATGAAATCACTTGAAAAAATGGCAGCTATATCTGAAGATTGCTCATCATTTCCATGCAAGATCGATTTAAAGCATTAATTATAAGCATTAGGGTCATGATTTTGTAGTTGGAAAAACTGAGCAAAAAGTTCATGAAGCAAATGCACTGTGCATTTGGATGTCTTTGCAGCCATAATGAGAATATATTCCATCATGGGCAGCTAGCTTATGAGAAATGAAAGGTATTGTAGGCAAATAGATTGTGGAGGAGCCATTAATGTAGCAAATCTGGATCTGATTTTTATTCTCTTGTTGGTTATAAATAGGGGATGTCAAAATGCATTAATCACCATCACATTTTGAGCATGAACACAAGAGGAAGAGAGACCTAACATGAAAATAAGAGTCTTGTTAGTTAGCCAAGGACGACTTGCCTGTTCCTAGCAATTTGGGATTTGCCCTGGACTAAGAGGCAGGACCCTCATTCCGGGTTTCAGGCAGTCTCCTTGGCTAGGTTGACAGGCTCTTCTTTGTCATGCCAGGCCTTCTCTTCTTCCGGACAAACACGCCATTCACTCTATCTTGGTATCATTTCGTAAATGGAGGGTGAATAATTCAGGGGAAGTGAAGTCTTACATGAAGACAAGAGTCGTGTTTGGTAGCCAAGGATGACTTGCCCACTCTATGGAAAGAGTTCTCAAGCACACGGCAGAGAGGACCCTTACTTCGGCTCTGGGCAGTCACCTTGGCTATGCTGACAGACTAATCTCTCTCATGCTAGACTGTCTCTTCTTGCCTGACAAATGATCCCCTGCATCAGCTTGGAGCTCCAGATGAGTTTATGCAGCTATCCCATGGGGTGGAGTAATTGATTATGCTAATACTGTGGTTTAATCATGCTTTGACGATTAGCAGTTAGAAATTAATTGCCAAGATATACGTGTTTTAGGTAATTTTAAGAGTAGCTCTTGAGTTCCACAGCCAAAGTGGTAAGAGATTTGATCACACTTTTTGTTTTGAGAAATGTTATTCAAAATCATACTTAAAACCCCACAAAAATAAGTGTGACGAGTAAATAAGTGATGGCCTGTAGGCAATGATGGAGTCACATTCTAGCTAGGTAGAGTTTGTTTAGGAAGTTGGGTCTGTGTTTTACTTAAAACACAGATGTAATATGTTTGATAATGAAAAAAACACAGTTTATTATTTATGGATTCTATGATAATTTGTGTTTGAAACGCAAGGAAAGAAAAACAGCTTCATTCTGCTTCTTGTGGGATGAAGTTAATTGAACAGTGAAGCCATGTTGCACTATTCAGTGAACAGTGGAGCATGCCTTCACTGTTCACGTGAACAGTGGAGGCATGCTGCACTGTTCCGGCCGGACTGGGTCCGGTCCAAAGCTTAAAATGTATTGAACCAGATTTGACCCAGTAAAATAAAAAAAAATTATTTTTTATTTTTTAATTGTGTTTTATTTGAAAAACTAGTGTTTAACATTATTCAATGACACTACATAAATTAGACGGAGATCGTTTGATGAGGTAACATTTGCAGAATTTGATCGCAAACACAATTTTGTTTCTTATTATATTTTACCTGATGTTGTGCGCGCTTAAGAAATCAAGAAAACTGTAGTCCTTGTCTGATGTATTTCATACGTGATGGAAGTGTAGATAGTTTAATGGAACAATAAAAAATATTTTATATAAAGTATTATTTATTTCATGATGTAATAGCAATAGTTAAATCTATAATATTTAAATTAAAAACCATCAATATATATATATATATTAAATTATTTTATAACCTTAATTTCAAAAGCATTCTTAATCAAACACATTAAACTACTTTTTGTTCAACCTTAATTTCAACCACAGTTTTAACCAAACATACATAAATATCAAATTAACCTCAACCAAAAGTAAGTACTTTTTATAAAACAATTTTTTTCAAACCATAACTACAAAAGCTACAACAATACCAAACAGATTAGTAAGCTCAGTCAAACCATATTAACAAAAAAATTATTTATTAAAATATCTTTTTTTATTTAACAATTCAACGACTCAATCCTTTTCTATTTAGTTTAATTTTTTAATTTTATTGTTCATTATTTTGAAAATTATACTTCATTAATTTTTTTTTATTTTCTTTCTATTAAGTTATATACTGGTCTTATATATTTAGTTTTTTTTTCTTGATTTTATCATTTTACATTAGATTTATTAGAAATAGAACTTCATAACTTTTTTTTTTCAAAATACTGAAAGGTATAACTAAATCATTGTAGTCACACCTGCAAAACATTATTTAGTGGAATAGTGTTTTTTTCTTTTCAATTTAACCCTTCAACAACACAATCTTTTTTTTATTTAGTCTTTTTTTTTTAACTTCATCTTTCAATATTAGATTGTTTTGGAAATTGTAATTTTTATTTTTTTTAATTTTTTTCTATTGGGTTATATATTAATTTCATATATTTATTTATTTTTCAACCTTAGATAATAAATATATTGAAAGTGGAGCTTCATAATTGTTTTTAATTTTCTTTCAATGAGTTTATTTTGATCTCATGACCTAGGCTGTGGGTTTAACAGGTTAACCTGAGTTGACTATGATCGTTTTTTGGACCACTTTTTCTAAATATTTTTTTTTTATTTCATCCTTCAATATTGGGTTGGTTGAAAAATGAGCTTTGTGTGGGATTATTCCGATCTATGGAGTCGGGTCACGAATTTAGCAAGTTGACTCGAATTGACTCTATTCATTTTTTTTGGTCATTTTTGAACTTGAATATTTTTTTTAATTGGGCTTCGTATTTTTTTATTTGATTTGCTTGAGATTATCTCGATCTCATAACCCGGGTTGCGGGTTTGAAATGTTAATTTGGGTTAACTTGGTTTATTTTTTATTTTTTAATTGATTTTTTTTTCAATTTCACCCTCCAACAACTCAATCTACTTCCTTTTTTTATTTTATTTTTTAAATTCATCTTTCAATATTAGATTGATTGGGAATTAGGTTTCGTAATGTTTTTCAATTTGTTTTCTATAGATTTATCCCGGTCTCATGGATTTATTTATTTTTTATTTCAACCTTTAACATTATATATGTTGGAAATGGAGTCGTGTAACTTTTTTTTATTTGTTTTTTATAAAGTTATCTGAGTCTTATAACCTAGATCACTGGTTTAACATGTTAGTTTTAGTTGACTTGGGTTTTTTTTAATAGATTTATTTTTTTAATTTCATCATTTAATATTAGGTTGGTTGGAAATTAGGTTTCATAATTTTTTTTTTAATTTTTTTCTATGAGGTTATCCCGATCTCATGATTCAGGTTACAAGATTAAATGGTCAACCCGGGTTGACTCGAGTAGTTTTTTTTTATCTTTTTCTAATTTGATTTTTTTCACTTTCATCTTTCAAATTTGAATTGATTAAAAATTCATCTTTATAATTTAATTTTATTTACTTTTTATAAGACTATTATAGTTTCATGATCCAAATCGTAGATTTAACAAGTCAACACAAATCGATCCAATATGTTGTTGTCACAATATTAAAAAACAAATAGCATCTTATATCAATATTTTTAAAAAATAAATGTTGTCTAACATGCTTATAAGTTTATGATTAAACTTTTTATTTATTAAAAAAGCCCTTAAAAACCCTTGTACATTTGTATTTTTGCTCAAAATTACTGCTCCTTGACTAGTAAAGAATCTCTTTCCTTTTAAATTCCGTTGCTTCTTTAATCTTGCGCAAACAGAGTGTTGATCTTTTTAATTTTCTTCTCTAAGAAATTTTCTTTGTTTATCTTAGCTTTTCAAGTTTTTTCCAGAATTCTTTTAAATTAATTATTGTCTTTATATATTCTTTTAGGATATCTTCAATATCATTATAATCATCATTTTTATTATTCCTTTTCAGATAGACTTAGATGTCTCTCTACTTTACTCAAACTCAATTCTTTTTTTATGTTTGATTCTGAAGAGGCAAGGCATTTTGCTGGATTAGCGGCATAAGAACCTGTCTCCGCCTTTATTATCTCCCAAGACGACTCATCGGCACCATACAATTTCAATCGAATGTTCTTGATTCTTCCCATGTACAAAGTCAAGCCAAACTAATATTTATGTTAGTGGCAAATTCTTTGACACGAGGCGAACACATCCTGGGAATCGAAAATATAGTATATATTATTTTTTAAAATATTTTTTAAATAAAAAAACAAACAGGATTATAAATCATGAACACGTGGAAGGATACCTCTTACTAGAGTTTTTTTCAAGAAAGTTTTACAAATAAACTTTCGTCAACACTTATCTTCGTCATATTTTGTTCTTTCGCAAGTGCAGCATCAATGTATCATGCTATGACTTCCTGAGAAAGTACTAAGAACAACTTAGACAAAAGGAACTTGTGAACACTTGAGAGCATACGTACTGCAAGTGGAGATAGATGCGCTATTTCCTGTGGAGATACCTTCAGCCCAATAGAGCACAAGGTGAAAGCAGGGCTGCGATTCCTGTGGAGATACCTTCAGCACAATAGAGCTGAAGGTGAAAGCAGGGCTGCGAGCAGGGCTGCGATTCCTGTGGAGATACCTTCAGCACAATAGAGCTGAAGGTGAAAGCAGGGCTGCGATTCCTGTGGGAATGATCCCTCTCTCCTTAGTCTTTTCCCTGCTCTACATGGAGAAAGCTAATCCACTTGGTAAATAAATTTGTTACGATTAAAATTAAAAATAAACCTATTGCACATCCAATAGTCTCCATAATAGTACTAAGTCAATAAGTGGAATTTCATGCAATATATTTGGAGGCACAAACCAGCTGGAAGAGGCAAATTATTAGTGTAGGGATGCCAATAAAGATACATTTAATTTGAAAATACATCAATCGCTTATAATTTTTAGTATGAAACAAATATTATCAACAAAATGTGTAAACTAATTGCAAGCAGTGTTAAAAAATTATAATATTTCATGTTCATTTTTTATATATATATATTTCCGGCAAGAATGGCAAAATCATAAATATAAAAAGTTAATTCATATAAGCATAGTTATTAAACCCAACATAGATCACGATTTGAGTTATAAGTTAGACAGGTTAACCTAAATTAATTCTTTTTAAAAAATTAAAATAATATCGTTTTGAAAAGAAAAAATCACTAAGATTTTTACCGGGTGAACTTTTATTCATTATGAAATCTAGCTCAGATTAAGCCTTGAATCAATCGAGCTTAAAGAAGTCGATCTATGTTTATTTTTGTTAATAATACGCATCGTTTTGTTTTGTTATTTCAACTGATAGGATTTCAGCGGACAAATAGTCTGACTTTATCTTCTAGAATGCTATGGCTGATATACATAAACCTGAAATGGTTAGGCATGAAAATAATGAATGAATGTTGAGCTGAATTCCTGGAATTCTGCTTCCATATCCCTTTTCTTCTTCTATTTTCTCACTGACCTGTAAACACCATGACTGGAACTTGGCTACCAGCCATTTTCATCACCAAGGCACCTCTGGATGTCATCCAGATTGGTTCCCACTCCATAAACACAACAAAAAATGATCGATAACACTAGATTTTGGCGAGTAATGCTTTTCAGAATTTGCTCAGGACAAGTTTTTAATTTCACTAAAATCTCAGACTATAAATAGTTCACCCCCATGGAATGCTATACTCGCCTTTCCTTTCGGGTTACTGTTGATACTTTACATCCGTAACAGCAAGAATCATGCATCTTGCTTCACGTCAATAGTTTTATGAACATTAAACTAAAATTAAAATCTGGACGCCAATAGCATGTATTTTCCCTTTTCTATGATTTCTGTCGCTAGAACGGCACATGAGGGAAGGCTGGGAGCGAGCGAAAGGATCCCGCTTTTCTGTCACCAAAATTCTTTCATGCCCGACAACTGAGCCCAGGCTTTGTATTTGACACGATGGGGGATTTTTGGTGACCCGCATGAGAGAGATAACTACATACGCTTAAAAAGGCCAATTAGGGGAAGGAAAACAGAGGGGGAAGCAGAAGACGACCTCGAAATAATTTATTTGTGGCTGGGTTCAAAATTGCATTGCGCATGAAAATTGGCAGGGACATGACACCATTATAGTTTCTGTGAAGTCGGCATTGCCAGAGAAACTCCACTACCCCCTGGTAAATCCTTCCATTGCTGAGTTATTGTTTTGATCTGAGTGTAGAAATTAACCCCAGCCTTACCTGCAATTATTTAAAAACAAAAAAATAATAACCGTGTCAGGGATGTTTGTAAGGCCAGCATGTCGGTGAAGAAACAGTAATGGTTGCACAAGCACAAGAGCAAGGCTTTAGAGGATGTATGCATTACCATAGAAATTGAGATCGCCAGCAAAAGATGCCTTGGAGCCAGTAAATGAGAAAAACGGCAAGGGAACTGGTATAGGAACATTGATGCCAACCTGGATGAAAGCAACATATGTTAATATGCATGAATTTCACAGAGTGCCTATTTCATGCAGCAATAAACTCCCCCTTCCCCTCCCAAAAGGAGCATAAATTGGTTATAATCGAATTTGACAAAACCAATGCTTCTGATTTTCAACAAAATATCAATGTTAATTATTCTGGAATTAATTTGCCAAGTTCCTCTCATTTTGTATGAGCTTTCAAATCTTGCCATAGTAAGAGTACAGCGAGGAACTAAAATTGTAGCTACATAACAAATAAATTATGCAGTTGTAGCTCCTAAATATTCTCTGATGGTAGTCTCATGTTGCTTTATGATTTTTACCTGCCCAGCCTCTATCTCAGTTTGGAATTTCCTTGCAGCAGCACCAGATGCAGTGAATATGGCAGCTCCATTGCCATATCTGTAACAAAAACATTTACAAACATGTAAACCAGATACAATTCATGGAAGGAAAATTGATAAAACAAGCAAATGAAAAGTCATAACGAGATGGTACTTATTTCTGTTAAGGATGTTGATGGCTTCTTCAAAGCTGCCAGCCTGAAAGTTCAGAGAAGAAAGAAAGATGTTACTCCATAGCCATGCCAATCGATCAGAGGCCTAGTCAGCACATAAAAACAGAAAGGGTATTCAACCCACCTCCATGCAAAGAAGAACTGGGCCAAAAATTTCCTCCTGCAAAGGAAATGTATGGAGAGTAGATCAGTCAATTTTTCACCAATATTTGAGGTCTACATCTCCATCCACTTGGGAAATTAATGAATTAAGATTTTTTGGAGTCTGGTCTACAAAATCACAACAAAAAAAAGAGGTTAAATAATACCTTGTAGCACTCCATGTCAGCCGTGACACCAGATAAGATGGTAGGACCAATAAAATTTCCATGCTCGAATCCTGGAACCTGTTTATCACCATAAACAAATCAGTAAGTAGAAAGTCTCTTTCTATTAAAGTTAATTGAGAAAGAAGCATAAAAAGGAGTAAAAGCACCCTTGCAAGAAAGAAACATAAACACCAAGCTAATTTGAACACGTATGTTTAAGATTAACATATTTTGGACTCGAACTCAATACCTTACCCATCTTGCTTCACAAAAGAATCAAAGAGCTCCAAGACTATGGGTCCTAATGTATTTTCAGTTCCCTACAACGAAGAGAATGCTATTCGCTCTACCAGCCATATTTAAATTACTCCATGATTTCCATATATTTCACGTTTCTGGTCTGACTTGCATATTCAGATGGTTTTACCCACCATTATATACAATAAATAAGTGGCGGGTCCCAACAACAAAACAAAAATGCAATAACATACCACTATATTTCTTCCATCAAGAAGAAGCCTGGCACCACTTTCAACACCACTTTGAATTAATCTGCATACTCGCTCCTTAGCCTGTAAGAACAGAGAAGATTTCCAAGTAAAGATTTGATCATGGTGGTGCAGAGCAGGTTAAGAATAATTCTGAAACATACCTGTTTACTAATCACTGGACCAAGGTCTGCATCAGGCTCCATTCCTGAATTTACTTTTAGAGATTTTGCACGCTCCACCAGTTTATTCTCCCTAGAAAAGTTTGAAAAACTTCTCTGTTATACAATTACATCTTGGTCAATCACCAAGGGGCTCTTATTTTCCATTAATCGTACAAAACAACATACTAAACATCCGCAAGGGGTAGATTGGGATGCAATCTACATATAACATGCACGTTATACTCGTCATAGCCCCATTTGTCCATGCAATGGGGATGCTCCCCCTCTGTGTAAACAGTGATAAAGACTAAAATTTATGCGCGGCCTCAAATCCCATCTACACAGAAAAACGCCTCCCTAAGTAACATGATGGTATGCATGTGTCAACTCTCATCGAAGGAGCTGTATCCTATTGTGGTTCTACTAAAACTGATCCAGCTTCCATAACATAGCTGAAAAATCATTCTCTTGACATCCTATTCCTTTGCAGTAGCTAACTGGCAGCAGATTACTTGAAAAATCCAGCTAGAAGTTATCAATTTAACAAGCTGTGGATTTCAATTGGAAACAAACTTACCATGACTCTGGGTCTCCAACAAAAACTACAGTGCTCAGTGCCATACATCTTTGTCCCGCTGCACCAAAACCAGCAGCAACTAAAGCATTCAAAGTGGCATCAACATTGGCATCTGGTAAAACGATTGCATGATTTTTAGCTCCCATGTTAGACTGCACAAAAGAATACAGATAACCAATTGACTCCAACTTCAACCATTGGGAAAAAAACCATATTGCTCCTAACAGACTGAATAGTTATAACAAAAAAAATGATGTGTACTTGTACACGTTTCCCTTTAGCTGATGCTCTTGAATATATGTGCATACCAGCCTGTGAATATGATAACAAAAAATCAACAATAAATAATGTGACTATCATGTAAGTAATAACATATCAATGTGGCAGAAAAGAGCAATGATCTCCAGAATGTTTTCCCCGCTAAAAAATAACAGGAGAATAAGTTTAAAGGTTATCCACCAAAAACTGATCTTGTTCAGGATCTTCATTTTCCTCCGAATGCTTGGGAAAGAAATATAAGATCATAAAAAGATTAAGAGAGTGTTTGGCAATGCGGCCAAAACGTTGTTTGCCAAAAATTTATAAAACAAATTAGCTTAATTTTTTTTTAATTTTTTTGATGTACTGATATCAAAAATTAATTTAAAAAAACAAAAAGAAAACATTATTTTCATGCATTTCTAAGCAAAAATCACTTTGAAAAGCAACCTCTACCGCAATGTCACACATGCTAAGTAGGAATCAAAATCTGGATATCGCAGTGAGTAACTTACAGTATTGGATCCCACAAATGATATGGCTCTAATGTCGTCGTCATCACAAATTGCATTAACAACATCCTGCCACAAATGGAAACACATTAGAAAAACAGTGCTGTTAAAGGCACACAAGAAATGAAAATCACAAGATCATATCTAAGGCATTTTCCACTATATCACAGCCCTCCGACATGCAAATGAAACTGCAAAATCTTAATAAGTTAGAATCAATTAAATAAATTCCAATTTTTCAAGTTTATTTTCTTAGGAAGATAGAGCTACGAAAACACGATAAAGATTAAGAAGCTAGAAAGAGCTCATTGTTGAGCAAAACCATACATTGGTGCCATGAACAATGTTTAAGACACCATCTGGCAGACCAGCCTCCATTGCTAACTCAGCAAGTATTATAGAAGCACCTGTTACAACACCAAAAACGAAGTTACTGTTATAAATAAAAGTAAGATGATTGATTATCTTGTGCAGAATATGAATGGAGTTGGAACTGTGATTAGTGAACATTTATGCAGGGACTGCTTTAGTCCCAAACTGTTTTACTGAATTTTCCAGAACTTTCAAAACTATGTTTCTTTGCATTACTAAAAAAATTAAGAGAAAAAAACCTATAATAAGGCAGGACAATTTTGAAATAATTAAACAATTTCCATTAACTGTTCAAAGTTGACAGCTAGCTTCAACAGGAAAAAGAGGAAGGCAAACACCACTTATGACAAGAGCACATAATCTGACATACTAAATTCAAGCTTTCCAAACACTTAATTATTGGCTTAAAGGGGTCACCTGATGGGAAGTCCTACAATTCTGAGCTAAAGGTTCTTCCAATACTCATAGGAGGCTATTTTATTTTCAGGGTAACCAACTTCTAAACAAAGTTTTATCACATATATATGACTAGAGAAGATAGAAAGTATCTTTCTAACCTATGAATTTGACACACGCTGGTACCTTGAAGAGATAATGCTCCAAATATTATGCACAAAATATGGACAAGGTAATCCTTACCAGGATCTTTCTCCGATGGCTTCAATATAAAGGTGTTACCGCATGTTACAGCAACAGGGAACATCTGCAGCCAAAAAGTAGCACACATTTTTATTTTTATTTTTCTCTGGAAACTCAAGATTTGCTCACAAACCAGAAAAGTTTTAAATGTTTGTACACTTGTGAAACATGATCAACTTCAAGATGAAGCTAGAAGTTGGCCCAGTTAACTGCATCCTTTCATCTTAAGAAAAAGATTTAAGTTATATCTTTGTAACAATGATATAGCAGGCATCCCAATAGGCATGGACAGAAAAAATTGTGAAGAAGAAAGCTGAAGGCTTACCCATAAGGGAATCATTGCTGGGAAGTTGAAAGGGCAAATCCCAGCACATACACCAAGTGGCTCTCTGATGCTAAAGGTATCAATTCCATTTGACACATTAGGGACATACTCACCCATCTGCAAAGTCGCCATTCCACAAGCATGTTCCACCACCTCTATAAGCGAAAAAAAATCAAATTGAGAGAGCATATATGCAATCAACTACAATTTTGAACCAAAAGAGACTTTAGGAAGAGTAAATAAAAAAAGAAGAAGACTAACCTAGCCCACGGAACACATCTCCATGAGCATCCTTCAAGGTCTTCCCCTGTTCAGTAGTTATATTCATCGCAAGCTTATCCTAGAACAAGATCACAGTAATTCTAACCATCAAACGAAACCTATTAAAAAATAATACAGATAAAAAGCAACAATGACGAAAAATTCTAGCATGCTTACAATGTCTCTACGAATAAGCTCTTGGAGCTTGAGCATGACACGCTGACGAGTCGTAATTGGCGTGTTACGCCACGCCGGAAAAGCCTGCTTTGCTGCAGAGACTGCAGCTCTGAACTCTTCGTTCGTAGTCAAAGGAACCGGTGACACGGCTTCTTGTGTTGCCTAACCCCATATACCAATCCATTAAACCCAAAACAACTTTCAATCATCACTAAAAACAAAGAAAAACATAGTAACAATAATAATATATACTCACAGGATTTATCACATCAATGGTTGAAGATGATTGCGAATCAACGAAT
>Ga0307517_10001092_pt1 | contig 45897 bp, 44 predicted proteins | sample 23_EM_MG_FD_194515 | JGI IMG/M metagenome (GOLD analysis project Ga0307517, IMG submission 194515) | Populus trichocarpa ectomycorrhiza microbial communities from riparian zone in the Pacific Northwest, United States - 23_EM | ecosystem: Host-associated > Plants > Roots > Unclassified | place...
CCAGCTTGCAGCTTTCCTCCCTCATATTGTACTTCATTTCCCTCTGGCTATAAATTCTTGCTGGCGCGTTTCCCTTCTTCTGCTTGTACGATTCTTTATTGCTCTCTACAGTTCGTCTCCCACCTACGGTCCATATATGGTGGGTTAAAAGGATAGTTACTGAAGAGAATTCGTATACATTTCTGACCTACTCCGAGGATGGGACTGTAAGACAGCTGAGTGAGGGGCATGATTGATTTATCTGGATGTATGACTTCCTGGTTGGCCGGTGGTGGATCGTCGTTATTCTGTTACTCTTGTACTCCAATGTTGAGAAAATTTGATATCTTTACAACAATTTAATTATCCACATGAGAATTCGAGAAAGACTCACGGAACCCGCTGAGCCCTCATGCTTGATCGCACTGTTGTAGTTAAATATGTTTCGCAATATTATCACGCAGACTTTCACTGGGTATCTGTATCGTTGACAACTCTGCCTTATTTTGCCTCTACACAGTAATGTGCTTGGCATGGAAATGATTGAATGGTCAGGTTGTTGCTACAAGAGCAACCAACACGGCGCCGCTTTTTTGCAGCTTTGCTCGCTGAAAGTTTTTTAAAACTCCCCCACTAACACTACCTATTGTAGTTGGATACCATCTCCTACACTTAAGAAATATTTTGGTTGGAACATAATGGTTAGTCTAAGCATCTGGGGTCGAGCAAATGCGGCAACAACAATGTCAACTTCGGCCACCGAGGAGGGAGACAGAGCAAGATACACGGCTCCATGTTCGATGCCCATGTTATATGTTAATCTTAGACTTCTCCAACAGAATCGATAATTGATCTCATGATGTGAGGTACGGCCTGGTTTGGCGGGGTCGGAGACCAGTCTCCAGAAATGAACGCCCTACAGGAATGGTAGGAGGGTGGGGGTGGAATCAGTAAGGCTCTCGTGTTGTGTTATCAGAATCCCAGTGTGAGCAAGACCTATCCAAGATGTGTGGGTTCTTTGTGTTCAAAATTCACAAAGGTTCCATATCTCGGAAGTATTGAAACTATGATGGTGGATGGAAGAGACGGATCTCGTTTGATGATAGTTGCATGATAGAAAAGTATGGTAACAGAAGGACGATGGTATGTTTGGCTCAGGAGTTAGACGAAGGAGAAATGATTGGGATGTTTTAGGAATCGACACTAGGGACAGCCAGAGGTTAAGGATTAAGGTTAACTAGAAGGTGGAACAGATTGGTGTCGCGCTATAATGGTTAGGGCGCACAGGACGGTGGCAGGGCTGTAGCGGATCGTGTATGATGAGGGAAACTCTCTAAGAGGACGAAACTAGACACGGGATCTGGAAATAGAAGTTTTGGGAAATTTCGAAGAGGCTGTGTGGATGGAGCCTTGGTGAAAACTATGGGCGATGGTGATGAAAGGTTCATCTGTAAAATCAAGACTATATATATAGGACACCACTGGCGATATAGAAAGCATAAGGATCCAAATTCTCTCTCCACCGTCATGCACAATTTTTGAGACTTGGAAAGGAGACCGTCTTCTGATGATTCGCTTGAAGTAGCTTGGCATATTCTGTCACCAATTGTGACATAGCCAAATTGTTTTCAGATGACTAATCTGTTAGTAGTCATCCCCTATGGTTATTTCAGGCTATGCAGTTAGTTGACTCATAGTATCTCACATGGCTACGCAATGGTCAGTCATTGTTATCTTATGATTGGCTAATAGTTTAGTGACTCACAATCATGAGTCACATGATATAAGGACTTGTGCAGCTGACTCAAATTATGAGTCAGGGGTTTCACGCATGTGACTGATTCAAGTACATGGTTGGATTTATGAGTAGTGATTGGTTTAGAGTTCGTTACGGGGCGGACGGGGCCCCGAAAAAAGCGGGCCCCCGGCCCTTTTCCCCGCCCCGCCCCACTCAACGGCCTCGGGCAGGGTGTCTTTTTCGGCATTCCCTGCCCCTGTCCCCGCTCAGGCCCCGGCCCCACCCATACCCCAGACAGGTCCCCATTAACAATAGGTGGTAACAAACGGGGCCCCGTCCAAGGAATGAGTGGGGGTGGGCCCCTGACAGGGCAGGGTGGGGATTACTCAAAACCTACCCCCCCCGGCCCGGTGTAAGGGCGGGGTCTGGGGAGTGAAAACCCGCCCCGGCCCGCCCCGTAACGAACACTAGATTGGTTAATGGTATGTTGTGCAGTGACTTATATGAGTAATCTGATGGATTTAATGCTATGACTGACAAGTAAATAGATTCTTCACTCAACTCGCACGGAAGTTCCTAGTCCTTTATTGATAGGACCTTGTATCTCCCAGTCTTATTGTTATAAAGCTATCTGATAATAAGACCATCATGATAGTAGAGGATCACAACATACACAACAATCATTACTCATCCCTCATTAAATGCAAAACCTTCCTGAATGTATTAGTCATATATTAATAGAAGCACAATGACAATAGGAATGGGTGGAGGGGTAGAGAGGGCTACTTTAACCCCAGACATATCCCAAACCTGTTTTCAAATACCTTTCTAATTCCACAATATCTAATAACCCCACATGTGCCCAATCAACTGACATGCTATCAAGATTCATCAGTGAGTCAAATGTTTATCAGAGTTCTACAGTATTGATGTTACTAACTAAGTTTAGATTCTTTACAAAGCCTTCCTAAAGCAATCTGTCAAATGAGTCATTGGTATTAATACAAAAGTCGGATAGAGCCTTGTTTGTGCTCATGGGTGTAGTTAGTCTCAGGGGAGCCTTCGACCTCTTTAGATACGAGAGGAATTGGAATAGAGCGAATGCGGCAAAGTAATTCCTCTATGTCTAGCTAGTGAGTGATCAGAGTAGTCTGTCTTTTTGATCAGTTTATGGAGTATTAGACTAACCATTTTCCTAGACAGCGGACTTTGGGTGAGCGGTTCCTTTTTTGGTTTTCAAAATATAAGCACAGAAAAAGGGCTCCATTTTCATTATCTGAAGTGTTCATTGAATAAAGATCCTGTGGAGCTTGTCTGGTCTTCGCTTGTACTCCTACTCTTAGCTAAGAATGTGCGCCCATTGTAGAATATGTTCCTGAATCAGAACGTATAATATCATTAAAGCATACTGAAGTTGCTTATTATTTGAGCCACTCTCCCTTTATTTCGCCTCTTGTCTAGTGTGCTAAACCCTCAAGATGCTCCACAGGCACTGCAGGGGTGGTAAAACAATATAGGGGCTGCCATCCACAGCTGGTATGATGGATAATGGGGGGGTATAGGGAAATCAAAACAACAGGGAGTGTGAGAAACTACAGATGAACTATGAGTGATATATGCTGAGGCTATATAACATGTAAAGCAAATGATATACCTACAAGATATAGGAAGGCTAAATGGATAATCAGGTCCTCTGAGTACTAAGATGAAACCAAATAAATTTATTCCTCTCCCACCTTCAATTTTGTTTTTAAGAACTTCAATAAATCTCCCTTTGTAATTAGTTTAGTAGTGTGGCAAGCAGGTCAAATAACTAATTTGCGGAAGTTGTTAGGAATGAGAGGGATTTCCTCAAGAACTATTGGAATAGTCTACTGTATTGGCCATCTTTGGATTTGCCTTTATTAACCTCCACATTGTACTTTCATAGCTGCCCTGTTCCCCTCTACCTCTCCAACTTAACTACTCACACATAGGCTTTGTGCTACATATCCCACCTACAAACATGATAGATTGAGTTACTACCTCCCCTGCGACCTCTAATTTGGTCTCCATTCATCCTGATGTGTTTCTGACAGGATTCGGATCTGGACCCACCCAGTGTAACGACCCTATGGAGAGGTAGCTACAGTGGACTAAACTCAAGCCTATATGGTATACCAAGAGGTAACCAGATTGAGGATAGACCAGTATACTTAGTATACTAGGGGTAGACATGAGTTGGTACAAGTGTCTCCAAAGTGACCTGGTGACATCGGGTTAGACAGGGTAACCTTCAGACGACATGTTCACGTAAAGTTAAGGACAAATAGTAAACGTTGCACGGGTCTCTGGGGTAACATTATAGGAGGTTGCGCGGACCCGTGAAGGGAATAAAGGCATAAAAGGGTAGAGTTACCCTACCTTGAAAACATGATTACCCTACCTTAGGGAGTCAGTTACCCTACTAAGATACCCCAGTTACACTACGTTCACCAACAAAGTTATCTGCGGACTTAGGGGAAAGTTATCCCACTAGAGTGGAGCTCTTAGATATTTATAGGGCCACTTCGTATGGTACGAAACGGACTACTGACAGAAAAGGAGTGGTCCGAACCTCCTATAAGCTTCAGGGGCTATTCCTAACACCCCCCTGCGGCCCCAGCGTTGGTACGGCGCGACAGCACTGTACGGCTGTCTAGTTGTGTGCTTCCAAGTACAGTGAGATTCATAGGAACACTCCTACAACACCGGATGAGTTGTGGCAGTCCAACGGACCAGAAGCTGTTCGCAAGATATATAAGGGGTGTGAGTGTGACTGCCTCCGCATCTTTCTCGTCCGCTCCACCTCCAGCGATTGAAATCTCAACACCATGGGAAATCATCGTCAGAGTGTCCCCTGCCTCTGATCTACCCCGCCCGTGGCAACTGCTCGGGGGTTTATCACGCCTTCATCTCCTTCCTCTCTCTGGGGCCTTTGGCCTCCCCTCCCGGGGGTCGTGGATTCCTTTCTGGTTCCGTTCGTCTTCATTCGCGTTGATGTTCCTACCCTTTACCCCGCACTTCGTGACGCGTCTCGCTTAGCGATTTGAACGGTCGGCAACCCTTTTTCCTTGTCAACACGCGGTCGCTACTCTCGGGCTATCAGTGAAGTAGTTGCCCTGGTGGCCCTGGTCTCTGGTATTGCACTCTCTCCTCAGTTGCTCAGTCGGTACGGTCGGCATTCGAAAGGTCGTGACCCTGTTTCGGTCCTCCGCGTTCGTACTTCTCGGTCTTTGGCGAGCTGTCTCTCTCCCGCTTCCCACGCGATTAGATCCGCTTGCACCGAACTGCTACGCACCTCCTTAGCGGGAACCTTACCTGCGGCCTCGGCTGGCACCCTACTGCCCCTTACCATAGCTGACACCTCCACTGCTGAGTGGCTCTCCTCGCCGGGTGACTCCCCTCGTCCTCCTCCCGCTCCCGCGATTTTACGCTACAGTCGCGAACCTCACATTAGGTTACGCTGTGTCATGGTATAGCACTACCTCCTTGGCCAATGCTAAAGTCCGAAGCGTTGCCGCCCCCTGCCTTTTGCCTTGTTGGGATATAGCCTGCCCCTGTAGCCTCTTGGTTTGGGGTCTCGATCCACTATTCGTTTAAGGTTGAGCAATAGTAGTTTTATTCTTTCCTCCCTGTCGGCACTTGGTGCCGCGAGAATCTTTTCTTTTGTTTCGGGGGGTCCGCCGAAGGGTTTGTGTCTTTCCCTGGTTTCTTTCCTATACTTGTCTTTCCGTACGTGTCTGGAGGAAGATACTGCTCCGTCTTGCTTTCGTCTTAGGTGCTGCGAGGGGGGAGGATGAGCTCTGGGTTGGAGGGGTTTGATTTTTCTCATGAGGGGGTGAAGCGGGTCGTTGGATTGTTTACAGGTTTTGTTTCGGTCATAGCTAGCGCTCCACACTGTTTCTTGTACCTTAATCAACGAATACATGATATAAAAAATAAAATAAAAAAAAGTAAAAAAAAATGGTGACTGCCTCCTGGGGCGCTACCTGGATAACACCTGAGAACAACCTACGGGTATACTTTGACCTCCGGGTAGTTGTATGGTTAAGAGTAGAGGGCTGGGGGCTGACCGGGGAAGCTGCAAGGCTTCCAGGACAACCACCCTACATCAGCAAAAAAAGTGTTTGCTCCGGGCGGATAGGCATTGCGTCCGGACGCAGGAAATCCGTCTGGAGCATCCTGTCCGCCCAGCCTGCCCTCAGATGGCCCTAGCACAATGGTTGCATCCTAGTCCGTTGGGCGCAATACAACCCGCATCCTGTCCACCCTGTGCACCTGGATGGTCCATTTCAGACCCTAATCTCCCGAAGAAACCCAACGTAAGTGACCCATAGGGCTCTGCATTGGGGAACTCTCCCTGGCCCAGGTGGCCTCTACTTACAATGGACTACTTTATCACCAGGTAAAGGCTCTTCGGATGAAAAAGGACCTAAAGATAGGATGACTAACCATCTATTGTCCCGGTAACGACCCAAAACCTACCCCTTATTTAATCACTGCGAAAAACTCCCGCAAAAGCTTTTTAAGTTCTTCCCACCTCGTATCAGTCTTCATGATCGAATTAGTGGAACTATTGAATAGTATGAACCTTCAGAGAGGGGCATGCTCTTCCATACAGGTTGACACTATTCATTACTCCTAAGCGAGCGGATTCCACAGTGGCCCTTCCTGACTCTAGCGGATTGCAATGAGGCCCTGCCACTGGCAGACTCTAGCGGATTGCAATGTGGCCCTGCCAGACCCTCGTGGACATCGGCCAGTGCCCGGTGAGGTATCTGCCTTTTTCTTCCTGCTGACCTCTATAGTCATGCGGACGCTTCGAGACCTATACCATTCGATTCCCCACGGCGAGCGGACTTCGAAGAGCCCCTTCCCGACTCTGGCGGACATCTGCCCCCTGAGATATCTGCCGCTTTCATCCTGCTGACCTCTATAGCAATGCCAACGCTTCGAAACCAATACCATTCAATTCCGCTCGACGGGCGGATTTTAACGCACCCTGTCCCGACGCTGTCCGACCGCTGGTTGAAATGTTATCCAAACCTTTGTACTTGAGTTCCACCGGCAAGTACTTTCAAATTGTTGGCTAGTGGGTGCTACAGGCATGCGGAAGCTTCGAGGCCTATACCATTCGATTCCCCGCGGCGAGCAGACTGGAATGAGACCCTTCCCGACTCTGGCGGCCATCTGCCCACTGAGGTATCTGCCTTTTTCATCCTGCTGACCTCTATAACAATGCGGACGCTTCGAAACCTATACCATTCAATTCCCCTCGACCGGCGGATTCCAACGCACCCTGTCCCGACGCTGTCCGACCGCTGGTTGAAATGTTATCCAAACCTTTGCACTTGAGTTCCCCAGGGAAGTACTTTCAAATTGGCGGCTACTGGGTGCTATTGGCATGCGGACACTTAGAGACCTAGACCATTCGATTCCCCTCGGCGAGCGGACTCCAATGAGACCCTTCCTGACTCTGGCGGATATCTGCGCCCTGAGATATCTGCCTTTTTCATCCTGCTGACCTCTATAGCCATGCGGACGCTTCGAAACCTATACCGTTCGATTCCCCTCGACCGGCGGATTCCAACGCACCCTGTCCCGACGCTGTCCGACCGCTGGTTGAAATGTTATCGAAACCTTGGCACTTGAGTTCCCCGGGCAAGTACTTTCAAATTGGCGGCTACTGGGGGCTATTGGCATGCGGACACTTAGAGACCTATACCATTCGATTCCCCTCGGCGAGCGGACTCCAATGAGACCCTTCCCGACTCTGGCGGACATCTGCCCCCTGAGATAGCTGCCTTTTTCATCCTGCTGACCTCAATAGCCATGCGGACGCTTCGAAACCTATACCATTCAATTCCCCTCGACTGGCGGATTCCAACGCCCCCTGTCCCGACGCTGTCCGACCGCTAGTTGAAATGATATCCAAACCTTTGTACTTGAGTTCCCCGGGCAGGTACTTTCAAATTGTCCGCTACTGGGTGCTACAGGCATGCGGACGCTGTCCGACCGCTGCTTTAAGGGTTATCGATACTTTTGTACTTTAGTTCTCCGGGCAAGTACTTTCAAATTCTTAGCTACCGAGTGCTACTGTTTTCTAGACTAGCTTTAATAAATATATTCCTATTTTAGTATCTAAATGACTCAAATAAGTAAACATGAGTAATACTGGATGGATCTTTCCGGACAATTTGGATATTCTCCACAGATTTCACTAACTCATTCAAAGTCCTCGAAGGTAGAGTTGTTGACATAGGAGGTATGTGATGATAGCCAGTAACACCTGAGCACTTCCACTATGGTACTATCCTATCGGGTTGCGTCTGGAGAACCTTTTTGCGTCTGGAGAACCTTTCTGCGTCGGGTACCTTCTGAGTCCTTGGTTGCGTCTGGTGCGTCCGGGCGGCATGGGCCCCTGTCCACAAGCACCCAATAAAAGACCGCACACCCAGAACGCGAGTTTACATTCTATGCGCCTGGACCGCCGGACGCACAGGGTGCACAGGGTGCGTCCGCGTGTAACCTTTTTTTCTTGCTGATGTAAAGCCAGTCCCCGGCTACCCCGCGAACTGTAGTATTACCATGGGTTATTAGTGGACTCTAGAGGTGTAAGCCTTGTCACTATTTAAGAGGGTCCTGCATGGTTGACTGTGGATAGTGTCCATGCAGTCAGGTTTAGAAGCTTAGTATAGTCAAGTAGATTTGCCGATGGACTGCGTAGCTTGTATAGACGAAACCACTGCTGGGCCAGTGAGTCCCACTGGATATTATCTCTATGGTGCGCATGTCGGTCAGCCACTGACATGCTACCGTTAGGAAAGGGTTTTCCCTCATGCAGATGTAGTTGGAGAGATATCAGAGGAAGCAGTTTTTATTTGTGGAGATAGTTAATATCCAAGCCGTCCGACTGCCTCCCAGTGTTAGCTCACTTTAGCCAGGTGAGTTGGTAAGCCCTGAGCTGAGCATGGTGCTCGCGAAAGGTTAGAATGGTTGATGGGTGTCCTCTGGCTCTACATTATTCTACTTAACTAAAGCGAGAGACACCCTATTCTGATATCCAACAATCCTTGAGAGAACCTATTGAGTAAAGCTTACAGGCTTAATGATATTAAGTTTTACCGCTTGATTCTACTTTGAATTATCATTATCTTTATTTTGATCCTAATTTCCACTTTGAATCTTCGATGCGGTCGCAATCTTAGGATCCGTCTTCCTACTGAGTGCCCCCGTTACACTCAGACAACTAGCAGTATCTTGGATCCATGGTTAGGACATTTCCGGTAGCCAATTACAGCCGACAATGCAGGCCATGGTTCTTCCCATAACTCTCATATAAACAAAGATATACCTCATCTGGGTCTAAATGCCATCCGGTGCTGTGACGACCAGTTTGCTACCACGGGGGCTGAAGATATCGAAGTTGCCATCTCCAGAAAAGGTGAACTAGGTAGCACCAGTCTGGGTTTCATAATAGCTATCTCGGGCCTACACTAGATCCAGCACTAATAGCCTCGCAGGAGTTCCAAGAACTCCAATATCTCAACTACCCCTAACCGGTCGAGGATGTGATTTTAAGCATACCGCGTAAGTCTCGTAGTATGCCTAGCGCAATTTCCACTCTCAAGAGCCAAACCCTACTTGTAAAAGCAAGTTGGATCCTGTGGGTAGAGCTCAAAAGCGATCAAGGAAGAGTCTGACATCAGGAAATGAAAGGGTTGTGGGCGGTGTGTCTGATGAGGGACAAGCTGCAGGTTTTGACAAAAAAGATGATGGATCTGGTTAGGATGATAATGTCAAGACACCTGAAATTACTGAGGATGGGCCTTGGAACTAGGTCAATTTTATGATGAGCAGGATACAGACACTTATGCTAAGCCTGATGAATCCGTACCTAGCGATGAAGTTAAAACCTCTGGTATTAGTGATGATCTGCCTGCGAGTTCTGGTGGATATTTTTACGAGCAGGATAAGGACGCTTACGCTAGATCTAATGAACCTCTGTCTTGAGATGGAGTTAAAACTCCTAGTATGAGTAGTGATGTGGCTTCGAGCCCCGGACGGTTTTATTGTGAGCAGCATACCAACTCAACTGATGATCTCGCACTACCTGTCACAAATCGTGACTAAGCAAGGCAGATTTCACATGACTAATACTTATTAGTCATAAATGTATGTTGGTTTCTACACTATGATATCACTTGAATTATAGTTCTCATATGAGTGTGCACTTGCGATTTATTGTTATATTATAATTAGTTGATAGTTTCATGACTCACGATTGTGACGTCATACAATGTAATGCCTTTTACACATGACTCAGATTATGAGTCATAGTTTGTATGCAGGTAACTCCTTTGAGCACATGATTTGGTTTATGGGTTTTGATTGGTTAAAAGAGGTTCTGCAGTTGACTCAGGTGAGTCAGGTGATGGATTGCACGCTATGACTCACTATGTGTCATAGAGGTTATGTTACGTGAGGTGATGAGTCACCAGAGTTAGAGTTGTGGGAAGATGCCTATATAAGAGGCTTGGTTCCAACCAAGAGATGGGATTTTCACGCAACCATCTAAGTACTTTTCTATACTTAAGTTCCAATATGATTACTCTTTCTCTCTCTTCATACACCCCACCTGTACGAAGGTCTACGCACAAAGAACACAGAGACTATTGTAATAGTCTCAGTGACGGGTTGCCTGACATAGAACTATGATATTGTGATAGTTTTATCAAGACATGACAATCCACACTTATTACTATTTGATCAGAGAGTATTATTTGAATGAACACTCAAAGACAAGCAAGCTAGTCCATACTATCTGAAGAGATAGTACCCTGCTACCCCTTGGTGCAGAAATACAGGACCTGCTTACATAGGAGACGACTCTCGTTGTCTGATGCATATTATCTCAACAATAGGATTGTTACACCACCTTAAAAGATACAAGCGAATAGCACTGAATCATATTGCAAAGAAACGCTTTAGACAAAGCACTTCTTTGAGGGTAAAGAAAGACAATAACTCCATATTCAACAAAGAGGAGTGGGGAACGAGATGACTCATTCTTTGTGATTATACTGCCGAGTTTGCTTGTCTCTACCACGAAATCGGAAGAAATGAAGGAAATAAACAGCTCAAGTAGGAATCTCAGAGTCTAATTTAGGATATGACTTTTGCTTAAGGGCTAATCTGGAGAGTTTATTTGTCTCTTTGGTCAGCTTAAGGTATGCATAGTCAGTGAAAAATTAGTCAATCGTTTGGTAGCGCTTGCTGCACTTAGTGGTCTATAAGGTGCCTTTTCAGTGGTTGAGGGCCAAACCTTTCCTTACATCCACCAAACAGCTGAAGAACCAAACACCACACACTGCCAATTCTTTTCCCCTTACAAAAAAAAAGTCTTTTATCACATACTTCTCTTCCTCTTTGCGTTACCAATCCCCCATCACCCACCACCTAATGTGTACTACGACTATCAATGCTGCGCACTATATCAAGACAATTGATTCCCTTGTTACTACACCCATTAATAATCCCCAGCACCTGTGGGTGAAGCTCAGTCACAAACATACCCATGATTCCAGAGGCCTCCTGTCCTGATACTAACATTGAATGCGGGGCAAGTGAGATGGAAGAAACTAACTCCCAGGGAGACGAATTGGGAAATAGTGCCTGCATCTCTGTTGATAAATTCAATACACTTCAGAAGGTAAGCAAGGCTTACTATCATAGTCTTTGATGAACCTATTTACAAGTACTTAGAATTTGGCAAAGTTGGATGTTAAAGTCAGGAATATCCACAGTGTAACAATCCTATTGTTAAGTTTATATGCAACAGGCAACGACAATCGTCTCTTGCGTATGTGAGTATCGTTATCTCGCACGAACAGGTATGGGAGTACTATCTCTTCAGATAGTACGGAACTGGTTTGCTTGTCTTTGGTAGTTCGCGAGAGATACTATTTCTTTAGATAGTAAGATGGGGTGATTGGCATACTTGATAGAACTATCACAATAGTTCTATGTTCGGGCAGCCCGTCGAGACTATGACAATAGTCTCAGGGTTCTTAGAGTGTAGGATCTCGTAGAGGAGGAGTGTATGTAAAGAGAGTAAAGCGTAATCGTATTGCAATATCTTTAGTATAGAAAAGTACTTAGATGGTTGCGTGAAGATCCTGTCTCTTGGTCGCTTTTTTTTTCTTTTTTCTTTTGTAATCATGCGTGATTTGTTTTAGGGTACAAACAGCCTCATGCAGCGCTAGCTATGGAGAGAAAAAAACCTATAAACAATAGCCACGACCCGCTTCACCTCTTCATGGGAAAAATCAAGCACCCTGAATCCATAGGAAAAGTCCCCCTCACCTAGCGCCTAAGATAGAAACCCCAGACATGTAAGGAAGCAATACATAGAAACATACGGGTAGAGAGACCCAAACCCTTCCGCAGGCTCACGAAAACAAAAGAAAAGACTCAAACGGCCAGAAACGCTGCCTGCGGGGAGAGGATCGTTGATCGGCGACATAGGAAAACACCAGTAGAGGGCCTACCGAAACCATGTTGTACGGTCAGGCAGGTCATTACATCGATTCAAGGCATTGGACAATAGTCACGGAGGCAGTGCTATACCACGACTAGGCGTAACCGAGGAGGGGCCAACCGATCGGAAGGGTAGATGGCGAGCGGAGCTACCGGGCAGAGGGGATGCCAGCCAACGACGATTAGCAGTAGGGTGCCAGCCGGTGAGTAGCAGTAGGGTGCCAGCCAAAGAGGGGGGGAAGCAGTAGGGTGCCAGCCGGGGGAGGGGTTTTAGCAGTAAGGTGCCAGCTTAAGGGGTAGTACGGTGCCAGCGGACGGAACCGGGAGGGGGGTAGAGGAAGGATCGTGAGCGGGCTAGTCACAACCGACAAACGGGCCATAGCAAGGGCTTTTGGGACGACGGCGAAACCGAGCGGGACCGTGATGTTACTAACCGAAGCTTTCCCCATCAGAGGTACAAGCCCAGCAGAACCAAAGCCTTACTTCGACCGAGAGTCCGGACGCCATACCGCCGACCGTGAACGAAGCGAGAAGCTTTCCGACCGCGCAAAATGCTAAGCGAGGTGCAACGCAAGTGCGGGGTAAGGGGGAGAACCGAACTTCATGAGCGGGTGTCAACGATGAACGGGAACAAGAACCCCAAGGAGGGGAGGCAAGCGTGCCCCAGAGGAGGAGGGTAGATGGCTTAACGTCAACTCCTAGGCAGTAGCCATCGTGGGAGAAGAGAGGTGGGTGCGGAAGGGTGACGATAATTTCCCGTGGTGTTGAGATTTCAATCGCCGGAGGTGGAGGAGAGATGGTTCATGGTCCTGTCTCTTGGTCGGTTTTTTTTTTTCTTTTTTTTTTTTTGTAATCATGCGTTCATTGTTTTTAGGTACAAAAAGCCTCATGCAGCGCTAGCTATGGAGAGAACAAAACCTATAAATCAAATAACAAATAACAAAAGAAAGTCACGGCACCAGTTTAAATATCCACTATCGCGCAGGTTTCTCCTCCGCCGCGCCATTGGCCACATATAACAAGGAAAGCACAAACTAACAGCTTAGATCGTCTAGAAAGGAAAGCCTACATAAGACAAAGGAGAGAAACCCAAAGACCCTATACCTCAGCTAGCGAAAAAACACGAAAAACCGGGGGGGGCACCGTGGGGGGTGAGAGAGAGAACGGAGGGGAAGAGGGGGGGGTGGTTGGTGGGAACATCGTGGGGGGAAATCCCATGGAGGTGACGCCTATGAAGGAGGCGAGCCTTTTCAGAAGTGGGAGGGATGACCAGACTGGGGCTTCGGGACCAACATCAGCAACGCCGTGGAGGAGGGGTGACCTGCTGTGTTGTCTCAAGGGGCATCATAGAATGGCGTGCTCGAAGGTTTCAGGCTCAAGGCCGCAGCGGGGGCAGGAGGTGTCGGCGTCGGGGGACCTCCATGTCGGGTGTGCTGCCAGATAACTCTTTCCGGCTCTCATCTGGTGGATTCTCCCGGCAACGAACTTGCCCAAGCCCATGAAAGGCCTCGGATGCAGGGGGGGAGGATGCAGGTAGTACTCCGGGGTCGGGAAAAGGGAGGTCGACTCCGCAAGGAGTGCCTCTCTGACGCTCTTCTTTAGGGCGGAGTAAGTGTTGTCCATCAGGGACTGGGGCGGGAGGACGCGGGCAGGGCACACAAGGTGGGAGTTGATCATGGGCATCCTAGATAGCCCGAGGGTGAAAGGTATTGTCCGGTGGGCCACCGCATCAACTGGCAGGTGGTTCCTTATTGGTGGGACAGGGCGGGTCGATTTCCAGTGTAGGGGGAGGTATACGGATGACAAGCCTCTGGTCAGGGCCGGCGAGGAGTGAGGCGCACTGTAGGCCGAGAGTGAGGGAAATGACGGGTGAAGTTGGGCTGTCGCCGAGTTCAGGCTGGGGGGGGAGCAGACTACCCTGAGCGCCGCCAGCCTCTGCCGGTGGGTGATCAGGAGGGAGATGGGCGGGAGGCAAGACTCCGCCGAAAGTATCCCGGTGGGCGTAGCCGAGAAGCAGTTTGTGGTCCCCCTTTGGACCTTGCGCCAGAATGTCTCGAGGCGGTTTGTCGTGCCCACGCTAGGTGTGAACAGATCTGCGCCGTAGAGTAGGATAGGGGCTATCAATGATGTTGCCAGCCTATGGCAGAGGTAAGGGGGGAGGCCCGCACCGGGCAGGCTGAGGCGTTGAACGAGGGCGAACGCACCCTGGGCGTGGGCCAGGCGCCGTGAGAAATGTGCAGCGGGGTCAAGGGCCGGAGTGAACCAGTACCCGAGCCACCGAACAGAGTTGTCAGGGTGAAACAATTCCCCTTTGATTTGGATGGGTGAGACGCACTTCGGCGAGTGCTTCTGGCTGGGGGTCCTTCAATGTATCAGTTCTGTTTTTGCGACCGAGAAAGAGACGCCTAGGCGGGACGCCTTTCTTTCAAGCTTGTCGAAGAGATCCTGGAGCCGGCGGATGTTGCCGCGATAGGAGAGGGAGGCCACTGTGAGGGCGAAGTCGTCCACGTACGAGATCATCAGGCCCTGAGGGATCCCGAAATGTAGTGGGCTGACATAGAGAAGAAAAAGAAGCCGGGAGATCGGAGAGCCTTGGGGGGCACCTACATTGACGGGGGCGGGGGTCCCTGGGGCCCCTTGGAAAATCAGGGTGCAGCTTCGTTCACCTAAGAAAGATGAAACCCAAGACACCAGGTATGGGGGTATCCCGCCTTCCATCAGGATTTGGGCCAGAGTGTTGTTGGCGACGTTGTCGAACCCCGCTTTTATATCCAGAAACAGGGAGGAGACCTTGAGACGTGGCCTTTGCAGTGTTCTGACGTCGTTGGTAAGGGTGAGGCACGCGTCGTAGGTGCTGAGCCCAGGGAGCGAGCCGCATTGGTTGGGGTGCAACAGCCCTCTGAGTCGGGCTGCCACGAGTAGGCGGGCTTCTATAATCCTTTCGAGGATCTTTGAGATTGTGCGGATCAGGACTATTATCCTGAAGGAGGAGGGTGATTCATAGGATGGCTTTCCTGCCTTGTCAAGCACCACGCCATTCGAGCTTTTCAGTGATGCGGGGTGGTACCCCAGGAGGACCAGCGGGGCAAGTATATGGAGGAGGATAGAGGTGTTGATTTTGTTAACCTGCTTCCAGGTAGAGTAGGGTATCCCGTCCGGGCCAGGGGCCGAAGTCGGGGAGCACTTGCCGAGGGCCGAAGCTATCTCAGCTGCTGTTAGGGGGGGTGCCGACTTGTTTGGCCTTAGCCTAGCGGGCGGGGAGAAGGGTTCTTTAGGGGGAAAGAAGTGGTCCAAAAGGACATTGTTCATCTGAAGCGGGGTCTCTGCCCCGGGGAGGGAGGGGAAGTGTGGCTGGGCACGCCCGTAGGCGAACCTCTTGGCCGTCCAAAGGCTCTGGGGGGTGGCAGTCATCAGAAAGGAGGACCAGTGTTTGTTCTTGGCGGCCTTTATTGCCTTAAAGTACCCCGCCTTGGAGGTGCCGGCAACTTCTCGCATGTGTGGGCTGTCGTGTGTCCTGGCCGCTCTCGCGGCTTTCTGATACGCACGACGGAGGATAGACAGGTGGGGGGACCACCAAGGCTTGGAGTGGTGGGAAGGCCTGGATACTGGCGTGTGTTCCTTGAGGAGAGCTACCAGACGGTTCAGCGACTCTGACATCCATTCGTCCAGTTGCGGGGGGGTGGGGCATGGCGGTGCGGCCGGGACCTTGAAACCCTTAACGATCGGGTCCAGGGTCTCCCAGTCCGTGTCTGCCCAACGCGGGCGCGGGGGTTTTTGGCTCAGGGAGGGTGCGGCGAGGGTGATTGTTATAGGTATGTGGTCGGAACCCGTTGAGGGGAGAGAGGCTTCCCAGCCCTTGACCAGGGGAAGAAGGGCGGGGTTTGCGAAGGAGAGGTCTAAGACCGAAGGGCGAGCCTTTCCCACTAAGGGAAACCTTGTGTACTCACCTGGGGATTAAGGAGAGCGAAGCCAAATTCTGCCGCCTTCTCAAAATAGGGAGCCGAGGACGAGATCTCCCGTTGTGAGAAGTACGGCAGAGGGGCCGAGAGGGGGTTGTGTATGTTGAGGTCTCCTACCACTAGGAGGGGAAACCCAAGAACGGGGAAAAGAACTTCTGGTAAAACGGAGTGGATTCTGTGGTCAGCAGTGTTGGTGGAGTAAGCGTTAATAACCCTGAATGAGTGGAAACCGGTGCCAAAAAGAGGCTCATTAGAGGAGACCTCGAGGGCAAGAACATCATCTACCCCCGCAAAACCTGGGGAGCACCGTGTAATTGGAAAGAAAAGACATATGAACGTAGGCAGCCACACGTGGCTTCCTAACCGGGGGAAAGAAGGACTTGAAACCATTAAAGAAAGGAAGGTGAGCCATGTTGACAGGCGGATCCTGCAGGAGGACTATGGACGGGTAGGTGGTGGCTTCTTTGAACGACTCGAACAGAGAAAGAAAAACATTCCAGCTCCCAAGGCAGTTATGTTGAATGATGGAAAGAAACGCAGGGGCAGGGTCCTGTCTCTTGGTCGTTTTTTTTTCTTTTTTTGTAATCAAATCGTTATTATGTTTAAAGGTACAAAAGGCTCATGCAGCGTTAGCTATGGAGATAAAAAACCTATAAGCAAACGTCTTCCCGCCCGCTTCACCTCGTCATAGGAAAAATCAAACCCCGCGAGACCATAGACGAAACCTCCCTCACCTAGCACCTAAGACTCGCACCTCAGACATGTAGGGAAACAACTCATAGAAACGTACAGGAGAGAGACCCAAACCCTTCAGCAGGCCCCCAGGTAACACTAAGAAAAGAATCAAGGAAACGCCTAGATACAACTACTATTGCCAAAATGCCAAATCCAAGAACCCGTACGGTGAAATCCGGTTGGGGCGGCGGCTCACGGTCAGGAGTGACCGGAAGGTGGCGACGCGTCGGGGTTTAGGAGAGACCACGGAGGCAGTGCAATACCACGATCAACCGTAACCTAAGCGAGGATTGCTACTGTAGAGTAAATCGCAGGAGGGAGAGAGGCAGGTGGGCGAGCGGAGCCACCGGGCAGAGGGGATGCCAGCCAACGACGATGAGCAGTAGGGTGCCAGCCGGTGAGTAGCAGTCGGGTGCCAGCCAATGGGGAGCAGTAGGGTGCCAGCCGGTGAGTAGCAGTCGGGTGCCAGCCAATGGGGAGCAGTAGGGTACCAGCCGGGGGAGTAGTTTTAGCAGTAAGGTGCCAGCTTATGGGGCAGTACGGTGCCAGCGGACAGAACCGGGAGGGGGGTAGAGGAAGGATCGCGAACGGGCTAGACACAACCGCCTAACGGGCCATAGCAAGGGCTTTTGGGATGACAGCGAAACCAGGCGGGACCGTGATGTTACTAACCGAAGCTTTCCCCATCAGAGGTACAAGCCCAGCAGAACCGAAGCCTTACTTGGACCGAGAGTCCGGACGCCATATCGCCGACCGTGAACGAAGCGAGAAGCTTTCCGACCGCGCAAAATGCTAAGCGAGGTGCGAAGCAAGTGCGCGGTAAGGGGGAGAACCGAACTTCATGAGCGGGTGTCAACTATGAACGAGAACAAGATCCCCAAGGAGGGGAGCCATAGGTGCCTCAGGAGAGGAGGGAAGATGGCTTATCGTCAACCCCTAGGCAGTAGCCATGATGGGGGAAGAGAGGTGGGTGGGGGAAAATGATGATGATTTCCCGTGGTGTTGAGATTTCAATCGCCGGAGGTGGAGGAGAGATGGTTCGTGTCCTGTCTCTTGGTCGGAACCAAGCGCCTTATATAGGCATCTTCCCACCACCCTTACCCTGGTGACTTATCACCTTGCGCTACATAAACCTCTATTGCTCGTAGTGAGTCATAGCGCGAAATCCATCGATGACTCACATGAGTCATCGCACAACCTTCTGTTAACCAATCAAAACTCTTACACGAAGTCATGTGCTCGAGCGAGTCACATGCGTAAAACCCATGACTCATAATGTGAGTCATGTGCGAAAGTCATTACATCATATGACGTCACAATCGTCAGTCATGAAACAATGAACCAATCATAATATAACGATGACTCGTGATTGCGTAGTCATGTGAGAACTATGAGTCAAGTAACGTCATAGTGTGAAATCCAACATACCTTATGACTCATAAGTATGAGTCATGTGAAATCTGCCTTGCTTAGTCACAATTTGTGACACACAGTGACGTGCAAGGACTTGGAAGAAAGGCAGAAAGGTTAAGGGGTGTCTGGCGCCTCACTGATTGTGATTTGAGATCATGTCTTGGCATTTTCCAATCACATTTTCGGGACTTAAATAAGAGTAACCCAATATCGTGAGTTAAGAGTAGAATGGGCCAACCACTCGCTGATTTGATTATGCTTTCGAATAATATTTTTTACTTTTATGACCTAAGACTAAATGAGCCTGTACCAATAGAAAACCCACTCTCGGGCTACAAGAAAAAATAATTTATTTTGGCTTAGTCACCTAGCTAGCTATCTAGAATATATATTCAGGAGTTCAGAAAATATTATTCACTAAGCACCTTTGTAGAACATTTTATGTGAAAAAATCTGTAAATTTGAGAAATTCACTTTGTTTCATGTAAAATAAGCTTAGCTTTTTGGGATTTTATCGCATGAAAAATTATGTTGTAAAGTTAAGTCCTTGAAACACGATTTCAGTTCGAAGTTGGTTGCATTTATTTGCCTGTATCCTATTTCCTATACTGGTGTTACATGCTACCAATATTGTTTGCTAATATAATACTAGTGATATGCCATGATGTCTGTATTACGAGGAAAATACAATAGGAAATGTAATTAAAATTACAGTGTGTATTTAAGTATTGATTCAAACATCAATTAAGTATACAGTAATATAGAATCTTGTTTCTTTGGCTAATAAATTTTATATTGATATACAACTATAAAACGAGCTCAGTGGGTAAAGACAGAAATAAGGAAGCATTCAGGCAATGTCAATAGATCCAATTTATATATAATTAATACACGTTTGGAGGAAATGGAAGAGAAGACTAGTGAGAAGGTGCTCGAAAGACATGAGGAGCTAATAACAAATGTTCCTAAGAGAAAGAGTCGTCCACCAGGCTCCAAAAATAACAATCCACAGCAAACTATGTAATTAGGCCTATTTCTAAAATCTTCTTTAATAGAATAAAGGTATTAGTGTTGCAGTAAACTTTACATATGTTTAATTAATATTTGAATTTTGCTTGAATGGGTAGTAGTGGTTTAAAGTTTGTCAATTCATAAAAGTGATGTTTTCTCCAAACATTGTTTGTGGATCATGTTGGTTGCCATGCACTTTCCCACCTTGAACCATAATGCCCTATGCTTGAATTTCTATTGGTACAGGCTCAAATAATATTTAACAATGTATTTAACAAATAATATAGGATTTGTAAAGCATGTAATTGAAGTCATATGATTTGGCAAACCGAATTGTATATTCTCTTAAACATTCATATCTTTTTGTTTGTACATGTAATGTGGCCTTATCGGTTCCTCGTATACGAAGAACCTTTAAGAAACCGTCCCAGGTTGTCCACTTGAACCCCTAGCCACAGAGTGGCCTAGGCGTATTGATCAAGCCGAGTCTCTGAAAAGTTGTTAGATAAAACCTTTACTAAATCTCTCAGGCTTTGAATTGTTTGGCAGCATCTCACTATCGTGGCCAACTGAACAGGTAACTATTTAACCAACTATATTGAAAACTCTGTCTGTGGAAGTCTGCCCTTTCTAAGTCCAAAAGATGCAGCCTCTAAATACATAGCGGGCTTTTCCAAAGCCTTACATCTACGAGGACAGCTCGTATCATAAAACAACTATGGTATCAAATTGATTCTATGAGACAAGACATAAAGCATGCAAGGTATCAAACAATCCCTTGAAACAAAACTTCAAACATCGGAAGTATCAAGTTAAACAGCCAAAACACAATCAGGGAGAGGCATAACCTCGTATCCCAAAACCAACCAAAAAACAACTACCTATCAAACGATACCTACTGTATAACATAACAAGGCTCCAGCCCTATGGCTACTATCCTGAAAATAAACCAATCTCAAAGGAAAATATATTGGTAACCATAGTACCTGTACCTGTTAGACCCCTGAAACAAAACACCTGTTTTTAAAAATCAAACTAAACCTAAATCCAACTTGTAATACCACCACGGTCCTCAGATCCACAGTTGTCATACTTGCTTTTGAAACAAGTCTTAAAAATGTTGTTATTAATTGATTGCTGCTTCTCGAATTGGGTCCAAGGAGGTATTGTCCGTTTATAGGACATGGTAATGAAGGTGGTTTTGAGAGGAAACTAGTCTCCCGGCATGTTGTCAGTCAACCAGCCCTGAACATGATGGATTGCATTCTTGAGAAATTCCAATGGTTCCCAACTGTTGTCGCTATTAGGGTATCCTTTCCATTTGACCAGAAACCGTGCCCTGCCATAGCGTTCCCGCTAGTCTTGCGCCTTCTCAACCTTCTCTTCAGCCATATACACAACCAGGATAGGTGCGGGTTTAGCCAGAGTCTATCCAGGGAATCTACCATTGTCATTGGAGAAGAACTTCTTCAAGTTCACTATCAATAAGTGAATTTGTCTCCTTCCTGCTGTAGATTTTCTAGTCCAGCTTGACAGTATACTTCTGTGTTTATTCATCGTAATCAAGGACCTGGAAAGGTCCAGCCTAACTTGGCTCGACTTTCTTACTCCTTCCAGATTCATTTGAAAATCTGTCGCGATATACCATCAGGAATTCTCCAATGCTGATGGGTTTGTTGGTTGTCCTCCCATTAGCAGCAACTCTGGTGCTGCGGATTCTAGCCAACTTGAGCACCTTATATGCGTCATTCCTTAGCTCCTGGTGTCCATTAAGATAATCCTCAGAGGCCGGCACTGCTGTGTCTTCAATTCTATAAGTCACTACTAGGGGGTTGTCTAGTCCATACACCGCTGTGTATGGTGACATGTTAATGGTATCGCAGTCTCCAGCATTCGTATATGGAGTCATATCCTGCAAAGAGTTCACTCAATTATTTCACCACTTTTTAGTAATCTTTCTCAAGGCACTCTTGAGTTCGCAAATCTTGCGTTTCAATTGTCTATTTGTTTCGTAATATCTCAGCACTGCCTTGATATGTTCAATTCCCAATGAGTTCACGCTTTGTTACCAAAAACGTGAGGTGAACTTGGAATCTCTATCGCTAACAATCAAAGTAGGCATGCCATGGGGTGTGAATATGTGGTGACGATGATAGGATAGGGTGGTCTCTATATTCACATCGGATATAACCGGGATGAGCCAGGTGAATCCAACCTCCCTGTGGACAACTCCCAAAACCAGATCATAGGTCTTTGTTGGTCCTTTGGTTTGTTAAAACTTCCTGCAAAATTGATAATACAAGATGTAACAATCGCCTGAGAAATCAGTATCATCTGTGCATTACCCTTACTCTGTGCATTTCTTTCCATAATCCTCCGACCATGCTTGCACTGGCACACCTAATCTCACCAATCCGTCCTCATCTCAGGCTGGTAGAGGTAGTCCGTAGCGTAACTGAAATTCCTTTGCTTGCTATGCTGTCATTTGTCATTAACTTCTGATATCAAGAGTTTGCCAAGGGGTTGATTATTTGCTGCACCGCCTTTCTGTAGGTAAAGGGTATGTACTCCTTTTCGAGTACTAGCAAATATTAGTTCTTTACTAATATAATAATGTTACATCCTTCCTCCCCTTGCTGTCTCCCTAGAATGGAGAGCTAACCTGTATAGCTCATCCTTCCAGTGGGCGTCCATAGCTGCTCTGTCAACATGCTTTGCATTTCAGTCGTGACTTGAATGGTATCTTGATCATCAAGTACCTGTGCAAGGCACGAGGTGGCTCCCTCCTCCTCGAGGACATCATACCAGATGAGATCTTTGCCCGATTGGGGAGGTGGTATAAGTGTAGAAACAGGTGTGTTGTAGTGGCACAAACAGCCGCCACAGAGGGGGTTACTCCCGTTCGACAATTAGGCATTATGAGCTCTCTGATTGTGACCATCACATTCGTGGCATTCCTCCAAGTGATCATCATGGTGGAGTGCCATGGCTATTCATTCTCTGACTCCTTCTAGGTCAATTCTGTGTCCGAGATCCTCCTTGTTATCTTATAATCGTCTGGCCCTAATTGCTGCCACGGCAGAGGATTTGGGTCTAATGTCTGGTCCTCTAACCCTGTTCTTGCGATGGAATTCGCAACGTGCCTTGTGGCATGCTGTCAAATAAATTGCAAAGTTGTTCAATTCTTCTTCACAGAGATGACTAGAGGAAACTATATCTCCCCCACTGTTGCCTTCTCACATGCTACAATCGGAGCCCCATTGAGAGTGGTTTCCAAGAATGCGAAAGGGTTCAAATAGTAACATAGTGTCGGAAAAGAATCAAGTAGCAAACAATGCAAGATGGGAGGGCTTGTGGGTTTACTAGCTTTGAGGTTTTCTATTTGTTCAGTAGTGTCTTGGGCATACATCAGCAAAAAAAGTGTTTGCTTCGGACGGATAGGCATTGCGTCCGAAAGCAGGAAATAGGTCTAGAGCATCCTGTCAGCCCAGCCCGCCCTCAGATGGCCCCAGTACAATGGTTGCATCCTAGTGTATTGGGTGCAATACAACGGGCATTCTGTCCGCCCAGTGCACCTGGATGGTCCATTTCACACCCTAATCTGCCGAAGAACACCAAGGTAACTGACCCATAGGGCTCTGCATTGGGGAACTCTCCCTGCCCCTGATGGCCTTTAATTACAACGGACCACTTTATCACCAGTTAAAGGCTGTTGAGACGAAAAAGGATCTAAGCATGGGATGACCAACCATCTATTGTCCTGGTAACGACCCAAAATATACCCCTGATTTGATCACTGCTAACAACTCTCGCAAAAGCGTTCTAAGTTCTTGCACACCTCGTATCAGGCTTCATAATCGAATCAGTGGAACTATTGAATATTATCAACCTTCGAAGAGGGGCATGCTCTTCCATCCAGGTTGACACTATTCAGTACTCCTAAACGAGCGGATTCCAATGAGGCCCTTCCTGACTCTGGCGGATTGCAATAAGGCCCTGCCAGACTCTAGCGGATTGTAATGAGGCCCTGCCAGACTCTAGCCGACAGCAGCCAGTACCTAGTGAGTTATGTGCCCTTTTCTTCCTCCTGCCCTCTATAGCCATGAGGACGCTTCGAAACCTATACAATTCGATTCCCCTCGGCGAGCTGACTCCAATAAGACCCTCCCCGACTCTGGCGGAGATATGCCCACTGAGGTGTCTGCCTTTTTCACCCTGGTGACCAGTGTTGTTCACGAGCCAGCTCGAGCGGCCAAGAACCCGCCAAGAGGCTCAAGTCTAGAGTCGAGTCGGCTCGTGGACCACTCTCTGCGCTGGCACGAGCCACCAAGCGACTCGAGTTGGCTTGTGGACCCCGGTTCAAGCGGCACAGAGCCCAGTTGACAAGAGACTCGAGCCGGCTCGTGGCACCCCCGTGTTGGAAGGGCTCAAGCCAGGCTCAGCTCGAGTCTGACTCTAGTCTGCTCGGCTCGTGCCCAACACTACTGCTGACCTCTATAGCTATTTGGACCCTTTGCGAGCCATACCATTCAATTCCCCTCGCCGAGGGGAAGCCAACGAACTCTGTCCGGACACTGTCCTCCCGCTGGTTTAAGCGTTATCCATACTTTTGTACTTTAGCTCTCCGGGCAAGTACTTTCAAATTGTTTGCTACTGAGTGCTCCTGTTTTCCAGACTAGCTTTAATAAATATATTCCTATTTTAGTATCTAAATGACTCAAATAAGTAAACATGAGTAATACTGGATGGATCTTTCAGGACAATTTGGATATTCTCAACAGTTTTCACTAACTTATTCAAAGTCCTCGGAGGTAGAGTTGTTGACTTAGGAGGTATCCGATGATCCCCAGTTACACCTGAGTACTTCCACTATTCTACTATCCTATCGGGTTGCGTCCAGAGAACCTTTTTGCGTCCGGAGAACCTTTTTGCGTCCGGAGAACCTTTTTGCGTCTGGAGAACCTTTTTGCGTCGGGTACCTCCTGAATCCTTAGTTGCCTCTGGTGCGTCCAGGCGGTATGAACTCCTGTCTACAAGCACCCAATAAACGACCGCACACCCAGGACGCGAGTTTACGTTCCATGCGCCGGGACCGGCGTACGCACAGGGAGCACGGGGTGCGTCAGGCTGTGACCTTTTCTTTTTACTGATGCTATGACCGGCCACTAGTCGTTGTCGGGCCTCACACTCCTCATGTGGCAGTTCTCAGTGCTATCAGCATGGGATTGTTGCTAAGCCCAGTTCCTCCTCCTGGTAGACTGAGATTTGCCACAGTTGGGCCATTTTGATTGGGAAGGCAAGCAGCAGTCAAGTATGGGTTTGAGGTTACCTCCTTTGGTGCACCAGGGATAGGGCCAGCAGCAGTCAGCCTTCATGTGCTGAAGAAAGCATAGTGGCCAGGTGGGGAGCTCAACCTTTTAGTCTAGCTTCATGTTGCCAAACCTCCAGCACTTGTCGCAGTTGGACTAGGGTGCGGAGGTGTAAGCCCTCTGAACTGTTCGAGGGCTACCCTACAAGTACATAAACTGAAACCCCGTTTCGACAGAATGAGGCTTGACATTAACAACAATTGAATAAGCACATTTGTCCCTGTAGAAATGACAGTCCGGGCTGAGAAAGGGAACTGCAGAAATGATAATGGCCTTGGAGTTGATGCTAGAGTCACAGTGGTAGTTGTACAGGTTCTGATCTTAGGGTGGCATGAAGGCGGCAGAAAGCCAATGGCTACCAAGAAGGATGGGAGTAGATGCAAGTCTGAGCAGGAGGCACGCATTTCATGAACAAGGAAAAAATGAATAAGTTTGGTAGTGAGGGTCAAAAGGTAATTGACCTAGGAGGAAGCAGGTACCAAGGTGTTGGTTAGGTTTATCGTGATAGAGACTCTTTCATTTGCAATAGCCTGGAGATAGGATTAAGAGATAAAGTTTGCCTCAAAAAGGGCAGATGATGTGACATCTGAGAGGTGTGCCTTTATTTCGGCGGAATGAGGCGGAGAGGGTGGGGAAGAGTGAAGAGAGAAGCACCTCCTATGAGCGTTGGAAAGGAAGAGAGAAGCACTGGTGAAAGAGGGACGGTCATTTTGCCAGGTGCGACCTGAGTTGCTAAAGTCTTTGGAGCTGTGTCTTTCTTTTTCCTTTTGTTATTCTTGAGGGCAGCAAGCACTTCCCAGGCCACTTGCGGTAATTCGCTTGTTCTACCTACAATGACGGGATCAGTGGGCGTGGGCCAGGCAGGGGGTAGTATAGTAGGAGTTCCTCTAGGAGGCCTCCTTGTAGAGCTGTAGCACCAAAGGGGTAGGAGCGAGGTTCCAGAGTACAGAGAGAGTGGCATATGCGGATGGCAGGTGTGTTACCCTATGTAGCAGGTCCTGTAGCACAGACTGGATCTGGTTGAGCTGCTGTGTGTGATCTGTCCAGGGAAGGAAGATGTTATGTTGAAAGAATGACTTCAATGTGAGCATGGTATGGCCAATAGAGTATACTGGGAACATGTATCATTGGCACGGTATATCAAGGCCTTGCATTGGTATAAGTACCATCCCCTGGTGGCCAAGTAGTATAAACAATAGATATTAGAACAACACAATATATGAAGATTCCGACAGGGTATGAGCCCAGATTCATACACTTAAGAATTTACCTCCACTTCATATTTCTTCTGTCTTACCAACCTAGCAACAGTTATGTCAGCCCTGATGTAACGGAGGCACTCGGCAGCAAGACGGATCCTAAGATTGCAATCCCACCCAAGAGTCAAAGTGTAAGCGGTACAGGTACTATGGTTACTGATGGATTTCCTGCAGGATTAGTTTGGTTTCAGGATACAAGCCTTGTGGCTGTAGCCTTATTATGTATGCAGGAGGTATTGTTGGATACCTAGTTTGTTTTATGTTTGGTTTCTGGATATGAGGTTGTGCCTCTCCCTCATTGTGTTTCGGAAGTATCATTTGATACTCTGGTTGTTTGAAGTTTTGTTTCAAGGGATTGTTTGATACCTTTAATGTTTTATTTATTATTTTATGGTATCGATTTGATATCATAGTTGTTTTAGGATACAAGCTATGCTTGTAGGAGTAAGGCTTTAGGAAAAGCTGGCCATGTATTTAAAGGCTGCATCTTTCGGACTTAGAAATGACAGACTACGACAGACAGAGTTTTCAATATACTTGGTTGGAAAGTTACCTCCTCAGTTCGCCACGATAGTGAGAAGCCACCAAACACTTCAAGACATTAGCGATATAGTAAAAGGTTTTATCTAACAACCTTTCAGAGCCTCTGCTTGATCAATCTGGCTAGGCCACTCTTTGGCTAGGATTTCAAGTGCTCAACACGAGATGGTTTCTTAAAGGTTCTCAGTATACGGTGAACCGATAAGGAAACGTTACAATTGTTACAGAACATCAACCCTTGACGTATCTTAAAACGGATCGAAGACTGACAAGTATGTAGCTGAGATGGCATACCCACATTGGAATGTGTATCGCAAAGGGAGTTCACAAGCCGGGGGTAAGAAACTATTTAGCTGGCGCTCTTCGCCCCCTTTATAGAGATAATACTAGACTTGCAGAATACATTACCAAAAGAAAAAGGTCACATCTGGATGCACCCCATGCTCCCAGTGCGTCCGGCGGTCCAGGTGCATAGAACGTAAACTCGCGTCCTGGGTGTACGGACTTTTGTTGGGTGTGTGTGGACAGGGGTCCATGCCGCCTGGACGCACCAGAGGCAACCCAGGACTCAGGAGGTACCCGATGCAAAAAGGTTCTCCAGACCCAAAAAGGTTCTCCAGACGCAACCCGATAGGATAGTAGAATAGTGGAAGTACTCAGGTGTAACTGGGGATCATCAGATACCTCCTAAGTCAACAACTCTACCTTCGAGGACTTTGAATGAGTTAGTGAAAACTGTTGAGAATATCCAAATTGTCCTGAAAGATCCATCCAGTATTACTCATGTTTACTTATTTGAGTCAATTAGATACTAAAATAGGAATATATTTATTAAAGCTAGTCTAGAAAACAGTAGCATGCGGTGGCTAATAATTTGAAAGTACTTGCCCGGAGAACAAACGTACAAAGGTATGGATAACCCTTAAACCAGCAGTCGGACAGTGTCCGGACAGAGTGGGTTGGATTCCCCTCGGCGAGGGGAATTGAATGGTATAGCTCTCGAAGGGTCCACATAGCTATAGAGGTCACCAGGGTGAAAGAGGCAGATAGCTCAGTGGGCAGATGTCCGCCAGAGTCAGGAAGGGTCTCATTGGAGTCCTCTCGCTGAGGGGAATCGAATGGTATAGGTTACGAAGCATCCGCATGGGTATAGAGGTCTGCAGGAAGAAAAAGGCACATACCTCACCGGGCACTGGCCACTGTCGGCTAGAGTCTAGCAGGGCCTCATTACAATCCTCTAAAGTCTGGATGGGCCTCCTAGGAATCCGCTCACTTCGGAGTACTGAATTGTGTCAACCTGGATGGAAGTGCATGCCGCTCTCCCAAGGTTCATAATATTCAATGGTTCCACTGATTCGATCATGAAGCCTGATACGAGGTGTGCAAGAACTTTGAAACCTTTTGCGCGAGTTGTTAGCAGTGATCAAATCACGGGTATGTTTTTGGTCGTTACCAGGACAATAGATGGTTAGTCATCCTATGTTTAGATTCTTTTTCGTCTGAACAGCCTTTACCTGGTGATAAAGTAGTTCGTTGTAAGTAAAGGCCATCAGGGGCAGGGAGAGTTCCCCAATGCAGAGCCCTATGGGTCAGTTACCTTGGTGTTCTTCTGGAGATTAGGGTGTGAAATGGACCATTCAGGTGCACTGGGAGGACAGGATGCAGGTTGTATTGCACCCAATGGACTAGGATGCAACCATTGTGCTGAGGCCCTCTGAGGGCCCGCTGGGCGGACAGGATGCTCCAGAGGGATTTCCTGCGTCCGGACGCAGTGCCTATCAGTCCGGAGCAAACCCTTTTTTTGCTGATGATGGATGTTCAACTGGACAAGACACCTCCGCCCCTGTTTCCTCCGCCAAGCCCAAGATTGACTACATCTCCTCTGAACCTCTTACCCTCTTTTGAGGCTGAAACCCCTGGAGCTTCCCTAGAGGTACCTACTATTCCCCCTCCCATAACACGATCACTATTTAAGGGCTGCCTCCACCCATATGAGCGACTGACCAGCCCCTACCTGCCGCTTTCCTGCGCTTCAAGCTCTGCCTGGAAAGATATCTGACAATCATTTAAACTCGCAAATAGGTCTGGACTCTGAATAGATTCTTTCCATTCAATACTACAACTGCCTCAGGAGCTGGAATATGTTGCTTTTATTATTGACTTCCATCGGGAAAAGAAAGGTTTGTTCCAGACGGATAAGCATTGTATCCGGATGCAGGCAATGCATCCGCATTGTCTGATTTCCCTAGTCTACCCTGAAAAGCCCCCAGCACAGCCCTTGGATCCCCGTTCGTTACGTGCAACTCAACCCACATCTTGTCCACATGGTGCACCTGGATGGGCAATATCTCACAATCATCGCCCGAAGCACATCCAGGAAGGCCCTCCATGGGCCCGCTGCATTCTGGGCCTATCCTTGCCCCTCATCCCATCTACTCACAACAGACTACTTCACTATCAGGTAAAGGTTTGGCAGATCAAGGCAGATTTTAACACCAAATGGCTAACCAGCTCCTGTCCCGGTAACTACCTACCATATACTACTTATATCATTACCGGTAACTACTCTTACAAAAACTTCCTATGTTCTTTCACATCACCTTTTCATCAACTCAGTAGAAGTATCTAGCATTATCTATATCCAGCGCCCTACAGGCATGCTTTTCCATCCAGCTGGATCCTATTCAATCTGGTTGGCAAGTAGATTCTGACAAGGTATGTCTGGACGCTGCAGGCCATAGACCATGCAATACACCTTGCCTAGCGGATTCCAATCAGACCCTTCCCCACCCCATGTGACATCTGCCTTCCGAGGTATCAGCCCTTTACTCTCTGCTAACTTCTATAGATAAACTGAGGCTTTCAAGTTGAAACCAATAAAATTCGATTCTGCACGGCGAGTGCACTCCAATAAGACTTCTTATGACTGCAATGGATATCCGCGTCTTCATGCTAAGGTATCTGCCTTTCTCTCCCTGCTGTCCTGGATAGCTATGCCGACACTTCGAAACCTATACCATTTGATTGCCCTCGCCAAGCGGAATCCAACATACGTGGTCCCCACGCAGTCTAACCTCCAGTTGATTGGTTATCAATACTTTTGTACTTTAGTTCCACAGGCAAGTACTGTCAGATTGATGGCTACTGTGTGCTACAGGTATGTGGATGCTTTGAGACCTATTCCATTCAATTCCCCTCACCAAGTGGATCCCAACGTATATTCTCCTTGCCTTGTCCCACAACTAGTGCTAAAGCCATCCCCTCTTTTGTACTTCTATTACCTGGATTGCCACCTTTAAACAGATAGCTGCTAAGAACTAGAAGAGCCCTCATGTTTTCTAGACTAGCTTTAATAAAGATATCCCGTTTCTAGTATCTAAATGACTCAAATAAGTAAACCGGAGTAATACTTGGTAGACCTTTCAAGACTGACAATCTCCCCCAGTACTTGAGAATTCTCCATACTTTTCTCTAACTCATTCAAAGTACTTGAAGGTAGAGTAGTTTACTTAGAAGGTATCAGGGGATAGCTCGTTACACTTGAGTACATCGAATCTTCTACTATGGCATCGGGTTGCATCTGGTGAACTTGTCTGCATTCCGTATATTCTGAAACCTTGGTTGCCTCTAGTACGTCCGTACAGGTAGTATCTACATCTGTCCAGAACCACGAGGTAACCAACAGCACACCCAGAACGTGAGTTTATGTTGTATGCACCTAGACTGCTGGATCCAGTGGGAGTCCGGTGTGCATCCAGGTATAACTTCGCTTTTTTTGCTGATGTCATTTTCTTCAGATAAGAATTGTCAGTCAATCATTTGCCTCCAAGATCAACCATTCTTCAGCAACTCTCTACCTTCATATTGGGGCTACATGTCTTTTTCCCTGACGTCCCCTACCTATCATCCTAAAGTGGCACTTTATGCTTTTGCATCTTTAATTAATATCACTACAATTGCTCATATATTCTCTGTCAGATTAGACTTGGCCACTCTTGGGATGTCCGCTATATTCCACTTCAGTACTTGTACTGAGATATTTCATATTAGCAACGACAACTGGACCAGGGGTGACTCCATTATGGAAAGGACTGTCTTCCTGACTGAAGCACCAGCCATTACCCTTGGCCCTACCTTCCTAGTTAAGAACTTTAATATTCATCACCCACCACGGGCAGCCTATCCACATTGGTGCTATACCTTCACCGCACTTCAGGATTCCTTCCCATACTTCTCTAGGACCTTAAAACATGGCTAACCTCTGCTCAACACCTTGGCAATCTTGACCTGTTTCCCCCTAAGTCTGCCCACCAGATTCACAGTATTTGTCCTTTCCTTTGCCTCTCCTACACTAGCCCTATTCTTTCAAGGGTGGGATACCTGTCTGCTCTTCACAGGATTGGACCATGTCCCCATTACCATAGTATTCACGTACTTTGTTGTAGCCTCTTTGGAACCAACCCCTAATTGGGTCAGAACAGATTGGCCCTTCCGAAACACCTCATCCATGAGGCCAAAGTCCTGTCCCTGCCCTCCCCCCTCACTACGAGGTACATTCTGAAGAGCTGGTTTGACCCTGACCTAAACTCCCTTGTTGTCCTCCGGAATACCCATATACCATTAGCCAGCCTGTCTGACACCGCCAAGCCATGCTGGGCCCCGTTTCTGTCAACACTTAGAAGGAAATTTCACCCAGCATCCCGAATTGCTTGGATTTCTCGGTATCTACATGACAGGTCCATGACCACACTCTCCAAACAGGGCTACTTCAAAGCCATCCTGGCACTCAAAGCCCAAGCCTGGATATCCTTCTTTGCAGATACCACCCAAGGTACAATTTGGACTAGAAAGAAATTTGCTTTGGGCAGAGTGACTGCCATGTTCTCGAACCTACGTGATGCTACCTTCCTAGGGGAGGTCAACAAAGCGCTCCTAGATCACTTCTTCCCCCCAAGAACTCTTCAGACCGTGCCGGCTATACTGATATCTTAAATGTTTTATGTATTGTTTCATGGTATCAATTTGATACTATACTTGTTTTAAGATTTGAGTTGTACTTATAGGAGTAAGGCTTTGGAAAAGCTGGCCATGTATTTAAAGACTGCATTTTTCCAAATGACAGAGGGAAGCCTTTGACAGACAGAGTTTTCAATATACTTCATTGGATGATTACTTCTTTAGTTCGCCACAATAGTGGAAAGCCGCCAAACACTTTCTGACCTTAGTCATATTGTACAAGGATTTATCTAACACCCTTTAGGAGCCTCTGCTTGATCAATCCCCCTAGGTTTCTCTTTGGCTAGGATTCCAAGTGTACAACTCGGGACAGTTTCTTGGCGCTTTCCGTATACTGAAAGCAATAAGGAATTGTTACATTTTACATCAACTTTCAATAGTTATACTGGCTATATATAAAGTGAACCATCAGCAAATACAGACAAAATAACTGTTTTATGCTTATTATTTCATCCATGTTTTATGCTTCAAACCCGAAATTTATGGCTACCTCAAGCTGCATATGTCTGGCCATGCAAGAACTGAAAAGGAAGGGATATTTCATCTATATTGCATATACTGCTAAATATATAGCGACTAACTACTCGCATTTCATCACCAGAATAGAGTTGTTTATTAGATATTGAATATCAACTGAACTTGAGAGATCGATTCCCCTAGTCTGCCAGAAGATGTAGGGATATATTGATTTGAAAATCGAACATAATATGATACTGGGTCAAAAAACCAAAAAACCAAAAAACCACAACCTTGTCAAGTTGAATATAGTAACTGACAATAGTTAGTGTAATATGCATACGGGATCTGGTAATGGTACACAGGAGTGGAGTGCAGGATTGCTTCGGGTAAGTTTCATATATTGGGATTATTGGATATGAAATCCACTCTGCCACTTTCTCAGAGTCCAATAGACTATGTTACTGTTTTTAGATCTAGTTGGCTATGCTAGAAGTTTGTATTTAGGATTCCAGATATGGAATGGTCATGGAATACCAGGGGAGGTTGAGCTATAACTCTTTGATCTTGTAGTAGGATTACAGAATTCTAGTAGCTGAGCAGCTACTCATAATTATCATGATTGCAGAAAGCCAATTATCTGTTACTTTTGTATCTAAACCAGTATCCTAACTAGCAGTACATAGCAGGCTATGACAAACCTTATTGTTAAAAATACACTTCATTGAATAGTCATCCTTTACGCTGAATTTGTCCTTCACCTATTATCAGTTGACCTACTACTGGTCACTTCAAGAAGTCCTTTACGCAGGCACTTGCAGGCCTACTGCCTGTTTTATTGTACCTTTCTTAGCCAGAAATAAACCTGTTACAAATAGAAAGAGGAAACACCTTTTTCTGCTCTTGTGCCAAACTAAGAATGTCATACATGTTTGCTCTCACCTCAGGCAATACAATAGCTTGCATAGACTCGGAGCACTTCTGCTATTTCTCACCATTCCCACCTTCAGGTACAACTAATACAGCTTCCTTCAACTGCATTTGCAATTGCATCCATTGTCCCTTACTTTATCTAATCAGACAAGGTTGTACAAGGAGCTAAAAAGTATGCAGAAACCTCAGGAACAGTGTGTGAGCAACAATGAGTAAGACTTATTCAAATTTCAGGATTATGTAGATACAACAAAACTTGTAGTTTGAACTCCTGTTTGTATGACCAGTGAACTTCCTTTCTTGGTAGCTTACTTTGGACCTTCTGGGGTGTAGTGGGTGTTTGGCACTTCGTGTGTACAAATGACGATCATTTCAAAACACGTTTCGTGGATTAGATTCAGCTGAGATTGTGAACAAACCAATTATAATACATACAAAGAGTTTACATCATCTGGAACAGTGCTTACATAAACCCTTTGTAAGCCTTGTGATTAGTTTGTTCAAATCTAATCTGCAAAACGGGTTATTTGTACACAAGGTCTGCCAAACACCCTCTTAGCGATTACTGCCTAGGAGGTATGACCTGGGTGATCCACTGATTTTCAAACCTCTCTGATCATTCATTTGTTGTTGAAAACAATATCTCAATCATCATTTGAACCATTATTAATCAGTGTCTTAGACTATCGTGACATGGGTTCACATCAGCCGTGACTTTATTTCAAATTACTAGCACCTTCACGATTCTTGCCAGTTTTTGCGGTATATAAAGTTACCCACCATGTCCCCGCCTTGACGGAAAGGAGAAACCTACGGTAGCTGTCAAGGGTGGTATTTGTTGACCGCAGGGCATTTGCATGGGGGGTGCTTATGCAAGTCATTATCGCTGGAGGATTTTGGTTTGCTGGCTCGTCTGCATGGTGAGGGAACTCTGTAGTCAGACCGGGCGGACAATCATTCTTAGGTGGAAACTGTAGGTTAATTTGCCAAGACAGGCTTCTCGTACAGGTTAAGGTACTAGCATATACTAATTAACTGTCCTCTCTCTGGAAGTTAACCGTAATTAACCTATTGTGGACATTCATCTTTTTTCCACCAAAGTTTTATAAACATTTTAAACGCCTATATTTCCATGAAAACTTGAGATAATTCTATTTTATCTCTATTAGTGTATAGAGAATCACCCAATATATCCCCCAATAGAGGCATAATTCTCATTAGACTGGTGGTTGAAGACCGACCTTTTTTTTTGGCAACTCAGTTGCCTTTTTTTACATGCGTTCCCACTGGGTTACCCAGTCTTCCTTCTCCCCGGTGTCTCGCTTCTACCTGGGGTACGGTACCTTAGATCTACCACAGCCCTATATGATTACGCCCTCTCTGCCGTCCTCCTGGCAACCTCGCGCAAGCGCTGTCAACAGCGGTCCTCTACGCCCTTACGCGCGAAGTCTCCCCTTTAAATAAAGAATTACCACTGGTAGCGGCGCTCTTGCAGGCCATCTCATCCGCTAGGCTGTTCCTTTCAGCGCCGTACAACGAGTTGTTGTTTGCACTCCTAACCTCCTCGGGGTTGTACTGCTACGTGCATGGCTTCGTGGTTGTCGCCACATGGGTGTTCTACGCCACCATGGAGTGGAGTAATGGGCGGTTGAATAGTGTGATGTTTCTACTCGATTTTAGGAGGGTTGGGTGGAGGTTGATGGCTGGGGAGGAGGGAGGGGTGAGAGGTGGGGGGCGGTGGGGAGGTTGGTAGTCTTGGGGATTGGGGGGGTGCTCGTGGGGGTTGGATTGGTGTTTCCGCAGCGGGTTGCTTACGGGAGGTACTGTCTTACTGATGCGGGTGCGGGGGAGGTTAGGAGCTGGTGTGACGACACCGTTCCTAGCATTTACCTCTTTGTTCAGGAGCGGTATTGGTTTGTTTTCCAGTCTACCTCCTCCCACTTTCTGGCCCCAGATTAACTAAGCCAGAAACGTGGGCACCTTCCGATACTGGACAATCTCCAATATCCGCTATTCCTCCTTGCGATGCCCACGCTGATTGTCCTCATCTGCTCCAGGATATGGGCTATCTACGGCGGTGCTGGGCCCGTCATTTGGAAATTGGCTATCCCCGAGGTGCTGCTAGCTGCCATGGGCCATGGCGCGCTTTGCATACCAGGTACAGATCATCACATGGTTGAGTAGCGAGAGCGTGGTCTACTACTGGTGGTTGCGTTCATGATTTGTGCTGGCGATGCCCGTGCTAAGTGGATTTGGTTTGTTACGCTCTTGTTCAGGGGTTTTGTTCGCGGCTTTCTTGCCACCGGGGTAGTAGTACTCCCCTCCTGATTGTGTGGGATTTGGGTTTGTAAAATTGGATTTTCGTAGAGGGTAAGAGAGAGGCAGTTGAGTGAGGACTTGAGCCTCTCCGTAATAGTTCCAATGATAGAATATACAATTCTGTTCTATTCAAACTTTAATTCCAAAATCCGCAAGCCGGGACGCTGTACAGTTAATTATCCATCCATTCATCCGTCCATCCGTTATCTATCTGCCTCCTCCGACCTCAGCCACTACCGGAACGCTTGCTCTTGCCTGGTCTCATAGCCGACCCCACCTTCCCAATGCCGGTGAATCGAGCCTCGTCCTTCTCACACGAGAAGCCGGAAAGGTTATCGGAGGATTTGGCATCGGTGCTCTCCGCAAACTTCTTCCTACCGCCAAAGCCGTACCTTTGATCCTTCTTCTGGCACTTGTGGTTGATGCCACCCCCAGTGGGACCGCGACGGCCCTTGAAAACCCCCCCGAGGGCTACATCAGACATATCTGCCTCAGTGGTTGCTCTAATTCCACGCCTTGTCTTTCTACATGTACTCCCCCATCAATTATCATCCATCCGGTAATGAAAGTCAGGGGAAAGGGAACATACTCCTCTTCAAAACCTTGACCCTCTCCAACATCTCCTTCTTCCCTCTCCCGCTCCTGCAACTTCGCTTCCTGCACCTTGTTCCCAAACCTTTTCAAATCTCGCTGCTTGCGCGCCTCCCCCGCCGCTTCATCTAGTAGCCTCTTCCGTATCTTCACCATGTTCTCGTCGTCTTTCAGCATCTCAGCGAAGTAGTCCACCGGCCGACTGAACCGTCCACCCTCCGCCAGGAGCTTGGCACGATACCTGTTGGCCGCGCTGTGGGCTTGCCTGTAGAATTTGAGCTCAAGGGTTAGGTCGTTGTGGATGTCTGGGATAACGGTGGATTCCTGGGTGGGTATGAGCAGGGTTTCAGAGAAGGGGAGAATACGCGGGAGGGATATACATGCTTGGGAGGCCGTGAGGTCAAGAGTGTTGTTGGTGGTTAGTTTTTGGTGGGGGGGGGGGGGTTGTCCGTGTCTCAGTCTAGGTCTGAGGCAGAGATATTGGGGATGGGGATGTCGGAGACCTCCTCCTCGACTGCTTCTTCGCCACCGCCGGTGGAATTGGAGTCACTGGCTTCCTCCTCCTCGGCAGAATTAGGCTCGGCAAGCTTCCCCTTCGTCTTCTTCATAGGAGACCTCAAGCCCTCCTCCAGTGCCAAAGAATCATACCTGTCTCAGCCAATTCAGGCCTTACTGCTCTCTGAACCCTCCTCTTCATCACCGCTCTGCCTGCGTAAGCCATTTTGTCGCTGCCTAGATATCCTTATTTGCCTTTCGCGAGAAGGATCACGGCCTTGGTGCCTGAGTAGGGCGGTTTTCTGTTCCGTTACATTAGCTCTTGATTGCGCAATTGCCATCTGGGAAGGGAGGGAAGGAAGAACAGACAAGTTTGCTCTTCCCCATTTTCGTGTGTGAGGTTGTGGCCTTATTTCTTGGGGGGTGTGTGGTGGAGTAGAACGAGTGAAGCCGGGGACTTTCCCTTTTATCATTTTTTTTCAGAAGAGTGGTGGTGGGCATCAGCAAAAAGCCATCTTGGTTTAGATACGGTGGTGTTGCTTCCTGACTCTGGTAGTGTGGACTCTGCGTCCTGTGCATCCTGTGCGTCCTGTACTCAAGCGCCACATCTGGTTCCGTCTGGTGTGTCTGGACAACCTTCTCAGTACTGGGTTCCGTCCGGACACATGCAACTAAGCAACCCTGCCTCTCATGCATCCAGACTTGAACCTGAACACCATCACACATCAGGATTTACCACTACCCCGGAGTTCGCTCCCAGCCTTCTCAGAGTCTGAGGCCTAGCCTTCACAGAGTCTAGGGCCCAGCCCTAAGGTGAGGAAGGGGTATTTCTTGGCACTGAAAATAGAGTTAGTGCTGGCGCCAGGTGAGAAAGCCGTCATACCATTAATCTTACATTTACGCTAAAGACCCTGAGGCCGAGTCAACACTGGCACTCAGAGTTCTATTTTCAGAATATCATCTTTGAATGAGTGAAAATGCCAGCTGACTCCAGTCTGAAAGCGAGAGATAGCCATAACGCTCTCTAGTGCCTGGTGGTTTCTCGGCACTTAGCCTCAAAGTGGATGCGACGCGGCACTCTCTTTTCATCACAATTCTCAACATTCAGACTCCCGGGCCACAGCTGCAACACTCCACCACAGCGACATAATCGATCCCCAATCCCACACATGGAGGTTCCTGGCCTCAATACCAGCTATCCAGCGGTATAAGATCCCTCCCCAGAGGGCTATTATTCATGAAGTTACAGGGCTGAATGGGGTAGGATACTGGTGATCCCAGAACTCGATGGCAGACTCCTCTACAGCTAGTGCTCCGATCCTGGATCTGATTGCGGGAGGTTGTTGGGCTCGACCCCAGCTACACAGCGGTATAAAGGACGTCTCTGTGGAATCAAAACTCAGGAAATCGCTGACCCTTGTGAGAGTTGTCTTTATAGATACCCTGGCGATCCCAGAACTCGATGGCAGGTCCCTCCACAACCACTGCTCCGATCCTGGATCTGATTGCGGGAGGTTGTTGGGCTCGACGCCAGCTACGCTGGGGTATAGGATATGCCCTGAGGCGCCAATTCCCTATTGAGCTACAGGGTCCCAGGTTGAGGATGAAGGTATCAGACTCGGAAGGCTTCTTATGACTTAGTGTTTCTCTGTGAATTGGCCTGTAACGTAAAAGGCGGTGATGTGACACAAGACCGGGATGTGTCACATCACTTTCGCGTAATATGAGACATGGGTGTCTTGAGGAAGTAACCCCGCTCCCGGATGCAAAGATAAACAAAACTCAAAAAAAGTCAACAAGATGGGTCGAGTTAAGCAACGGAAAGTATCGGAGTATGATGAACGCCTCCAGCGAGCCCTCAAGGCCCTCGGGTCAGTCAATAATCCCATATCTGTGGGCGAAGCTGCAGAAGAATATGAAGTCAACAAGCGAACACTTTATAGGCGGATCGCGGGAACCCATGAGAGCCGAGTTATATCACATCAAGAACAACAGCGGCTAACACCAGCAGAGGAGTCAGCCATTGTTAAATGGTGTCAGGAGCAGGACGATCGCGGGTTTCCCCCAAGGCTAGATATGGTTCGCAGTATGGCTATCCATCTGGAAGAGAAGCGAACAGGGACCATTGCTGCAACATTAGGACAGCAGTGGATAAGTCGCTTCCTCAATCGCCATCCAACCCTAGCCTCCAAACTCAGTTGTAACCTCGAATGACAGAGGGCTTATGCCAATGACCCTCGGCTTTTACAAGACTATTTTGGGAAGTTAGGGCGTCTTATACGCTGTTATGGCCTCAAAGGAGCTCAAATATTTAACATGGATGAAAAGGGCTTCTTGATGGGCCAGGCAGCAAGGGCTAAGGTGATCTGTCGACGCGGTAGGCGTAATCCACGAGTTACGCATGACGGAAAAAGAGAGCTCGTTTCGGTGATCGAGACTGTATCCGGGAGTGGAATTGCGCTGTCTCCATTTATTATCAACAAAGGAAAGGGGCACTACTTGGGGTGGTACCGAAATCTTACTGAAGCTGAACGCACCTATCACTTCACTGGCAGCTACTCCCCTAAAGGCTAGACACATAATGAGTTGGCCATGCGGTGGTTGCGTGATTTGTTCAATCCAGAATCAGCACAGATAGCGGGTGTGAATCAACCTCGCCTTCTTATCCTAGATGGTCATGGTTCACATATCAGCTTCGAATTCATACAGTATTGCATTGAGAGTGGTATCCACCTTATCTGCTTACCCGCTCACTCCACTCATCTACTACAACCCCTAGATGTTGGTTTATTTTCACCTTATCAACATTTTTATGGGTTAGCAGTCGATAACCATATCCGGTCCGGCCAGAGCCAGGAAGGGATCAGGAAGGCAGTCTTTATACCTTTTTTGACTGAGGCACGCACCAAGACTATGACCTCTCATAGTATTCAGCAAGCGTTTACCGCCACCGGCATTTGGCCTCTGAATTCCCGCCGGGTTCTCGGTAAACTAGCACCACGAGCCACAAAGCAGCTCACAGCAATTGGAGTTGCTAGGAACCCTCAAACAGCATGGGATATTAGAGGGAAGGTTAAGGCGGGCAAGAAGCTGCTAGATATTGGGTTTATGAGTTTGGAGGATACAAAGGTGGATCTAAAAGAATGTGGTGAAATACGGGATCAGGTTGTTGGGATTCTACGAGAATTGGGCCACGAGTTGGAAACTGTCATAGCGGAAAAGGAAGTCTATCAGGAGTCTAATCAACACCTTCAGGGAACGAGCAAGCTCTTTAATACTACTGATAGGCGGCAGCTATCAGTTGCCAGAGTTCTTAATGGAGCTGAACTCATTCGTCTCCGTGATACCCCTCTCACCAAAGATTCCAAAAAGGGACTCCGTCTTCCAGTCTCTAGGAAAAAGATTACCCCAAAGCGAAAACCTACCAAACCCCCCCCTATCACACCTACACCGCGTATCAGAGTTCAGGAAATCCTTATATCCAATACTCCAATGGTTATGTTTCTCGATCCGGAGGTTGAAGAAAGCGACTACTTGGAGGTTGAACAGCTAAGCGAAAACGAGTGGAGCACTCCACATACCACCCCCCGCCATACACGCAGATCTAGTAGTATATTTGCTGCCCCCAAATCCTTACTTCCTGATGTCCCTCTCCATATGCGGCTTTGGTCCCGGAAGCCATAACACTTCTCTTTCCCTTCAAATCCTCACTTTCTCATATATATACCCCCTCTTCTTTATTTTCTGCTACTTTACAAATTCACTCACTTCCGGAATTTTTACAAACCCACTTTTTTTCAGTCACATACTCTTATCGCCAGTGCTTTCATAACCGGTATTGGTTTCTTAAAAGGACATGTATTGGGGGAGATATCGTTGAATGAAAACCATTTTCTGTCCGGAAGCAACGGTTAAACCCGTGTGTCAGATCCCGGACATGTGTCAGATCACCATCCCAGACGTAATATTAGAACAATAGAAGACTGCTAGTAGTAAATTTAACAGTTTGACGGTATGAAATCTATTGTAATCAAGGTCAGAAAAAAGTAAACGGGGGACCCTTCACTTATCTCAGGAAGATGCGCTCTCCCGTCAGGTGGAATCTCCAGTATTTGGTGATCCATCAGATAGTGTCCTGAGTATTAGGTGCTGCGTCGGGTACGTCCTGAGAATTAGGTGCTGCGTCAGGTTGTGTCAGATGCGTTGTGTGGTAGGCTGGTTGTATCCTGATTCGCGATTTGTGTTCCAGCGTCAGATGCGTTAGACACACAAAACGCACAGAACGCACAGAACGCACAGAACACACAGAACGTACAGAACGTACAGAACGCAAGGTATTAGTTTTGCTGATGGGGGCTTGGCAGTAGAGCAATCTTAGCAGGAGGTAGTCGCCAGTATCGAGGAAATCATTAGCGCTTGGAAGGTTATTAGCACCCCTATCAGAACCTGCACTCTAACAGAAGGTGGTGAGCGAGCCGCAAGAATTTCAACGAGTAGGATTGAAAAGACTTTATTGGAAGATGATTATTTCCCTCCCCTCCTCAATTCATACAAGATCACTCACCCAACAAACAAACTCAACTGTTGTCTAGAATATATCCCACTTGCTAGTATATGGAATAATTCGTATTGCAGGAAAGGTTTTGCTGGAATTGTGAAATGATAGAATGGTGGAATGGTGGAATGTACAGCATGGTTGGGAGAAGGAATAACACTATGAGCTTGAGAATGAGAACTGGTATGAATAGCCGAACTGATGAAATCCTGATGGCTTTTCTGGACTTTTTATTTTTTATATTTTATATTTTATTTTATATTTTATTTTTATATCATATATTCATTGTGAAGGTACAAGAAATCACATAGAGCGCTAGCTATGGCGAAAACAAAACCCAAAATCCAAAACAAACAAACAAACGAAAAATCCATCACGGATCATATTCATAAGGGTGTGTACCGGTCCCTGGCCCACATGCGGGTGCGGAAATCGTGACCAGTAAGTTAACGAAACCCTCCTATAACCAGCGGAAACAAACAGGCAATCTGCAAACTAACTAGTAAAGAAACCCAGTAACTTTCCAGAGACAACATGAAATACCCAAAGGAAACTACAGTGGAGGAGCGGGAACAAACTGAGCTGGCTGCTGAAATAGGGCAAGAGAACATGCCAGGGGGGAAGCCGGTTAAGGTAGACCTCATGAAGCGGGCTAAGGCAGCCAATAGGGAGGCAGAGGACCAGATGGGGGCGTCAGGGCCCAGGTCAGAAACCCACTGAAGGTGGCAGATTGTGGCAGGTTCCCTCGCAGGGCAGGAGAGGACGGCGGGCTAGAGGGATTTGGGGACCTGGTTGCATCTAGGGCAGGTTGGGGGGCAGTCATCGTGGTATGCCGGGTGGGCACGCAGGTACGTTTTCCCAGACCTCATCTGGTATAGTCTGCCAGTGTCAAACTTGCTGAAACCAATGAAGGGGTAGGGTTTGAGCGACGGTTGGTATGGGTACTTGTCCGGGTCCGGGGACCTGTCTTCCCATTCATTCATAAGGAGATCGCGGGAGAGCCACTGAAGCTGAGGGTAGGAGCGCCATGGCGCCGTTGTGGGGTAGGTTTGACCAAGGAGATGCTGGGAGGTGAAGGGAAGAGAGGCCAGCCCGTCCAGACTTAGCAAGAAGAGGAGGGAGTGGGGGATTGCATCCAGGGGGAAATGTGCCCTATGTTTGGAGGGGGGTCTCAGCTGGAGCCATGGTAGAGAGAGGCTACTGCCCGCATTTTTCCTGAGAAGGACCCTATGGTCAGGGGCATGTCGGTGGAGGGAGGGAGTTGGTGCATAGTGGGGGAGGCAAGCCGTAGCCGGGTTGATATCTGGGGGGGAGCAGAGTATTCTCTGCCCTGCAAGGCGTGTCTTGTATGAGAAAGGCAGCTCAAGGGGCGGGAGGCAAGCATCTATGGCTGGAATGTCGGTCAGGGTACAGGTAAAACAGTTCATGTAGCATCTCGGGGCCTTGTGCCAAAAGGCGGAGAGTTTTGTAATCATGGGTACAGTGGGGGTGAAAACGTCCCCGCTATACCCAAGAATGGAGAAAGGTAAATGTAACGAGGGCACTCTGTAGGAAGACGGATCCTAAGATTGCGACCGGACCGAAGACCGAAAGGCGAAGTAAGCATAAATATAATGATAAAGATAATTCAAAGTAGAATCAAGCGGTAAAACTTAATATTGTTAAGCCTGGAAGCATCACGCAATAAGTTCTCTCGAGGATCGTTGGTTATGAGAATAGGGTGTCTCTCGCTTTAGTTAAGTAGAATAATGTGAAGCCAGAGGACACCTGTCAACCATTCTGACCTTTCGCGAGCACCCTGCTCAGCTCAGGGCTGTCCAACTCACCTGCCTAGAGTAATCTAAGACCCGGAGGCAGTCACACCGCTCGGATATTAACTATCTCCACAAATAGGAAGCGCTCCAAGTGATGTCTCTCGAACTACATCGGTATGAGCGAAAACTCTTTCCTATCGGTAGTAGGTCAGTGGCCACCCGACATATCCACCGTAGAGATAATATCCATTGGGACTCACTGGCCCAGCCATGGTTTTGTCTATACAAGCTACGCAGTCCATCGGCAAATCTACCTTCCTATACTAAGCTTCTAAACCGGACAGCATGCTCCCAGGCTAACAAATCTCCTGCTGCTTGACTGCATGGGCGCTACCCACAGCGGACGATGCAGGACCCTTTTAAATCGTGACAAGACTCATACCTGTAGAGTCCTCTAATAATCCATGGTAATACTACAGTTCACGGGGTAGCATGGGACTGGCTTTAGGGTGGTTGTCCTGGAAGCCTTGCAGCTTCTCTGGTCAGCCCCAGGCGCTCTGCTGTTAACAATACAACTACCCGGAGGTCAAATTATGCCCGTAGGTGGTTCCCAGGGTTTATCCAGGTGGCGCCCGAGGAGGCGGTCACCCTCGCACTCCTTATCAATCCTGCGAACAGCTTCTAGTCGGTAGGACGGGCACAACTCATACGGTGTTGTGGGACCGTTCCTATGGATCTCACTTTACTAGTAAGCACACAACTACACAGCCGTACAGTGCTGTTGCGCCGTACCAACGCTGGGGCCGCAAGGGAGTATTAGGAATATCCCCTAAAGGTTACCGGAGGTTGGGACCACTCCCGCTCCGTCAGTAGCCCGTTTTGTGTGCCACGAAGCGGCCCTATGAACATCTAAGATCCCCACTATTGTGGGATAACTTCCCCCTAAGTCACCAGATGCGTTTGTCGGTGAAGGTAGGGTAACTTGGGTACCTCAGTACGGTAACTGGGTCCCTAAGGTAGGGTAATCAAGTTTCCAAGATAGGGTAACTCCACTCTGTTATGTCTTTATTCCCTTCAGGAGTCCGCGCAACTACCTATAATGTTACGCCTGAGACCTGTGCAATGTTTACTATCTTTCCTTAACTCTGCGCGAACATGTCCTCCGAACGTTACCCTGCCTAGCAGGATAACTTTGGCCTACCTAGGTTACCTTGTCTAACCCGATGTCACCAAGTCACTTTGTAAACACTTCTACCAACTTATGTCTACTGTTAGTATACTAAGTATACTGGTCTATCCTCAATCTGGTTCCCTCTTAATATACCATATGGGCTTCAGTTTAGTCCACTTTTTTTTCTTTTTTTTTCTTTTTTTTTCTTTCTTTTTTTTTAAGTCACATATTCGGTGTTAAGGTACAAGAAATCGCATGGAGCGCTAGCTATGGCGAAAACAAAACCCAAAAGCCAAAACGAACTAACAAAGGAAACTTCCAGAACACTACTCTTCAACTGGGGTCCGTAACGGTCCCAGGCCCACATACGGGCGCGAAATTAAAACAAGTACTATAAGAAAAAGCCTTTCTTGACCAGCGGATAGCATGAAAAACAAAATAAAGTAAACCTAGCTTTCCTGAGACGACATAAAGTACCCAAAGGAAACCACATTAGACGAGCGGGAAGAAATTGAGCCAGCGGGGGAAGTCGGGCGAGAAAACATACCCGGCGGGAAGGCTGTGGCTGTAGACCTAATGAAGGGGGTGAGGGCGCCCAAGAGGGCTGCGGAGGACCCTACGGGTGCGTCGGGGCCGTGTTCCGTGACCCCTGAAGGTGGCGGGTCCTCGCAGGCTCCTTCGCCGAACAGTGGGGGATGGCGTGCTCGAGGTCTTCAGGTGCTTCGCCGCAGCGGGGGCAGCTGGTCGGGCCATCGTCGTCCCCGGACGGGTGGGCGCGGATGTAGCTTTTCCCAGACCTCATCTGGTGAAGGCGACCCGCGTCGAACTTAGAGAGGCCCATGAAAGGATGGGGTTTCAGTGAGGGGGGGTAGGCGTATCTTGCAGGATCCGGCGCGACTTTCCCCCACTCCTCCATGAGGAGCTTTCTGCACAGAAGCTTAAGCTGCGGGTAGGTGCGGCCCGGGGCGGGGTTGGGGTATGTCTCACTCAACAGGTGCTGGGAGGTGACCGGAAGGGAGGCAAGGCCATCAGGGCCAAGGAGGAAAAGCATTGAGTGGGGGAGGGCGTCCAGGGGTAGGTGGGCCCTATTCTTCGAGGGCTGTTTTGGCTGAAGCCATGGTAGTGGCAGGCGGCTGCCCGCGTTCTTGCGAGAGAGGTCCCTATGTCGCGGGCGTGGCGGTTTAGCGATGGCGTCTGGAGGGAGGCTGGAAGTCTAGCTGCCGCTGGGTTGATCTCCGGGGGGGAGCACATCACCCTCAGGCAGGCCAGGCGGTGTTTGTATACGAGGAGGAGGTCAAGTGGGGGGAGGCAGGCTTCGATAGCCAGGATGCCGGTAGGGGTGCATGCAAAGCAGTTTGTGGTCCATCTTTGGACCTTGTGCCAGAAAGATGAGATTTTCCTTGTCATGTGGACAGTAGGCTTGAAGGTGTCCGCGCCGTAGTTGAGGATGGGAAATAAAAGCGAGGATGCCAACCGATGGCACAGGAACGGGGAAGGCCCATCCCCGGAGGGGAGAGCCTCTTGACCGCCACGAAAGCAGCTTGGGCTTTAGCTAGTCTCCTGATGAAGTTAGGGGTGGTCGAGAACGAGGGTGTGAACCAGTAACACAGCCACCGCACCTCGTCTTTGGGGGGAAAGATTAAACCGTCTAGGTGAATTGGGGCGCGGGAGACAGGGCCTCTGTCCCTGTTCGTCCTCCAGTGGATGAGTTAGGCTTTCGGGATGGAGAAACTAACCCCTAGCCTGGCCCCTCTGGCCTTCAGCACCGCGTATCGCCTCTGTAGGGATTGGATATTGCGCCGATAGGACGCAGATGAAACCGTTAGACCAAAGTCATCGACATAGGAGAGGGTGAGGCCCTGGGGGATCTCGTGGTGGAGCTGGGAAACATAAATAACAAAAAGGAGCAGGGAGACGCAGTGTTCCCAAACGTCCAGTCCGTCCGTCTTTTGCCTAGGACGGGACGGACGCCAAATTTGCGGCCCTTGGACGAGACGGACGCCAAATTGTAGTCCGTCCTAACCCATGCCCGGGACGGACGGCC
>Ga0307517_10001093_pt1 | contig 45888 bp, 56 predicted proteins | sample 23_EM_MG_FD_194515 | JGI IMG/M metagenome (GOLD analysis project Ga0307517, IMG submission 194515) | Populus trichocarpa ectomycorrhiza microbial communities from riparian zone in the Pacific Northwest, United States - 23_EM | ecosystem: Host-associated > Plants > Roots > Unclassified | place...
AGCTGGGCGGCGGGATAGGCTACGAGAACGGAGAGATGAGGGGTGGGTCGCCTTAACCTCGAACAGTCAGCCAAAGGGGTGTGCAGGAACCACCCTAGGTCAGGGAAAGTGGGTGTGTGACTGTGGATGTCGTCGGCGAACAGCCAGAAACAGAAGCGAGAGAAGACCTATTGTGGTGACTTCCCAGGTCAGTCAACGTTCAAGAAACTGAAGAACGATTCAACCGGTACTCGCCTCAATCCACAATCCACAATCCGTTGCGATGTCTTGATGTTTTCGTCCTCAGGACTCCCGCCCTATCTCCACTGCGAGGCCAGACCATGATGCATTTCCCCTAGCTCTTCTCCTCCTTGGTGCCCGTTTGTTTGGCGACAGGAATGTCGTTGGGGGATCCGTGTCACCCGAAAATAATAACGCTTCCGTGGTGGTTCAACTTGTTCAGCGCTCCGAATCCACCGTCTGTTATTCGGTATGCCGCAGCGTGTACCACACGTGTCCAACCTTGGAGTCGCACGGATCGGACAGCCCCACCGCAGAGCCCTACTCTACCACCGAAGGCATCGAGGAAGACACACACACATCGACTTCCAAGGCCAATCAAGAACCCTTCCAGCAACACCGACCCTCCAATCAAGACACTCCTCCGCGCCGATCATCCAGGAACATTCCACACCAGCGATCGTTTTCGATAGCCCCCTATACCCCCCTCTAATCCTCCAACTCCCCTCCAAACCTGACAAAATGATGTCAACCCTAAGATATTACCGCTCTAGAGGCTCGCCGTATACCACACGAACCAACAGCGGTACGAACAACCAAGCAAGTTTTCCATTTTCCCAAGACCCGGCTCCTCGGTTCCAACAGCTTTCTAACTCTCACCTCTCCTCCCCCCTCTTCGACACTTAGGGAAACGAGTATATTGCCAAAAGCTATTCGGATGGGACTAGATCATACCAGTACCGTAACCGGTAAGTGTCAATCCATGTTGGCGTTCTGTTCCGAGGTGTTCGCTGAAGTGGGGTGCTAGAGATGGTGGCGTCTATGACAGGCATCGCGACGGCAGTGCGGAGTATTACGCTCCCAGTGGTTCAGTGAGGCACTATCACCCTCATTACTACAGCGACGAGGAGAGGAGCGATGGGGGATATTACTCCTCAGAAAGTCCGGAGGAAACGGACTCCGAGCGCGATGATTACAGAGACAGGGGCCCCCGTCATGGACACTACGTTCCGGATGATCGCGGCGCAGCCCACGTCCCAGACTCTGAGTCTACTTCAGAAGGAGGTGTACCTGGCAGCGAGAGTGAGACTGAGACTGAAACAGATGACTATTCGGAACGGCATGCCCCAGAAGAGTACGAATCAGGGTCGGGTTATGACCGGGACGATCGTGATTCGTACGGGGACTTCTACGATGATTGGGATGATTACGATGACGACGATTACGGGGAGTATGACGGTATGTTCATGCTCCCGTTCACAGGTTTCCCGACTTCCGTGTGTTCATTTCTCCCTCGTCTCAGACGGTGACTCCTCCGATTATTATTACTAGGTCAGGACCGTTGAGGTCCTCGACGGCTAAACTTGTGGTTCGCAAAGTTGTCCCAAGTGTACATTTATAATTCGCCTTGCTTCTATCAATCTTTCCCCTTTGGCGATGAACGGATCTGTTTCGAATTGTGTGATTTCCCTTGATCGGGGAGCCCATTTCTCGAAAGAACAACGTTGACAAATGTAATCCAAATGTCAGTTCCCAGGTTGCCCCGCATGCCGCCAAGCGTAGCGAGATAAAAGTAGCTTTGTTGTCAAGATCAGGATCGCACGCAAAGTCATGTGTGACACCAACGGAAGGCGGTCCGAACTCGAGGTTGAACGTTGAACCCCTGGGTAAGTCCCCAGCCCCGATGGGTAAGAGAAAAGGATGAGATAACCAACCGCGCCGCACAGCGGGAGTGTCAAAGCATCCTGACCGCGGTGATCGCAAACGTCTTCGATCATGATCACCACAAGTGGCAAGGCCCACTGAACTGTAACAGAGTTCCTGTGTTGGGGAAGCCCCGGGCCGATACAAGCGAGGCAGCCCGGATCAGGAGGCTGGAGGTGCAGTACCAAAAACCGCAACTTGATGGCGGTTTTGTTCGACGGCTGCTGGTATCATCTCCTTTGAGACGAATGGAATGGGATCTTGACAAACGGTTCCTGTGGCGTCGCACACGACCGGCCATTAAAACGTTGACAAACTAGGGGGTGACCGGTGACCGACGTGAACTTCGGTCGTTCGGGCGAGTGGGGATGGGTACCCCCTCTCAGAAGACCGTACCGTATATCCGTACGGCAAGCCCGTTGAACTATTATCCTGCTCTTTTACCCACGCAGACGTGAAAGTTGAAACATCGGGGATCAGATCCAGTGGTGCTATACTTCGACCACTCAACGGGCGGAGGCCCGATCAGGGAAGCTGGATGTGATGCATAGCCAAGATTTGTGTTCCAATCGTTTTTTGGATCGGTGGGAATCACATGAGGGAACAGACCCAGAATGTTTACATGTCAATCAGAGTGGGCGGGTTGATAGGTACGGGAGCGAAGGTAGAGGGGCTGAGAGGGGGGGGAAGTCGGCTTTGGAGTAAAACGAAACCCTTTGCTCGTGTAGGGATGATAGATGGCGGGTTGACCGTTTTCCGGAAATCAAAGCCGGGAAACTGCGCAGAACGTTGTGCGGATCTAAGTACTATGACGAAAAGGTCGTCAAAGATGTTCCAGTGGTGCCGCGTCGCATGACTGCACGCGTTGGGCTTGAGATTTGAAAATGGTAAAACAGAGATAGATCTCTTGCACTACACATGGCGCAGCAACCTGTAACGCGTGAGGGCCGACTGCCAGAAGAATATTTCCGGGCGGTGGTCCGCGTTCGGGTGTACTTATCTGGAGGCAAAGCGTTTGGTCCCCAATGAACAGAGCGGTGCAGTTATTTTTTGTTGCAGCCCTCTTCATTGCCGAACATCTCGAGTCTGTTGGCAATCAAGCGACAGTCAGATCCGAGGGTGAAATCGATGAGGATGAGTAGCCGGATCCACGGTAAGGTTTAACCTTTGCAGAATTAAATGAACAGCGTCAATAACGCGAGACCCACCGAAAGACTTAGCACCGTCAAGTCCGCCAGTTGACAAACCGACCGACGGGGAGAAATTACACTCGACCCGAAGACTGCGCGGGCTTCGACTGCTGCGGGGGGGTGTGCAGAGGGGCTACGAAGCGAATGAGGCGGACTCGGGTGTTCTCTCGGCAATTGCCATCTTACCTCACTACTGTAGTACCATGGCTGGTGTAACATGGCATTATGTTCTCAAATTCATCATCACTGGCGAGTCGGTTCACTCCATGTATCTCGTTCGTTTCAAAGAGCTGACCGAGGGTGCGATCATTTTGTAGGCGATGCCGCGGTGGGCAAGTCGTCGTTGCTTGTGCGCCTTACCGACCAACGCTTCTTGGCTAATCCAGACCCAACGGTTAACTCTGAATGTTCTCCTGTCGTGCTCTCGCTTCTGATGAATCGTGGTTGGACACAGCTCGGAGTCGAATTCGGGTCGAAGCTGATTACTATACCAGAGGAAGAGAAGGTGGTGAAACTTCAATGTACGTCCAGTTCTCTTCTCTGTCATTCGTCTAGTACGTTAACGACTCGCTTGGACATCGGTTTGTAGGTTGGGATACTGCTGGCACGGAATCCTTCAGATCCATAACTAGATCATATTATCGTGGCGCGGCTGGTTGTTTGCTCGTCTATGACGTCTGTTCACGGCAGAGTCCGTCAACCCAGCCTCGTTATCTCCACTTGATGCAGTGTTGACTTGGGGTTCTTCCCAGGTTTCTTGAACGCCCGGACGTGGCTCAAGGATGTTCGGCAGCACGCGGACCCGCATCTGACGTGCATCCTGGTCGGCAATAAGACAGACCTGTGTTCGGATGATGCTGCCCCGGCTAAGCGAAACCGAGAAGTGACGACGGAAGAAGCTGGGCTGTGGGCGAAAGAGGAAGGTTTGTTGTTCGTCGAGACGAGCGCACGCTCGGGAGAGAATGTGGAATTGGCCTTTGAGCAAGCGACGAGGGACATCCTCGTGAAGATCCGCAACGGCGTCTTTGACGATGATCGGGTGAGTTTAGCCGCCCCACATCCTGGGGCCCTTGGCCCCATCTCGAGGTTTCCAGGATATCTAGACGCTGACCCGGTTTGGTTTTAGTCGCCAGGGGTGAAGACTTTGAAACCATCTGGAACGAACCTCGCAATAGAACAGTCTGCCAAAACCGGATGCTGCTCATAGGCTATCCGTTGCTTCCGACTTGTTTCAAATCTTGTGGCTGCTCCCCTCGCCCATCTGTCAGCCTGCGAAACACTGGGTGTGACCCACCCTTCAATCATTTCCGTATCGCCCTCCGCTCTACAAACTCTCCGACAGTTCCGTTGTTTCCGTTACCGGTTGTAACCCCGACTTGTTTTTGTCTCTCGTAGATCATATTATAAGACATGAAGATGGCGAATGACGAACATTAATACGAATGGATCTAGGTGTACAACTAATTGGTGATAGATAAATATACCTCTTCTACGCTACGATTTTTGGGTGTGTGAAAAGTGTCAGGGGTGGAGGGGGGGATACGGTATATGAAGCGTATGAAAGATGGGGGCAGTGGGTCGCATGTAGGGTGAGGGGATGAAACGGCGCGTGGGAAGAGATAGGCTCTGATGCCGCATGGGGCGTATGAGGAACAGATAACATGAGCCGAATGGCTGTGCCACGAGAAGAATCTCGCTCGGGGGTGCTATGATGGTGATTGGTTCAGGGATCTGGCGTATTCTTCCAGCTGGCTGATGAAGCCACGATTCGGCTGCGCGTTCATCCGTTTGGACTGCACGTAGTTCACAGCCTGGTCCGTCGTCCAGCCGTGTCTGGCAATGAGATACGCCGAAATGACGCTTGCGCTTCTGCTGACGCCCTTCACGCAATGAACGAGGACTTTGGCGTTCTTGTCGCCCAACGCGTCCGTGAGGAAGTCCGTCGTATTCGGCAAGAATGCCGCGAGTTCTGCGAACGGCGTGTCGAGCAGGGGGACTTGGAGTTTGCGGATGGGGAGGGTGGTGGGGATGTGGACGGTGCCGCACATAGCGGAGAGAACGTGGGTGATGCCCAACGAGGAGAGGGTGGTCTGGCACTCTGCGACGTTGATGTCCGAGATGTAGAGGTTGGGGAGGATCTCCGTCAGTTCTGACTGGAAGGGGACCTCTGAGGCGGTTGTGGAGGATGATGAGCAGGAGGAGGGGTATGCGATTGGTGAGAACTGAGACGGGGGCCTGAGGGTCAGAGAGGCCAGCCGCAGTTTGGGGGGCTGCTTAGGACAGAGGGAGACGACAGACATTTGTCCAGGAACAGAGGGAGGAGGAGGGACGGGTGGGATCAGTTACATGTACTTAAGTATATCTGCCGAGCCGTTAGTCTCGTACTTGTAATCCGGGATTTCACATTTTCTCTCGAATTGGCCCACACTTTGATGATTGCTGATTGCCTCGGCCTCTCCTCTCAACCGAAATGATCACGCTAAAACAAATGCGACCGTCCCATCCCACCACCGCGCGCATCGCCCCCCTATGCAGACTTCTCGATCAAGAACCCGACGGGTCCCCGTGCGTCTGCCCAGACCACCCGGACTGAAAGAGCATGGAATCGTTTCATATTATCGGTGCACGTGATGTACATTCCAATCAAATGCAGCTATGCTCAATGTGTGAGTGAATAAGACGGAGGGGATGACGCGAATGATGACTGTATAGGAAAAAGTAAGAGAGAAAAAGAAAAGCGGAGAGTCCTACACTAGAAAACAGATTTGCCTCCTCGTTGCCGATTTCGGGGTTTGCAGTTTGCGTCGTTGACGCGGAGTGGATCGAGTTGGGGGTGCTCCTTCTTTGGATGTTGTTATGTGTGTAAGCGATAAGTAGTTGATCTGCAAGCGGAGGTTGTTCCGTGAACGGTTAGACTCAGGGCGATGGCGGATTTCGAACAATGGAGAAAGCGAAAGAGAGTAGTACGGATAACGGATGACAGCGGCGAATGGTCTAGATGAGGTCGCTACATTCACACTTTTCATCAGCAATCTGCCCTTCAACTCAAAACACAAAGATTACTTACGCGACGTTCAACGGCATCTCATCGATTTGTGTGTTGTAAAATTCTGGATGATGAGGTACCAGCGCGGTCAGACTCTCTTCCATCATAAGGGCGCATCAGCCACACTCACGTTCAATATCTCTCAGCATCCTGATGTCATCAGTCGTCACAAAATTGATGGCGACTCCCTTCCGTCCGAATCGCCCACCACGGCCAATACGGTGGATGTAGTTCTCCCTGTTGGTGGGCAAGTCGTAGTTGATCACCAACGACACTTGCTGTACGTCAATACCGCGAGCAAGCAGGTCGGTGGTGATCAAAACACGCGAAGAACCGGAGCGGAATTCCTTCATCAAAACTTCCCGCTGCTTCTGATCCATATCTCCGTGCTGTCATATAAAGCGATCAGCTCTCTTCCTTGACACGGTCGTGGGTAGCGCGGGGAACATACCATAGCCGACACCGTGAATTCTCTCCCATGCATCTTCTCCGTCAACCAATCCACCTTTCGGCGAGTGTTGCAGAAGATGACGGCCTGGGTGATGGTGACCGTTTCGTAGAGATCGCAGAGAGTATCCAACTTCCATTCTTCCTTTTCGACAGCGATGTAGAACTGCTTGATACCTTCCAAGGTCAACTCGTCCCTCTTGACGAGAATCCGAACGGGCTCTCGCATGAACTTCTTGGTCACTTCGAGCACATCTGCGGGCATGGTAGCAGAGAGAAGAACGACTTGGGTGTCCTGAGGGAGAAGCTGGAAGACTTCGTAGATCTGGTCTTTGAAACCACGGGACAACATCTCATCGGCTTCATCGAGACAGAAGATTTTGATGTTGTCGGTCCTGAGGGCCCTGCGATTGATCATATCGAAGACCCGACCGGGAGTGCCGACGACGACGTGAACACCCTCCCCCAACTTGCTCATATCCTCGCGGACGTTGGTTCCACCGACACAGGCGTGACATTCAATGTTCATATAGTCGCCGAGAGCAACGACGACCTTTTGAATCTGTTGAGCAAGCTCGCGAGTCGGGGCGAGGATGAGAGCCTGGGTGGCCTTGACCGAGAGGTCGAGCTTTTGGAGGATGGAGATGGAGAAGGTTGCGGTCTTGCCAGTGCCGGACTGAGCCTGAGCGATGACATCGTGGCCCTTGATGACAGGGACGATCGCACGTTGTTGAATGGCGGAAGGACGCTCGAAACTATAGGGGAGAAAACGTCAGGTAATCGTCAACGTCACTTGGTAGCACGTACCCGTAAGCGTAGATACCGCGGAGAAGTTCTGGCTTCAGATCCATGTTGTCGAAACTGTTGGGAAGAGGATCCGTCAACGATGCCCGGGTCGAGCGAAGGGCGTAAAAGACGAACTTATCGACGATTTGATCCCAGTTGGACTCAATTTCGGTATCTGGGATATCTTGGAGAGGTTCTCTGTCGTATCAGGGTCAACACTCGCGTGTGCGAGGCAAGAAACGGCTGGGTCTCACTGGGCAGACATGATTTTGCGTGGTTGAGAAGAGAAAGAGACGAGTTCCTCTTTTTTGTGCGTGTGGGTGAGATGAGTACAGGTGAGTACAAATTACAAAAATTTTCGGTCCCGCTCCCCCGTACCGATCCTTCGGTTGTTGCCGACGCACTCCCATCCCAGCAGAAAAATTAAGCAGCAACAAAAAATGGCATTCGGTCCGTGCAAAACCGTTTCCGGCTATCTACCCTGCTAACCTACCGCACAGGTGCTTCAGGCGGCCGTGGCGGTTTCGGAGGAAGAGGAGGAAGAGGCGGCGGTCGAGGCATGTTTCAGTTTCTCTTCTCCTCCTCCCTTGTTATCTCACGCGTTCTTTCACCCTTGGTAACCAGGCGGAGGAGACCGTGGAGGACGCGGTGGCGGACGTGGTGGCGGTCCTGGCGGGCGAGGGGGAGCACGAGGTATTTCCTTTCATTCACAAAATTTACGGTTTCTTTCACACTCGTTCGTTTCATAGGTGGTGGTATTCAAAAACGCGGTGGTCCCCCCAGAGGTCGAGGTGGCCCAGGCAGGGGTGGTCGCGGTGGAGGACGCGGAGGTATAAAAACTATTCTCGAACCCCACAGACATCCCGGTATTTTCATCGCAAAAGCCAAGGAGAGCATGTTGGTCACCAAAAACCTTGTTCCCGGAGAATCCGTCTACGGGGAAAAACGAATCGCTATCGAGGGTACCGAGCCCGATACCAAAGTCGAATACCGGGTGTGGAATCCTTTCCGTAGCAAACTTGCTGCTGGTGTTCTTGGTGGTTTAGACAATATCTTCATCGCCCCCGGCAAGAAGGTGTTGTACCTTGGTGCGGCCAGCGGCACAAGCGTCAGCCATGTTGCTGACATCGTCGGACCGGTGCGTCTTTCGTGGTTCGCCCCAGATATGTCTAGCTTGCCCAACTGAATCTTATTCGGATTCCAGGAGGGTGTTGTCTACGCCGTTGAATTCTCGCTGAGGTCGGGCCGTGATCTTATCAACATGGCCAAGCGGAGAACGAATGTTATTCGTGAGTCCTCAGGTTTCATCGCACCCCGTGGTGTTGGTTTAATGATCTCCTTGTAGCAATCGTGGAAGACGCACGATTACCACAGCGATACCGCATGTTGCTTTCAACGGTCGACGTTATCTTCGCCGATGTCGCTCAACCAGATCAAGCCCGTATTGTTGCTGTGAACGCTCACAGCTTCCTCAAAAATGGTGGTCATGCCGTGATTTCCATCAAAGCGAGTTGTATCGACTCGACCGCCCCTCCTGCCCAGGTGTTTGCCCGCGAGGTCGAGGCGCTGCGAAAAGATAACTTTAAACCCATCGAACAAGTCACGTTGGAGCCGTACGAGCGGGATCATGCCATGGTTTCTGGTGGGTTCAGTCAAGTGGGTTGAGATCAATTTCTGACAGTCTCTTTCTTAGCCCAATACCTCCGCGCACCGTGATGCCCGCTCCCATTCTGCCACATAAGTGTATGGTATATAGATAATTTAATCCCTGTGTATGCCCGTGTACAAACCTCCCCGTGTTGCCCCTAAGCTACCCCTTGGCCGAGTGATGCGCGATGCGGCCTATTTCTGGGAGTGACACGTCGGCATCAGTTGAGCGCTCAAAGTCCACCTCCGTTGCGTGCGCCAGGTACGGAAACCACACAAAACCGTCGCCGTCTCTGCTCTTCGGAAGACAAATCTGAGGTTCTGAACCTGAGAACCCAGGGCAACAATACATGCGACCGTCTGAAGTAACTCTCAACTTCGGGCCACCGCAGGATTCGCCACGTACTTCATCCGATTTTGAAGAGATTCCTTACCCTCGCCACTGGCCTTCGTCTCAAGGGCAGCCCGAAGAGCTTCCGCTACACTATATGAGCGAGGAGACCACCCGCCGTCGCGTGCACCAGCACCCCGAGCACCAACGCCCACAGCAAGGACCGGTGGGATACGCTGATTACCCTGTCAATCCCGCCGAGCAGGATGATGGTGGGAAGGATGTGTATGCTAAGATGAGGCAGAGCCATGGTAGTCTTGGAGGAGGACGACCGAGGAGGTTACCCCCACCGCCGCCTACATCTGTGGTACGTCCCTTAGCTTCCGCGATCGCATCCTTGTTGTCACCACATATCCTGATATCGTCCCGCTACAAGCGTGAGTTCATCTCACAGAACCTTGAACACATACCTCCCGTTTTCTACACCCTTCTCTCGTGTTGGACTCGCTTCCATGGTATCGGCAGGGCAGGTGTCGTCGTCTGGGATGAAGCGCACTTTGGAAAGTTCGGCTCCCACTACCTCAAGCGCGAGTTCTACTTTGACGTCCACCCGCCGTTGGGGAAGATGCTTGTTGGACTTGCGGGACTGTTGTCTGGGTACAACGGCGGTTACGAGTTTAAGAGTGGGGAGGAGTACCCTGAACACGTACCTTACGTCGCCATGCGGGTCATGATTGCGACGTTTGGCGTTGCGATGGTCCCGCTTGCGTGGTACACTGCTGTCGAATTGGGGATGTCATGGAAGGCTTGCCATCTGGTAGCTCTCATGGTGTTGTTAGGTCAGTCCACTCTGCCTCGATCGACGGCGCGGAAAACTCATGCGCTGCTTCAAGATGTCGGCTGGTTGTGCATTTCCCGTTTCATTCTTTTGGACTCTATGTTGTTATTCTTCACTTTCACGACTGTTTTCTTCCTAACAAAATTCCACAATCAACGATACTAGTGAGTTGGCCCACCATTTCATCAGGATCTCGTTTGGCTAACTCGATTTCCAGCCCGTTCTATTTTGACTGGTGGATGTGGTTGCTATTTACTGGTATTTCTATTGGCTGTGTAACAAGGTATTTTCCCCCAAAGTTGGTGGTCATTGTACTCCATGTACTGACTTCGTCCCCAGCGTGAAACTCGTCGGTCTGTTTGTGACTGCTTTGGTCGGTGTGTATACGGTGGAAGACCTGTGGCACAAGTTTGGTGACCTGAAGATGTCGCTGGTCAGCTCCTTTCGCATCCTATTCCAGAATTTTCACGAACTCAACGGGAACAGCGGGACCAACTTTGGCACTGGGGAGCCCGCGTTGCTTGTCTCATCGTCACCCCCATCATCGTCTACATGATAACTTTCAAGATTCACTTCCTCATCTTGAACCATTCTGGTCCTGGGGATTCGCAAATGAGCTCTCTATTCCAAGCGAATCTGGTCGGAAATGATTTCGCAAGGAATCCTCTAGGTCAGCCTATCTACACCAGGCGCTTCATTGTTGCTGACATTTTCCCCGTGGTTCCAGATATTGCGTTTGGGTCCAAGATCACGCTCAAGAACATGGGATGGGGAGGAGGTCTACTTCACTCCCACGTGCAAACGTTCCCCGTCGGATCGCTGCAACAGCAAATTACTTGTTACCATTACAAGGACGAGAACAACGATTGGAACATCCTACCACGGTGGGACGAACCGGCCTATAATCCCAATGCTCCTCTCAAGTTCCTCAAGGATGGCGATGTCGTTCGACTGCGACATTCATCTACCTCGAGAAACCTGCACTCCCACCCGATCCCCGCTCCCATCACCAAACTCAATCACGAAGTGTCTTGTTACGGAAACGACACAGTTGGTGACGTACAGGACCATTGGACGGTCGAGATCGTTGACGATATCAAGAGAGGGAGCAAAGCCAACTTCGAAAGAATTCACTCTCTGACAACTAGGTTGCGGTTCCGACACGTGCATCTGGGGTGTTACCTTACGGCTACAAATGCGGTCCTGCCTCAGTGGGGATTTAAACAGATCGAAGTTAGCTGTGACAAGGAGAACAACCCCGAAGATATTCATACTCACTGGAACGTGGAAAGTCATTGGAATGATCGATGTGAGTCCAGTGCGGATTGTGTTCTTATCTGATGCTAACCGTTTGAAACAGTACCAAACGGCAACGCCAAATTCTACCGCTCACCCTTCCTTCGCGACTTCTGGCACCTCAACGTTGCGATGATGACGTCAAACAACGCTTTGGTCCCCGACCCAGACAAGTTCGACGTCTTGGCGTCCGCGCCGTTCGACTGGCCATTCCAACACCTTGGACTTCGTATGTGTGGTTGGGGCGATAGCCAACTCAAGTACTACCTCATCGGCACACCGTTGATCTGGATAGGATCTACCATCAGCTTGTTCATCGCGGTACTTCTTCTCGGGTTTTACTTGTCCCGGCAGCAAAGGAAATACGTTGACATGGAACCTCGTGCGGCCTTTCATTCCCGTCGTGTTTTCATTGACAATACTAAGGATTTGTATGCAGGCGAATGGGACCACTTCCTCTACGTTGGAAAGATCGCGTTTTTTGGGTGGTTCTTCCATTTCGGTAAACTAGCCTTACTTCTTCCAGACTGGCGAGAATCTGACCCCACATTCACTCAGCACCGTTCCTGGTCATGGGTCGCGTCACCTACATTCACCACTACGTTCGTATATACCCCTTGATGTTCCCGATGCGGACGAAAGCTGATCTATCTTATCGATTTCATCCCCTCCTCCTCCCCCTTAGCTTCCAACTCTGTATTTCGCCGTTCTAATGCTCGCTCACCTCCTCGACCACTTTTTCTTCTCGGCCAAACGGTATTCAGAAAAAACGAAGAACATCATCTTCGGCGTCAATGTGTTCCTTCAGCTGGTGATGTTCTATTGGTTCAAGGAGTTCGCTTGGGGGATCGAGGGACCAGTGAACGAATACAAACATCGTGGATGGCGTTCTGTGAGTTCTCTCCCTCCCCATACCTGACCCTCACGAGAATCAATTCACTGATAAATGCGAACCTGGTATTCCCCTACAGAGCTGGAATCTATACAATTAAATGGACGGTGGATATGGCCTCTAATTCCCCTTCTGCTTCTCGATCCTCTTGTTGTCTCGCTTTAGACATTTTGCGACGTAGTTAGGTGACATCATTGTAGGAGAAAACTAAAAAGACGTCACCATTCACTGGTGCGCCCCCCTCCCATCCTAATCCCGCAGATATCCACCGCTCCGAGGCACGGTCGTGATTGTTTCGTCCAAGCACCAGCCACCCGTTTGTAAAACAGCGAGTATGCTCAGCTGTGATCTCTACTGCGGTGAGACCGCAGGCAGACATTGTTCTGCTCTCGGTCTGTCGTTCCTTCGTTGGGGGCGATTTCCTGTCTGTTCCCTGTTCGTCGTCCAGACCCCTCCCCAGGGACCGCTCCCCGTCCTTTCGTTTGCGATGCAGATATTTCTTCTTTAATTCATCCATTAAGCACGAGAGCTCGTGGCCTCTATCCCGTTCTGAATGGTGGTTTCTTGGCCACCTTCGGAGGCTCGCCGAGGTACGCCCGGCACATAGCGGAGCAAAACCTCTCAAACTTTGCTTTGGGTGTATTCGAAATACCCATGGATCCCAAGGGCCGCCCGAGCCCCTCCAGCACTCCGGCATTCCCAGGTGTACGGTTCTCTAGAACCGTCGAATCATCGAAGAATACCATGCCGTAGCCGTTACGGTGACCAGCCAAGCCACATCATCTTTGTACACTGTTTCGCCGTTCTGATACCCGCTCACCTCGTCTCTTCTCCGCTAAATGGTATTCGGAAAAAATATATATGCTACCTTCGGCGTCAATGTATTCCTCCAACTGACGATGTTCTGTTGGTTCAAGGTGTCTGCTTGGGGGGTCGGAGGCCCAGTACACGAATATAAACATCGTGGATGGCTTTCTGAGTACGGGAGAAAACTAAAAAGACGTCATCTCGATACCCACACATCCGCCACCCGAAGCACGGTCGTGATTACTTCGCCCAAGCGATGGCTACCCGTTTGTAAAACAACAGGTATGGACATCTATGATCCCTATCCGCCTCGAACACATCCTTAAGCAGAACGTCTGAAACGAGTTCGTCGTCGATACGTATCCATGCCTCGCGTGGCTTCTGGGCCATGTCCCGGTTTGGATGGAGAACGTCGAGGGTGTAGTGTCCGCCGGAGGCAGACAGGCCGTGGTGGTAAAGGACTGTGGAGGGTCGTCAACCAGTCGGCCAAAGTGATCCGGTAGTCTTTGTCGCTTACCTCCAAAGAGCTTATATCTGATTTTCTGCGATTGCCTGCGGCCTGGAGCGATCAAGCCTGGGAGAATGAGTATGAGGAAACATGAAACGAAGAGCCAAACCATCAGAGCCTACTTGGTTCGATCTCCAACTCGGGAGTGAACGAGATGGGTTTCCCAATCTTAACTACATCACCTACTTGTGTATCGTACAGGAAGCGTTTTAAGTGAAGAACCAATATCGGTGGCAGAGACTCGATCAAGACCTGCTGGTGTGCGTCTACTGAGACACCAGGTCTTGTTGGCGAGGTCACAGTCACTGGTTGAGGATTCGAGATACACCGAAGTGCCTCTCCGATCGAGTTGACCTGTTCACGCTGCGGGCAATATTGTTAAATGATGTAAAAGATCCTTTTTGACTCGACAGTGGCAAACCTGGATGTCAAGTTGCAGTGCTCTCCAACTCTCCACGACCACGGAATCCTTGTGTTGCGGTACGCAAAGTGTAGAACGGAAGGCACCCCCGAAAATGCGGGTAACAGGGGAGTCGGTGGCCTTGGTCTACTTACAAGGTTAGAACTTCCAGGTGCAGAGGAAGGGGGTCCATACCGTTCGTGTTACTGCTGTCCGATTCTTGCGCCCAACCTCCATCCATCCATCCTCCTTTGGCACCTCTTCTTCGCGTCCCTCAGTGTGATTGGGGGACTGAGCGTTAGGCTTGGGGGAAACAGAGGTGAGGAGAGACAAAAGTTCGTCCTCAAGCGTGTCAAGGTAAAAACCCAAGAACTCTTCCGCGTCTTCTTGATGCCCGCCCTAAGACATAAGCTAAGCTGAATGTTCTTCGCGGGCCGCCGTGCCCAGTACTTACTCTCATGTTATCAAATCGCTTTTTAGCCCTCATCGCGTCGTACACGCTAACCGGGGTAAAGGAGTCGAGGAACGCATCTTCCCCATTCTCCTCCCGTTGCTTCCTTTCCTTTTCAGAGAGAGGGCTGAATTCCCTCAAGAACTCGATGGTCCCGGTGGTCAGGGAAATTCTGTTGTCGACGGGTTTCTTAGAGTCAGACGGCGATGGTCCAGGCAGGTACTTAGCCAGCTCGGTAAACAACCGGTAAAAAGGAGGGCAGTAAACCAGGACTTGGAGAACGGCATTCGCAAAGCACATGTTCCCACTGTTGACCAATCCACGAGGACGAATCTTTGGTACCTGGCCAGGCCCTGAAGGGCCAATCGTCAGCAGCGAGACGAGCTCTTGCTTCTTGGTTGGAAGGATAGGAGTTGCTGGGGAATTGTCAACGAGGCCACCAGGGATCGAAAATCCAACAACCGTAGACGTGGGCAGAGCATTCTTTCCTGTGGATGTAGCATCGTCATTCTTCAACAGTGAGGCCCAAGACTTCTTTACAGGAGGAGCAACAGGAACCGGAGGGGCAGGAGCTGTGACCTCGACTTCCGTTGCTTCATCTTGCGGGGGTTCAGCCATGGGACGCATCTCAGCAGGTACAGCCGTAGAAGGTGTTGAAGGTGACTTTAATTCTAATGGAGGCGTATTGGATATCGATGTGCGAGAGGATACCGGGGAAGCAGGAGTGGTTGTATTATGGACGGAGGGGGTGGCGGCTGTTGTTTCTGTGACCGGAGACGAGGAATCCAATGTCTGCGTTTGGGGCGTGGGTGATTCGTCAGATATTTCCGTTCCTTTGCCCCGATCCGGATCTTCAGGTATGTTGACCGCAGCCTGAATTGGAGTGAGTGGAGGAGTTGGAAGGTTGAGCGCATCATCGACAACGCGCGGCGGCGGACGAGCCCGCGGAGAGATGATTATAGCAGGGGCTGCCGAAGGATCCGTTGGTCTCCTTGACCATATAGCGAACTCATTTTTGGATTTTTCGACAGGTAAAGTCGCAGATTGTTTTGTCACAAGTGGGGAAGTGATGATGGGTGACGACTCCTCGGGCGATGGTGCGGAGGGCGCGTCGGGGGATTGTGGGATAGGTTCTGGCACGGATACAGGTTCGGATGCGGGTTCGGTCACAGGTCCGGGAGTAGACTCCCGCGCGGGTTCTACGACCGGCTCTGGGGTGGGTCCAGGGACGGATTCGGATACCCGCAGCACGTCGTGAGTTGAGGGACCAGGCTGTGGGGTTGCAGTAGCGTGCGGAGGGAAATGGTTCAGCCCGGAGAGTTGTTTGGGCAGTGGGGAGAGTGGCTCGGTTGGCCATGAGGGGTGGTAGGGATTAGGCGGGTGAATGGGGTAATGAAGATATGGAGCGTGATTGGGTTGTGATTTGTGAGGGTGAGGGTGAGTGTAAGTGGGTGAGATTGGTGGTGGACTGGGTGTGGCTCCATCCACATGCTGGAAATGCTGGTTGTAGATCGGAAGATGGGGAGGATATGGTTGGTGCCCGCGATTAGGATACGATCCTCTGCCTGCGCCATTGGAAGGCCCCGCTGCCATTCGCGGGGGAGTATGAGATGGGGGATGGCCATTCAGGCCGTAGTGTGGTGGCTGGGCGTACTGCTGAGCATACCCATTGGGATACGAGTACGGATTATAATAACCTGAGCTATGGTAGGGAGGTTGCTGGTTGGCCATCCCTACAAAGGGGCGACATGATGTGACATTCCAAGCGGATGACAGAGCATATAAGGTGCTCACCAGAATCGCAGTGTAGGTGAACCGGATCCAAGTGTTTGCGTCAGTGACCGATAATTCCTGAGTAAAATTTAGTAGGGAGTTTTCGATGCGCCGTCCTCGTCGAAGGTGGGGATGGGGTCGGCGAAACAGCCGACAATGGTCGGAGCACAGCACGGATCAGGCCTCAAGAGTGAGTACGATGGACGTCGGGGAAGAGGAGGGATTGATGCCAGTGGATGGATGCCATCCAGCGCGTGTTCACCGGGACACCAGCCTGCATATCGAGGTCATGAGCGACGCGCTCGCTATTGACGACGGTCATCCGCTCGCCCTTGAACTCCAGAGTCTTCGTGGTACAGTCGCAAAGTATCAGGTATTCGTCGTTTCGTTCGCATATGAACCGATTTCCTGACACCTTTATGCCTGTGTTTTGCAGCACGAGGCAGCATCTGCGTCCGTAAAGCTTCAAAGACACTCACTCGACACATCTTATGCTCTTGAGAGGTCCCAAGCTCTGGAAAGGGAGAACACTCGTCTCATCGAAGAACTCAACGTCCTTCGAGCCCACCCAAACACCAGCCCCGATCCGTCTGCCCTCCAGAATCCCCAACTGAACAACACCCTTCGCCAACTGTCTGACAAACTCTCTCAGACCGAGGAACTACTGCTAAAGCGTACCAATGAATCGTTACATGTGGCCCATGAACTCGCCAGAGTCAAATATGACCGAGATGCTGCGTATGAGATCACTGCCAAGGCCAGGGCCCGCGAGGAGGATTGCAAAATTCGAGAGAGGACTCTTTTACTTCAGGCTCGTAACGCCAAGGAGGAGAGTAAGATGGCAGATCTTGTCGTTCAGGTCAGCTCTGCCACCCCCTTCCGCAATGGGGCTGTGTGTTCATCATCGGAGCGCAGGAATACGCCAATCTGGTCCGAAACCTGACGAATAAGAGTCCCCCATCCCCACAAAGCGCCAAGTCCGCGGAGACCAATCATTCACGTCAACTCTCCTTCTCAAAGGACCTCGCCCAAGGCAAAATCGGCCTTCAGAAACTAATTGGTGAATTTAGCCAGGAGACAGAGAGGTTACACGCCGAGATACACAATCTGCAGTCTCAGCTCGAGCTTGTCAGAGTACAACAGGAATCCGAGCGCAAGCTTGCTGAACAAGGCAGACACGCACTTGTCCATGCTCAAACCCAATTCGACAAGCTCAACCTCGACGATTCTACGGCGGCAAAGATGGTCTCTCGTTACATGTGCGTTTCTCGTGTCTCACACATCCATGCGTCTCACACGTGTCTAGGAAATTCTCGCAGACGTCCAATAACACGTTGCAGAATGCATTGGAAAGCCTCAAGGTTAGGCACGCAGCCACAACCGCCACATTAAACGCCCATATCGATTATCTCCAACGGTGCTTATTCGCCGAGAAAAGGATGGCCGAGAAGCTTCGCATGGCTTTGGATGACCTCTCAGAGGAGATTTCTCGGGAGACTTATGGCAGACGAAGGGAGATCTCTCTCAGACTGGCTTGCCTTGGGCGGGAAGAAAATCTCGCCGAGCAGCTCCGTCGGTGGCACAGGAAGGCTTGCGAGTATCATCAGCGTGCGTCCTCCCTCACGGACGTTGAGGGAGTGTTGGATATCTTTGGGAGGGCCATTTCTGAGTCGGACGGTCTTCTTGACGCGTTGGATGGTGAACTCTACCTGGAGGATCTTCCTGCTGGCTCTTTGGCCCGTATAATTGCGGCGAGGGATGCTGCAGGTTTCCTTTCACAGGAACTCCAGGTGGAAACTAATAGGCGGATGCAATTGGAACGATACCTGGCTCACCTACACGAACAACAACCATCATTGCCAACTTCACCCGAACGGCTCGGTGAAATAGAGGAACCCCTTCCCGGTCCCGTCGCAGATATTTCCTCCTCCAACAATCCGAGCCCTGATGCTCCTCCCGTATGCTCTGATGCAGGTACCCAAGATACCATCCCTAGAGCTAAAGTTGACAAACCTTTACCACGTTCCCCGAAAAGCCCCACCCCTTCGAGACCCTCTCCAAATCTTGTGTTATACCACCCATCTCCGGTAGCCTCTTCCGCTCTCGACGACGTTCCATGGTTGGGTCCCGAACCCAACGGCACGGACGAAGCGGTTGAGCAGGAAATAAGTGCTGATACAACCTCACCTACCACCCCACCCCTCCCGGTAATCGTGGAATCGGCGGAGCCTTCCATACCTTCGGTGAACGTTTCTCCGGTCGATACTGAACCTGCCCCGGTAACCAATGACCGCGATGTGTCACCCACCGAGGAAGCTTCCCTGCCTGTGCAGGATCTCAAGCGGCCCTTGGCGACCCCAACTTTGACCCCTCAATCATCGGTCTCTGAAATTCGTTCCCCGACATCCACTGTTCGCACACCCTCGCCTCCGATCGAACCGGAAGACCTAAAACCCCAGGAATTATTGGAGAAATTGTTAGGGGTGAAGTCACGGTACGACGATTTACAGAAAGCGTTCCGTGGATGCCACACGACCCTCAAGGAGCTCACGAAGTCGCTGTCGTTGGTCCCTCAGAGCGATACTATTGGCCTCGTCCGGATCACCGTTCAGCGGCTAGACGACTTCAACGAGGATACCCGAGTAGAGTTGGAGATCCGTAGCGCAGATGAAGAGAGAGTCACATGTGCCTTCCAGACTCTGCTCAGGGTCAAAGGTGTCATAACAAGTGAGGAAGAGATGGTGGACCTTGAGGAGAAGGTCACAGCCTTTGTTGAAGGGACAGACAAATCGGTCTCGAGAGCAATGCGACAGTTCTCCCAAAAGTTGGACGACCTGACTCACGACATAGCTTCCATCAAGGCATTCATCCACGACCTGCCAGACGACGTTCCAGAACCTCCCAAGTCCTCTGGCACATGGTCCACTTTCACTGCCAGCCTCCTCGGGCAGCGAACACCTTCGCGACCTGCCAGCCCCGCACCAACGTTTGGGTCCGTGATGACTACACCGAGGCTCCGACACGCTCCCTCCCTGCCACAACTGCGCGAATCCCCCACGCTGGAATTGCCTGACCCGCTGGCCGGGCTTCGCCTCCGTATACCGATACCCACACCAATCCCCACGCCATCATCGCCTCCTATCGCCAGACCTCCATCCCGACAGCAGCGCACCGTATCCGGGATGCATATGCTTGGCTTCGGGCACAGAGGCGGTCTGTTGAGCTCTTCAAATGCGAGCCGGCGGCCGTCGTTAGGCCACGCCCCTGTTTCTGACCAGACGGCAGAGGCGACGGATACGCCCGCTGACACATCGGACGATATAGAGTAACTTATTTTATTGCTGGACCTAGGTATTTAAAGTAGCGTATTCTAATATTTGCTGACTGGGTGCCCAAGCTGCGAGGACGTGGATCATGACCAATCTCTCTACCGAGATTTACCCTTGTCGATCAATCCACCTCAACCGAACCAACCCACCATGTCCACCGAAAAAATCGAGCCTGACTACGATGCAGTCCCATTCCCTTCTGATTCCTCGCGTTCTCGACCGTCTCTTCACGATATGTATCAGAACTTCCAGCGTGGCCCCGCTCCTGCGCCCTATCCTATTTTCCATACGCCGGTTTACGACGATCCAACTTGTTCCAGTCGGGGAACAGGACGAGCTGCCTCCCCTCACACGCTTGTGGCCCCCAGATCCGCTGTTCACCCGCGTTACCCTGGACCTCAACAGCACACAGCAAGGTTAAACACGATTGATAGCGTGGGATCCTTTGAAACGGGCCCCCCGGGAAGGTATATTCCGTGGAATAACGATCGTCGAGACGATTTGGAAGAGGGCTCAGAGAAGCTCGCTCAATCGAAGGATTCCATTCAGGAGGAGAAGGAACGGCTTACAGCGGCCGAGGCAGAATACGAACGCGTGCAGGCCATGAATACCAAGGAACGCGAGAAGTACTTGAAGAAGAAGCGAATCGAATTCCATGTTACTTGTGGGTACCCCCAAACCAACACCTCCGTATTGGTGTTGATTCACTAGTGTTGTAGCAATATACAATCGTCACAACTTCCTCCTCCGCCTAGCGCGGGCCCTTCTTACATTCGGCGCACCTTCCCACCGCATTGAGTCCCAATTGCAGGATTGTGCGCAGATCCTGGACGTCAAGGCGGAGTTCGTGCACATTCCGAGTCTCATTATTTGCTCATTCTATGACCCGGAGTTCGAAGGACCAAACACCCAACTTGTCCAGGTGAACGGCAGTCTTGATCTTGGGATATTACACCAGATCCACCTCATCTACCGAGACGTTGTCCACGACGAGATCAGCGCAAAGGTCGGAACTACACTTCTCAATGAATTACTCGTCTCGAAGTCGATATATGGACCGTGGGCCTTGATGTCTTTCTCGTTTCTCATGTCGTTCTTGATTTGCCCCTTGGCGTTTGGTGGCTCGCTCGTGGATACTTCCGTGGCTGGAGTTGGCGCGATCATTGTGAGTTTCATGAAGTTCAGGGTTGCGACGAAAAGCGAGGTGTATGGGCACGTCTTCGAGTAGGCTGTCCTTTCTCCTCTGGAAACTTGCGCGGCGTTGAATTTCTATTCAGGATTTCTATGGCAATGTTGATGTCGTTCCTTGCTCGGGCCTTGTCGTCCATTCCTGGTGACTACTTCTGCTATATCGCAATCTCGTCCGCGGCTATCGTCGGTATCCTCCCTGGTTACCTCGTCCGTACGTGCCCTCCCCTCCCTTCTAATACGTAGTACCTCTCTAATAAATTGGTGCAGTGACGAGCTCTCTGGAGTTGGCATCGAAGAACATCGTCTGCGGAAGCATCAAAATGGTCTATTCGCTGATCTACACTACGTTTCTTGCGTTCGGTCTGCAAATCGGCTCTGATCTATACCTCCGGATCGACGATGCGGCGCGCCGTCGCCTCGAGGAACTCGCAAACCGCCTATTTACCAGTGTCTCCGTCGAGGCCACTTTCAACGCAACCGATACCTCATCGCGAAACGCCTTTCTGAACGGGACATTCACGGTCACTTACCAGACACCTCAGGAGAATCTCTATTTGTATGACGGGTGTTACAGATTCCCAACTCGCCAGTGGTACTTACAACCCTTCCCCTGGTGGACTCAGTTTTTCCTCGTGCCTCTGTTCTCTCTGTTCTCGTCTCTGTCGAACATGCAACCGATCCTGAGCATTCAACTCCTTGTGATGGTTCTCATCTCTTGCGCAGCATACGCCGCGAACAAAGCGGCCAACGTGTACATCTTTCGGCGGTCCGATGTAGTCTCGATGTTGGGTGCGTTTACTGTCGGGATTCTGGGAAATGCATACTCTCGGAAAATGGGCGGTACGGCATTTACCTCAATGGTGACGGGAGTTCTGTTTTTGGTACCCTCCGGATTGTCGCAGACGGGAGCATTATCGGGTGGGAACGGGATTGCGATTGGAGGAGCGATGATTGCGGTATCCATTGGGATCACCGTGGGGCTATTCATCAGCCAGGCGTTTGTTTACATGTTTGGGTCGAGGAAGGGAGCGGCGATGTTTTCATTCTGATATCTTGTTACGTTTCGCGGCCGTGGCAGTGGTCAGTTGATTAGATACACGTGACGAGGATGAGTGATCGTGAGAACTAATTCTGGTTGCCCAGCGCCCAGTTTCTGGCGTCGGACGAATCGTCTTTTGGGGTCGCCTCTGGTCGGAGAGGGTAGATGAGATGAATTCGAGGAAGAGCTGATCTCGTGCGACCGATGGAGGTGATAAGGACGATAATGGACGATTATTAGTGGTTACGATAATTCGGGATAAATATGAATATTTGTGCGCGTGGCCGTCTCGTGGTCAACGTTAACTTTTTCTTTCTTCCTCTTCCTCTGCAGCGTAGGTAGAAAATAAACCTGCAACGTGCGAGACGAGAAACTCTTCCCACTCCAAACCGACCTATTTTCACGATTCATTCTCACCCACCACGCTCTTCAAGGGACCTAGTCCCTCCCAACGCAGTCCTGGAATCTTTGGCCTCTAATCAGAACCCCCAGCCACCACAGTCTACCTCCCTCTCTCTCTTCCCAACCTCTCCCTCTCCCGCAAGAATCCGTTCCCGCTCCCAATACGAAGGCCGTGAACCGGCATCACCGACCGCAGCGGACCTCTCCCCAACCACCACCGATAGCGAACAAGAGGAACCTGCGAGGAAGAGATTGAGGCTCGGGAACGGCTCTGGCTCTTTCTCAAACTTGCCTCCAGACTCGCTGCCGACCAAACCTCTTAGTGTCATGCGACTTCAACCTGATCAAGCATCTTCCTCCACCTCCCTTGCGGTGCCCTCAAACTCGCTGGCCGGTCCGTCCACTCCCATACAAAGTTCAAATTCGTTTGGCAGCAATGGTCACACGAACGGGACTGGCCCGACGACCAATGGTTTCTCGAACGGACTGACGAACGGTTCCGGTCCCCCCAATCCGTCCCCAGGCTCTCTCAAGAACGGAGTCAGCATACACAGCAAGAGTGTAGCACATGTATCACTTCCTGGCAGGAATCTCTTTCCGGATTCAACGGTGGATAGGGAAGAGTTCGTGCGACTGGTAATTCAGAGCCTACGGGATGTAGGTTACATGTGGGTACCCTCTTCCTCTCTTTTACACACAAGGAGTCATGCGATTGTTGACCGATGATACAGTGAATCGGCCACCACACTGGAGGCCGAATCTGGCTACACTATGGAATCGCCGGAAGTTGCGGAGTTCAGGCGTTATGTGATGGAGGCGTCCTGGGAGCAGGCTGAAGCTGCGTTAATTCGCCTGGGTGTCACCGACGAGGATAATTTAATGGTACGTTCCACCGTCCCTTGGCTGTCTTTCTGTAGCTTAATTCATCCGATTGTTCGCAGGAGTCGAGGTTCCTTATCAGCCAACAGAAGTATCTGGAGTTGCTTGAGAACAGGAACACCATCGCAGCTTTGATGGTCCTCAGAAACGAACTCGTTTCGCACAGTGTAGATCCAGAACACCTGCATTCACTCTCGAGGTCCGTGATTCGGAGGTATTCGCTTCATTTCGGGAGTTTACTCACTTTTCGTGACAAAGCCTTATTATGTGTTCTACGCCTGAGGACCTGAGACGTCGGGCAGGCTGGGATGGGGCGAGGGGGACCTCGCGGACACGGCTGCTGAACAATCTGCAAAGTGTGTCTCAGGTTTCACGCTACTCTCAGCCTTTACTAACATAACATAACGCAGAGCAAATTCCATCGGCGGTGATGATCCCACAACGGCGCTTCCTCACCCTCCTCGAGCAATCGCGGTTGTGGCAACAACAACGATGTCCGTACCATAACTCACCAGCAGACTCCCTTTCTTTTTCTCTGTACCGAGATCACCATTGTGATGCTTCCTGTTTCCCTAACACCACAACCACGATTCTTGAGGTGCACACCGACGAGGTATGGAACATTGAGTGGAGTCACAACGGGGAATACCTTGCCAGCGCTGGGAAAGACAAGAGTGCGATTATCTGGAGGGTCGGAGTGAGCTAATATCACAATTCTCCCCGGTTGAGCGCTGACCCCAGAACTTTCTTAGCCCGAAAAAGAGCCAGCTCAGAGGGAATACACACAACATCTCGTCCTTCGAGAGCACCAATACCCTGTGGGATGCATAACATGGTCTTTGGATGACTCGACGCTGCTCACTAGTTCGGACAACCATATCAAGATGTGGAACACCCGTGTATACCCAATCCAATATTCTGCTTGACCCCTACTGACGCTCACCCCATAGTCCGGTCTATGTATGCGCACGATCGAAACTCATTCCGAAACGGTGACAGCTATTAGATGGCTACCCGATAACTCTGGATTCATATCTGCAGGTTTGGACCGGAGGGTTCTCATATGGGTCGGTATTCATCTCATGTGTATCCAAAATTGCGAAACTTACGAACTGCACTCAGGACACTGAAGGTAACCAGAGGGATTCCTGGGGGATGGCTAGTATTCGGGTCACAGACTTGGATGTCAGTCCGAACATGACAAAGGTTGTGGCGGTGGGAATCATTCACCTCCCACCAACCCCACACCCCCCAACTAGTACGGGGACTTCCCCAGCTCCTGGAACGCGTGGGGATTCCACGTCTCAATCACCTCCATCTCAACCACACACCCCGGGTTACCCTAAAGCAGAGAACAGGATGATTGTGTACGATATGATCACGAAGCAGACTATAGCGTGCGTAATCCCTGAGTTATGTTCGGATCGTAGCATCTGACGCTGGATCGGTCGACAGGTCGCTGAAGCTGGATGGAGAGACAACGAGCATCAGGGTCTCCTATGATTCAAGATACGCACTGATAAACCATGCCCCCGATGTATGTCTTGATATAATATTACCAACGCATGTCCACTAATCCGGAAAATTGCTTGCAGGAAATGCATCTTTGGGATCTGAGTTTATCACGGATAGCTTGCAAATTCACGGGGCAGAAGCAGGGAAGGCACGTCATTAGGAGTTGTTTCGGGGGGGTGGGTGGAAATTTTGTTGCGAGTGGGTCTGAGGGTATGTCTCACAGTTTATGTGTGTGATCAAACAACCAATTGATACTTTTCCCAGATGGTAACGTGTACGTGTGGCATCGAGACTCGGGGGCGTTGCTCGAGGTTCTATCCGGTCACGGAGAAGGGAGTGTGAACTCTGTGGCTTGGAACCCGAAGAACGAACGGATGTTTGCGTCCTGCTCAGACGACAAGACGATCCGTATCTGGGAGGCTGTCACTCCAGGAATGTTGGAAGCAGCCGTTGCTTCCGCAGACAAGGACACGATCATGACCGACGGCGCTGGTATGACCGGAGGTTCGAAGAACGAAAAGGGGAAAGGGAAGGTTACATCGTGATCACAACGTTCCCCTCGGCCTCGCATTCGCTTCATCGATCTCGCCATCCCTCCGAGTCATTGCGGACGTGCGCGTCTCACTTCATACCACCCTCATCATCTTATCACCCACCTCACAAAGCCCATTGCCTTAGAAATGTTACAGTATGTGTATAATTTGCAGGATCTTAGGACCATCACGTTGCAGTTGACCCTTTTGTATACTTATATTATCGTCGCTCCCCCAATGGGTATTTTCGGCCATTCATACTTCACACACGCGTCGCGAGAACTCGAAACAAAGATTTGGAAAGATGATTATCGATATATGCAAGACTACGGTACGGATACAGGTACAGGGGAATTACAGACACGACAAAAAAGCAGAATCGAGCACTGATCTAACGTCAGTGATAAGAGTGAGAGCGCCTCGAGTTACAACTCACATAAAACACGAGGACAACTAATCAGTATCAGAACTGGAGGACTCCTTTTCGGCCTCCTTGGGAGGGGGTTTGGGAGCAGCCTTGGAGGCGGGCTTTTTCGCCTTTGATTCCTTCTTCTCACCACCACCAGCATTCTTTGGGTTTTCCGGGGAATCCTTCCACAGGACGCTGACCTGGATTCATGACGTCAGGACACGTACACCTCCACGGCGGTTCGGGAACACGTACAGCAGACATGGCATCCTTGGCGCTCTTTCCCGGGTTGTCTTCTCTCCAGATAGGGAGTTGTGCCTTTACAAACAGGTTATATGGACTAGGGCCCTTCTTTGACTTTGGTTCGACAACTGCGGGGGGGAATGTGACAATAAGATAACAGAGACCAGGGTATATGCGCGCGATATCGTACCCTTCTTTGTCCTCTTCTCGGTGGTAGCCTTACGGGCGGACCTGGTCTTGGTTTCTGTTGGAACAAGAGACGTGAGCTCAAGTTCGGACGGTGGCGGGAACGATGTGTGCAGCGATAAGTTTCCAGGGAGAATATTACGAACCTGTCAATGACTTGCCCATTTCTCGTTGCTTGAAAAGGAGGGGGGATGGTTTGGGATGGAGGGGTAGATTGTGTGGTGGTGCGTGGTTAAGGGAAAGGGAAGGGGGTGGACGGTCAGGCGGCAGCTTTTTATTATCAGGCGCGTTGACATCACGTGTTGGAAGACCGTGCACGATCACGTGGAGGTGTTTGCGTCGATCGTTTTTTCCCGCGATTGGTGGCACTTGCCGAGGTATATAAAGGAGAGGCTCGCTCGGAAGCCACCCACCTACCCTCCGTCCCTCTGACGGCCTCTGTCTGCGTAATGTTGATTTTCTTTGAGCAATCCCGTCATGTGGGCCCCTGTATCTGTGAACAGTTCCGTGCCACCATTTCACCCGTTCCCGAGGAGTCGTCGAGTCCGGGTCCAGCCGCTTGGTCCTTTCAGAACCGACCTTTCCAGCTGACAGCCCAGACTAGAGGCGATGTGTTGATCCACCTCAACCCTCTCCCGGCCGTGAAAAGGACACCGACACCAAACCGATTTTGACAGGTGAGGGAATTCATCCGCTTCCACTGGGGATAAGCGAGCGAAAGTTTAGCGTGGTACACGCAGGGAGGGGCTTATCTCGACGCCCTTCATCCCATTCAAGAACCATATGCGGCAAGGTCGTGAATTGGACACTCATTCTCTTCCCATCCAGCCTGCCAACAATTCAGACATTTCCGAGGGTCACTAGTCACTGGTAGGGCCAAACGTGGAACAAACACTTGTCTGGTAGTGTCCAGTCAGCCTCCAGCCTCTGTATCTAAGCGGTTGCCTTATCTAGGAACGGCTATCCAGGCTGCTCCCATTGACGGCCCTCGGTTATCAACCACGTCTCACGTTAGACAACCAGATACCAGTGGCGCTGTCCATACCGCAACCATTCCGAATAATTGCCACCTTTTTGTTGGCCCCTGTCTCCCCTCTGGTCCTGAGCCAGCGTGACCGCCACAAAAACTGTGGCGTTTGATCCTGCAGGCGAAGAGCCGGCTTTGCTATGGTCCCACGGACCCCGACCGTTTATCCATCACGTTCGTGATCCTGGACTGAGGTCGGGGCGAGGAGAACGCAGAACAGAACCCTGGGTAAAACGTGTTTAGCGGCCGTGGAGATATCGCCGACGCAAACTCCACCTTGGGCCGAGTTCTGCTGCGGGCGGAAAACCACTTGATGAGAAAACATGGGGCTGTTCACGCCGTGGGGGAACTCGCCGCGTCATCTGTAACGTCAACATGGCACCAGGTTGGCGACAGCAGGCTGTGTTTTTTTTTTTTTCCCTGTTGGCTCTCACCAAGTTCCGTAGCATCCTCTTCGGTCATCCCCTGAGTCACGAGTCTCGATTTATGACCCACATCGAAGTACCAATCGCCTGTTGTGGTTTAGCCTGCTCTACGCGAGCCATATGGCCCCATCAACGGGGCACCCGAGAACCGCGATGTGGGACCAAGGGAAGGAAATGACAGTCGAGCGTCTAAGCCAAAATACCCCGCACTCTTCAAGTTTACAACCAGATGATCAAACTTGGAGGTCGAAAAACGCTCCCGGATCCGGAACTCTCTACAACTTTTTGCTGTTTGCTGCGCACGTTGTTCATCTGCAGTATAATTCTCCTCCGTGTGATGTCGGAAGGTTTCGACGACCCCCAGGATTGGCTCCTGCTCTGTCTCCGGGAACTCTCATGAACACCACGTATGGGCTTACGAAACCCCGCGACGCGTGGATAACCTTTCCAATGCAAAAATGTTAAAGGATAAAAATTTTGTGCGTGCCGTGGGATGATGCAATCTGGAGCTGGAATTGTTGTGGTTTCACCCAAACTTACGAAACCCCCCGTGACGGCCTCCATTGGATCCACTTTCGCACAGGATCGTTGGATCATCATCGTAATTGTCCAGCGACGACCCCACCGCCCTTCAAGTTTTTTTTTTTTTACGTATGCATGAGGATGCTGCGCGCACAGTGTGGACCTGAAGAGCGGAATGGTGGGGTGGTAAAGATGGAGGGACCGAGGGAAGAGAAAAAACGTTCGGCGTGAACGTGGTCACCTCTGGGATATCACAGGAAAATAAAAGGTCTTGATAACTATCCGGGAAATCGCGGATTGTCCAGCCCACACGGCGCCGATACGTTGGGCAGGAAGGAATCCAGAGTAAGCTAGAGTGGGGGGGGGATCGAACCTCGTGGCCCCCAATCGCAATCGCTGATGACGCTATGTGCATGGACAAGGGACGTATACAGCGAGGGATGACGAGATGACGATGCATAGCGCGAGGTTGGCTGTTGTGCCGTCAATTCGCACTCGTTTGATGCGGTCATATTACCATTGGGGGCGGGCGAAAGAAGAATACTTACCAGGGGTTTTCGCGATTGGCCGGCATGGCGAAGTCAAGCAGGGTAACCAGAAGCCTCTTCGGCTCCTCGAGGCCCGAGAGTGATCAATAAACGTGGGAGGGCCACGAAGAAATGGTAAAATTCAAAGAGATTACAGGAGAATGCTATATGAATGTTGTGTTTCTGATGTTACCCGTACAAGTTTAACCGATAGAGTCCCAGATTCAGTCGAAAATATACACGTTTCCAAGGTACGGCAGGGAAATGAGAACAAAAAGCTGCAAGAGAAGGCAGGAAGTGGTCACGGGGCAGAAGCACCGTGGACTCTCGATTCAGTAATGCTCCGCCGTGTCATGGGGGAGGGTGGAAGTGTGGAAATAGGAAGTCGAAGGTAAGTTGTGATTATCACAACCGCAAGGGTGCGAGAATGCAAGAGGGTAGTACAGTAGACTTTTGGATGTAAAGCACATCAGGTAAAGGACGGAAGAGAATGTATGTGCATAGATAAAATGGAAAGAGGAGACCGGGAAAATGAAGGTTGATTCGTATATGGTGTTGAATGATGTTATTGTTCTTGCCTGCCCGGACAGGGGACCAGGGGAAATGCGGGAGTGGTGGTGTGGTGATACAGTCCGATAGTGTCAAGAAAATCGTCAAGGCCTCACGTAGAGCAGTTTTCGTGTTGTTAGTTTTGTCGTCGAGGGGGAGGGCAGGTGCCTAGTGGGCGAGGCCTTGCACCGCAACTCCTCGTCGTTCCCGGTCCCTCAGACCACTCCTCCCGCTGCCAAAGCCGGGACGATTGGCACCGGTAGGGGCAGTGTCCAGTTCGTTGGCTCTCCGTCGACCCCTTCGTTCACTATCGATACCAAAGTTGTGGGTAGCGGTATCCCTCAACCTCCAGTTGCGATCCTCGCCCTCGTCGGACTCGTTCGAATACCTGCGAGACCTTGATCGCAACCTTGACTCCGGGTCGATGCTGGTGGAAACCCAGTCGGAAACCTTTTCGTAACTTTCGATGCGCCGACCTCGATGTCGCCTTCTCGAAGTAGGTGGGCACGGCGAGACGGATACGGCAGTTGCGGGAGACCTCGAGGGTGAAACCACTGTGGGCAGCCTAGGAGGCGACCTGTTCCGGGAATCGTTCCTTGCCCCGGGCGAAGTGGAAGAGTTGGGGCCCTGGTGCCTTGACCGTCCCCGCTCGCCCCGGCCCCTCAGCGATGCCTCGTCGAACGCGGACGATGAGGAGTCTGACTGATTCGCATGGACTGTTGTGGGAGTGATTGCGCTTGTACAAGGGGCAGTCTTCACATGGGGTGACGATTTCGATACATTCCGTGATGTGTTGACGCCGGCGGTTGATGGGACACGCCGAGAGGTCTGTTTTCCTGGCGAGGAAGAGGTCAAAGCCAACAGAGAGAAATATGCAGGAAGACTGGCGCGGTTTCTCTTTTTAGACGCCGATGTTTTTGTGACCATAGAGGTGGCTTTCCTCGTAGGTGAGGAGGGATTGGCGCGGAGAGTAGACCCTTTGTCGTTTGTCCCGTCCGATAACTCGTCGTCTGCGCCGGAAGAAGGGGGAGTTGGAGGAGGTTGGAGGGAGGGGGCGCTTCGGGGGGCGCCCACAGATGTGCGGACCGGTGAAGACGCGCCTGAGTCGGAGGCCCGCACGAGGCGGGGATGAGGAATGGTGGAGTGCCAATTGGTACTGGATGGCCTCCGAGCATAATTAAGACCGGATGATGGGAGATGCTTCTCATGTGGGTCGTAGAAGGCGGTATGGTCCGGGTGATCATTTTCATCCTCCGTGTATTGACCGGAGGACCAGGGAGATAAAGCTGAGTAACGGGGGATAGCAGCTGGGTGATTATTTATGCTGCGATAACGGGAGTAATTTTGGAGAGGTCCGCCGCTACCGCCCAGAGCGGTCGGGAGAAGCGTAGGTATGTCCCTGTCTGGAGTGGGGGACATAGTGAAGCCGAGGTGAGGTGAGGGGAAGTTGCTGCTAGCGGTGGAGGTGGGTGGGGAAGTAACGTCCAGACTTTCGCAGTCGTAGCTGCAGTATGCACGCCTATCGGGGGGTGGTGAGAGCAAGTTGGGGTGGGAAAAAGGTGTGGGATATATACCCATCGGTTAAAGGCTTGCCACACTGCAAACACACGTCCTCGTACATGACGGCGGCCGGGGCGGAGGAGAGTGTGAAGGGAAGGGGGAGAGGACAAGAGAAAGACTGGCGAGGTGCGGATTAATGAGAAATATAAGGAGGAGGGATGTTGGTGCACCTGACTAGGTCGATCAATTAAATAAATAAATTTTATTTTATGTCACATGTAACAGTGGGTAACACCAAGTCGTGACATATCCCTGATACCGTCGTGGCTGGACGCCGCAGTGGTCGCGAGAGTCGGCCTCCTTGGGTGAAGCACTGTCAATCCTACTCACCCTCCATCCACCATGTCTTCCCCACCCAACTCTAGAAACAATTCACGTTCCGTGTTCTCCCTCGGTGCCTCGACGTCCGCCTCTAGACCATTTTTGAACGTCCTGAATCCCATGGCGAGAAGTCGAGACTACAAGGGCTACATCCAGGCCAACCAGTCCGTGCTCGAAGAGGCCGAAGAAGACGAACCTGATAACACTTCCGTGTTCGCTCTCCAGAACTCTCCCCGCCAACGTGCCCAACAAGATCTCACTCCGCGACCCACTTCTCCTGGTTCCGGTTGGCGCGGTTATCACGCCTCGGCTACGAACGTACTCCGGCCAAATATCCAAGAGGAGGATCATAAGCACGTTCGCATAGATAACTCCGATTCCTCCGATGACGAAGTCCCCCAAAGTTTTATGATCGAAGCCTCGTCTTCGAAGCCCAGGAGAAAGTCTTCGAAAGCCAAAGACAAGGTGAAGGTAAAGGAGGTTTCCCAACAGCCCCCGCGTCCTCCCTTACTTTCTAGGGGTGAATCTACACGTCCTATCCTTCCCACCACTACACAGGACGTGAAAGCAATCTATGCAGCCCCTCCCCCTAAACCTTCAGAGATCGACCCAACAAATCAATTTCCACACCGCTATTCTGGGCCCCCACAGCCAAAGCAGATGCGTGGTTTAGACGCCTACGAACGTGCTCTGTGGAACTGGGTCAACGTTTACAATCTCGACGCGTTTTTACAAGAAGTCTACCAATATTACCAGGGGAAGGGGATCTACTGTATCGCGCTCTCACGCGGTTTAAATCTTCTGTCAGTCCTAATCCCCCTTCTTGATGCGCATGCGTCTCATGCATTTTGCGTAGCACAGTGGGGTTTGTCATTGGGTTTTCCACGTTCCTTCTGGGATGCGTCGAATATTCGCGTATCCGACTTGAGCACATCACCCGGTTGTCCGACGTAGTTGTCGACCAATGCGTCTCTAAGTAGGTGTAATGGAATCATATATCCCAGGCACCCAACTGATGTCTCCATAGGTTCTCCGGATTTACCTTCCTCTTCTTCCTTCTCTTTACCGCGTTCTACATATGGCGGATTGTGACCTTCGTGTTCGAGGTCAGGCGGTTAATGGACATGTACCAATTTTACACGCATCTCCTGCGAATCCCAGATGTACGTGTTCCCACATCCCCCAATCGCCGAGGAAACTTAGACGTATAACATTACCTAGGCTGACATCCAAACGATCGCCTGGCCAGAGGTTGTCCGCAGAATCGGTGCTATCCGTGAAGACAATCCGCTTACGGCCCTATCGTCTCACTCCACTTCCGACAGCACAACCGCCACCGCTAAGCTTGACGCTCACGATGTCGCTAACCGTATTCTACGACAAGAAAACTACCTCACCGCGCTTTTCAACAAGGAACTGCTCGACCTGCGCGTTCCCCTCCCTCCGGCTCTTGAGCGCTTCGTTCCACCCGAGGAGGGCAAGGGACGTATGCTTACCAAGGCGTTAGAGTGGAATTTGCGGTTCTGTCTGATGGAATACTTGTTTGACAAGGATGGACGTGTGAGAAAGGTTTTTTTGAAATCGAAGAATAGGCCGGCACTCGTTCAAGGGTGAGTTAGCCAAGCGATTTCTCCACAGGCACGGAACGGCTGTTTTTCGGGTCAGACGGCTAATACCTTACTGCTTTTGGTAGGTTGAGACGAAGATTTGTATTCATGGGTGCACTGAACGCGATTTTCGCGCCTTTCATCGTGCTATATCTCATCATGTATTCGTTCTTCCGCTATTTCGACGTTCGTACTTCCATTTCCACCTCTATTGCCCTCCGTTTCCAGCGCTTACCCTACCCTCCCCTTCACGTCCGCCTTTTACAGGAATACCACAAGAACCCCTCCTCCATCGGCGGTCGGAAGTACACCCCGTTCGCAGAATGGAAGTTCCGGGAGTTCAATGAACTGCCTCACCACTTCACACGTCGACTTGACGAATCATACCCAACCGCTTCCATGTATATCGGCCAGTTTCCAAACGAGAAATTGACGATTATAATGCGCTTTGTTGCGTTCATCGCCGGATCCTTTGCCGCTGTGCTGCTGTTGACAACGGTTATCGACCCTGACCTGTTTGTCGGGTTCGAGGTAACACCCCACCGAACTGTCCTCTTCTACGTCGGTGTGTTTGGATCGATCCTCGCAGTTGCGAGGGGGATGATTCCCGAAGAGAACAGGGTATTCGATCCGGAGCTGTTGATCATGGATGTTATCCAGCACACTCACTACATGCCGGATAGTTGGAAAGACCAGTTACATTCCAAGACCGTGCGTGAATTTTCCTCAATCTGCGGCGTTGCGTTAACGGCCTTCCTTACCGTGAATTACAGGTACACCAAGAGTTCGGAGAACTGTTTGCGATGAAGATCATGATCTACGCCCAGGAGTTACTTTCTGTTGTGCTAACCCCGTTCGTCTTATGGTTCTCTCTCCCGGATTGCGCACCGGCGATCGTGGATTTCTTCAGAGAGTTCACCATCCACGTGGACTCGTTGGGATATGTCTGCAGTTTTGCTGTCTTTGACTTCCAGAGACATGGGAACGTGAAGGTTGGTCTAGATCTTATTTTGACTCCGCTCTCTTCCACCGGCATCGCCCTTTTCCCTTGGTTACGCCTTTCTCTCTTGTCAATCACTACCCCAAGATCTATAATTTCTCGCTGGATCTTTGGGGTACGCATGGTCCATGTTGATGAATTGGATGGCATTCGATGTGTTGATGGAAGCCGCTGAATATCACTGATACAAAAAAAAAGTTTTTCGCTGACCCCTTCCTTTCGTGTTTAGTTTGGCGCCCCGACAGAAGTAAACGATGAACGCCTGATGTCGAAAGAGGGGAAGATGGAGAAGAGTTTTCTCAACTTCAAGGTCAGCTGGTTTCTCACGACCCCCTCCTCTTTCACTCTCGCTTACTGACAAACGACATCTTTTTTTATTTGACTTTTCCAAATGCTTGTTCTGCATCCAACTTCGGTTGTCCTTAACCCCACGTGACTTTCACATGACTCTCGTCTTCAATCTGGATCGTGTACTGGCCCTTCGGAACCATCCCTAAATCGCATGCTCCTTTATTGGATGACCACTTGTTCGATGGCTCCGGGGGTTACGCTCGTCCTGGCGTCCCACATCCTTTCCCACTCCATCCCCATGACCTGCCCACTTCGCGCGCCTCTCGCTGTCACCATTGACACATTTCCCCCACGCTAAAAATCTCATTCAATCGAACGCCTCGCTGTCTTTTGTTCACGATCGGCGTTTGTAGGCGGCGCACCCGGAGTGGACCCCACGAGACCCTACAGGATCGTTGTACCTCAGTCGGATGGCCGCAATCCACGGGCAACACAGGCCGCTCTCGCCGACTTCACCTTTCAACCGTCGCAGGATGTCGGGTATGGCATCTGTATACCAACAGCACCCGACCCAGCTTTGGGGCTCGCATTACCATCCGAACCTGAATGCCGGTATTAGCACTGGCGTGAGCGGAGGTGTCGACCCAGCAGAAAGGTCAAGAGAATATGATCGGGCATTGAAGGCGAGTCAGATGGTCAGATCCAGGTTCCAGCCTCCCGCCAGAAATGCGGGGGATATCCAGCAGAGCATGATGGCTGGGATGGATCTGGCCCAAACCGCCATCATGGGAGACTCGGGAGATACGGCAACGCCTCCATCAAAGGACAAGGGTAAACCCGATCTTGATCCGCGACCGTTTGAGGCCAAGGATAAGGGCAAGGCTACTGCGGAAGGGGGAGATCATGTGGAAGGTGTGGAAGAGGGCACCAGTGGGCTTGGCGAATCATACGTCGATGGCGCGGTGAGGCGACCCAAGCTGCTGGGGCTATCACAGACCCAACAACAGGAAGAAGACGAGGAACTTTTGGCCGATGGAGGTGTTTTGGGCCTCTTGGCTCAGATCTACGGGAGGAAGGACCGGACTGGATTGTGACCCATTCCCGTAGAGTATCCACGTTCGCCACTCGGTCCTCGCGAAAATTTTCTTGGGCTCCCCTCGTCTCAACCCTGTGCCCTCGCATAGAATCCTCACCGACGCCACGGACTTTTGATCTACAACACCTCCACCGTTCGCTGCAGGGTTGACGGCTCTCACACGTTGTCTCTTGTATGCACGCATGATGTAACCTTACCCACGCGCAGGCCATAATACCTTTTCCCTCTTTGAGCCTTACATTGTTACGTACCGACACTTTTCGTAAGGAAATCGCGACAGTCCTCCCTTCGTTGGATGGGAGGGAACGTTCAGCTGCACGCCTGAGGTGGTGGGTGAGAACACGTGAAGCCGAGCATCCCAACGTGCAGCAACGCGCTGTCGGTCTTCATTCCATGTTACCAAAGCGAGCAGTGAGCCGCTGATTTTCAGCCTATGCTGTGAAGAAAATGCACGGGCGCCCAATAATTTCCGACGTCCGGAGCCGATCTGGACTTTTAAGCGCGCTTGCAGAATATGCCCTGCGGGTGAAACAGGGCGGGGAGTTTCGGCTGGATAAACGTATGGCGTGAATTCGTCAGAGCCGACCACGTTCGTGACCAAACTCGAAAATGGCGCGATATCATGTATACACTGCCGGCCGATGGCGGGTACTGGCGAACGTCTGCTTCGGTGCGACAATTGATCCTGAGTTGAACAAGGAACGCAGCCCGGACCGCTCATGGATTCGAAATATCTTTGAGGATACAACTCGCGTGAGCAAGTGTTACATGGAATTACTTGTACAAGCTCTAGCGAAGATAAGAAAGCACGAGATGCGTTGATAGTATAATATGAAAAATGCCGTTGAAACACGTGTCGAAGTGGGGTGGGGCAAACTGACAAGCAACTTAAAACTCAAAAGCTCGCGGGGGCCCGACACAAAAACAAACGACACCCTCCAGCTAGGGGGGAACGAGATTACGCGGCGGCGTCTGATTTTCTCTTTCTCCTCCTGCTCTTGATCGGAGCCTCAGGGGAGAGCTGTCGAATGGAAGCTGTATCCGAAGCGACCTCGTCCAAAAACGCGGTCAGCCTCTCTGTTTCCTTATCTTCCTTACTCTCCTCCCCGTTGAGGTGAGTGACGGTAACGGGACCTGGCGGGTCAAGCTGTACGCCCCCAAGGTCACCGAAATTACCCTCGTTGGAGAATTGGTTCAGCAGGTCCTGGAAGTCGAAATCGGCTACTTCGGTGTTCACGTTATCAAGATTGGTAACCTCGCTTCCTGTGGTGTCAGCGAGTCCATCGTGATTCTGAGGATTGTCAAAGTCGAACCCAAATTGGTCCATGAACGATTTAATGCTTGAATCCATAAGGTTGATGCTGTCCGCGACCTCGGCGGCGCTCTCCCAGGTTTTGTGAAGGTGGGCGTCTTGCTCGTTCAGTGCAGGCAACAGCTCATCCCGAGGTGGGGTGACGAGTGATGACGGGTGAGGTGGAGTCGTCACACTAGTCGATGATGAAGGAGCAGGAAGGAGAATGGGACGGCTAGGGGTTGGGTCTTGATGATCAAAGTTGAAATGTAATTGAGCGGGTGAATACGTGGTCAACTGGTTATTAGGATGGCTCATCGAAACCGGCTGGGCGGAGGACGGGGGAGCCTGTATCGGGAAATTGCTGTTCTGCAACGCCTGTACCAGCCTTTGCATCGACTGAGGCGAGCTCATCATCTGGTTGATGACGTTTTGGACCATATCGCTCTGCATTGCATCAGAGGCGTTGACTGCGTTGGCATTAAATGGGAGGGCAGGGTTGAACTGTGGGACAGGTGCCGGGTTCATTGGCTGGGGGGCGTTTTGTGCGGGGTGAGCGGTTTGGTTAGGGGTCGGAGTGGATGCGGTGAGCCCTGGCGGAGGCGGTGCCGATTCCGTGCGATAGTCGAGCGGTGCGAAGAATTCTGAGTTCGAAGGTGTGGGAGAAGTGATGTGCGCGAACGTATCTGACAAGGAGGGAGTTTAGTAAAGATTAATGTTGACGAATGCACGTGTCCCACCGTGCGTGCCCATGTCCATGCCGTCATCCTCGTCCAGTTCATCAGAGACGGACGCAGTCCTAGCATGCGCGTTGCCGCCCCGTCCGTCCGCAATCATCAACCGCTGACGCTTCCGTGAGACGTGAACGTCGATCTGAGGGTCCCCGTCGTCCGATTTATGAACCGGCGAGGCAGCAGAATTACCAAATACGCCAGACAGAAACTTGAGGATACGATTGATCGTGTCCTGGTGTTTCTTATGTCTCTCCCTTGAAGCCATAGCCTCTTTCCAGAGATGCTCATTCGATTTCTTGAGTTCGCTGAGCTCGGATGAAATGGCTTGTTGATGGCGTTTAATCGCGGAAATGCCGTTCACCAACGAATTAACGTCCAACACCTGACCAGGGGGTGCATTCGGAAGAATCTGCTGCGGGGTCGGCTGCGGGAACGCAGGAAGCGGAGAAGGGAGTCGATGGTCTTCGGGGATGACGGCGTCTGGCTGCTTTTTCCGTTGGATGAGACACAACATATCGGGATGGTCTCTCCGGAAGTTGGGGTGCTCGAATTGATGAGTCTCTATTTCAGAATCACTCTTCAAGACACCTTGTTGGAGATGTTGAACCTTGTGGAAACCGTACATGTTCAGCTGACGGACGAACGAGGTCCATTTGTTGTGTTTGAACCATTTGGCGATGACCTCCCGTGCAAAGCGTTCGTGTTCCAAGACTGAGGGCACATGCGTCGGCGGTTAGTGGGGCGCGCACAGGGTGCGGGGTGTCTGAAATGAGGGTCGTGCGCACCGGTGAACGAATCCCCCTCTTCCGACCATCTAATCACATTTGAGTTTTCTTCATCGTCAAGAATCCTGCGTATAACATCGATTCTGTTGTGCAAAGATGGGGCGGAGCAACAGAGGCCACACACTGGTATAGCTTTTGTAGAAATGCGGGTACGACCTTCCTAGCCTCTTTGCTCAGTCTAGGTGGAGAGCCACCGGTCGGCCTGGAGAGCGCGACCTGGTTATCAGTCGCCATTCCTGTAAGATTATTGGTGAAAGACGTTTGAGATGGCCGTGCGGACGGAGGGAGGGGGGTGATGGCGGAGAACAAGGGGAGGCTGGTAAAGTTGACGAAAGGAGGCTCAAACCTCAAGGTGACTTCATCCACGACGTGCTGATCTGGTCATGGGCGCGTTCGACTCGAAGCCACTCAGCACGACGCCTCTCAACAATACGCTGAGGAGGAAGCCTCTTCTCTTTGGCGTGCCGTTCGTGATGATCATGGTCGTCGCCTCATATGCACTCGTCCCGTTTGCGCAGACGAAGTACGAATTACAGGATCGCAGGGTTTCAAAAGTGTGTTTCAAGCCAGTGTTCTACCCACAAAAAATGTCGAATTTTACGCGGAATTTTCAGGTCTCGAAAGAGCAAGAACTCGGCCTGGAGAATCGAAAGAGAAAGTTCGATATCCGCGAGGAATATTTTGCAAGTGTCTCCTTCCACATTCCTTCGCCCCGATTTCTCCGACTTACCTCCTGTCCGTTTCTAGAAACTCAGCGCGAAGGCTGTCGAAGATTGGGAGCCCAAACGTATCGAACGTCCAGCCGGTACACCCGAATGGGGCGTACCACCGCCAGAACCCTCGCCGAAGCAGTCATGATCCTCTCAGAACTACGATCCGGATATCAAGAGTATAATGCAGTCAGTAAGTAATGACCATATCTATACCTCCCACGAAGCATCGTAAAACAAAGGAAAGGCGTTTAGGACCGGCACAGTGGTCATGATGAGGAAGCAGACGTGGAAAAGTTCAAGGCACCCCTTCCGAACGCCGATGCGATGGCTTGGAACCCATTCTCCTTGACCTCCGAAAGGAACAAGTCATGCTGGTCCACCAGGCGTGCGTTGTTCGCCCTGATCTCCCGGATGACACCATGGCTCTGGACGCAATTCGGGCATTCCGTTTCGTGATCGGCCAGACAACTTGACGGGATGCAGGGGTTAGAAGAAATAATCCATCACCATACCAGCAAATGTAGACTTACCGTTGGTGATAACTGTGATTGCACATGAAATGAACGCTTGGAAGATCTAATTGACCGCCGCATGCCGAACATTGAGTTGCGTGGAACACCTTAGGCTGGTCCGGATCTGACAACTCCTGGACCTGTCCAAGCTTCGCCTTTGTCTCCAACTGGTACGAAGTCGTCAGTTGTGAATCCTGGCAGAGGGGTAATAAGTAAAAGCAGGGTGAACGCAAAACGACGTTTTACCATATCGATGTCCTGCCTAGCCTCCCCAATCTTTCTTACCAACCAACCCTTGACCAACCCCACGCTCGCAATCCCATTCCGGCTCAGGAGCTGAAGTATCGCGAGGGGTGGCATGACCTTCTCCCTGTCCACGTACTCAATCACCCTCTCCACATCCTCCGAACGTCTATTCAGCAACACCTCGGACGATGTCAAGAACCTGAGAGCGAGGGGATAGAGGTGTCTGTGCGTCGGGCCATACAGATCCAAGTAATGTACGACCTGCTTCGAGGCTTCGTTCGCACCGTTCTCATCTCCAGAGGAACCAGAAATATTCTCCTTGTCCATCCAGAACCGCAAGACATCTTCATGCATCCCGAGTTTCTCCCACAAGAGAACCAACCCCGGCGTGAACTGACAGGTAGAGCATACGATCAGGGCATGGTTAGTATCGTATGGGATTTTATCGCTCTGGAGGAGTTTGAGTGCCTTCGCTCTCGTACTCTCTTCCCCTCCCGACTTTGTCGGTATCGAGAGGTAGAGTTCCAACAGGGTGTTCCAAACGGAGACCTGGTCCGCTTGTTCAGCAGCCTCGTCAACTGGCACGTCTGAGTCTCCTCCCTTCTCGCCACTCGCACTCGCACTGGGGTCACCGTCGACGGATTGATCCCACCGACGCAAGGCGACGGTTTCCAGGAAGACGACGAATTGTTCCATGTGATCCACAAAGTGGGCGAAATACACCTTTGGGGAGGGGCGTTTGACAGGTTCCCGGGGTTTTAGGGTCTGCATCGTCGCACCCGCGCCACCCGCGCTCGGTAGCACAGACGCAGTTGGTGGTGGAGTGGAGTCCCCAGGATTCTCGACAATTGACCCTTCCCTCCTCCCTTTCACCGTGGCTGTTGCCGCGGTTGCGGTCTCGTTTGTTGTAGGTCCTCGGTTCAGCGCGAGGTAAGAGAGATACGACGGACCGAATCCCGATTGTCTTCCGGCGGATGAGGGGCCAGAATCTTCCCCGGCCTCGTTGGTGGCGTCATCAATGGTGAGGAGACTATTACTGGTGCAGATGTCAATGAGAAGCTCGGTGGTCTCTTGGGGAAGATTCTCGAGCATCGCCCGCCCGTATCTCGCAAGGTTCGTCTCCGCCTTGAGACACCAAACCGTCAGCGTTTCGTATCAGAAGTTGAAGAGAGCAACCGACCGTCTCAGGGCCCAACCTCCTCAAATAAGCCAATGCCAACTTATAATTCCCTGCGTCCTCGATCTGAATCCTCAAGTAATCCTCGTGTCTTTCGTACTTTTTGGCCAGATATGACGCATGGTCAAAGTAACCCGCCTGCCTACACACCCTAATCGCCGTGTCCAGATCAAACGGAAGCTCCCGTTGCTTCTCTGAGTAATCCCCATCTCCGCCGGTGGCGGCGAGGTCGGAACGTTTGGATTCGGTTTTAATGAAGTTGTCCAGTCGGGCAACATCCTTGAGTTTGGTGTAGGTGTTTAAGAGGAGGGTTGTGTGATCGGAATTCGCCAACCCCATGGCGTGGAGTTCTTGCAGGTAGGTGACGAGGTTGTGAATTCTTTGAGCGTCGAGGAACTTGGAACGGTATAGTCAGCCCAGTGCACATTTTCCTGCCCACCCGCCTACCTTCCGAACCACATAGCTTGGTTGAACGTTCCCAATTGTCTTGACAAACTGCTTCATCGCACCATCGTAGTCTCCTTTCGAGTACAGGTGATCGCCATATTGTCGATGGATATCGGCCACGCTCGCCTCATCCAAATTCTGTGTCTTGCCGAGGTTGAGCGCGATGAGGTATAATGATTTCCTGTATAGCATATCCAGCTTCGTAGCCGTGGGCTTCTCCTGGAGACGTGAGAGCTAATGCCAACCGATCAGTTCAATGAAGGAGGAGAAACAACCGCAGCTTTACCTTGCCATCATTGGAGAGAACAAAGATGTCTCCCCATTGAGAAACTACTTCGCGCACACCTTGCACGAACGTTCCTGAGAATGCCACTAGCTTGTTTTCGGGGTCGAAGACGGTAACCTTCGCGATATCCGTGTTTGGCTGTGGCTGCCCCCTCGCCACGAAATTCCTCACTGTCGCAGAAGCCGATGTAGCTGTCGGTGTGAATGGAGGGGAGATGATGACCAAATAGTTGGTGTGTGTGTACACCGACGACTTCGTTCCTAAATTCTAGTCGTCAGCGGTGAATTGGTTGTCTGTTGTCTTCGTATCTCACCCTCGTAAGCGTAACATGCTCCCCGTCCGTCCGTTCCGACGACATATACCGCTTCATCTCTCGCAACGATCATCTCTTTCGACCGCCAGTTCATCGTTGCGCACCCCAACCCAGCACCAACCTGATCCACAACGGTAGGTGTACCGCCGCTGCCTTTGCCGGATGCTTGACACGAGAGGACGTTGTTGGTGGTGACAATGAACAAGTAGACGTTCGGATTCTCCTCGGTAGGTTCCTTGAACCCCAGCCCGGTTACCGGCTCAGTCGGACTTTCCCTCACCACCTTCGGTTTGGGTAGGGCCGTGAGGGAAGTGGAACCTGAGAAGATCGATTGATCCAGTTGGCGATACAGGAGCACGGTGCCGTTAGCGAGACCAACTGAGAGATGTGTCAGGGCATTGGAGAGCGCAACGGTTGACACAGGGTGTGGGCCTGCGTGATGTGGTATTTTCGTGGATCGTAAAAGGATAGGAGAGTCGGACTTTTTGTCGATGGTCTCAAGGTCCCATATCTTCAAGATGGGATGCCGCACGGAGTCTTCTTCCTACAACTTGAACAAATCAGCACCCAAAGACAGGGATCGATATAGCCTGGACGCACCCCAAGGGTGACCAGAATCCCCTTCTTTTCTACCATATGTGTAACTCGCCCAGAAACGTGGACAACCCATGTTCGGATTGGTTCGAAAGATTTGTCAAGGATGTATATCCGGCCATTTACATCCGCAACGAGGATGCCCACTGACGAGGGTGTAATTGTCGCGATTTCGAATGGGTTCTAGACAACGGGACAGTCGAGAAGGAGCGTTTGGTAGGTGTCGTGGATGCCGAGACAGTGAGGTGCGTACCTTGAATATCGCAGGAGAGCTTGCAAGGTCGTTGGCGTCTTTTACGGGTACCAGGTCAAAGAACGCGAACTGTTTCCACTAATACACGCTGTCAGCACCTCTAGCTAGGTTCACGATAATAAGCCGGGAGCAATTACTGCGGGGGCTGCAGACGCGGCGGTGGTGGCCATGGATTCCAGGCGTCCGGGTGTGGGTTGTCTGGCGATATGTCGGTGGATGACCTCCGGAATTTCAGTGAGGGTCTTGGAATATGCAAATCCGCGAAACAAAACAATGGGAAACCGCGAACAAGATGGACGATTGTCGAGGAGGCGAGGCGAGGGAGAATTGCGTCCGATGTAACACAAGTCTTAAGCATGAAGTGTCGAGTTACTCCTGAATCACTTCTGACCATATCCATGACGATGGACGACTACAACAGCGACAAGCTTCGCGCCCACCCTCAGTCCTCCCAAACCCAAAGACCGCAACAACCGGAAACGACGATGAACACGACATCTCTCGTTGCTCTAGACATTCCCTCCTCTGATCTCGACCTCGGCTCCATCATCGCACCGTCCAAACTTGACTCTCCAAACCCTGAGCAGTGGGCCGAGCTCGATTTCCAATTTCGAAGGCGCGAGGGTAGCTGAAACGATTGAACATCCACAGGTCTGTTAAGGTGCAGAAGAGGGCGTCGAACGTCATGAAGCTCTCCCTTGAGCATCAGAAGTTGGAGGAGGAGTTGAGGGCGATGAACGAACGTCTCAAGGCCGCAGAGCAGGCCGTTTCTTCGAAGAGAGGGTCAACTCGCTCTTCACCTTCCTCCGTCTGAGCTGAGCTGACAGATATTACAGAGCACCGTCGATTTCGAATAGAGCATGAACAACGATACCACTGTAATTTATCCCTTCGCACCTGTCCTTTTGCCTGGGTGCACGCCCTTTTGTTTATCCTTGTCTTGTACCCGTATGATAGTTTGGATGCCCCGCGGAAACAAGTCGTAGTCAACATCTCTCTTTCATCCCTTTGTCGTTGTCGCCCCCCGGCTTTGATCGCATCGACCGAGGTACAGCCGTCCACCGGCGTCACTATCGACAGAAACCAAAGACCAGCACCGCGAGCAAAGACAGTCCCTAGTTTCCACGCCCCACTCTCCTTCCCACCATCCACCATGTTCATCGATAACAAAGGGGCCAGCAGTGGGCTACGTTCGCTGACTTGGTATTGCCAACGTGGTGAGCGACGCCCACACAATCTTGCCAAGCCGTGCACCGATTCTGAGCCCAATTACAGTCACCATAAACCATCTAGATTGTAGATTTTCTCCTGCTCAAGGCTGCGTACTGTTCGCTAAATTGTTGCCCACAGCAATCTACAGTGTTGAGGGGCTGCCATTCCACCTGATCAAATGTATCCTCGAGGCGTGCTCGGCCGACACTCTCCTCCGACTGGAACAAGCGAGTCCTGTGCGTTCCATTCCACGTCTTATGGCTGAAATTCCTGACGAAACCTTAGACCGTCCAATCCGAGACCAATGGTAAGCCAACACTCTGACTCTCGGAATCGGGTGCCGCCGGCTCATCACTCCCTCCTTCATATCGCTCAGAGGTCTGGAGGAAACTGTGCGAGAACACTTATAAACAATTTTGGTCAGACTATGAGTTGGGTAGACTCGAGGAACCTAAATCGTGGAAGGCTACATTTTTTGTGCGTTTGCCACACCTTTATCTGGTCCTATAGCTGACTTTGGCCTGTTTGTCCCATAATAGGAATTGCGGGTCCAGGAGGCTGAGAAACTCAGACAACTGAGTGCTAAACTGCGAAACCAAAGGGTCGAACACGAAGAGCGTAGAAAAGAGAAAGAGGTCAAGTACTCAGGATTTATACCCCCACCAAAGCGACAACGCACGTCGACCTGTGAGTCTTCGCCCTATCAACCGAATCTTCTGCCAGATCCGAACTTCGTCCGCTCGTCCGAAACTAGGGGGTCAAACATCTGCACCTAAGACGCTATTTGAAAAAGCTCGCTCCAAAACGGCTCGGGTGCAGAAAGGGGTGTACGCTGCCACAAAAATTTTGCCCCCCATGCCACAGTACAAGAACTACTCGACAATCTTGCCTCCACGAACAGTCTCTGCTAAGCCTCCCCCGCAGGCTTTGCGTCCCTCTGTAACCAACCGACCGACCTCCACATTACCGAGGATCGCAGCCCCAGCTGTCGGTTCTCAATCATCTTCGACAACATCCACGCCTTCGCCTGCGAGTTCGTCAAGTAGATCAAGTTCGTCAAGTTCATCGACGGCGACATTCATACCCTCTTCTACACCATCAACATCGGCCACGACACCTTCACCCACCCCCCGGTCTGGTGTTATCACCGTTACGAGGATTATGGTCCCCAAACCCTCCCCTCGTACTAACCCCCCTCTGGACACTGCGCCTAAGACACAGAGATATATGGACCCGGTACTGCCGCAGCTCGCAAGGAAGTATGCCAGACGGGAAGCGGCCATGCGCGAACGTGGCATGGACAAACCCTCCTCAACTTCCACCATGACACAAACAGTTGCCTCTGACATGGACAGCCCAACTCCGAAACCGCCGCCGCCGAGAAAACCCGACACAGTGTTGTTTATGCCGAGAAATAAGGCATTATCACAGCTACTCCCCCGGTCCGCAGCGGGGTGAAACCGATCGTCGGTTAGGCCGGTATCATGGCACCCTCGTCTCGATTGTTGTACTGTCCGACTGTCTGGAAGAATGTGATTACCACACTATTGTATCTTGGCCTTGTTTCCGGGGCTCGTGTTGTCTTTGTTTTCTCAGCTTTCTTTTGCATATCCATATCGACACATGCGCTCGAGTATACGGTGACCTGACTGCATTTGTACCTCGTGCTCGCCCATATAAATCCCCTTGGTTTTGTCATACTTCCCTCCTGGGCTCACCGGGACGTTTGTGACCCACTGTCTTTTGCCAAGATCTCCACCACGCGCGCAACCTTATGGTTGTTACCTTCTCCTGGGGTTATCTTCTTGTCGACCCTTGTGCCGATGCGTACATCAGTGGCGATTCGGGGTGCCCCCTTAGCATGCACAGCGGCATGGCAGTCGTGAATAGCCTTTGTAACTTGATGCCACGGTCCCTCTGAATGATGGGTGCTGATGAATGGCCGGAATGAAGCAAATTGGGAATGGAGCGGATTCACCAAGGTTTGTTCCGTAACCGCTTGATGGATTGTTAGCACTGTGAAGGCGAACAGAATCCATCAAGCTCACTGCAACTGAACCCAGGTCAACGGAGCGAAGGATAAAAGGTTTTATATACGAACATTGTACTTCAATCCGGATTTTTCGAGTACACGCTGACATTCTGCGATGTATTCCGCGACCTTTTCCGATACTGGGGATTAGATGAGCTCGCGTGTCGTCCTCCAATGACATACGGAAGGATCAGGGCCAGTTCCGACTGGAATGAGACAAAAGTCTACGGCCCGTATAAGCAGCAGTTCAAGAACAGATTTTCCGTAGATTACCTGCGACGGCGTACAATTCTTCGGAAGAGGACAT
>Ga0307517_10001094_pt1 | contig 45849 bp, 46 predicted proteins | sample 23_EM_MG_FD_194515 | JGI IMG/M metagenome (GOLD analysis project Ga0307517, IMG submission 194515) | Populus trichocarpa ectomycorrhiza microbial communities from riparian zone in the Pacific Northwest, United States - 23_EM | ecosystem: Host-associated > Plants > Roots > Unclassified | place...
AACTTTAAACATAATAACTTTTTTTTTAAAAAAAAAAAAAAAAAAAAAAAAAAAAACGATCAAGGGATAGGATCTTCACGCAACCATCTAAGTACTTTTCTACACTCAAGATATGGCAATATGATTACGCTTTACTTTCTTTACACACACTCCTCCTATACGAGAGCCGACGCTCTACGAACCCGTAGACTATTGTGATAGTCTCGATGTGCTGCTCGAACATAGGACTATTCTGATAGCCCTATCAAGCACGATAATCCACCCATCTTACTATCTGACGAGATAGTATCCCGCAACGGATCTCTCAGACAAGCAAGCCAGTTCCGTACACTCTGAAAAGATAGTATTTCCCTATACCCTATTAAAACCGAGAAGACTTGTTGAGTCTAGGAAACGAGTATCGTTGCCTGTTGCCTAAAAGGCCTAATAATAGGATTGTTACACAAAGCATATCGTTGATGAAAGATACGAATCTTTTCTAACCGAGCTGGCATCGCAAAACATGCGACAGCAAATGCAGCTAGATGCCCAACAGCAGCAGTTTAGGGAGCAACAACAGCACCGCGCACTTACCGCATCACGTCTGTCCCCGTTCGAAACCGCCGTCGCTGAAGCCCTCAGTTCAAGAGGCCAAACCCCAGCCGCTGTTCGTGGTGTGGGAAAAGGGCGAGCGAGACGAAAGGTTAGCAAAGAACGCAGGTCCGGCGGCGGTTCTGGTCGTGTTTCACCTCAACCGGCAACCCCTACTACCAATCCCATGGTGGCTGCCCTCCCGGTGTTCGAACCAAGAACTCCTCTGATTGTAGTAGAAGACGAACGTCCCTTTAATGTCGCTGCATCAACTCTTTTGCCAGCGACACCGCACAATCCAACGGCCTTTGCTCCGGCAACAGTGCCCGCGGCTTCGGCAAAACCCTTGGGTAATGCTGGATGGAGCAGATTTCCTGGGCCAGCAGCGCAGTCGGCTCCGGCTTATTGTTCTGCTGGTTGTAGGATCGAGGGAGAAGGAAGTGAACTCACTTGGACCCATCGGGTACCTTGTCTACGAAGCGAGGGTGAACCTATTGTACTACCCCCAAATCCTGAGCCACGACCTTCAAAGTTGAAAAAGATCTGTTGCCCATATTGTGAGGCCTGAACGGATATAGCGTTGGACGATTGTTGGGATTTCAATAAGAGATTCCCACCCCGACAGAATACCACCAACCGACCTCCTATATCTTCGACTATGTCAGTACCCCATTCCGATAGAATGGAGGAAGATAGTGAGGAAGGTTCATGGTTTACTGGGTATGATAGGCCTAGGTCTACCCGAGGTAGAAATACCGAAGGTAACGGAGGAGACGGAGGTAGAATTCCACCAACCGGTAGTAATGTTGCTGGTGGAGGAGACTCGCGTGATTCCGACCCCTCTTCTGATAGTGACAACTCCGACTCCCCACCAATTTTCCAATGCCAGAGTCAATGTATTAAAGATATGATAGAACCAAAAAGGAAAGAAAGATAATGAAGGAAATCAAGTAAGACAACGCCAAGGAAACACATGCCCGTATCCTCCTCTTGGTTGTCGTTCTAGTTGTTCCGGTGTCGGAGGTGTTGGGAAGTCGCCGCTGCCCTTGCTGTGGGAGATTGTTACCGACGATGTATCCCTAGGTGGCAATGTGGGCGCATGGAGATCCAGTAGGGGCGGTGGGTGGCAAATAAAGGACGCGAGGTGTAGGAAAATGGGGGATGCGAGGTGTAGGAAGTGTGATGGTCTTGGGAAAGAGGGAGCTTGGTAGTTCTAGGTGCATGGGAGAGGTCCACGGACCCACAGCTAGGAGCTATGACCCCACCCGGGCCCAGCAACCGGGTATACTATTTTCCATCCTTGCCCGGGACGCTTCTCCGATTCGCCAGACGCCGCTCCCTGTGCTTGCCCAATTGGCAATAGGTTGTTCCAATCTACTATCCTTTCGATCCGCGCAAAATCCTTGGTAGTCGTAAGAACCATTGGAATGAGGCAAGGAAGGCAAAGTATGATAAACTGTTAAGGCGACTTCTGAAGCTTCGCAAGAGGCAACGGAATAGCAAGGGATCCGCTCACAAGCCCAAAAAGCCGCAGCGTCTTGGGGTTGACCCTTTCGATGGTGACCCTAAGGACACCCAACGTTTCATACAAGATGTCGAGATTAAGCTGAACTATTGCAGAGAATACCGCGAGGATGACATGGATAAGATTAGCCTCGTCATTCCCCTCCTTCCTGCTGGAGCCAAAAAATGGTACTATAACATCCATGTCTATATCAATGAGGATGCAGCCATCCGTGAGAAGAGGACGTTTGACCCAAATAATGTTCTTAGGACATGGGAAGGCTTTGGCAAGCGTTTGGTATCCAGTTTTGGTGGGCACTCGGACCGAGATCGGGCTCTTCGTGAGTGGAATGGTTTATCCACGCAGCCAGGAAAGATTGATCTGTTTGTAGATAAACTAATCTGGCTGGCAAATAGGTTGAAATATGGTGGGGACTATGTGAAGGATAAGGCTCGCGTGGGGATGACAACTGATCTCCGTAATGCGTGGGCTATGAAGACTCCACACCCAGAAGACTATGTTGACTACCTAAACCTTCTGCGAAATACAGGTCACCAGTTAGAAGATGTCGCTTCTTTCAACCGTACTGTTGTCAGAGCAAAAGACTCCTCTCATTGGGAGAAGAGCGACGAAAGGCATACCTCCACTAAGAAGCAGACGAAGGAGAGAAAAGGTTCGGGCCCTCGCAATCCCAACCTAGCAACCCAGCGCCGCGGTCTTTCCGACCGCCAGAATCAGAGCATGCAAAAGCGCATAAAGATATAGCGCAAACCCTGATCGGTCGGCGCAAACAGTTGAACCAATGCTCTCGCTGTGGAGATCCGAATCACTTCTGGCGCAAATGTCCTGCTGCCACTCCGGTTGTCCCCTTGGCCAAGCTTAATCATAAGCGGACCGTTAATGAGGCCGGACACCAGGACCGTGCTTCGATCCCGAAAGCAAGACGGATTGAGGCTCCTGCACCTGCTGTTAAACGAGTAGAGGCAGAGATTCGCGGATCAGCCCCGTAAATACTCGAAGTGGATACGTATGCGTCGGACTAGGTAAGTCCCCGCCTCTATCCTTTAGTTTTAGAAAACCACTGACTCCGGGTCCCAGCCCAGATGGCATGCAGGACGGAGATGGAAGATGTGGACGTATGTTCATCCCTCAAAGAAACTATAAGCTGAAACCAACATGGACTATAGAAATGATCGTGTGGATTGGACTTCTTGCGGAGGTTTTGGAGATGATTACGGCTCTTTCTGTGGTGTTTATGTTGATTTCATTTCTTATCTAATTTTGCGAAAATTTGCTTTATTTTCATAAGGAAGAAAATGGTGGTGGGCTTAGGGTTCAAGTGATAAGGGTCATCGTTTTGATTTCGTCAGGCTGGACTGGGCTTAGGACTTTAAGTTATTCTGCAAGTTTACCTCAGGAGGGTTAAGGACCCGAAAATATGCTGGCGTGATAGTACACCCCCAAGCTATTTTGAAACCCTGTAATTATACCCATTTGATAACTACTCACGACCCGCTGTGGCCGCTCTTGTGTCGGAAGGCAAGAGATATTGAGCAGTAATGCCTAGAAAACACCCCCACATACCTGATACTAACCAACAATGTTTAGCGACGCAAGACCCGCTCAGCGGTTGAGGCTTGCAGGCCCTCCGCCACACACTAGGTCTATACATGTGAATGTAAGGCTCGAGTAGAGCCACAATGGAAAGAAACAGAGCGAGGAGGCTATTTTATTGTTGGATAGTGGCGCTACGGGCGCAGTATTGAGTAGCGCTTGGGTTAGCCACGCCCAGCCGCCATGCATACGTCGGGAAACCCCGACACCTATTTCTGATGCAAGCAGGACTCACATCCCTGGCTCAGGTCTCCACTATACAAAGACAGTTGATATGTCTATAGGAGACCATACCAATAAGATGAGATTTGAGCTTGCTAATATGCCTTCAGGACACCTGGATGGCTATCTGCCGATGGCGTGGTTAAAAGACCACAACCCAGATATTAACTGGGAAAGGGGAAGTCTGAAGTGGCGCTCGGACTATTGTGAGACCCATTGTCTCCGAAGCAAGAATCGCATAGAGTTTATTACCTGTGAGGAACTCTTAGCCGAGGATTCCAACAACATGTTTGTATGTGGGATGCGCCTTTGGACTGGTGAAGATGGAGAAGACATAAGTCTTAAGCTACTGCCAGAATACCAGGATTACGCTGATATATTCAGCGAAGAAAAGATCAATGTCTTGCCAAAGCATACCGAGTATGACCACCGCATTGACTTGGTCCCGGGCTATGACTTGCCCAGAAACCACCTATACCCGCTCACTGTTAGGGAGCTACAGGTATTAAAGGAGTACATCAATGAGATGGAACAGTCCGGCAAGATCCGGAGGTCATCCTCTCCGATAGGTGTTCCCATCCTGTTTGTACCGAAACCTGATGGAACACTTCGGTTATGTGGTGATTACCGAGGGTTAAATAAGATTACTATTAAAAATAAGTATCCATTACCCTTGATAAACGAGCTACGTAGTAGGCTCGGGAAAGCCACCGTGTTCACCAAACTGGACCTGAAGAATGGCTATTAGCTGATCCGCATGGCGGAAGGAGAAGAATGGAAGACGGCTTTTCAAAGTCCGTATGGCTTATACGAATATACTGTCTTGCCTTTTGGACTTTGTAACGCTCCATCAACCTTCCAAGGAATGATCAATGATGTGTTCTGTGCCATGTTGGATGTACGGGTTATCGCCTATATGGATGACATCCTAATCTATTCTGAGACCATAGAAGAACATGTTGCTATGGTAGGGAAAGTAATGGACAGGCTGCGGAAGGAAGGCCTATGTGTAAGCATAAAAAAGTCAACCTTCTATGCGAGAGAAGTAGAATTCCTTGGATACAAGATCTCTGACCATGGAATATCAATGACAACCAAGAAGGTTGAGGAGATTACAGTGTGGTTACCGCCACAAAAGGTCGTTGATGTGCAAAGCTTTATGGGCTTTGCCAATTTTTACCGTCGGTTCATTAAGGGATTGAGTAAGGTAGCAAAACCTTTAACCGACCTAACAAAGAAGGGCATCAAGTGGAATTGGACCAATGCTTGCCAAGGGGCATTTCATGAGCTCAAGAGAGCTTTCACAACAGGTCCAATATTGACTCACTTTGATGAAACTCGTCCAACGAAGTTGGAAACCGATGCTAGTGACTTTGCCCTGGGAGCCGTTTTATCGCAGCTATGTGAAGATGAGCGATGGCACCCAGTAGCCTTTCATAGCCGAAAGTTCGCTCCCGCTAAAGTAAACTATGATGTTCACGATAAGGAAATGACTGCTATAGTTGCTGCATTTCGGGAATGGGAATACATGTTGAGATCCGTAGAAGAACAGATAACTGTTTATACTGATCATAAGAACTTGGAGTACTTTAATACTACCAAGATTCTCAACACAAGACAGCACCGCTGGGCTGAATTCCTACAATCGTTCAATTTCAAGGTTGTTTACCGCGAGGGAAGGCTAAATGAGAAGGCCAATGCATTGTCTAGGCGTAGGGACTACCGCCCTGAAGGGGGGAGTAATTCTGATCCTTACACTTTTTTCCGTCCGCATCAGTATGTTGGTCAGGAGCGGGACATCTTGCGACCACAGGTGTTGCAGTCCTGCCAAGGGTTTCGGCTACAGTCCGCATTTAGGACAGCTCTACTCAAAGCAGCCGACCAAGACCAAAGCTACTTGGATACGTTCAAGTCGGTACTCAAGGGCGAGAAGAATGTTGATACAAGTCTAAGTATCATAAAGGATTTACTCTGTTATAAAAACAGGTGGTACATCCCCAAGGACGAGGCCTTGAAACGAATCATCATGGAGGCTGAACATGATTCACGCATGGCTGGACACTTCGGAACCTACAAGACAATTGGTAGGGTTAGGGCAAACTTCTACTGGCCAAAGATGGATGAACAGATCACGGAATATGTTCGCTCATGCGACATATGTCAACATAATAAGGTCATCCCGCACAAGAAGTATGGGCTGTTGGAGTCTATCGATGTTCCTATGAGGCCGTGGACCTCCATATCCATGGACTTTATTGTGGGGCTACCCAAATCAGAAGGGTATACGAAAATATGGGTCATTGTAGTCAGGTTCTCACAGATGGCACATTTTATCCCCCTCAAAACAGAAGAACACAGCAAGGAACTGACTGTAATCTTTCTGAAGGAAATCTGGCGCCTTCATGGACTCCCAGAAACAATTATCTCTGACCGAGATACCCGGTTTACATCCAAGTTCTGGATGAGCCTAATGCAACTATTGCAAGTCAAGTTAAATGTTTGCACCGCGTGCCATCCCGAAACTGATGCCCAAACTGAACGGGTTAACCACACCCTGGAACAGTACTTAGGTAGTTACAGTTCGTATCAGCAGGATGATTGGGTGTCGCTACTCCCTTTTGCGGAGCACGCCTATAACAATTCGCTATCAGAATCCGCTAAGGCTGGTCCCTTGAAATTAATTACGGATTCACTCCTCAGACACAGTGGTCGGGGATTGTGTCAGATAATCAAGGAATACACCCAGACAGTGAGCTTGTAGTGAAGGATTGGGAAAGGACATGGCAAGAAATCCGAGAGATACTACAACGGGCACAAGAAAGACAAAGGAAATGGTATGATCAAAAAAGACAGCCTTCTCCTGAATATGTCACACTGGAGGATGTCAGCCAGGGCAGGGCAAAGAAGGCAGACAGCGTAATGTTGAACCGAAAAAACATTCGCACCAAGAGGCCTATGGAAAAGCTTTACCATAAAATGTTTGGACCGTTTGTGGTCAAGCGGAAAATTGGATCCAGAGCCTATGAGTTAGAATGGCGAGCCCGATGGACAATCCATCCAGTGTTTAATGTCGGGTTGTTGGAGCCTTACGGCGAGGATCGTATCGTAAGACCTCAGTTGGCAATGCCGGCACCAGAGATTGTGGATAGTGAGCCCACTGATGTGGTCGCGGAGGTGGTAGACAGTCGGTGGTATTGAAATCCTAAGTCACAGTTTCCTCACTGCATGGTGGAATATTTGGTTGCTTGGGATGGGTATGAACCAGGGGAAACTCCTGGGAACCGTTCAAGATGTTGGAAGGTACTGCTATGCAGGCCGTGGTAAACTTCCATGACAGGTACCGATCAAAACCAAGAGACCATAGGGTTATAGATGTACCTATACGTGGAAAGAAAAGAGGACGCTAAGATCTGCGGAGAGATCAAGAGAACAGGGGAGTGGTGTAACGACCCTACAGATCGGTAGCTACAGTGGACTAGACTCAAGCCCGGATGGTATACCAAGTGGTAACCATAGCGAGGAGAGGCCAGTATACTTAGTATACTACCGGTCGACATGAGTAGGTACAAGTGTCTACAAAGTGACTTGGTGACATAGGTTTAGACAGGGTAACCTAGGTAGGCCAAAGTTACCCTACTAGGGAGGGTAACCTTCGGAGGGTATATTCGCATAAAGCAAAGGACCCATAGTAAACGTTGCACGGGTCTCCGGGGCAACATAATATGTGGTCAAGCGGACTCCCGAAGGAAATAAAGACATGATAGGGTGAAGTTACCCTACCTTGGAAACCTGATTACCCTACCTGGGGACCCCAGTTAGCCTACTGAGGTACCCCAGTTACCCTACCTTCAGCGACAAAGTCATCTGCGGACTTAGGGGATAGTTATCCCACTATAGTGGGGCTCTTAGATTGTCATAGGGCCGATTCGTATGGTACGAAACGGACTACTGACGGAGCAGGAGTGGTCTGAACCACCTGTAACCTTCAGGGTATATTCTTAACACCCCCCTGCGGCCCCAGCGTTGGTAAGGCGCGACAGCACGGTACGGCTGTGTAGTTGTGTGCTTTCTAGTAAAGTGAGATCCATAGGAACGCTTCCACAACACCGCAAGAGTTGTGGCCGTCCAACCGACCAGAAGCTGGTCGCAGGATATATAAGGGGTGTGAGGGTGACCGCCTCCTGGGGCGCCACCTTGATAACACCTGGGAACCACCAACGGGCATACTTTGACCTCCGGGTAGTTGTATGGTTAACAGTAGAGGGTTTGGGGCTGACCGGGAAAGCTGCGAGGCTTCCAGGACAACCACCCCAAAGCCAGTCCCAGGCTACCCCGTGAACTGTAGCATTACCATGGGTTATTAGTGGACTCTAGATGTGTGAGTCTTGTCACAATTTAAGAGTGTCCCGAATGGTTGACTGTGGGTAGCGCCCATGCTGTCAGGCAGCAGGAGATTTCTTATCGTGGGAGTATGCAGTAAGGTTTAGAACCTTATTATAGCCAAGTAGATTTGCCGATGGACTGTTGGGCTTGTATTGACGAAACCACCGCTGGGCCAGTGAGTCCCAATGAATATTATCTCTACAGTGGGCATATCGGTCGGCCACTGACATGCTACCGATAGGAAAGAGTTTTCGCTCATGCAGATGGAGTTGGAGAGACATTACCGGAAGCACTTTCTATTTATGGAGATAGTTAATATCCGAGCGGTCCGACTGACTCCGAGTGTTAGCTGACTTTAGGCAGGTGAGTTTGACAGCCCTGAGCTGAGCAGGCTGGTCGCGAAAGGTCAGAATGGTTGACATCTGTCCTCTGGCTTTACAGTATTCTACTTTGCGTCCTCGGTGCGGTCGCAATCTTAGGATCCGTCTTCCTACAGAGTGCCCTCGTTACACAACTCCCCCAGTACCCCCGGTATTACCACTACCACCATTCCAGCTAGAGCTCCCAGGACCACCATACAAGCGACGGCGTACAGGTGGACGAGGGTTATCGCTGTCGTCACTGTCACTGTCACTACCGTCATTGCCAAGCGGTGAGTTATCCGAGGAAGCTCCCTGGCGACAGGGAGTGGCAGCACGCCGAGGAGGTGCACCCCCTGGAGGAGGAGGAGGGGGAGCTGGCCCGGGAGGTGGAACACCTGCAGGACGAGAAGAGCCACCGGGAGGAGGAGCATCACCGGGACGAGGAGCACCACCCGGACGAGGAGCACCACCGGGACGAGGAGCACCACCAGGACGGGGAGCACCACCGGGACGAGGAGCACCACCGGGACGGGGAGCACCACCGGGACGAGGAGCACCACCGGGACGGGGAGCACCACCGGGACGAGGAGCACCACCGGGACGAGGAGCACCACCGGGACGAGGAGCACCACCGGGACGAGGAGCACCACCGGGACGAGGAGCACCACCGGGACGAGGAGCACCACCGGGAGGAGGGGGAGGAGGAGGTGCGCCCCCGGGAGGAGGAGGAGCAGGAGGAGGAGGTGGAGCAGGAGCAGGAGCAGGAGCAGGAGCAGGGGGAGGAGGTGCACCCCTGGGAGCACCATGGTCCTCATTGAGATGACGTCTCATCTCTTGCCGAGTGGAACCATCTGGCTTGCCAGCCATAACATTCATGATATCCGCAACTAATCACAGGTCTTGGACTATGAGCGTAACGCGACCAGCCTGTGCCGCACCCAGGGCTCCAGCTATGAACAAAGAATTAGTAAATATGATAATTATACTAGGAGAGGAACTCAACTTACCGGTGATTGTCATCACCAGGAACTCTTCTGCTGCCAGCTGGAGGCATTCCATAGCTGATTTCTCCCAACGGAATTGTTGCTCGAGTGCAAAATCTGACACAATCTCCTGGCAAAGACGATAGAATGGGGCCTTGGGAATTATGTACCCGCCATCGTGGCAATACTTAATAATCTCTGCCATTGCCACCCTGCCAGTTGGATACTGAGCCGGCTGCAGGACCCCAGCAACCACTCTCCCTGCTCTTTTCCAACCAATATGCCGAGTTGGAAGCCCCCACTTTCCACCACTCTTGCGGCCCAAGATACCATCATTTGCGTGACGTTTGGGAGGCATTGAGCAGGAGTTACTTTTTTGGTGTTTGCTTGGTTTTTGTATAGACGGACAGGTGCGTGAGGAAGGAGGTTCACAGGAAAAGAGAGAAGGGTTTTGCTCAGAAGTTAGAGGCAAAATGGTCTTTGGTGTGTAGGTGACTGGAGTCTGCTTCCTTGGGCCTATGTGTATTTGTGCATATGTGTATTTGTGCGTATGTGTATTTATGTGTATGTGTATGCACCCTATACCTTCCCTGATAGCTGAGTCGGATATTACAGCTTGCTAAGAGGAAAACGTCTGTTGGTGGACTGGTGGGTAAAGAGTAATTTTATACCAACGAAATAAAAATTGGTTATTTCATGAGGAGTGCCTTTCAAGCGCCCTCGTCATATCTTGACGGGAATCACCTGGAGTTTAGGCGTATATTGATTCATGATGTCTAGATAAGTAAACGACAGTTAAGGTTGATTGGGCATGGGTATATTCATACACTTCAATTGTACGATGGTTAAAGTCGCGTAAGACTGCAACCCCCAGTCTACCATAACACGCAGTGTACAATCCCTTCCATGTAGAAATGGCTTGACTATGTTGTACTAGATGTTTTATTTGTTCCAAGATGTTATATCTTCCCAGTTTATGTATGAAGTGTACAATTGTAGTCACAAAAGGAACCTGGCGAGTACGCCCCTCCCATCTTCTCTGCGAACTCAAACACACAGCTCTCATTGCTATAATTTCCTTTCTCTGATAGTATGATGTAAGCAATTAGCAGAAGGCTTGAATCTGTGGGGTCATTCATATCAGACTTAGAAGTTGGTGAGTAGGGCTTTTGGTTAGGCTACCACACTAGAGAGGAGGGCTCAACGCGTAACTGCGGGTAGACCGTGACGATGTTTTCAAGAGGTAAACCACCTCTTTTTTTTCTTTTTAAGAGAGGCCAAATTAACTCCTCTTCTTTCTCACCACTGTAACGGGGTCTTGGCACTGGACGTTAGTCCAAGGCACACAACGACAGTAAGGTCCTAAACGATAACAGTCGTTTAGCGTGAGGGTTCGGAGATGACAATCTCAGGTCAAGGCTGATCGTGTAATGATAGATCAGGGTCAGGGTTCGTGGGTTCTTGGCGTGGAACTTGGATATCAGAATAGAAGACGTTATATTCTGAAGTACAAGAGTCGTGAAAGAAATACCAGGTAGCGTAAAGAATCAAGGAAATAGGGGGCTTTTCTTTTCTTTTTCTTTTTTTTTTATATCATGTATTCGTTGTTTAAAGTACAAGAAACCGCGTGGAGCGCTAGCTATGGCGTGAACAAAACCTATAACCAATCCAACGACCCGCTTCACCCCCTCATGGGAAAAATCAAACCCCTCTAACCCAGAGCCCATCCTCCCCCCTCATAGCACCTAAGACGAAAGCAAGACGGAGCAATACCTTCCTCCAGACATGTAAGGAAAGAGAAGTATAGAAAAGAAACCAGGGAAAGACACAAACCCTTCGGCGGGCCCCCCACAACAAAAGAAAAGATTCTTACGGCACGAAGTGCCGACGGAGAGGAGAGATAAAACTACTATTGCCGGATGCCTGAACAATAACCCCTGCCCAAGTCGGCTGCCGGGAAGGGGTTCGACACGGGCGGACTGCCAGATATGTCGGCGACGCTTCGGACTTTAGCATGGGCCAAGGAGGTAGTGCTATACCATGACCCAGCGTAACCTACACGCGAGGTGTGCGACCGTAGAGTAAATCGCGGGAGCGGCATGAGGACGAGGGGAGTCACACAGCGAGGAGAGCCACCCAGCAGTGGAGGTGCCAGCTATCGTGAGGGGCAGTAGGGTGCCAGCCGAAAAGGCAGTAAGGTGCCAGCTAAGGAGGGACGCAGCAGTACGGTGCAAGCGGATCCAACTCGTGGGAAGCGGGAGAGGGAAGGCTCGCCAAAAACCGAGAAGTACGAACGCGGAGGACCGAAACAGGGTCACGATTTTTCTAACGCCGACCGTACCGACCGAGCAACTCAGGAGAGAGTGCAATACCAGAGAGCAGGGCCACCAGGGCAACTACTTCACCGATAGCCCGAGACTAGCGACCGCGTGTTGACGAGGAAAGGAGGGTTGCCGACCGTGCAAGACGCTAAGCGAGACGCGTCGCGAAGTGCGGGGTAAAGGGTAGGAACATCAACGCGAGTGAGCGCAACGAAGACGAACGGAACCAGAAAGGAATCCAAAACCCCCGGGAGGGGAGGCCAAAGGCCGCTGAGAAAGTAAAGGGATGAAAGCGTGATAAACCCCCGAGCAGTTGCCACGGGCGGGGTAGATCAGAGGCAGAGGACACTCTCACGATGATTTCCCATGGTGTTGAGATTTCAATCGCGGGAGGTGGAGCGGACGAGAAAGATGCAAGGAAAATGGGGGCGAAGCCCCCATATAGAGAAGGAAATCCTAGCACAGCCTTTGCCGCCCGACTCATACCCCGGTATGAGTCGCATATCCGCGTAACCAAGGAAACAATACAATTTGTCGTAAACCTTACAAAGGAAATCCCTCATAGCAACCGTGTAACAAAGAAAGAACACCAAAGTTATCCCAACACGTATCTCATCAGGGGACCGTGAGAACCACCCTCTTACATTCTCTATCCACGCTCTCGCTGTCAACACAATCCTCAGGTCGCTCTGCCCTCTGCGCTGCAATCCCGCTGCTCGGTTTCATACAGAGGCAAACTCTGCAGTTAAAGCAAAACAAAAGGAAAAAAGAAAAGAAAAGAAACTCCCGTGGCTCTTGCCCCACCAACCCAGATCCGCCCCTCTACTGCTACCACCCTCACTACATCTCTTACTTTCTACACTACATCAGACGGCACGCCGGCCAAAGGTCGCTGCATAGATTACCTATTGCCCGATCCCAAATAGTAAGTTAGTCACCATCTTCACACTGGTCTTTTCTCCTTTGCTCTTTTATCACCCCTCAAATCATATCCCGAGTTCATTACGAACAAAGAATACGCACAAAATCATACGCACAAAGAAATCATACACACAAAATCACACGCACAAATTATATATGTACTAACATTGATGAATAGAATACCTTTTTCCATGAGCAATGCCATCTGCTTATAAGTGGAGGCCGCTTCCGGCAGGCGCTTTGGGGCACTCAGTAAATCCTGAGACCATCCGCCGGAATAAACATAGGGCGAGCCATACCACCTGGGAAGCCGCTTTCGAATGTGCAAGGGGGAACCGAGGCAATCGCCTAAAACAACGCCGTGATTTTGCGCGAAGATATGATGAGTACCAGGCCCTTGACGACGAGACCAAAGCCCTAGCAGATCAGGAAATGATCGTGGCGGAGAACAAGGTCCTGGAGCAGGAACGTGTAGCAATCCTGGCGGATTGGCGGCGATACTATCAAAAACAGTTTCACGACGATGGTTTGCCACTTGTGAACCCCCCAACCCCTATCCAAGTTGATTCTCCACCGAATTCGCCAGCATCGCCTGTATTTCTGTCACTCAATATGAGGCCTGCAGGGCGAATGAAGAGTCTGCTCGACCGTGTGGTGAAGCGACCCAGAAGCTCGTGAACTGGGTTACCGCTGGTACTGCCTCTGGGGCCTTCTGTATCTCAGGAGGGTCCTCCTCGCCGCACCCGCCACCTAGCCATTCAGGAGCACAGTCATTCACCCACAATGCGTGGTGCCCAGGTATCTACTACAGGGTCCCCTGTTGGACGGCCTGTGGCTTTGGCGAGGGCAGCTACATTTAATACAGGGAACAAAAGGCAACCTATCTCATATCGCACCAGGTTTAGGATAGGCCTAGGTAGCCTGAGGCGAAACTTCCGGGCTAATAATCCACAGTCAAGTAAGTAATTTAAAAATGAGCTTAATTAACTTGAGATATGCTTACTAATATTCAGTGTTGTTTAGCTCGGACAGGCCCCTCGATACCTATCGGCGGAGAGGACAGTACTTCTGAGTACAGATTGATGGAGGAGGATATGAAAGGAGATTTGGACATGACGGTACGCGAGGATGAGCGCGACGAAAAGGGTAGACCTTTGATTGACTGGGTGAAGCCTGTGGAGTGGCTTTTGCCAAATGCGGAGGTCTTCGGAGCGTGGGAGGAGGATGAAGAGGATGAAGATGTTGATTTTATCGACCTATATGAGTCTGGTGATGAGGGTAGCAATGGCTCAGAGGATTCCCATGAGGTCTATGGGGAAGTGGAGATTGACAAGGATGACGAGGAGGATGTGGAGGGCAAGGAGGAGGACGTGGAGGGCGAGCAGGAGGACGTGGAGGGCTGCGCGGAGGGTGATGATGATCTCCATAAGACGGACGAAGGGGAAACCTGCGGCTCAGTTTTGGGAAGTAGGATGCGAGACTCGGGTTGCCCTTACTCTGCATCTTGCTCTTGTGGTCTGTATGGCGATGCGGCAGAACACCGTTTCCGTGCTAGCACCCAAGAGATTGGAGAGAGGCTGCTTGGGCGGGGTATGACACGCAAGGATTTCTTCACAAGCCCAGAAGACCAACAGGACAGCATGGAAAATATTGTCACCAAGCGAAAGCGCTTTCTTGCCGGCAATGCCCATCTTATCATTGATCTTGAGGCAGCCGCTAGGGAAGACGCAGAAGAACAAGGAATTGACATTGAGGAGATGGATAGAATTTGTTCAAAATGAGAACCCCAGGGGCACAATCTATTCTAGGTGGATAATACTGCGCAAGTGCGAGGGGCGTTGCGAGGCACGCTTGGTGAGGAGCAGAGCAGATTTGGCAGGAGTTCTGGTTCTTAATTATTCCAAAACAGGTGGGCGGTAGCAAGCATATTTATACAAAAGTATGCGCCCAAATGTATTAAAGAAATATAAGGAAAACTATGTAAGAAATATAAGTGCGAACATTTTTGACCCTGAAATCCTGCCAAGTAATCCTAAACAATGGGGGTGAAACTATGAGGATGTGATGTGAATATTAGAAATATCATGACCAATAATAGTGGATAAGAGATGCATAAAATCCTTAACACCAGATAGAAAAGTACATGTTAAATCCCCAAATATTATCCCAAAACAATCAATAAAACACCATAATATATATCTTAGCTGTAGTAATGGAAGCAGTATACAGGTGGAGCTGAAACACAAACTAAGTAAAAGAATACACGCTAGAGTTATGAAATGCACATAGGAAATATAACGGAATTTCAACACTTCCCCACATTATCTACACCCCAATAAACTAACCATTCGCTGATACGCTGGTTTTGCCAAGACGTTGGTGCATATATCAGCAAGATTGTTAACCGATTCAACCAGCAGGAGAACGAACAAGTTGTCATCTAGTGCTTCTCGTGTGATGAAGTAGTCGACAGCGATATGTTTTGTCGGAATATTAATCTCAGGATTGACGGCTAAGAAATTTGCACCGATGTTATCGGGGTGCAAAGCGATTGGAACATGGAGGCTAAGGGCAGCGAGGCCTTTGAGAAGCCATCGAATATGGCGTGTACCATATGACATTGCAAAGAATGCTGCTTCGGTTGTTCATTTGGCGACCGATGCTTGTTTCTTTGAGCGCCAGGAGATACAACAGATATTGAATAGAACTATGTAACCAGAGGTGGATCTTCTGGTATCGTGACAACCAGCAAAGTCACCGTCAACATACACATTGATGGCATTCGTTGTTGTGTAAGGGTAAAATAGGCCAAGGTATCGCGTTACGTTAACATATCTAAAGAGGTGTTTAGCAGCCTTTATATGTTCTTCCGTAGGGCAAGAGGACAATTGTGTGAAGAATCATATCGTGTACGCTAGATCACCTCTTGTGCCGGTAACGAGGTACATGAGGGATCCTATCATCGATTGGTATGTGGTAACTTGTTCTTTTGGTTGTTCCGTCATCCCGTTAATAAGGATGATGCCTTTTGGTAAGGGGAAGGATACTGTGTTCGAGTTTTCCATTCCAAAGCGACAGAGGATAGTACCGATGTAAAGTTCCTGGGTAAGAGTTATGCCGATCGGGGTATACGTAATGTGTTGGCCAAGTAAGAATGAGGCTTCCCCAAGGTCCGAGATCTCAAATGCAGGTTTCAGGTCTTTGATGAGAGTGGTCAGATGTGGGGTATTGGCCGAGTATATTACAATGTCGTTCACATAAAGCGCAATATAGCAGTCGAACTCGTTGTGGATAAACATGCCTGGGTCTTGATATGATGCGGTGAACTCTTTGGAGGTCTAGAATTTAGCGAAGAGAGCATACCAGTCTTTCGCAGATTGCTTAAGTCCATATATCCATTGGTTAAGTTTCCATACTTTGTCTCCGTCACTGCACCCTGGTAGCGGTCGCATGTAAACTTCTTCTTTTAGTTTACCATAAAGGAAGGTGGATTGGACATCAAATTGTCATGGTCGCCATTTATTTCTGGCCCATATCGCAAGCAGTAGACTGAGTGATTCGTACCGAATGACAGGTGCGAAGGTATCTTCGAAATGGAAGCCGGGGGCTTGTGAAAACCCTTGTGCAACTGCTCTTGCTCGAAATCTTTCTAAAGTACTGTCAGCATTCTTTTTGGTTTTGAATACCCACTGACTTCCTACAATGTTCAGTCCTGTTGGTTTGTCGACAACGTCGAAAGTTGTATTCCTCTTTAGCGCATTTATCTCATCGTCCCTGGCTGAGGTCCACGGTTCCTTTAGCGTGCGATTTACAGCTTGGCGATAGGTGGTTGGGTACTCGTGCGGCATTTCTTTAGTATTTCTACCAAAGTGTGTGGGTGGGCGAGTCACTCTTCCAGACTTCCGTGGTCCTTCCTTATCTGGGAGCGTCCCAGTTCCATCCAAGGGAGGGTGAGTTGGTTGTTGATGTGGTAAAGAGGAATCTTTCTCGTATGTCGTCCTAGTAGTGGTCATACTCCCTTGGTCTTTCGAATAGGTTTTCTCGGCAAGGAGTGGTTCCACGGCTGTTGTTTCGAGCGCTATTATCGTCTTGTTTTTCCCTTGGATTTGTCAAGTTTCAGTGACCCTATGCTGCGACGGGATGTAGACTCTATATATCTTATCAGAAGAGGTATAACCATTAAGATATCCTTCGATTGCCTGGGGTAATAGTTTTGTTCCTGGTTGTCTTTTCTCCTCTGGTAGGTGAACGAAGCATTTGGTCCCGTATGGGTGGAGATGATTGATCGACGGTTTCTTGTTGTAGAGAGATTCATAGGGCTTCGTCTTTTCTATGGATTGGTTAGGGATTCTGTTTCGAAGATAAACAGCGGTTGCGACAGCTTCAGCCCATATAGCTATGGGTAAGCCAGTCAACAAAGAGCGAGCAGTGATAATTATTGTTCGGTTGTATCGTTCGGCAATACCATTTGATTCATGTGAGTAACCGGGAGTGAGATCATGTACTATACCTTGTTTGTCTAACAATGTTAACATGGTAGCGTTCACATATACTCCTCCATTGTCAGTCCTGAATCGTTTCATTATGGCGTTATCTTGAGTGTAGCGAGCATAGATGAAACTGGTGAACACTTTAACAGTCTCGGATTTAGCATGGATGGGATATATCCAGGCGTAGCTACTACAGTCATCGATGAAGGTAACATAGTAATTTGATTTACCGAAGGATGCTTTGGAGAACTTTCCGCTAAGGTGAGAATGGAAAAACTCAAATGGAGTTTCTGACCATGTCTTGGTGTCTTTTGTTGAGGTAGGCTCCGTTTTGTGCCTTTGGAAGTGATGCATATTTCGCATTGCCAGGCTTTCGGAACTTTGGGGAGGTTGGTAGCGTCGGAATAGTTGTTGCTTTTCAGATAGTCGGCTGAGGGATGTCCAAGTGCTTCATGCCATTGTTGGTAAGTCATCTTCTTGGCTGACTCTTTCTCTTCTTGCACAACATAGTCTTGTCCGTCAAGCTTTCCCCATATAACGTCTGTTTTATTTTCCCTAAAAACATACATATCCTTTCCGGAACTAGCCAAAGAAAGTCCCTTCCCCAATGAAACAATTGCGCCACAGGGTAGCGAACTGCAAGTCCCAAACTAGGAACCCAAAGATCACGTTCAAGGTATAGAAAAGAAACATGACAGAGAGATGTTTTGGCGAAGGTCATAACTGTTCCACCGCCGTATGTCTCTATTACAGAGTCATCGCCTAACCTAACGGTGCCTTCAATGGTCTCGAAGTCTATAAAAACGTCTGAGTTGTTTGTCATATGTGAGCTTGCACCTGTATCTATAACCCAGCGGGGGTAGGGAGAGATCTTGGTAGTGGTAGGCATGGAGGATAATGTACTGACTGGTTCGGGAGTTTCTTCCTTTCCAATCTTGGCCCAGTTAACGGTCTTCTTTTCTTTATTCTTCAAGTTGGCGGCCTTGAGTTTGGACCACTCATTCCAATTATGGCCTTTGCTGCGAGCAGTTGGGAAGTGCTTTTTGCAGTAGGTGCATTCCTTGGTGGTGGCCGAAGGTACGTTACAGGACGGTTCCCTTCGAGTTTTCTTCCTTTTCGTCTAAGATCACAGCTTTTATACGCTTTGTTATCCGCAGAGTTAACGGTGGTGGGAACTTTCAGGTTCATCAGGTTATTGTAGACGTGATCGTAGGTAAGGTCCTCCTTGGTTGAGGGGTTGTTGACGATATTATTCATCGACTCGGGAAGAGACCGGAGGAGGATAGCTGCTTTAGCCGCAGGCGATAAGAATACTGATTGGAAAGCAAAAGGTAGGGTATATCGATCTGCGGAGGTGGCTGTAGAGGAGCGCTGGTGTAATCGATTCCAGATGGTGTCGTACTTGTTGATATGATCGGAAAGGAGGTCCAATGTATCGTACTTGGTATCGAAGACAGAATTAAGTTGGTCGAACAGAGAAGATGTATTTTCTCTAGCAAATTTGTCCTAGGATGGTTGCCAGATGGCGGGAGGGGTCTTGTGGGTGGCCAGCAAGATTAGCCATTGGCTTTCGATCGTTTCTAGGAAGTATGCGGAAGCATACGGGTTGCAATCGCAATATTCGTCGATTTTCGCAACCTTAGTAACGTGTCTCTCATCATCTGTTTCTTCCTCCGGTATTTCTTCCGTTCCCATGACAAGGTCCCAGCAATTAAACAACTGTAAAACATACTCCGAAATATCTCGCCAGGTGTGGTAGTTTTCCGAACCACTCAGCTTAGGGATTGAACTGAGTTTGTAGGATGGTGCGAAACCGCGTTTGGTAGAATTGCAATGTTGACTTGTATTTGCAGGTTGTTTACCTTTCTTTTCAGAAGGTTTAGTAGTAGTTGTACAGGCCGCTGAACCTGTTGGTGCGTCCATTGTGCGATTTGGGCCAGTAATTAACTCCCAAGTTGGAGTAGAGAGATAGGATAGGCAACGCGCTGATAAATTAAATGCAGGAAGAGGCTGGGGAGGAGTCTGAACACGAGGAGGAGGAGGTGGGTCAGGGACTGATGAGCGACTAACAAATCGTCCATGAGAATCGCGACGGGGAGAATCGGTATTAACAAGTGTTTTTTCAGTATCAGAAACAGCTCTGGTAGTGGGAAGTTCTTCAGTGTCAGTATCTGAATCCTCTATTATGGCTCCCCCGTGTCTGGGTTCAGCTGTTCCAGACATGAAAAATCCTCGATCAGAGGATAGTTTTCTCTGTCAGCACTTCCAGTACCAGGTCCTCCCTGAGTATCTGTGAAACCCCTAATAAAGATATACACCGTTCAGTACCTTTCTTTACCTGTCGCTCCTGTTTTAATTGATCAGAAAGGGGTTCACAGAACTTTGGTTGAGTTAGGTACTGGTAGAGTTGTATGAGGAAAGAAGGGAAGTTGGGTTGAAACGGGGGGTCAGCTCCTTTTAAGTGAGGTAAAAGGGATTGGGCCCAGAGTTTTCCGTTTGCACAACAACTGTTGCTAATGGAGAGGAGAAGGAGGTAGATAAATGATAGCAGTTCATCGCGGTTGGGTGGAAGCGTGTAGGCGTATTTCTTAGAGAGGAAGAAGAGCCCGGGCTTATAACCTGTTCAAAATGTGAACGCCAGGGGCACCATCTATTCTAGGTGGGTAATACTGCGCAAGTAGGAGGGGGGTTGCGAGGCACACGTGGTGAGAAGTAGAGCAGATTTGATAGGAGCTCTGGTTCTTAATTATTCCAAAACAGGTAGGCGGTAGCAAGCATATTTATACAAAAGTGGGCGCCCATATGTATGAAAGAAATATAAGGAAAACTATGTAAGAAACATAAGTGCGAACATGTTTGACCCTGAAATCCTGCCAAGTAATCCTAAACAATGTGCATGAAACTATGAGGGTGTGATGTGAATATTAGAAATATCATGACCAATAATAGTGGATAAGAGATGAATAAAATCCTTAACACCGGATAGAAAAGCAGATGTTAAATCTCCAAATATTATACCAAAACAATCAATAAAACACCACAATATATATCTTAGCTGTAGTAATGTAAGCGGTGTACAGGTGGAGCCGAAACACAAACTAAGTAAAAGAATACACGGTAGTGTTGGGAAATGCAGATAGGAAATATAACGGAATTTCGACAGAATTGACGAGATGGATGGGCAGGCCCTCCTCAATATGGCTAGCCAGCCCTTTCCTCACTGTCTGAAACATGAGCCGGAGGATTAACGATTTCTACCTCCGTCTATATTCTTTTCTTGTTATGTCCTAGTTCTTTTCCTGACCTCTCAGGCCGGTTCTGCCTTCCTTACTCTCCTTAATACGGTTCCCCTTACCTGGCCTTACCTGCACTGCCACTTGTGGATTTATCCACTACAATATCTTCCGTTTGATTTCATGCTGGGCCATTATTCTTTCTCCCATATCATAAGTCCGGGGGCTATTTTCCTTCGGTTAGATTCTTATGCAGCACCCTACCTCTTTTCTTGTTCTCTTGTCAGTCTGAATTTCCAGAGACCGACGCTCCTTTAGACTTTAATTTCCTTGGTTATTATGCCCAGCGCCTATACGGATTCCGCTCTTTTCTTTTATGTCATGATTGAGTCGGTAACCTTACTCTTTGCAGTATAATGTAATAGGATACCAGTTTAGAAGTTAGAAACACTCTCACATAACAATAAGCTTGAGCACACATTGAGATTGTCTATTAGTCCTTTGCTTCTTGTTTCTTCGGCAAAATCCATACGCCCCAAGATATAGGCCCAAAACCATGTACTCAAAGTGATGCGCCTAAAAGCATGCACTCCAAAGCCATACACTTAAAGTATACGCCCAAAACATACGCCCAAAACATACGCCCAAAACATACGCCCAAAGCATACGCCCAAAACATACGCCCAAAACACACTCCCAAAACACACGCGCAAAACAGATGCCCAAAACTCACGCCCAAAACACACGCGCAAAACAGATGTCCAAAACTCACGCCCAAAGCATACGCCCAAAGCATACGCCCAAAATACCCGCCCACAGGAGTTGATTTAAAGACGCACTCTGCATATGTTTAATTATAATTTGTGTTCAGAGATGTGAGGGAATTGCCATAGATATTCCTCTAGAGAAGTTAAGCTCCGCAGTTTTCAGGATAGGCTTCTATCTCAGAATCAGAATCAGAATCCACAATGGTACAATGAACGAGACCCATGACAACTCTGCTACTTGTACTTCCACTACCCATCATTTCCATTGAATGCACAGTTGCCAGGATATAAATTCCTGTTCCTAGAGCATCAAGGATCCCGTTGTACACTGTATCGTTACAGTCCAAGAACCCCGACACCATCTCCTTCCGCTGTAGCTCCACATTCTCAGACTTGTCTTCATGTACCTTGGTTCCCAACCAATTCATCTGGCCCAAGACGGCGGCCTGCAACCCAGCCTTAGGATAATCCATCATGTCTACCACATCATAGTGTAAGCTAGGTTCCAGGCATTGATATTGAATATTTGACTTACAGAAGAAGCGTATGACTTTATGACCCCAGGAAAGCGAGTAGAGATAAGGATGTGAAAACAAGGTTGGTTCCAGGTCGGGGTAGTTGTCTAGAGAGCTCTGGTGAAAGCGCTCCGCTTCAAAGAAGCTACGGTCGACTGAAGTATTGGCAATTGCGCGAAGCTGAGGAAGTGGAATGATACCGGGCTCGGTATGACCCGGTGCAGTCGATGCAATCCCAATATTTTTGCTGAGCATGTTCATGATAATAATAAAGGATGAATATGTAGAGATGTAGAAAGATCGTGCTTTTATAGTAAGACTAAAAGGTTTTGAAGTAGGGAAAAACAATAAAATGATTTTATCATGACAAGCTACTTATACATTAAGTCAACTCGAGCAAGGCTTGACAGAATATAATTAAAAAGTTTATAAATTATGGAAATTCAGAGGTCAGAATGAAGCTATTGTTAACTGTCTGAGTCTGGAACTAAGCCCGACGTTATTTTGCCTTTTACCACACGCTTGGCTGAGTCACACTGCGGAAATATTTCTAAGCTCGAGACACGACCCTTAATCTCATACCCTAACTCAAACGCCTGTATGATAGCCCTTGATTCCCTTGTTCTACGTTCCAACATTCCCGCGATCCATCCACCTCGTACCAATTTGACTGCCTTCCCCCCACCATCATCAGCAAAAAGGTACCCTGCGTCAGATACAGTAGTGTTGCGTCCTGACTCTCCTATCCTGGAGTCTGCGTCCTGTGCGTCCTGTGCGTCCTGTACCCATGCGTCACATCTGGTTGCGTCTGGTGCGTCCGGAAACCCTTGCCTACACTGGGTTCCGTCCGAACACATGCAACTAAGCAACCCTGCCTCCCATGCATCCTGACTTAAACCTCAACACCATCGCACATCAGGATTCACCACTACCCCTGATTCTCCTCTCAAGTTCAGCCTTCTTTGCCTTCTAGCCCGGATGTGAGCAAGGGGTATTTCTTGGCAAAGAAAATATGGTTAGTGCTGGCGCCTGGTGAGAAAGCCATCATACCCTTAATCTTACATTTGCGCTAAAGACTCTGGCATCGAGTTCTATTTTCAGAACTTAATCTTTGAGGGAGTGAAATTGCCAGCACACTCCAGTCTGAAAGCGAGTGATAGCTATAACACTCTCACATCTAGCATAGGGCCTGGTGGTTTCTCGGCACTTAGCCTCAAACTGGACGCGACGCGACACACTCTTTTCATCACAACACTCAACATCCACACTCCCAGGCCACTGCTGCAACACTCCACCACAGCCACATATTCGATCCTGAATCTGACACCTGGAGGTTCCTGGGCTCGATGCCAGCTATCCAGCGGTATAAGATTCATCCCCAGAGGGATATTATTCATGAAGTTACAGGGCTGAATAGGGTGGGGTGCTGGCGATACCAGAACTCGATGGCAGATCCCTCCACAACCACTGCTCGGATCGTGGATCTGATTGCGGGAGGTTGTTAGGCTCGACGCCAGCTTTACAATGGTATAAGATACTTCCCCCCGCGACCTTTATTCATGAAGTTACAGGGCTGAATGGGGTAGAGTGCTGGCGATCCCAGAACTCGATGGCAGATTCCTCTACAACCACTGTTCCGATCCTGGATCTGATTGCGGGAGGTCGTTGGGTTCGACGCCCGCTACGCAATGGTATAAGGTACGTCCCTGTCGCATCAAAACCCATGAAATCGCTGTCTTCTGTGCAGTGTGTATCAGGTTTCAAGCTGGCGATATTATACTCGATGGCAGATATCTCCACAGCCGATCGACGGATTTTGACTCTGTTTGCGGGAGGTTGTTGGGCCTGACGCCAGCTTCCCAACGGTATAGGGTACGTCTCTGTCGCATCAAAGGTCATGAATCCGCCAACCCTTCTGAGAGAGGTCTTTGGACTAAAGTAATGGAAAACTCGATGACAGATAGCTCTACAACCAGTTGTCCGATTCTGGATCCGATTGCGGGAGGTTGTTGGGCCTGACGCCAGCTCCGCAGCGGTATAAGGTACGTCTCTGTCGCATCAAGACTCATGAATCCGCCAACCCTTCTGAAAGTGGTCTTTGGACTAAACTAATGGAAAACTCGATGACAGATAGCTCTACAACCGCTTGGCCGATTCTGGATCTGATTGCGGGAGATCGTTGGCCTCGACGCCAGCTTCACAATGGTATAAGGTCTTTCCCCCCGCGACTTTTATTCATGATGTTACAGTACTGAATGGTGTGCTGGCGATCCCAGAGCTCGATGGTTGATTCCTCCACAACCAGTTATCCGATTCTGGATCTGATTGCGGGAGATCGTTGGCCTCGACGCCAGCTTCACAATGGTATAGGATCCTTCCCCCCGCGACCTCTACTCATGATGTTATAGTACTGAATGGTGTGCTGGCGATCCCAGAGCTCGATGGCTGATTCCTCCACAACCAGTTATCCGATTCTGGATCTGATTGCGGGGGGTTGTTGGGCATGACGCCAGCTCCGTGGCGGTATAAGGTACGTCTCTGTCGCATCAAAGCTCATAAATCTGCCAACCCTTCTGAAAGTGGTCTTTGGACTAAAGTAATGGACAACTCGATGACAGATAGCTCTACAACCGCTTGACCGATTCTGGATCTGATTGCGGGAGATCGTTGGCCTCGACGCCAGCTTCACAATGGTATAAGGTCTTTCCCCCCGCGACTTTTATTCATGATGTTACAGTACTGAATGGTGTGCTGGCGATCCCAGAGCTCGATGGTTGATTCCTCCACAACCAGTTATCCGATTCTGGATCTGATTGCGGGAGATTGTTGGCCTTGACGCCAGCTTCACAATGATATAAGATCCTGCCCTCCGCGAATTTTATTCATGAAGTTACAGGGTCCCGAGTAAAGCCCAGGTAGGGGAGGGGTTGCTCATAAGTATCATGATGGGTCCTGTATATTAGAGCAATAGAACACTAGTTGTCGTAAATTTAATACACTGAGAGCATGAAATCTATTGTGACCCAGGTCAGGAAAACGTAAAGGGGGGACCCTTCGCTTATCTCAGGAAGATGAGGTCTGTCGTCAGATGATGTCCTGAGTATTAAGTGCTGTGTCCGGTGCGTCCGGAGTATTAGGTGTAGCGTCTGGTGCATCCTGAGGAGTAGGTGCTGCGTCTGGTGCGTCCTGAGGATTAGGTGCTGCGTCTGGTGCGTCCTGAGGATTAGGTGCTGCGTCTGGTGCGTCCTGAGGATTAGGTGCTGCGTCAGGTTGCGTCAGGTGCGTTGTGTGGCAGGGTAGTTGCGTCCTGATTCGCGATTAGCGTTCCAGCGTCAGCTGCGTCAGACGCACTGAACGCCCAGAATGCAAGGTATTATTTTTGCTGATGATTTGCCCACTCGAATCCACAGATCTCCAATTGGTACCACTGTCCGATCCGTCGTGACCGGCTATTGGCCCTAGGTTTGTCTATCGCTCACTATCAGCTTTCATAGTTCTAGTTGGCTGCACATCCGCACCAGGTGGGATCCAGTAACAGCTTACAGAAAAAAAAGTGGACCTTCATTCTGCCAAAGGAAAGGGGAAAAAGGTCGATTATTTCATCAGGGCCAAATGTCCAGCTATAAAACTCATCCATTGGAGCTTCCTCGATTGGGGCCGTTGTTATCGTCTTAGGTGTAAATAAAGGAAAGGGGGGAAAGGTAGCCGGCAGTAGCAACAAGATGGTTATTGTATAAGATTCTTGTGAGTATCTAAGAAGAGCATAATTACATATCATAATTACCAACCTATAATCAGGAATCACCTTTAATCACGCGGAAAGGCACTGAGTGCCTTGGTCACTGCATGATATTCAAGTATTAGATCCTCATCTTGGGTGTGTTTTCAATAGTTCTGACAGCTTCCAGAGACCCCGTACTTCCAGGTTTGATTCAAGATTTGGTGGCCAGGTAGGAGCGAATGCGCTGTATAAGAGTCTTGAAATGGAACTAGTCAACTGGCGTAAAAGATCAAATTTGGTTACCTCAGATTATGATTGAACAGGGTATATCAACCCATACTGGATTTGGACTAATGCTTTGCCCAAAGCACAGCGGTCAATACCAATTCATGTAGCTGCTACCAAGCCTAATCCTAGAGTCCGGCCATTTTCAAAAAGTAATTCACATGCAACCATACACCACCCTACGTACAAAATTCATACACAGAAAAATTCATACGCACAATGGTTCCTACGCATGCATGTTCGTATAGGCAATTGATAGACTGAAAAATTATGCGAGCTATGAAATGGATCACAGAATGGAAGCCAGGTTGGGTACTTAGCTTAGCTGGGCCAACTTATAACCATCATTCATATGCCTACCACAGCTGTACTTTATATAAATATCATTCGGGATCCAAGGGCCTCTGTTACTATACACCGGTAGCTAGAACCATGTCAACTTAATGTCTTCCTAACCAGAATCTTCCACGATAGGCAGCCAACCGGGGCTCTACACCTCTGGGGCAAGAAGCCGTACCTCTTTTTTACGGTTTCACGAAAGCCCTGCACGCGAACACTCTCTATCTTTATCCCAATTCTTGGTAGAATCCAGCCCATATAGGAGCGAAGGCCCAGTAACACCAACCCCAAGGCCTCTGACTGGTGTGGCCTGCGCACCTCTTTCAAGTTCCACAACGCCCTTGCACTCCGCTTCGCTAGCCCTACCCGGAGGAAACTAAGATCACGCCCGGAATCTGGTTCATCCGGTAGCTGTGACTTTGTCAACAAGCGACACTGTTACATTTGATATATTTTGAAACTTTTATTTCTATATGGAGGAATATCATGAGAGTTGGATGGAGTGGTGGCAAGGCACACCAAGGTATATAGCCTATAATGCGAAATATGCTGGCAAGAAAAAGATACGATGCAACTCGGATCTTCGAGGCAAAGAGGTGTGGACATACTTTCAACAATGTGTCGACCGTTCAGGTTCTGCTATTGGCACGCCGCAAGTAATGTGCATTATGTGCAGAAAGGTCCTAGCTCACACATGTGGCACGGGGACTAGCTCAATGCATGACCAGACCAGGTCATCTGCTGGTCTCGAAGCGCGAAAGATTAACGGATACGATGGACAGGCTGGAAGCCCGCTTGGTATAGATGTTCTTCGACTATTGCAAAAAGAGACTAAAACTAGAAATAGGCGTAGGATTATCGATCTGGTCACACCAGCAGGATTCAACCAGCAAGACTTTGAAGAATACTTTCTAAAAGCGTTTTTAGGAACGAATCTCGCCTTTAATTGCCCAAACACCCTTGCATTTCGTCATGGCTTCAAGTACCTTCATCCGCAAGTCGAAATCCACAGCCCAACGACATTAACACAGCATTTGAAACGGCTGGGAAAGTCTACGGTGGATGATATTCGAACATGTCTACCTGCTGCACGAAAGATTTCTCTGGTTGCCGATACATGGACTTCACCGAACAAACTTGCTTGGTTAGCAATGGTGGGTTATTGGATCTTGGATCGCTGGCAGATTGAGGAGGTGCTGATTGGGTTCAAGGAAATCAGGGGTTCTCATACAGGGGCTAATCTGGCAGGGATAATTAATGACGTTCAAGCCAGATATGAGATTCACAATGGAATTCTGGGTTTCACCACCGATAGTGCCAGCAATGACTGAACGCTCACCGAAGCCTTAAACAATTCTTGGAGTTTACTATTGGTTGAATTGTGTCAATTGGAAAATCATGTTCAATGTATGGCCCATGTTGTTAAGCTTATCCTTGGGGCATTTATGAGTTCGATCAAGGTGAAAGCGGGGGATGGTCATATGCGGTCTGGCTTTAAGGCGGGATATATCGAGAAGGTTATGAGATTGGATAACGGCTTTCACAAAACAGTAGCAAATGTAATGTGTCTAAGATCTCATACCTAGACCTATAATACAAATGCATACGCACAGATTCATACGCACAAGTGTATATGCACAAATTCATTATTCCAGATTGAATGCGCGCCAATGTCAAAGGAGAACCTAGTGGTTTCCCCATTGTTCTCACCTAAGATACCTTTAGTCAGAGATAATGCTAATAATGGTGTATAGCATCGGAAAATGCGGATTGCGGTTGGTACTTCACCGCAACGGGGTCAACACTTCATGGAGATACAAAATAACGGGGTTAAGATCTTTACTAGACTACTCTATGATGTCAGAAGACGGTGGAACTCAACCCTAAATATGTTGGAGAGATCTGTGCGGCTACGAGAATTCACCAAGGACTGGTTACAAACCTGGGTCGAGTTTCCGCCTCTCTGGTCAACCCCGGAAGTGTGGAGGCAGATTGAATACATCTTGGAGGTACTTCAACCGATACAATTTTGGACTTTGTGGATGTCAAAAACACGTGGCGTCACCATTGATCTAGTGTTTCAAGTGTATCAAGATATCTTTGATCATTTGGAAATGCAAATTTCCACTTTAGAATGGAAGCGGATGCAATGGAAGCCTGATATTTGTGAGGGCCTACTGAAAGTTAAGTTGAAGCCCACCTCTTGCTATGGTAAAACGCAAAGTCCAAGAGGTCTTCTGTTCGGCATTGGAACTTGCCTAAATACCTATTGCCAACTCCACCTATTTCGAGAATGGGATCTTGATTCCAGTGGGGAGACTGAGTATGAGAAGTCATATAAAAAGGAGGTCATAGCGTATTATGATCTGTACTACGCACCAATAAATAATCAGGCACCTGACATGTCAATTCCACGGAGTGGTCTGAACAGTCCATCCAAACACCTTTACTCTTCGAGACAAAGAGCAGTTATCCTGAGTGAGGCACTAGCGTACATCGAAACCGATTCTGAGATTGAGCCGCCCGAGCCAGACGCTGAGGCCCCAGATCCCACTTATTAGGCCTGCCTAGCGGGGATCTTTTACAAGGCAAATATACTGGAGTGGTAGAAGGTTAATGCGGGAAGATTCCCGAATTTAGCTCGGATGGCTAGGGATATTCTGGCTATTCAAGGGGGTAGTGGTGGAGTAGAGCGGGTGTTTAGCATGGCAAGAGATGTGATTCCCTATCGGCGCTCACGGCTCCAAAGCAGTACAATTCGATCTTCCATGCTGGTGAAATCCGACGAGAATGAAGAATTACGAAGAGGGCTAGCAGGTCACCATAGTGAACGGGAGGGAGAAAAACTCGAAGAAATGGCTGCTACAGAGGATTATTGTTATTGGGCTGATAGGAAGAAAGAAAGTATAGAGAACGATAATGGCTGTATCTCCGATAATGACGAATCTCACAAGAAGGATACCGAATGGTCTTTGGTTGATCAGGATGGCAGGCGAGCATTTGGAAGAGAGCCAAAGGCTATACTACCTGAGCGTGGACTGGTTGAATCGCAATATGCATGGCCTGGACCACCTCGAAACCAAGGTGTAGATGACTTGCGAGGCACTGAGGAATCAGATCCTGAAGAAAGAATCTAGGATAGTACGGTCAACATGTAGGTTGCATCCGACACTGATCAGGAGGAAGGCTCACAAGGGCCGAGGCCCAGATTCACGGTGAAGGACTGCGCGATCTTGCAAGTATCGACCAACAGGGTGATGAAGATTCCGGCGGCCTAGCATGCTCAAGGGGCCGCCTGGCACAGGATTGCTCGGAGAAGGATGCTCTATTAGGAAGCACTGTTTCACTACCGGTTGAACATGTAACCCGCCGAAGAGAGCAGACAGGAACTAATACCACGATTCAAGTTCCACCGAGGAAGCTTGCCGGAACTGGGGTGAAAGAAACGAAAAGATTCCCTTTCCACTAAGTGGATTTTCCTGTAAAATGATTATAAAATCATAGAATGTGACAGAGTAATTGAGCAGGCATTTTTACTATGCCCTAAGGTATCCTAGTGGCCAAGACATGCCGAGGAGGTGTCAACTCAACAATGTATAATGTAGTAAATCACGAGCTGCCATGGATTGATTGGAAAATGCGCTATATAATCGGGGGACTGCATGTGGGATCGGGCGGACGGGGCCCATTTTCTGACCCACCTCCGCCCGATCAGACGGGCACACCCCAAGTAAACGTAAGAATGAGTAGCAGGATTCTATGTTTTCCCAGGCGGAAATACAAGAAGTCTGAATACATTGTCCATTTATTCAATTTCTTACGATAAGCCACAGGAACAGGAGCATCGTCATGAAAATTATACGCACACAAATGATACGCTCAGAAAAATTTCATACGCACAGAAATATTATACGCACACAAATCATACGCACACCAAATCATACTGTCAGAAAAATGATAGGCCTAAAATAATACACTTGTGATCGTGTGACAGATAATAAGCACTAGCACAAAGGCTGGTTGCATTGGCTCTAGTTAGTCGAGTTTGTCAGGTCATATCGTGATTTGTCTTCCCCTATATTCTTTCTGTTTCCCCGTTTCTGCAATAGGCACAGAAACTATTCGCCCCGCCGCCCTCTGAATCTATGTTCTGCGATGCACCCTCTTGAACCCAAAATCCTCCTTGCCCGAGTTCCTTCCTGCCCAAGTCTCTCCTTACCCGCCATCCACTCGAACACATTTGGATACCTTTATCGTGGCTCGATACCAACCACACTTCATTCTATCCTGCTTTGAGCTGGAGGGAAGCTTGCTTTGAGCGAGTTTGTGTGGCTGCTGATGACTATGAGTAGTGTTCGTTACGGGGCCTCCGGGGCCCCGAAAAACGCGGGCCCCCGGACGAATTCCCCGCCCCGCCCCGCTGAACGGCCCGTGGTGGGGCCTGTTATTTTACGGTTCCCTGACCCTGCCCCCAGCCCTACCCGTTCCCCAGACAGGTCCCCGTTAAAACAGGTGGGGAGAAACGGGGCCCCATCCAGGGAATGAGCGGGACTCGCCCGGGACGGGGGCGGGGCGGGGATCACCCCCACAATAACAGCACCGGCGGGTTGTAAGGGCCGGGCCTGGCGAGTGGAAACACGCCCTGCCCCGCCCTGTAACGAACTCTAACTACGAGAGGGCTATCCAGAATGAAGAAGAGAGATGCGGAGAACCGGAAGCGGCCGTGGGAACAAAGAAAAGCTGTGAATCACCTCTACAACTCTGAACATCGGAGTGAAGATATTCCAAATTCTACCATGGATGCCAAAGGTGTGTTATTCTCTGCTAGGTAACCGATCTCTCTCCATGGGCTTGAAATTAGAAAGTGTTGTATTCAGCTTTCAACTAGGTCGCAGATCTGTATTTAGTGTCGCTTGTATTAGATTCGGGAGAACCAGGGCTACGGCTGGATATGGATAAGCTTTATTCAATGACAAGAAATATTTCCCACATGTTGAAAACCCCCAATCATCCACATGTCAGATACCACCCATGTGGCGATTTTGACATTCTGGACTCCATCCTATCGCGACCAAAGCGGCAGCCCGAGAGCAACTTGAAGGAGCGTTTCAAAGAGGCAAATGAGCCCCAATTATACCGGATCACCGGTGACATTGTTATAATAAAGGACAAGTAAGTATTTCATCCTTTGGGCTAAGACTAGGCTTATATACTAAACTATCTTTAGGCAAGGCGTCCCATGTGTAATCAAAGCTGGGAATAGCAAGGCATGTTGGCTATTACCACAAGTTGCACCGGCGGTACACAAATATGTTGCGTCACTGAATATAGCGGCAGATCATACCCGACATGGTGGAAGCGGTACGCGGAACCGCTATAGGCCAAGCGAGATGGAAGGCGCTCATACCACTCACTAGGCTGCGAGTGATAGTATGAAGGATGCTACAACCGTGAGTTCTGCTGCAGGAAACGGTAGCAGCCAACATAACCTGGAAAGTACTTTGAGATCAAAAGACTGTGTTATTGGGCACCGTGCCTTCGTTCCACGAATGGGATCACAAACACAGAATATTGAACTTGGACCCGGGCCAGCCCAGTCATATAACACGAAATCAGCAATTCCTGCACTAAAAGCATTTGGCCAACAGCTTCTACCATTGACTCAAACTGTTGAGGCCCTATTTCAGACATTACTCCGCGAGGAGCATTCCGACTACACAGCAGTCTATGAGACCATTGACGATGGGAAAGATGACAAAGTTCACGAGGCATTTGGAATATGGACCTCCCGCTCACTTGTGATCAACGCGAATACAACTAACCATACGGATCTGGAAGACGTATACCAAGGGTCGTGTACGATAGTAGTATTCCAAGACTTTGAGGGCGGGGATGCCTCCTTTCCTGAGCCTGGAGTCAAGATTGATTGTACCCCTGGTATGTAGAGACTCTCGCCCATCTTATCCAATTCCAATAAGTGACTAAGATATATTCTCTAGGTTCCATTATTTTCATGAGTTCCTATGCAGTGGAACATTATATTGGCTCTTTTGTGGGGAATCGGTGTAGTGTTGTCCACTTTACACATCAAGCAGTGCACGATGCATATGTGGAGAAGACGGGGAAGCCATTGTGGGAGTTCAATAAGATGGCTACATGGTGGCAGAAGTTTCGCATGTGTGTGAATGTATAATAATGTGCGTAATCATTGATTTTTCTATTTACTATGGGTATATACTTTTGAGGTTGGCCTGCCCTCGTTTGCAAGGGTGTGCCGCCAAAATCATACGTCCAAACTATACGCCCAAAGCCTTACGCCCAAAACCATACGCCCATAACCATACGCCCAAAACCATACGCCCAAAGCCAACCCATACACCCAAACCCTTATGCCCAAAACCAATCGCCCAATACCATACGCCCAAAATCCCTACGCCCAAAGCCAAAACATACGCCCAAAGCCATACACCCCAAACCGTCCCCCCAAACCATACGCCTGAAACCATACGCCCAAAACCATGCACCCAAAACCATCCGCTCAAACGACATACGCCCAAAGCCAAACCATACGCCCAAAGCCATACACCCAAAACCATAACCCCAAAACCATACGCCAAGGAGGGTCACCTAAAACCATAGCTTTTTATAGACCATAGTGAGCGCCCATTTTAACCAACTATCTCCAAGTTTAGGGTAAGAGATTGCCTGAACCTCACACCAGATTTAAATAGTGGCTAGTATTTGGGTGGATGGCTTGCAAGGAATGTGAGACGTGACGCCTAAACCAATAGTCTTAGAATGAAAAGCCCAAAATTGAATGCCCAAAGCCAGAAGCCCAAAGCCATACGCCCTGAATGAGATCACGAAATGATAAGCCGGAGACCATATCCTCAGGAAGATACGAATCGTGCATGCACCACTATACAACTATAAGGTTAGAGTTAGCTACCCGGAATTCTATACTTAGAAGTACTTAGAAACATACCTAGATTATAGGCTTACAATCATATACCGAGAGCGGTTTTCAAACAACATTTATCTCAAACCAGAAGCCCAAATCATAATGATAATGTGAGCACTATATTCAAAGCGTATCATTTGAGATAGTTGCCGGATTGCTATATGGAACATCCAAATAGTGGAGTCATCATACTAGATATACAAAATAATTAGGGGGTGTTTCGCCAGCCTATTCTGATCTGAAATTGTGATTTCAGATCAGAATTGAGAGGCCAAACACGCCTTAGATTTCAACCTGCAATTTGTTTACTCAGAGAATATCACTTGTAGGAATAAGTGGGGCCCCACACAAGGGCAAGCGTGGGGGACGAGAAGACAGAGGCCTGTCTAGGCAATCAGCAGGGAAAGTAAAATACCCGCCCCCCCCAATGGCCGAGGCAGGGCCCTGTGTCATACCGGGCGGCGAGGAACGGCAAAGGGTTGACCCCAGGCCAGAGTAACGGCGGTGTCACAAAGTGAAAACCCGCCCCGCCCCGCCCTGTACCGAACACTATGTTCAATCCTGTTAAGAGATCTGCCAGCAAGGTACCTGCTGTGGACGAGATCTTAAACGCCCATGAAGCAATGAAAATGGAAGTCGCCCTGGCCAGGAAGCATGCTAGCCTTGGCCAGAATGTCCAAGCAGCCAAACGCGGCAAAGCCCTAACAGAACCATTGAAGAATGGCAGCAGAGTTCTTGTTAGAGGCCGCCCATATAGATCCTCCCCTGGACGATCCAAGAAGCTAGAACCAAGCTGGTTTGGAGCCTTCAAGGTCCTAGAACATCTACCTGACACAGACAACTACAAAGTACACCTCCCGCCCAGCATGGCCTGCCAGAAACCCTACTTCCATGTTTCCTCCCTTAAGGAATACAGACAGAACCATCCCGATAGATTTTACTCGCGTAGAATGGATAACGCAGCACCCATCCTAAGTGACAATGCAGAAGCGTGGGAAGCAGAGTTGATACTGGAATACGACCGCCAGAACAACAGGCACGAATTCCAGGTCCACTGGAAATGCTATGAGTGAGCTAGCAACTCCCAGGAACATATTGAGAATCTCGACCACTGCCTGGAACTCATACAGGAATACTGGGATGCTAACCATCCCGCCAAACCAGCGCCCGAGATCACCTCATACTACATTAAAGCTTCATGGGAACCCAGGGAAGTTTTCTCGGCACCATGTAGCCCACACGATTGCCCAAACGACTTCTGGGAACACTATGACGATGAGGAATATCATTCTAGCAACTCTTAGCAGGAGTATTTCCCCACAGATAACGACAGCCTCCAATAGCACACCGAGGAAAGCGCTGAGGACAGCGAAGACTTTGGAATGATGGTTGATTTTTCAGAATAAGAGAATGTAACATGTGTACATGTTGCGGTAAGGGTACACGGGAGCGGGCAGTGCCGGATCACCTATGTTTAGTTTGCTTTGCTGGAAGTAAATAATTAGGATTCCGGGTATGCAATGGTCATGTAGCACTGGTGGAGGCTGAGCACTCTTTCCTTCTTTGGTCTTGCAGGATTACAGGATTCCTCTATGTGCGCAGCTCCTGGTAATGATTGTGATTACAGGAAGGCTATCGCTCCTGGGTTTTGTATTAAAACCAGTCTCCTGGCTAGCAGGAGACAGCAGACTTCGGCAGACCTTCAGTCCAAGGATACACTTGGTTGAACGGCAATCCCTGAGTCCTTGAGTCCAATTTGTCCTTCAACCATTATCCTTCTAGCCACCGGTCCCTTGAAGCCTCCCTTAGCACCAGCGCAAGGAGGTCTACCGCCGGTGCTATTGTATTTCCGCTAGCCTGGAATAAACCTCTTACACAAGTGAGCGGCACTGATGGGGGTTAAGCAGGCCAATCATACGAGCCACACATGAAAGGCGGTTGTTCATTATCCTCCCAAGTATTTTGGAGAAGGTCAGAAGGAGAACGATAATATGAAGGAAAGAAGCGGAGTTATAAGGGAGGTTGCCCAGCTTGTCCAAGACTATACCGGCGGCCTTCTTCAGAGAGAGAGGGTAGAAACCATAGAAGACCAGCGCGGAAAGTAACTTGAGGAGGAGGTGTGGGGCGGTCATGTTGACATTCTTCCACACCGGGTTTGGGATAGTGAGTGGACCTTGGGCCGATAACGGGGAGGGCTGGGCGACCGCCGTTTCAACCTCAGAGGCCACTACCTCAGGACAGTCTTTCAATAGAAGGAGGATGGAGGCTGTGGGGGCTAGAGGAGCCCCTCGAAAAAGGGGATTCAGGAGGGCCTTGTTCAGCTCGAGCGGGGTCGAGGCCCCTGGTGGCTCAGGGAAATGATGTGGTGGGCGGCCGATTGTGGACTTCTTTGCCGTCCATACTGTTTGTGGTGTCACAGTTGCCATAGAGTTCGTTACGCGGTGGACGGGGCCCCGGAAAATGTGGGCCCCCGGCCCTTTTCCCCGCCCCGCCCCACTCAACGGCCTGGGGCGGGGTATCTTTTTCGGCATTCCCTGCCAGTGTCCCCGCTCACGCCCCCGTCCCACCCATACCCTAGACGGGTGCCCGTTAAAAATGGGTGCTAACAAACGGGGCCCGTCCAGGGAATGAGTGCGGGTGGGCCCATGAAGGGGGCAGGGCGGGAATTACCCGAAACATACCCCCCCCGGCCCCGGGTAAGGGCGGGGTCTGGCGAGTGAAAACCCGCCCCGCCCAGCCCCGTAACGAACACTAAGTTGCCAGGAAAGAGCTTCCGTGATCTCTCTTTGCCTTCCCAATGGCTTTAAAGTACCATGAACAGGCGGCTCTGGCCGAAGCCAGCAGGCAAGCATCGAAACGGTCCTCCTTGGAGGATGTGAGGGCGGCGTTGCAGGCTTTTCTCATTACGGACAGGGACACTGATGACCAGGGCTTAGACAGGTACGCGATGTGCTTGATAGGGGTGTGGAGAGTCAGCAGGGTGGATACTCTATTGAGGTTGGTGTCAAACCACGTCCCAAGCCATACAGAGGTCGGTAGGGGGGGGGGGAATAGGGAGTGACTTGAGGGCTGCATCAACAGGGACCCAGTCGGTTAGGGCCCAGTTAGGAGTGGGGGGGGGCGGTCTACCAAAGGGAGCGTCAAAGAGAAGCAAAATTGCGATGTGGTCAAAGCCCGTAGAAGGCAGGGGGTCGGCCCATTGTGATAGGTACGGTGGAAGTAGGGGAGAAGCGAAGCCCAGGTCGATGAGGCCCGGTCTACCCACAAGGGACATGGAGCACCGGGTGTAGACCCCAGGTCTGTTGAGGAGGGAGTAGCCAAGATCCGTGGCTCTGTTGATATAGGGGACCAAGGGAGTCAGCTAATCTTGCTTGAACACTCTAAAGAGGTCGGCGGTCGGATAATGGATGTTCAGGTCGCCTAAGGTAAGGCCGGGCCCAGATGGGTTACGAAAAATAAGCTCGGCCGGAACAACCAACATTCTGGGTTTTTTTCTTTCTTTTTTTCTCTTTTTTCTTTCTTTTCTTTTTTTATATCATATATTCGTTGTTACAGTACAAGAAATGGTATGAACCGCGGGCTATGGCAAAAACAAAACCCAAAATCCAAAACGAACAAACAAAGGAAACCTCTCTCGCCAATTATCTTCATAAGGGTCAGTACCGGTCCCTGGCCCACCTACGGGCACGAAAGTCCAGTAAGTAAATCACCGAAACCCTCCTATGACCAGCGGAAATTACAAGCAACTTGAAAATACAACAATGAAAACCTAGCTTTCCTGGGATGACATAAAGTAAGCAAAGGAAACTACATTAGACCAGGGGAAAGAAGCGGAGCTAGTGGCGGAGGTAGGATGGGACAACATGCCTGGGGGCAACGCTGTGTTGGTTGACCTAATACCTGAGGAGAGGGCGCACAGCAGGGCGGCCGAGGACCAGACAGGGGCATCAGGGCGCAGATCAGAGAATGCCTGAAGGTGGCGGTTCCTGGCGGGCTCTCTTGCGGGGCAGGACAGTATGATATGATCGAAAGTCTGGGGGGACTCATTGCATCTAGGGCAGGTTGTATCGTCATAGTTCTCTCAGGACAGGTGGGCGCGGAGGGAGCCTTTTCCCGATCTGATCTGGTGGAGCCTTCCCGCGTCAAATTTGTTGATACCCATCAAGTGGTGAGGTCTGGAGGGGGGGGGATATGGGTACCTGGCCGGGACAGGGGCCCTGGCCTTCCCTTCTTTCATGAGCAGGTCGCGGCAACGCTGCCTTAGCTGGGGTATGTATGCCGTTCTGGGGGTTCGGGGTTCGATTCAGCCAGGAGGTGCTGACAAGTGACTGGAAGGCGAGCGAGCCCGTCTGGGCCTAGCAGGAAAAGCATTGAGTGGGGGACCGCATCCAGCGGGAGGTGGGCCCTGTTCTTAGAGAGGGGGCAGGGTTGAAGGCATGGGAAGGGGAGGCTGCTTCCGGCATTTTTGGCTAGCAAAGCCCTGTAGTCGGGCGCCTGGCGGAGGAGGGAGGGGGTCTGTACTGAGAGGGCAATACGGGCCGTGGCGGGATTAATATCGGGGGGGCAGCACAGTACTTCGAGGTTGGCCAGTCGTTTCTTTGCAGGTCAGGAGTAGGTCCACGGGGTGAGGCAGGCTTCTATGTCCAAGATATAGGTCGGAGTATAGGAAAAGCAGTGCGTACACCACCTCTGGACTGTATGCCAGAAGACTGATACTTTTCTTACCATGTGGACTGTTGGGTGGAAGACGTCTCCCCCATAGCACAGGATGGGGAAGAGAAAGGACGCAGCCAAGCGGTGGCAGAACAGCAATAGTGGGCGGGACTGCCATTAGATTGAAGGAAATCCTAGCACAGCCTTTGCCACCCAACTCATATCCTAGTATGAGTCATATATTTGCGTAACCAAGGAAAGAATACAATTTGTCGTAAACCTTGCAAAGGGAATCCCTTATAGCAACCGGGGAACAAAAGAAAGAACACCAAAGTTATCCCAACACATATCTCACCAGGGGACTGTGAGATAGACCTTCTTACGCTATTGAAAAAAGGGACTAAAACTAGAAATAGGAGTAGGATTATGGGTCTAGCCAGAGCAGCTGGATTCAAACTGCATGATTTCGAACAATACTTTCCAAAATCTGTTTTTCTTTTTTAGCAATGAACGTGAATCTTCCCTTTAATTGCTCAAAGAACATTGTCTTCAGTCGTGACTTCAAGTACACTGGTGCCGCAGTCAAAATCCTTAGCCCAACGACATTATGACTGGATTTGAAACAGCTGGGAATGTCTACAGTAGATGATATTTGCCCAGGTCTACCTGCTACAGGAAAGATTTCTCTGGCTGCCTCTACATAGACTGCACCAAACAAACTTGCATTGTTAGCCATTGTGGCTTATTGGGTCGCGAATCGCTGGCAGATAGTGCAGGTGCTAATTGGGTTCTAGGAAATCAGAGATTCTCATACCGGACTCATATCACAGGGATAATTAATGACGTTCTAGCCAGATATGGGATTCATGATAGAATTCGAGGTTTCACTACTGATAGTGCTAGCAATAGCCCAACGCTTACCGAGCCTTAAACAACATCAGCAAAAACGGTTCTTGCGTCTGATCCGCCGGCGTTGCATCCGGACGCAAGGGCCGGATATTCTGCGTCCCGTGGGTCCTGTGTGTCCTGACTAGCGTCACAACGTTCCTTACGTCCTGACGCAAGGTCGGGTTCTCCCGACCTCCAGACTACCCAAGAGTCTCGGTCTCGTCGCCTCTTCCTCCTGATCGTGCGCGCTTTCCGTCGCTTCTTCTCTGCGTCCTGACGTATCCCGCCCCTCATCCCCGCTCGATTACTCTCAACCTGAATTAATACGCTGCTTCCTCAGACATCGATCTGCTGGCGGCTGGGGCAGCAGCACATTTTCTTTCACATCTCACATCTCACGTATCATGTATCACGCCTGACTGGTCTGGCGAACTCATGATGTGGGTTTAAAGTCGCTTGTATATTTTCTATATACCGTATCAAGATCATGTATGATTCTCCGGCATAGCCGAGTCCTGATTCTCTCATCCAGATTCTTTAATAAACCTTATTAAATGTTCTCAAATCAATCCGGCTATTTATAAGCGGGCGCCAGTCCTCCTGGATCAGATACTCCAGACCTAGGATTGTCCCTATATCTACTATTGTAAACCCTCGTGCGTCCTCCCTCATCTGCACTGTAACAATGCCATGTTGATCTGATAGGCGCCCTGCGTGGACTGGGGTCAGCATCTGAACAGCGGCGACCCGACGCACAGTATCGTCGAATCTGTACTCCCTGATTTTTAAGAGGGCAACTAGCTTTGCCGGCAGACGACCCCTCAGCGCACTATATATTTCTTCCGTACCCGCATCTACCCAAACCCAATCATTGCGACTGCCCTGAGTTCTAAAGTGTAGATCGCCGGTTGATCGTGCACGGTGGATCTCGTAAACATCGGCTGCTTGGAATGCGAGAACCGGGATTTCAAGTTGTGTGAGTGGCTCAACCGCGAGTGATCGAAGTATCGCATGGTCCTCAGGAACACAGTGCGCTCTGGGCAGGTTATATCTGCTATATAAGATCAATTCACGATATATAATCTCGGGTGAGACACTCAAGATCCGGCTAAAATCCACGACATTGGACACATCTTCCCGAAGTCCCTTCAGGACCCTCCTGCGGACAACCGGTGCTACTGCGGTCACGGTGATAGCTGTCCTGTGTAAATGATGCCAGACGTCACCTCAGAGATCGGCGTCAACATTTTAGAGATTGAAGCTTCAACAGTCGCATTCTGATGGCATGTTGACCACGGTAGCTGTGGACCATCGGGTGCGCTGCATCATTTTGGTCGATTGGCGCCATCAGTGCTTGATTTTCGTCTGGTGAGCGAGCTCTCCGATCTCCGTGGAATACATCGGAATGTTGCCAAACTCGCGTATATGGGCACAAAAGTGGCTTAGTACATGCATCGTGATAAAGTTGAAATGCGATTCGCCACGGACCAAGTTCAGACAGAGGTCGTTTTCTTCTTGACCATTGTCGTCGCGCATCCGGCGCCGTCGGGATGGGGCCACTCGCTCAATCACTAGGGCTCTCTGACGTCGAATCTCCTTTCATTGCTTGCCAACCTGGTCCTGTGTGCGTTTTGTTACTCGAAATTCTAAGAAGATATCTTTTAGCTTATGAAACTGTTCCAGATAATCTTCCATGTAGGCTATGGTGTCAGATGTGTGGCTTCGGTATTGAGCCACCATATTGAAGTCGACCAGTGCCCTGAGGCATCTGAGAGCACGTTTGAAAGGGATTACTTGTGCACCTCCAGGCTGGCGGAGTGCCAAGGTGAGAACGCCCAAAATACAGCGCCACACATTTCTCATATCTTGCCCTTGCCAATTCGTAACTTCACGGTAGGCTTTTTTGGGGACCAAGAATCCCGGGTATGGCAGCAATGCCTTCCAAACGTCGGCGAAAGCCTGCAGTCGCCCATGTTTCTTCAGAAAGCCTTCGATCCCGTCCATCATGTGCTTGAATAGCCCGAGATAAATGGTATGGAGCCTGTCTGGCTTGTTCAGATCAGACTCAGAAACCAGGTCGAGGTGGTGCAAAATAGTTTGGCCGATACCAAGATTGTCACACATGATGTGGTCGTAGTCGGACTCCGAGCCTGAGTTCTCATTTTCAGGTTTGAATCGTTGGTATCTTGCGTAATCTCTGGTTCGATGGCTTGTGGAATGTGTTCCTAATTCGTGGATAGGCACCTCGCATTTAGGACAGGGGTTGGTCTTTACCCTGTGTACTGCCACGTTTTCCATATGGTCGGCGATCCACGAGGAGAGAATTGGAAAGCACTGTCGAATCTTGCTGTCGGCTCAGTCAATCGCGATGCAGGTATGCGCCACATCCTGTAGGGGCGCGATGCACGTATGCGCCACATCCTGTATGGGCGCGAAGATGAGTTCGAATACATCTTGTAGGGTTTCAGCTTTGATTTTCCTCTGATGTTGGTCGGCATTGAAGGACTTTCAGAGTTTGGGAGGAATGAGCAATAAGGTGAGAAGCAGAACTGGCATTGAACCTAGGCTGTTGCCCCTGGCTGATGGAAGATTTCCGATCGTAATATAGGCAGGCCACGCCTTCTTGTCACGCGAGAAGTTGGTGAGGTTCGCCTGATCCGACATCCCAATTATTGGAATAACAGTAGTACCTGGTGGAAGCGTCTCCTATAATCGGTCAGTGAACGTCCGAGCAGAAGCGGATGGGTTGTTATGCCTGGATGTCCCACCACCAATCCGCTGTATGCATTTCGGCATATATTCTCTGCCCGGTGCAGTCATATTCATGCCATGGCGTGTAGACCAAGTCGTCTCGGTATTCCATCTGGCGAAGGAGATATTTAACACAACCTAGTACGTTGCGGTAAACAAATGGAAAGTTCTTTGGCCATCCTCAACCTGTCCTTGGAACAATTGCAGATATTGACTGTACGGATCCAGTAACCGGAGATGGTTCTCCAACGTGTGCATGGAGCTATACCCGACTGATTCCGCATCTCCTAGGCCACTCAAGAAGTATTGATTGATTCTTGATTTGGATACTTTTCCCTCAATGCACCAGGATGCCAGTTTGAAACCTTGTTCGCTATTGAATGGTGCCCATGGGTCATGGCACAGGTTGCTGTATTCATGCTCAAAACCGTCGACGTCCCCGATTACTTGCCCAGCCCCTGCATAATGAATCGCTTTGCTGGCGGAGGGTCACGGAGCGTCATCGAATACTTCAGTATCAGACTCGTATGCAATGTCTCGACAAAATTCGGCTGGGGCCGATCCAGAAGGGCCTGGATCAGATTCACAGTCAGAATCCTGGCGCTCGCTCGCATCTGGGTTGTGCGCTATGCTTGATTCCATATTGATGTATTGAACGGTTGACGCGAGGACAATGTCCAGACCTGCGTGCGCAGTTCGCAGGTGCTTCTCATATGCACCAGACCGCGTGTATTTTCGGCGGCAGAATGGACATTTGCTAGGCATGGTTCATGTTGGACTTTGCTCCGTTGATCCCGTGGGCTCCGTGTAGATTCGAGGGTGCAGCGATGTCGAGTGTTGACACCCACGCATATCGATCACATGTAGGGCCAAGGGACGCGCATGCGATAATCATGATCTAGTCGTTGATAGAGTTAGGGTAGGCGTCACATGGTATCAGCTGTGGTTTCTTTCAACAAATGAGACGACAAATATTATGTTCCGGCCCAAATTGGTTTATCATGTTTCATTTATTCGAGTTGAATCCGACAATGGAAGAACCCTGTCATAGAGCGTCAGATTCGCGGTTTCTTATCAAATCATGAAACGAATTCATCATTCTTTCAAATCAGCTACAGGATGTGGGAGTTTGATATATAAAGTGAATTGATCTCGATGTTAGATGGGCTTCATACCAAGTATCATCGCACACTCAGAACCTCCACAACAGCCACCGTTATCACATCACAAGTATTCCTAAATACTGCTATTTATATACACCAAGAATCCACGGATCTGCGGCAGAATAACAAGATTGTAGGGTACGCCCTCATGCCGGCCGGAGAGGCGCAGCAGGCACCGCCCCCGGGTCAGACCTATCACCTTCCGCCTTTTACTCTCGTTGGGGAGCATTCTCATCGACGCCCTGATCATGGATTGATTAACGATCATAAGTTGAGCATGGGTATCCCCCATCACGCCAAAAACAAGCCCCCCTGTATACGTTTGTTGGCGGGATGCTCTCAAAGATCAGATGTTAGCAAGGGGCTATATTTCAGATAATTGGCACTTCCCAGATGCCGAATTCCAGCAAATCGTCGCCGGCATGAGGAGATTGAAACATGCGTGCGATGAACTCGCCACTGCGTCAGCAGCCAATAACATACCTACTATGCAGGAGATTGATGTAGCTGTTCGTGAATTGGTTACGGACTGTGGGAAGTAGTTGACCACGACCATTGAGACCAATAACCACATGCCTCCACCCGGCCCGGGTGTCCCCCCTGCGCAAGTCATTCTGAACCCAATATTACTACCTCTCAACGCACCACCTCAGTGCCAGTGGAGTATTGCAACAGCTGTACCGAACGCTGGCCCAGTTGTCCAAAATGCTCCGCAGGCCAATGCTCCTGCGCCAGCCCAAAACGTGCCTGCTCCCCCGGCAAATCCCCAAGCGCAGAACAATCCCCCACCCCCTGGCCAGGCGATCCTCCAAGCTTAGAACAATGGTCCCGGGCCGGTAATTATTCCCGCCCAAATCCAAGGGGCTCCCTCCCTAGGAATTCTCGTTATGCCACTGGGGATGCAACATGCTCCCCCGGTGAATCCCCAAGCGCAGAACAATCCCCCACCCCCAGGCCTGGCGATCCCGCAAGCTCAGAACAATCCTCCCAGCGCAGCGAATCCCCAAGCGCAGAACAACCACGCACCCGCAGGCCGGGCGAATCCCTGAGCTCAGAATGTTCTGCGCTTGGGGCCCAAATATCGGCACCCACCGGCGAATATTTCTGCAATAAACCATCTGGCTCTCCAAATGTTTATCCCTGGTACGCCAGTGCGGGTCCAACATGCTTCAGCGAATGTCCAAGATCCGAACAATCCTGGCGGTGCAGGGGATCTCGAATTTCCGAATAATGCTGCCGGCGCAGCCAATCACCAAGGTCTGAACTCTCCTGCCATCCAGGTAGTTATTGCTGCGCGAATGCAAGCAGTTCCCCCAATGGGCGTTCTAGGTACCCCACTAGGGATGCAAGATGCTTCTCCGGCGGATATCCCGGGAGCTGCGGCACTGATCGTGGAGGCTCAGGGGTTTGAATACCTTGGCATGGCACGACGAGTACCTCATATAGTGTCGGAAGTGTCCCAAATTCGTGAGTTTTTTCGCAACAATTCGGATATGTTTTTTTTTAACTTACTGACTTAGGATATATAGATTGGAGCGCTATGCATGGATGTCCACGTGCTGTTCGTATTGTTTGAGTCCGTAATTCGGCCGATATCGACACACCACAATCAAATTATCCCCTTCTCCATTGGCACAATCCTCAAATCGATGGGGTAGGTTTTGCTGAGTTAAATGCCTATGACATAGGCGGACTGTCAGCGATTATTTCCTGAACTGTGCCACACAACGCGATTCGCTACATACTTGGCGCGACTTGTGAAGGCCGCAAAGAGCTGTGTCTTCATCTTGGGTTCCCGTTATCTTATATAAATTACGTCTTCATGGAGAATGATGAAGACATAAGGGCCTGGCTGCTGTCGAATCCGGTTCTCGAGGATCTATTGGTCTTGTTGGTCTATTGTCATCGCCGATATACTGCCGACAGGGTACCCACTCCGCCCTTGAGAAGGCACAACTATCTTCCGGAAAATACCATCCCCATTGGGCACGGCAAGCAGGGGCATGTATTGGCGTTCAAGCCCCACGAAAGGAAGTGAGACCTGACCTCGGCCCAGCCACGGCTGGAGGTAACCAGGCAAATGAGTGTCCCCTTTGTCTCCCGGTATCTAGCAGTTCATCATCTGATGTCTCCGACGCCGGCGACGGGTGTGAAGCAATCATCAGGACATGACCATCCCCCGTTGCAGATCCCACCGAATCCCCCCATTTTAGTATACCCCTGGCTATTCAATCGCCATCCAAAATGAATGTCCACTATGGGTGGGACCTGGGGGTGCGCGGGGGTCAGACTCCGGATGTGAAGGTAACGAAGGGCGGAGCTCCATCCGATGCGGAAGATTGGCAGCATTTGAATAAGAAATTGCGTCAAGCTTCAAATGTTCGCAAGTGGTTGAAAGCAACGGGGGACCTGAAGCGTCGGGCACAGTACGATGACAAAAAAGGTTGCGAAGATGCCAGCCCAGTTAAGAGATTGCGTTTGACATTGTCCGCAGAGTGTGGTGGATCGGAGTGTGGTGGATCGGAGTGTGGTGGATCGGAGTGTGGTCAATCCGACGGCGCGTCGTTTGTATGGTAAGTCTACTAAGACATATATTAGTGACTTCAATTTCTGTTTGATAGATTTCATAGAGTAGTACTTAAGAGTTTTGGAATAGCGTTTAGATCTTGTTTCAATGAGTTCCTTCGTCTGGGTTCGCACATGGCGTAGTATGATAGCTTGTGGTGTTGTGTTCAGGTTCAGGCCGGGAGCTAGGGTCTTGGCCTATGCATACTTGTAAGGCTTGAAACACTAGCGCAGGGGGTGCTGCAAATCACCCGTGACAATCAAGACTCAGTACTTTTCATGATCTTTTAACAACCTAAGATCTATATCTTTATCCGCTGTCATTGGCAAAGTGCCTTCGTTATCTATCCCACGATCCAGTATCCAAGACATACAGATCCAGATCTACATCACGACGTCGCGGTACACCCTAAGTCGCATTCCCTACTTGTACGTCCCCTACGGCTCACCGCAGGGGAAATCTACAGCGTCGGTGAAATCTATATAAAGACCCCTCCGACCCCTGCCTCGCTCTCGCCCCCGACTGCCCAAAGACCCAGCCGTCGTACGCCCAGGCTGCCTCTGCCAGCGCCCCGAAGGGTAAGAAGAATAAGAGCTCTCTCACGGCTGCCAAAGTCGCGTCAGCTAGCAACGCCGTC